>ENA-ORBV01011433-ORBV01011433.1-microbial-mat-metagenome-genome-assembly--contig:-NODE-11433-length-13940-cov-3.078410_pt1 | contig 13940 bp, 17 predicted proteins | sample MGYA00237777_ERZ505514 | MGnify/ENA primary metagenome ERZ505514 (study PRJEB26160, sample SAMN06269048) | microbial mat metagenome | isolation source: Oligotrophic lake microbial mat | place...
TTTCAAGCAGAAGACGGCATACGAGATTCGCCTTAGTCTCGTGGGCTCGGAGATGTGTATAAGAGACAGGTATTACACTCATCAATAAAGCTATGCAAATCTGTACGAGAACGACCCCTCGACTCTCATTAGTTATCAATAATATCAGATACAAAGTCACACATTACCTAGCCGCTCGCGTCGCTATCGCAGCCAGCGCTGCGGATAGCGAATAGACACGGTCTAAACGGCACAGCTTATTCGTCTTGAATGACGGCCAGTGAGCAGATGAAGCCAGCACCCAACACGAAGGCTACAAGCTTGGTGCGCCGGTGCAAAGTGGTTTCGAACTCCTCCGATACAATCTCATTGGCACCCACATAGATGAACGTGCCTGAAGCGAGGGACTTGAACACGGAGACCATCACATCACTCCCTGCACGCAACATGACGCCAGTGGTTAGACAGCAGAGCATACATGCGGACAGACAGACAGGACGCACATACCGAATGAAGAGATGCCTACACCAATCACGATGCCCAAAGGGGACGCTAGTGTAAACAGCAGCATGAAGCCAACCACCTTGCGGAATGACCTTCTCGTCTTGATGAAGCTGGTAACCAGGGCCACCGCTGCAAAGCCGGGATGAGCATCAGTCAGTACATGCATGGTTGGATGAACTGACTCAATTGCAATCAGTACATACCCTCCGCCCACTTGTGCAGCACGATACCCAGGAACAGGGTGAACAGCTGGCCGGTCTCGCTTTCCACGCCTGTTATGTGAAATGCAGCATTAGTATGATTACATAATAATCATACAACAGCGTGTATGATATCATCAGCGTCAGTCCTCACCTAATGCAATGCCTTCAAATACTGAGTGTAGAGACAGTGCCAACATGAGCAGATATGCAGCATTATTGCTGACCAGCCCATCCACAGGAGCATGGCTGTGACCGTGTGACCCGTGATCGTGCTCCTCATGGTGATCATGGTGGTGATCACCGTCATGCTCGTCATCGTGATGATGCTGATGGTGGTGATCAGTATCGTCATGATGGTGGTGATCATCATCCTCTTCATGCTCCGCCTTGATGGGCTCCAGATACGAGGATGCCCCAGCGACCACTCCAACCGGGTGTACTGTAGCCGCATTGAGTGAAGCGCCAGTACCGGGCCCATAAGGGGCGCTGGATGCAGCAGCAGCAGCAGCGGCAGCAGCCTGCGCAGAGGATGATCGAGACACGGATATCGGTGGCAGGAAAGGAGACTCGGTTCGCCTACTCAGCAGCTGCTGTGGAGATCCCGCCATTGAGAGCGGCATGTCCGTAGTGTCGAGCACGCTCCGTTGAGTTTGTACACTGTTGGCTGCTCCACCCGGCATGAACGCGTAGCCCACAGGCACGGACGCGCTCAACAACGGTGCCTTGAGTGAATCCTCCGCCGGATCCATCACGGCTTGATCTAGGAGAGGTCTGCGCTCTGACCGTGGTGAGTCCCCTGCCTTAACCGGTACTCGCCAGGGCTGCAGCTTAAACTGTGCAGCACGAGCCGCTGGTGCCCCAGCTACAGGTCTGACACCGCCGGCACGCGGCTGATACAAGCGGGTCCAGGAGCGGCCTCGAGCTCCGATGGCGGGGCCAGAGGTCAAGCCAGGCTCCGGTGGCAGGAGCAGTGAGCGACCCAAAATGCGCGGGCGCAGAGAAGGAGAATCCGGATCGAGGTCTCCGACGGTTTCACTTTCTGTGACACGGCACATCGACAATCAGCGCAATGATTGTTCCGGGCATTAGACGCGGCGCATATGTACCTTGAAGCCCCGCCCCCGCTGCAGGGTCAAGCGCCGCCACGATCTGCCTACTGCTGGTGGACATCTTGTCCAGCACTGACATGGATCGATACCGGATCTCGCTGGCTGTGCCATCATCCCGCAGTGCCGGGGCGTGTGTGGGGGGAATCGACAGGGCTGCTGAATGATCGACTCCGTGATCTGGCTCAGCCCCCGTGGCCATACCCGCATCGTCGTCCACATGTACAGATTGTAGCACAGGCTTGGGCTTCGACGCCCACAACGTGGTGTCAGCCAGCACCTTCTCGACGAACAGAATGAAGGCATAGCCGCACAGAGCCAGCGCATAGCTCAGCGGATAGTCGATGTGATACACCTCCATTTCTTCCTGCGCCTCCGGCAGCAAGTGCACGAACGCCATGGCCAAGAACACACCGCCAGAGAAGGCGTTCAAGTGGGACAGCGCCACGGTGGAATCTCGCAGGCGCTTCCAGAACAGCGGCACAGCTGCGCCGATGAGGGCGATGACGATCAGAGCCACTAGTGCCACCATCTTGACCCACACGGGGACCGAGCTCTCGTCGGGGGACGGCTCCGTAGTGTCGTGTGGCAGCATAGTTGCGAGGTGTTCGAAAACAGGCGATGACCGACGCGCGGTTGGACAGAAGCCAGAATTTCTAAAGAAGCTACCGATCAGAACGGTCGCAGCGAGGTGCTACGTCACACAGGTGAGATGGTGCAGTCACCGCACTTTGTGCTGTTCATAAGTCCGCCACGACGCAGCGCACAGGGACGAGATGTCACGGTGTGTGGCTGGAGCGACTAATCGCATGTTGCAAATTCTGCCTACATTAGACCGTGTTTAGAATCGGCGGAGGCCACCGCTGCGCGTTGCGAAGACATTCGGTGTTTCAAAACCGTTCGCGGAGAAAGGGAGATCTGAAGTGGTCGCGCGCAGTGACTGCAAGTTCGTTTAAGTTCGTTTTTTGCTTTCCGTGATTGTTTATATGCTATTCCTGTCATGCGGGCACCCAGAGCCATTTTTCGAGTTCTGCAACGCAGTACCCGTTCGTTATTGAATGTGCGGCATCAATGGTCAGAGAGCAGCACGCGCTTCTGGCATCTCGTACGCAGATTGCGAGCCCACCGGCGGGTGGTGCTGTTCGTAGTGTGTCTAGCGCTGATGAGCGACACCATGATCTATGGTGTGGTGGTGCCAGTGTTGCCAACCTATGTCACCAATCGCTTGCACTTGTCGGAGAGTGCCCTGGGATTTCTCTTCGCTGTCTACGCAGTGGCGCTTGTGATCGCGACCCCGATCATCGGGATCTGGGCTGATAAGCACGGCCGCCGTACACCCATGGTGCTTGGCATGTTTGCACTTGCAGTGACAACGCTGACCTTCGCTTGGGCAACCAACTTCGCAGAGCTGGTGCTGGCACGGTTCGCTCAGGGCTTGAGTGCTGCAGTCACGTGGGTGGTTGGCTTTGCGATGCTTGCTGATGTGTATCGCCATAACGAGCTAGGCACTGCTACCGGTGTAGCCACTGCTTCTCTCAACTTCGGCTTGTTGGCTGGACCCATGGTGGGCGGGATCATGTATGAGCACTTGGGCTTCGGTGCTCCATTCTACCTGTGTGCTGGACTGGCGTTCATCGACACGGTCTTCCGCATTCTGCTGATTGATGACGCGGAGATCCAGCGCAACGCTCGCCTGGTGAGGCAGGTACCAATTGCTACGCTGCAGGCATCTGATGCAGAGATTGCTCGTCGGGAGCGCGAGGCAATGGAGCTTGAGCAGAAGCAGCAGGAGCCCTTCACAGGGGTCAGTCCTCCCTCTGTTCAGTCTCCGTCATCCGGTGGTGCCACGGGCTTCAGTGCCGCAGCACATCTGCCGCTGCTATCCAACGATGGTGTGTCTGTCCCAAGCTTCGACAAGGTTCCGAGACCGGAATCGTTGCGTCGTGTGACGTTTGTTGATGACTCAGAGGCGGAAGTTGTATCGGGATCGTCTGCAGATGCTGATGATGAGCTAAGCAACACCGGCGCTGCACCCCTGGCACCACAGAGTGAGGGCCCCGACTCCAAACACGCTCATCACCTACAGTTCATCGGTGCAGCTGACCCGTTCAGCGTGGTGGTGGAGGGCGCCTCTCAGGGTGTTGCACAGCCGGTAGACCACGCCGGAGTATCGTCGGAGCAATACCCGACCGCGGTACCGCAGAATGACACAGCGCTTAGCGGCACGATTGCCGCGGTGTACCCAGCCGAGGGCCTGAATGTGGACCGCAGTGCTCATATCGCATTCATCGATGGCTCCGACGACGATCACAAGCAACCGGAGGGTCTGTTGGGCAATGAAGCGTCTTCATCAACCGCTGTGAGTCTGCCACCCAAGCTGAATCGACCTCGAGCTCCAATGTTGAAGGACTGTGTGGGCCCCCGCAACGATCTGGATGAGGACCTCATTGTCGATGCTGATGCTGATGCTGACCTTGACGGGCGAGATCAGCCAGGCGCTGCCACACCGACAGTGGATCAACGGGCTACGTTCTGGAGCTTGATCCGCGGTCGCAAGGTGATTGTGATGTGCCTGCACACTGTGTCTCTGGCGGCTTCCTACTCCGCACTGGAGCCGACCATCGCTCCGTTCTTGGCTGAGCGCTATAACAGCTCCCCTACTGTGCTGGGCGCTGTGTACGTGGTCATCTTCCTAGCGAACCTGTCAGCGGCACTGCCGACAGGCTATCTGTCGGATCGTCCTCATTTGGGCCGCAAGATGTTTGCGGAGAGTGGTGTGTTAGTGATGATCATATTCGGGCCTCTGATGGCGTTGCCTGAGAACATCTATTTGACATCGCTGATGGCGATGGTATACGGTATCGGCTATGGCATGGGCATGACGCCGGCAGTGCCGCTGCTGGCCAAGTTCGTTGACGAGCAAGGTGGCGGTGCATACGGCACTGTGTACGCTCTGTGGAATATGGCGTATGCTGTGGGCATGTGTGTGGGACCCATGCTGGGGGGAGTGGTGTACGAGTTTGCGGGATTCTTCTGGATGAATGTGGTGTTCAGCCTCATTCTGCTCTTGTTCTGGCCGGCGCTGCATTTCTTTTTGCCGTCTGACAAGATGCCTCGTGGCGTGATTGCACCCGAGACTGATGCGGAGCTGTTGGAGCTGGGACAGGCTGTCACTCCGCATATCCCTGCAGCTGCCGCCAATGCTGAGCATGCTGCCGCTGGTGCCGTCAACCCAGCTGCGTAACATCCGTGCTTTTTTCAAGTTGATATTCCCCTCTTCATTGACGCTCGTTCATGTTCTTGGTGACCTGTGGTCGTCAGTTGTGTTAATAATTTTGTCGCAACGCTGTATTACACTGTATCGGTTCACTATCATCCACTATGGTCACTATGATTGCATGGATCCATGGATGTTCGGCGTAGCAGAAGCTGAATCCTGACAGTCAGGGCCACGACAGTCTTTAAACGACATTAGGCTAACTGTGTTTTGGCACTTGTATGTTCGACGATCCAGGATGTGTGCATGCGGTGCTTGTGAGTGTAGATCAACGCGAGTCTGCTGAAACAGCCGTACTTTGTGCTGTACGAGGCTTATCTATAGAATTTTGGCATGCATTTTGCATTCAAAGCGACGCGAGGTGGCGGGGCAGACAGCGCCATCAATGGCAGCAGTCGTCCAGGCAGCAGCGCCAGTTTAGCAACCTCACCGCCAGGACCAGCGACGGATCTGAGTCGAGCCTCATCCCGCACCAGTACAGATGGCAACAGCGCGGACGCCCAGTTGCAGTGGTTCTTTTCTCAGTTTGAGACGTTTTGCGATCTGGCTGCTGATCCCCGGATGCCCCAGACTTCGCTGCTAAAAAACAAGAACCGCATTATCGATCAGGTGTTTGGCGAGTTCGATCGGTGTTCAGATGCTAGTGTACAACTAGAGGTGCTGGAAATTCTGGCCTCGTTGATCGAACGCAAACCCAAATTACTTCTGGGTGTAGACAATCTGCCGCGACTGCTGATTCGATCCATCAACACCATCGAGACACACACTCGCACTGGTCGTTTGCCCGTTGATCAAGCGGCTGCCATTCAGACCAAGCTGTGCTGGCTGTTAGGCTCTTCAGGCAAGCGCCTCGTGACCATCACTGCTCGCGATATGAAGGACTTGTACGCCATCCTGCACGGCGTCACACAGCGCACCATGTCGTCGTTCCTGTGCCCGCTGGTTCTGACTGCGCTCACCGAGCTGCTGCACGCGTCTGTAAATAGCATCACCACGCCATTAGCTTGGTTCGACTTCAGTGGAGTTGAATCAGCGCTGGTTATCCCTCGCCTGCCGCAAGGTATCATATCTAGTGCACTCAACTCAATGTTGAAAGGTTCATACTGTGCCCTCTAAGGCAGCTCTCATACGCATCTGATGCTCTGCTGCCATACAGGCTGGCCCTGTCCTCGTGGCTACACGGTCTCCATGTGGCTGTGCCTGGACTCTATTCCTCCCCCTCCAGGGGGCGGTGGCGCTGTGGGACCAGCGAGCCCTCCGCCCTCTGGATCTGCAGCTGCTGCTGCTGCTGCTGATAGACCGAAGGGACCTCGTCCTCCCGCGGTGCGTCAGGTAAGCTAGAGTTGCGCTTCCCTTATGATGTGTGTCATCATTATCTACACTCCGTGTGGGACGATACGTATCCGAACTTGGAACTTGGTGATTTTCGCTAACCTCGTCATCCTGCTGTGCAATCAGACCTCGTCGCCCGGCATGGCGCCAGGTCAAGCTCCACCAGGGGCCCAGCAGCTGGCTGCGGGTGAGCGCGTCATCTTCAGCTTCATGACCGCCAAGGGGCGCGGTGTTGAACTGTCATACTCCAAGGCGAACTACGCCCTCAAGCTGCGTGCAGTACTGGGGTCCAATTCAGAGAACCGTGAGGTGCGTCGAGCGATGCTGTTATGGTGCATGGCCCGACTCACTCTTGCGCTGTGTACTGGATGATATGGGTGATACAGCTACCCATTCCGCTGCAAGCCATCAGTCTACGACCTCGCGTGTGGTATCATCTCACTGTCACGCACGTCAAGCCTAGCATGCTCTCCAGATCGGTGGGCACTGTGAAGGTGTTCCTCAACGGAGAGCCTCGATTCCAATCGGAATTACCTTACCCAGCTTCAATTAAGGTATCTACCAATCTCGGGACTCGTGGACCTGGTCATATCACATTCTAAGCCAGGCTGAACGTGTCCGCAGGATGACTTCAGCTTCAACGCCATCGGCGCCAACTGCATTGTAGAGAACGCTGCTATGAGATCATCGTTCAGCGGTCAGATGGGCACAGTGCACTTCTTTGGGGAGTGTCTGGAGCCCGGTCACGTGGCTGCACTCTACGCACGTGGTGCCTCGGATGTGCTCAAACCCGAAGCAGTGGCGGGCAGTGGCAGCCGCATTATGAACATTGTAAGCGTCGTAGCTCCAATGGATAATGATGCATTCGCTAACGGGATGTGTTACTCTAGGTGGCCAATCACTTCTCTTCGCTAGTGAACGCTCTGGGCTCAGCTGAACACAAGGATACCGCTGATCTCAAGCGCAATGACGACGCCCTCAGGGCGCTGCAGAAGAGCATTCTGTTCACATTCGATCCGCGCGCAGTGGAGGGACAGATATGCAGGGATGTTAGCAAGCCGGTGCAGTTTGGTAGGTGGAGCATGTGTTGAGCCTGGTCTGGCTCATCTGCTGACGGATCTGAATGTTGGAATGTCTTCTCTGGGGATGCGTCCTCTCAGCCGGAAGCACCAGCAGCTTCGGTGCCATGCACGGCAGTGTATCACCGGGCGTCAGGGTGTACCGCACCAGCACCGCTGGGGACGCCCTCTATGCATCACCCGTCGGAGTGGCCTCCCTATTTCCTCTCTTCTTGAACGTCAACGTGCTGCTTGCGCTTGATTCACCGTCCGGAGTCGAATCTCATGCTGACTCGCGTAAGCTGTTGTTGCATGGATCACGCGTACATGTATTGATGCTGACATAATGCACGTTCGTATGATGATCAGCACCGTCCCCGTTGCTGGCAACGCTCTTCGACATCCTGCTGTATGTGCTGCAGGTATGATGCCGTGATGACCTGCTACAGTCTGGGTGGAGGGATGTGATGCTTCATGCGATGACCGTGATGCATCCTTCAGAGCCCTCGCAATCAACGCGCCCTGCTCGATATGGGCGGAATAGAGTGCATCTCGTACTGTCTCACGCACACCAAGTCCATCAAGAACTCGAAGACGTCCGGAGCGGCGTCGGATGCAACTCCAGATCTTCTGACTGGCGCCGATGCAGCGCCGTCGGATGGGCGAGCTCGTGGTCGCAAGAAGTCTTCCTCAGGCCTGCTGTCCTTCATTCGAAAGAAGGGGCGGGGCGATGCCGCTGCCTCTGGTGCTGCTGGTGGTGCTGGTGCTGATGAGGCAGATGCCGCCACAGCTACTGCAGCCACTGGTGCTCATCGTATCGCCCCTGGCAGTCCTGCCAGTGTTGAGAGCTCGTTTGCCAGACCGTGCCTGTTGACCCAGGATACCCTATCAGCGATAGAGCGGCTGCTGCGGTTCTGCTCGTGGATTGATGCCTCAGGCAAGAAGGGCGCATTCCACAGTAGTGCTCAACCTCATCCTCAACCTCAGTCATCCGCGTCCTTGGAGACTCTGCCCGGAGCTCCGAAGGGTGCGGCAGGGCCAGCTGTTCCTGGCTCTGTTGCCCCATCGATCGCTGCAGCTGCAGTCAGCCCTGACGAATCGTCCATCCAGGGCACCTGGAACACCAACTCTCACCTGGACCCCGCATTGGCCGGCAAGCGCACTCTCTTCAACGATGTGTTCTTCCACCTGCTGCTGAACTTGCAGCTCTGGATGAGAGAGGTAACGCCACCGCTTCATTGGGCTTGGTTGGTTGAACTGCTCACGGCATGGCAGACATTCAATGATGAGCTCACGTTGTGGGCTGTTTGACCAGGGTGTACCTTCTGCCGTCCAAGAAGCACTGCTCCGAACCGTCAACGCTCAGATTCAGCAGCAGCCAGTGTATTTCCGCAAGCTGCTAGCCCCGGTGGTGCTGTTGGATGCGTTACAGCAGTACCTACCCTACCCACCCGCTGCCGGGGCTGCAAGCAGCGCTCAGCATACTGCAGGCCCACGGCGACACGAGACCAAGGAACATCAGCCGCGGGCCCCATCGCAGGCTCGACGCGTGATGGAGGATGGCATACAGGACGCACAGCGGCTGTGCACCGTCAGACGACTGCTGCTGACTGCTGTGAGAACTTTGATTGCCAAAGGGTCGGCATCTGGGTCCTTAATTGAGTTTAGTGACATTCAGGCGGTACTGCGGATGAGTGCGGAGTGCTTGGACCCGCTGCAAGTGAGCGAAGTGCTGGAACTGTTAGCCGATATTACCAGCAGATACCCGCAAGCCGTGTTTGATCACCTAGTGCGATTAGGTGCCCCTCTGGTCATCTTATCCAACCTGCACAACCTGTACGTGAAGCTGGTTCCCGGTGTGGACACGCGCCTGGCGCAGAGTGCCACCCGTCGGATGGCACCCGCAGAGCCTTCGGATGCGACCTCGACGGCTACCCATGTTGCAGTGGACGTGACGAATGCGAGCGATGACGCCATGCTGTCACCATCGGTAGGCGGGGCTGGAGCGGGCTTCACAGCGGCGTCGAGCCCACAGTCTACTGCCACCTCAGATGCAATGGTGACTGTGTCACGTGATGTGCCCTCGGTGACCGATTTGCCTGGCTCTATTTCAAGTGGAGCTCCCCAGTCTGGTTACACTGTCAGTAGAGGCTCATCACCGCACTTGCTGTCGGCTCGTGATGGAGATGGTGATCCGGAGGGATCTGCTGCTACTGGTGGTGGTGGTGCGGGTGGACCTAACGGGACCCCGCGATTGGCGCTGCCTCCGCCCATTTTACTGCATGCCGGTGTGTCCCCCAGCCGACACCAGCGTGATCAAGGTAGAGCGGCAGCCCGAGGACAATCCGACAACACAGCAACTCAGCAGAAACAGCCTTTGATCGTATCCCCCGCTGTGCTGGCTCGAGTGACTGCCGTGCGCACCGCGGCTGTGCACGCGCTGACCGCGTTCGTGCAGTCACCATATCCGCTGGCGCAGGACTGGCGAGCTCCAGCATCAGGCCTGTGTCATGGACTGCAGGTGATGCATAATGGGCGATGCCATCGCTAGTAGAGTACATTGACTCTGATCGCCTTTGTGTTCCTGCCAACAGGATGCCCTGGCTGTGCAAGTATTCGGGTTCCCTAAGGTGCTGTATCACGCGCTGATGGAGCTGGCACTGGGGCTATCCCCCAGCAGTATCGGAGCCTCGCAGATTCATCCAGTGGACGCTGTGGTAAGCCAACACATATCGTCATCATATGGTGCCTGTGCCGCATCTGACGGGCTCTGGGCGGGTTGCAATGCGCTATGCCCCTTGACAGGTCGGAGCCCCCGCCAGTGCACATGGAGCAGACAGCAAGGCCCCCGCTTCGACTTCTGAGGCTGCATCCTCCGCTGGTGCTCACGTTGACCAGCACTCCATCTTCCATCAAGGCGTGCTTACACGGTGGGTTCGTGCTCCATCTGCAGCGAATGCAGCTCCGACTGGCGCATCCGGAGGATCAGGGCGCAATAGCCCCGTTAACGTCAATGTGAATGCGAAGCCCGTGGCGACAAACGTCGGATCCGCCACGCTTAATGCGCCGGGTGGCCCCTCTGCCCTTGGAGCTAGCGGAGCTGGGTTCTCAGCCGGTAGTCGACTGCCGGTGCAGGCCCGCATGGTGCATATTCGAGGCATCGCTACCGCCTCTGCTGCAGCGGGTGCTGCCGGTAGCGGGGTATCGTCGCCTCGATCACCAACTGGTGTGCCGGCTTCAGCGTCATCAACATCATCATCATCAGCAGCAGCAGCAGCAGCAAGCGGGCCAGCGGGCTCGCACGGCGGTGGTCGACAGGCTGCCCCTCCATCGTCCGCTATAGTCTGCACTGAGGTATGAAGAGTGCATGATGATGACACGTGTTGCTGTGATTGTTCGTATGGACTGCTGATCGTCTCGTGTCACCACATCTCGCAGGCGCTGTTCCTGATGTTGCGCCTGACCAAGCACGCTGCGACGGTGGGGCATCGAACAGGCGATCACGATTCAACTTCTGTTAGCTTGTTGACCGTGCTGCACGACCTTCATCGGCTGTGTGATGTTGAGCCGGACAACGCGCTGCTCTTGGCCGGTCACGCCGGCTGGCAGAGACCTTTGATCGCGCTATTTGAGATTAGCACGATGTTTGCGTACGGTACTGCGGATAGCCTGTCGGTACTGGATGGTGCTGAGGCTTCAGACCTGGCACGGGACGCTGACAGCTCAGTACCTGCCTCACCGACCGCCACCGATCACTCCTCATTCGTGCTGCAGGTGGGCAGTCCAGGTGCCCCGTCTACGATGGCGACGCAATCTCAGCAGCGCATGACGGCGCCAACAGTCCGGTCTCCGGTCACGGCATCTTCGGCTGGAGCGGCTTCAGCGTCGAATAAGCGGCGATCAGAATTCAAACCCTTATCGATTGAGAACTATTTCCCGGGCTCCGCCGCTTCGAGTAACGTTGCTGGTGGTCGACAAGCATCTTCACCGGCAACCGACACCGTTGATGCGACAGCGTCTGTGCATGCAGATGGCGGCAAGACCGCTCGCAATGAGCGACGGTTTGCCCATCAGACTCGAGTGGCAGCGTACAGCCTAGTGGTGCGGTGTGTGGCGGCAGCGCTGTGCCGGTCCAAGGAAGGATGGCGGGTCCTGCAGGAGACACTGGTCTTCCTGCGGTTCGCTGCAGAGGTATGGCTTCTATCGTGTGCCGGATGCATGTCTATGATGTTGGTCACAGATCTGACGTGTCTCTATGATCTAATCCCCCACCTCTATCTCAGGACCTGTCAGAGGACGACTACCGATCCCTTCGCCGATGGTTCATCTTCGGTGTTCTGCGACACTGCGCGGGGCTGGTGTCATACCGGCCGGTGGCGCCCCTGCCCGGACCTCTCGCTGCGCCGGACAGTGCTTCGCCTGCGCTGCCACCGCTATTTCTGGCCATGGTCGGAGCCTCCGGATCTGGTGATCCGGTTCGCTCGCTTACCAAAGCTGTGCCTGAGCCGCTGGTAGTGGTGCGCGTGGCACCCGCATTAGCTGCGGTCAATTCAAATGCTGTAGCTCAAGCCACGTTGTTCCGCAACCTCTCGCACGTGGTTGACTGTGTGGAGGACTCTGTGTACGGCGATGTGGGCCTGTGGCACCGTGAACTGGGCTATCAGCTCGTGTCCGTCAAGGGGTCGCAACAGCTCGGTCACAGAACAGCAAATGGTCCGGCCGGCTCGGACAGTCACTCGGTGGCAGCTTCAGGCCGGGGCTACCGTCAGCGCAGTGACAGCCTGTCCAGCGTGGGCAGCGGAGCACTGGTGCCCGGCGGCCTCGCGTTTGGTGATGACAACCACCACGTGACGGCAGCTGGACTGAAACGAGATAAAGAAGCGCGTCCGTCCGTGTTGGCATCCACTGGATCCAACGCTCTGATCTCCCCTCGTGACGGTACGGGGCTCTCGCCGTCACTGGCGTCAACAGCGGCTGCGAGTGTGCAAGGGGCGGCTGGACCAGGTGGGCCTGCCCCGTTGAACCCGTCGATCACCGATCATTCTGCCGCAGAGGACGCGCGGTCCGTGACCGCCAGCGACACAGCGTGTGATCAAGATAGAGATCGTGACGCGTGGGTGCTGTACGACGACATCGATAACACAGACACCATCAGCCAGGCTAGCACGGCTCGCACGGTGGGCAGTGTCATCACTACCGATGAGGGCACGTCCTACGTGCGCAGCAATCAGGTACTGGGAGAGAGTTTCTGGCAGCATTATGGTGTAGCATACCTTCGCTCATTGCTCATTGCTGCCTGCCATGTTCACTGCTTGACCTCAGGTGCCGCTGCATCGCGAATGGCCGCTCGTGATGGCGCTGCTGGATGTCGCCACGTGTGCGGGTCTGCCATGGTGAGTGCCTGATTCGTGTCTCCGTGTGATGATGCCGTTTGAGTATATGCCTCCGCTGGCACTTGAAGTCTGATGTGTGATTGTGCATGTTTGTGCCTCTACATGACAGGCGCCCGGTGGTGGACTTGCCTACGCACGCCAGCGCTAAGGGCGTGTTCGACATGTTGAAGGACCCCATCACCGCGCTGTACGGGGCAGCCTCTGCAGTGGTAGCACCTGCACTGCAGGCAGCGCCTGGAGCCGCTCCCATTCGACCAGGATCACCGCTTAGGGTGATGTTACGACTGCTGCTGGACTGTGTAGAGGAGGCGTGTGGCTGTGCTCCGTATCAGCTGCTATCATCACAGGGGCTGGATGATCATGGACCACATGGCTCATCACCGCCCATGCGTGCAGGCATCGGCACTGGAGCTGGCGTACCCAACCTGATGGATGATGTGCTGCTAGCTGGAGATGGCGCTGCAACCGATACCCCAGCTGACAAGAGCAGCAGTGCAAGCACTGTGGATGTAGCCCGTCTGGAGGTGGCGCTCACGCTGCTGACGTATGTGCTGCACGGCCTGTATATGGAGGGTGTGAATGTGCGAGACACCACTGATGGCGGACAGCACAGCGTCATGCTACCTGCCGCCGGAGCGTTTCCAGTGGCGCCATCCGAGGTGGATGGTGCTGAAGTGCCCTTCTCTGCTGCACACCTGCCCCGTATTCCCAAGAAGCTGCCACGGGTCGTGTGGAAGAACAGGTGAATGTGCTGTAACAAGGCCTTGCAGCTCCGCGTCATTGCTGACTGATTGGATGGATTCGTTGTGTGGTGGTCATGCTGTTGTCACAGATATCTAGTGCTGGTGCTACAGCGCTTGTGCTCATTGTTTTTGCAATTGACAAGCCGATTACCCGCCGGCGCATATCACCGCTCACATGCCTCCGGATCCAGCGCCGCCGGATTGGGAGGTCGAGACTCCCAAGGCTCCCGTCATGCGAGCGGCGCCTCGCTGCCTGACGCAGATGTGCCTGTGGTGCACTGTCGCGCTCGATTGATGGAGGCCGTGCAGTGGTTGACCATCGCACTGCGGCCCTTCGCTGTACTG
>ENA-ORBV01011435-ORBV01011435.1-microbial-mat-metagenome-genome-assembly--contig:-NODE-11435-length-13938-cov-3.150783_pt1 | contig 13938 bp, 11 predicted proteins | sample MGYA00237777_ERZ505514 | MGnify/ENA primary metagenome ERZ505514 (study PRJEB26160, sample SAMN06269048) | microbial mat metagenome | isolation source: Oligotrophic lake microbial mat | place...
TGATGCAGTACCTGCAGGACGCTTTTCATTTCCGCATCAAGCTCGTCGAGGCCGGCCCGCTGTTTCTCGATCGCCTCGCCGGCGTGACCGACCCGGAACGCAAGCGCAAGATCATCGGCGAGACGTTCATCGAGGTCTTCGAGGCCGAAGCCAAGCAGCTCAGCGACGTCGACTTTCTCGCCCAGGGCACGCTCTACCCCGACGTCATCGAATCGGTTTCGTTCAAGGGGCCGTCGGCGACGATCAAAAGCCACCACAACGTCGGCGGCCTGCCGGAGCGCATGCGCATGCAACTCGTCGAGCCGATGCGCGAGCTGTTCAAGGACGAGGTCCGCGCCCTCGGTCGCGTCCTCGGCGTGCCCGACGCGATCGTCGACCGCCATCCTTTCCCGGGCCCGGGCCTGGCGATCCGCATTCTCGGCGAGGTCACGCCGCAGCGCGTCGCCGTGTTGCAGGCAGCGGAGGCGATCGTCGACGAAGAGATCCGCGCAGCAGGGCTCTACGACCGGCTGTGGCAGGCGTTCGCGGTGCTGTTGCCGATCCAGACGGTGGGGGTGATGGGTGACGCGCGCACCTACGAGGACGTGCTGGCGATCCGCGCGGTGGAGAGCGTCGACGGCATGACGGCCGACTGGGCGCGGCTTCCGGGCGACGTGCTGGCGCGGCTGTCGAGCCGCCTGATCAACGAGGTCGCTGGCGTGAACCGCGTGGTCTACGACATCTCGTCGAAGCCCCCGGCGACGATCGAATGGGAGTAGAATCAAAGCGAATCAGCTGCGGCGATTGGTCGAGAATGACGGCATCTCCGCATCGATCGGGGGAAGAGCGATGAGCTTCGTTCACCTGCACGTCCACACCCAATACTCGCTGCTCGACGGCGCCAACAAGATCGATCCGCTGATCGCCAAGGCCAACGCGTCGAACATGCCGGCGATCGCGATGACCGACCATGGCAACATGTTCGGTGCGGTCGAGTTCTACGAGAAGGCGCGCAAAGCCGGGATCAAACCGATCATCGGCTGCGAGGTCTACGTCGCGCCGAAGAGCCGCTTCGACCGCGGCGGGCGCATCGACGACTTCGAGGCCGGCGGCAACTACCACCTGATCCTGTTGGCGATGAATCGCGAGGGCTACCGCAACCTCTGTCGGTTGGTGACCCTGAGCTTCAAGGAAGGCTTCTACTACAAGCCGCGTATCGACAAGGATCTCCTCGAGCAGTTCAACGGCGGTCTGATCGCGCTCTCCGGCTGCCTCGCCAGCGAGGTGAACCGCTCGATCAGCCGCGGCGACATGGCCGGCGCGCGTGCCGTCATGGAGCAGTACCGCACCCTGTTCGACGGCCGCTACTACGTCGAGATCCAGGACAACCACATCGACGAGCAGAACGTCGCCAACGTCGAACTGATCCGCCTCGCGCAGGAACTCAGCCTGCCGCTGGTCGCTACCAACGACTGCCACTACCTCGAAAAGGACGACGCCAAGGCACACGAGGTCTTGCTCTGCATCCAGACCGGCAAGACTCTCAACGACGAGAAGCGCTTCAAGTTCGGTACCGACCAGCTCTTCGTGAAGGATCCGGCGCAGATGAGCGCCGCCTTCCCGCAGTTGCCCGAGGCCATCGCCAATACGGTCGACGTCGCCAATCGTTGCAAGTTCGACTTCGAATTCGGCAAGTACCAGTTTCCCGTCTACGCGCCGCCGGCGCAGATCAGTCTCGAAGATCACTTCGAGGCCGAGGCCCGCGCGGGACTGGAGATGCGGCTGGAGAAGCTGCGCGCGCAGGCGGAGTGGACTGCCGAAAAGGAAAAGCCCTACCACGACCGCTTGGAACTCGAGCTCAAAGTCATCAAGCAGATGAAGTTCCCGGGCTACTTCCTCGTGGTCGCCGACTTCACCCGCTTCGCCCGCAGCAAGGGCATCCCCGTCGGCCCCGGACGCGGCTCGGCTGCAGGAAGTCTGGTCGCGTACGCCCTCGTGATCACCGACATCGATCCATTGCCCTACGGATTGTTGTTCGAGCGCTTTCTCAATCCGCAGCGCATATCCATGCCCGATATCGATATGGACTTTTGTTACGAGCGTCGCGACGAGGTGATCGAGTATGTGCGCCAGAAGTACGGTGAAGACTGCGTCGCGCAGATCATCACCTTCGGGACGCTCAAGGGAAAGGCGGCGATCAAGGACGTCGGCCGCGTGCTCGAGTTTCCGTACCAGGACACCGACAAGATCGCGAAGCTCTATCCGGCGCCGCAGCAGGGTAAGGACGTGCCCCTCGAAAAGGCGCTCGAGAGCGAGCCGCGGCTGCGCGAGATCCGCGCCAAGGGCGAACAGGAGGAGCGCCTGTTCAGCTTCGCGCTGCGCCTCGAAGGGTTGCTCCGCCACTGCTCGAAGCACGCCGCCGGCGTGGTCATCGCCGAGAAGCCGCTGATCGAGAGCCTGCCGCTGTTCGTCGATAAGGACGGCGCGGTCATGACCCAGTTCAGCTATGGCGACGTCGAGAAGATCGGGCTGATCAAGTTCGACTTCCTCGGGCTGAAAACGCTGACGATGATCCAAGGCATCGTCCGGCGCATCCGCGAGGGACGCGGCGTCGACATCGACGTCGCGGATTTGCCGCTCGACGACAAGAAGACGTACAAGCTGATCGCCAAGGCCGACACCGTCGGCGTGTTCCAGCTGGAAAGCGGCGGGATGCGTACGGTGCTGAGCCGGCTGCGACCGAACTGCTTCGAGGACGTCATCGCGGTCAATGCGCTGTTCCGCCCGGGCCCGCTCGGCGCCGGCATGGTCGATCAGTACATCAAGCGCAAGCACGGCAAGGAAGAGATCAAGTACCTTCACCCCCTGCTGAAGCCGTTCCTCGCGGAGACCTATGGGGTGCCCGTCTACCAGGAGCAGGTGATGCAGATCGCCCAGGCACTTGCCGGGTACTCGCTCGGCGAAGCCGACATCTTGCGCCGCGCCATGGGCAAGAAGCAGGCCGCGGAAATGGAGAAGCAGAAGGGGCGCTTCCTCGACGGCGCTGCCGCGACCGGCCTCACCGAGAAGCTGGCGACGGAGATCTTCGAACAGATGGCGACCTTCGCGGACTACGGCTTCAACAAGTCGCACTCCGCCGCCTATGCCGTCGTCACCTTTCAGACCGCCTACCTCAAGGCCCACTACCGCGAAGAGTTCATGGCCGGGCTCCTGACCCTCGAGATGGGCGATACCGACAAGACGTACAAGAACATCGCCGAATGCCGCGAGGTCGGCATTCCGATCCTGCCGCCCGACGTCAATGAGAGCAGCCGCGACTTCACCGTGATCGTCGGCGCTGGCGGCAAGCGCGCGATCCGCTTCGGACTCGGCGCGGTGCGCGGCGTCGGCACGAAGGCGATCGAGGCGATCATCGAGGCGCGCGCGGAGAAGGGCCGGTTCGAGTCGCTCGCAGCGTTCTGCGAACGGGTCGACATGCAGCAGGTCAATAGACGTGTCCTCGAGAGCCTGGTGAAGTGCGGTGCCTTCGACTCGACCGGGGCGAAGCGCCGCGCCATGAGCGACGGCCTCGACGCCATCTGCCAGTGGGCCAGTGTCAGCCGCAAGCCGGAGGACACGAGCCAAATGGGCTTGTTCGCGCCGGGCGCGATCAAGACGACCCGTGCCCCGGCGCCAACACCGCCCGAAGTGCCGGAGTGGGACTCGACCGAACTGCTCGCCTGGGAGAGGGACACCATCGGCTTCTTCATCACCGGGCATCCCCTCGACAAATACGAGAAGGATCTGCGCCGATTCACCGATGCGGCCACGGGCGACGTCCGCAACCGCAACCACCAGGACAAAGTGCGGGTCGGCGGGGTGATTCACTCGCTCAAGCTGAAGAACAACAAGAAGGGCAAGCGCTACGCGACCTTCAACCTCGAGGATCGCGTCGGCGTGATCGAAGTCATCGCCTGGCCCGAGACGTTCACCAAGTACGAAGCGGTCATGGAGTCCGGCGTGCCGGTCGTCGTCGCCGGTAGCGTCGACATCCGCGACGACCGCTGCCAACTGATCGCCGACGAGATCGCGCCGCTCACCGAGGCGCGCGAGAAGTCGGTGCGCCAGGTGCACATCGCCCTGCGCGCCGAACACGTCGACCGCGACCAACTCGTGACCTTGCGCGCAACCCTCGCGGCGCATAGCGGGGGCTGCAGCGCGTTCCTGCATCTGCTACTGGAAGATCTTACGGAGACCGTGATCGCCTTGCCCCCGGATTTCAAAGTCGCTCCCAGCGAGCAAATGATCGCCGACGTCGAAGGCCTGTTCGGCAGAGGAGTGACGACATTCCAGTGAGAGCCTCCCGTCGCGCGTCCCCAGCCGAGCGAGCCGCACGCCCGCCGCGCCAGGGTAGCCCCCAACTCGTCGATCGCAGCGGCGGACGCGAGCGTGCGCTGCTCGTCGCCGCCGACTGGGACGACGGCGACGCGATGGACGCGGACGAGTCGGTCGCGGAACTCGGACGGCTCGCCCAGACCGCCGGACTCGAAATCGTCGCCAAGGTCGTGCAGACGGTGAAGCGCGTCCACCCGGCGACCTTCGTTGGCACCGGCAAGGTGGAGGAGATTCGCGAACTCGCGGAAACGGTGTGCGCGAGCGTCGCCATCTTCGACGACCAGTTGAGCCCGGCGCAGCAGCGCAATCTCTCCGCCGCGCTCAAGATCAAGGCCATCGCCCGCAATATCCTCGTGACTCCGAGGACGGTGTCCTGATGGCTGGCGATCCACGCACTACGCTGGCCGCGACGTGCTCCGACGATGCCGCAATCACCGTCGAGCCAACGCCGCCACTAGACGTGCTCCGGCGGCTGCCCGAGGCGCTCTTTGATCTTCGTGCCGGGGACGCCTTCGTCCCTGCCCTGCTCGCCGGCGACATTCTCGACGAGGACACAATCTTCGGCCCGATTGGCGGCGGTGGCACGCCGCAGTTGGCGATTGCACGAATCCTCGCCGAGGAACGCGACCACTTCCGTCTCGGGTGGCTCACCGCAGAAGCCATCCAGCACGCCACGGGCATGGTCACGGTGGCGGACGGGCGCCTCGTATCGGAGTCGCCACACGCGCGCGGCACCGACCTCGACAAGCTCGCAGGGCAATTCGGCCTCGGTCGGCCCGACGGCTTCTCGGACTGCTGCTACTGGCGGCTGATCCAGCTGGTGCTCTTCCAGCCCGGCCCAACCGCGTGGCGTCTCGTCGAGATCGCGGACCTCTACACCGGAGTGCGCCCCAGCGTGATCGAGGAGCCGGCGCGCATCCGCCTGACGTGGCCCCGACCACGAGCTTACGAGGGGATCGCCGGCCTGACCTTCTTCGACCACCTCGAGGGCTTCAACGCCGGCGCATTCTGGACCGCCGACCCACCAGGGCCAGACACCGCGCTCGACAGCTATTGGAGCGACGTCGACGACCAATCTGGTGAGGTTGGGTACTGGCACGCCGACGCAAAGCCGGCCGTCGGCACGCCAATCGAATTGGCCCTCTCGCTCGCCAAGCCCGCCGGGGTCTTCGTCGCCCTGGTCGACATCCCAAGGATGGGCGCCAGCGGCTGCGGCGGCGCTACGACCCGCACGGCTGGCATCGGCCGCGGCGCCTGGTCGACCGCGCCCGCGGACATCGAAGCCCTACTCATCACAGACACGCTCGCGCAATCGGAGGAACTCGCCTGATGCCACTCGACAGACAGATCGTCTCGCCATTCCAGCGAACGGACGCGTTCGATTGGAACGAGCAGGGCCGTCTCGCCCTCGCAAATCTCCAAGTTGCGCTCCAGGGCCTACTGCAGCCCAACGATGCGGGCGTCGTCCGCGGCGGGATTCTGACCGCTGGAGTCGGACGGATCGTCGATGTGTCGCCGACGGCGGCGTTCGACGGCAACGGGAATCTCCTACTCGTCGAGCAGGCGACGCCGACCGCATCTCTGGCGGCCAACGGTACAGGGAACAGCCGCATCGATCTGGTCGCGTTGGTCCAGTCCGACCAGGACGTGTCGAGCGAGAACCGCGTCTTCGTGAATCCCGCCAATAGCCAGACCTACACCAGTGACGTGGCCACGAAGCGTCGCTCGGCTACGTCGATCGTGGTGACGACTGGGACGCCCGCGGCGACGCCGGCGAAACCGGCGACGCCGGCGGGACACGTGCCGCTCGGCTACGTCACCGTCGCCCCGGGCACAACCCAGCTCGCGTCGGAAATGTCGAGGTTGCCTACGCATTCGCGCGCCAGCCGGTGCGTTGGCTGGCGGTCGCATCGACCTCTTCGACCTACCCATACGAGACGGCTCGGCTCTACGCGGTGCGCACTCCCGCCGGCGGCAACACGGTCATCTCGGCGCAGGTGACGCTACCGCGGGTCGCGGCGTGGGACACTCGCGTGTCCATCTGGGACCGGACGTCAAACACTGAGATCGCCTACGGCCTGCACAGCAAGAGTACCTCTGGGGGCTTGGGCACTATCACCTTCTCTACGGTGCTTGCCGGCGGCGCGGTCTCGACGTCGCGCGATCTCGCCCTGCGGCTCGCGCCGAATTCCGGATCGGTCGATGGCGTGGTGTTCGCGCTGACTAACATTTTGCTCCGAGCGGAGACGAGATGAACCTCTTCCTATCGCTTCTGATGGCGACGCTTCTCCTGCCGACATACGCGGCAGCGCAAGCGTCACAATGCACGTATCTCAGCCCGACCGGCTCGCTGCGGGCGGCGGTGGCGACCGACAGGGCGCTGCCGTACATGAACCAGACACAATGCGTCCTGGAGGAGGTGAGAGCGCGCGGCGCGCTGACCGTGCCGGGTGAGGTCGTATGCGCCACGAGCACGATCCCGGCGTCGACGCGCTCCACGATCTCGCTCACCGCCTCGACCACGCTCGCCGGGAATGAGGCGATCATGGCGTCCACTAAGGACGTTACCTCTCCATTTTTCGCGGAGGCGCCTACTGTCGTGTCCGCCACCGGAACGACGGTGCAGCTCGCAGTGTTCAATCGCGACACGCAACTCGCGCATACCATTACGGCGTGCGCTCACATTCTGAGGCCGTAATGCGCACAAGTATCGTCTTGCTCTTCTCCCTGATTTTGCTTGCTGGCATTCGCCCCGCTGAGGCCGGATCAGATGCGTTGCTCTGGTGCCGCGGCGGCCCCGATCACGGCGACACATGCGCGGTGGACGGCGATTGCGATGGCGGTGACAGCACCACCACGGGAATCTGCACGCGGCGCGGCATGCCCCGTGCCTGCATCGGCACCCACTATTGCTCCGTTTCGCAAACGATCGAGTGCCGCGGCAACGATGACTGCACCACCGCGAACGGCGGGACGTGGCCGGACAATCCGGCGGATTACTGCTTCAGCTTCGAGATGAATATCAGCGGGTGCGACCCGGCGTCGGCGGACACGGCCGGCGCGGGCGACTGCGGCGAGTGCGCCGGCGGCACCTTCAAGGGCAAGGGCTGCCTCGGTAATGGGCACTGCCCGGCCTCGACCTGCGATAAGAGCGCCGGGCTGGGTAACTGTTCGAATGGTGCCAGCCAGTGCGAGCTACAGTGGTTCGGTCATCGCGGATACGGATCCCTCGCGCCGCACGACATCATCGCGGATTTCGCGGTGGGCCCACCTATCGTCGGTGGCAACATTGAACGTACGACGACGGCGGGCACGATGGTTTCGCCAGCGGCTATCGAAATTAGTGGTGACGAGCTGTACGTGTCGGAGCGCCGCCGCATCACACGGCGCGGATTGTTGGCGGCGAGCGCCTCTAACAATGTAGATGCTACCGGATTCATAGGGCAGGTGGATGATGTCGCGTACCTGCCGTACCGCATCGGAGATGACTTCAACGTCTCGATCATCCCGATCTCAACCGCCGAAACCCTAAACACGATCTTTGCGACCGGCACCACGGTGTACCGTCCGATTCACTGTTCGGATTCGGCCGACCTAGACGGCTGCTTGGTAGGGGACTTGCACCGCCTGCTTCTCCATCCGGATCCCATGGGGACTGATTCCGCGGCGACGCAGGTGTGGGGGCACACCAACTTTGAAGGTTCGCGAACCTTTGACGATGCCAAGAAGCTCTTCGAGGTCTCGGGCCTTGCGACCATGCGACGCTGCGTTGGTGGCGCGGCGATCGGTACGCCATGCAGTATCAATGGCGATTGCGCGGCGTCCACATGCGCCACCACCATCGCTGTCGCTGCGGATACGGCCGGACTGACGTACACATCCACCTACACTATTGCCTCGGGTGACGTAGGTCCTATTAAGTACGTGATCGCTCTCGCCGATTCGGCTGGTAACACTGCCTCCATTGACCAAACCGATTCAACACGAGCGGCAGGTATGTTGCTGTGGTTTGGTATGCATCTGGCATAATGCGGTGCTGTCACGTTGGCACAAAGTGCACAGGTGTGCCGAGACTTTGTGTGCACACTGCTGTGACGAGTCCTCTAGATCTTAACTTGCATTTTCTTCGGTTGATCACACAGGTGTCTGTGTTTTGAATCGACCCACTCTTCGCTGGGTGAGTATCAGCATCACCACATCCGGCACCAGCGTGATGCTCAGTTTCAACGCGAGTCAAGACCTGAACCCCGCCAGTATTAGCGTCACTATGGGTGACGTGCTGGTGCTCCCCAGCAACATTGTGGCCGTTTCGACGACTTCAAAGCGCGCGTTCATTGCAACGCAAGCCGCGTTGTCTCTGGGCAAAGGTCGAGTGAAATTCACCATCGACTTCAAGAACAATGCAGGAGTTGCTGGTTTGCAGGTGAAGGAAACGACGGATAAGACCATGGTGGTGTCTGGTACGGGTTTGTCGAATCTTACGCTGTCAGGCACTCCATACTCGCACAGCTTGAGGAACATCTCTCACGGCTTGGCAACGAGCCACAGAGCTCAGTGCAACTAGCACACACTCATACGCCACGTATCACGTGTGTTCGGTGTTATCCGTTCCCTCACAGTCCCCAATGGGCCCAAGTCTCCGGGTGCAAAGCCAAGCGAGGTGTCTGCGTTCGGGGGTCCTGCAGGAGTTGCGGCCGGCGTGATCGCTTCAGTGGCTGCGGTGATCGCAGTCGCTCTCATCGTGCTCGGCAGCGTGTTCTGGCGCCAACGTCGCCGTTTGTTGGCCTTGCAGCGGGTGATTGATAGCTCTGCTAGTGCATTGGATCAGGTGCCGCACGGCTCAAGCTCCATCGGCCTGCAAGTGATCAACTCCTCGTCGGAACTGAATCCGGCTGCTGCTATCAATGCCGATGATAACGTGGCGTTGCAACAGACTGCGGATATGTACGGTTCTTTGCAGCCGGCGAACGTGCACTGAAAGCCCGACCCGAGCCGTCAGCGCTCATCGTTATCGTATGCCTTGTCATCAACTTGGCTCTGGCCTTGGCTTCAGCATACGAAGCTTATATTTGCTTTGATTTTCTGCTGCTTTGCTTTTTTTAGTTCCTATTGGGCTTTGACAATAAATGATCTTTCAGAAAAAATGACTTGGGTTTTCAGAAATGCTGTGTCAGGAACGTCTTGAATTACAGTAGAGACGAAGTAGATTGTTTAGTGCGGAAGGCTGTGCGCCCAGCATCCAGCAACCCAGGTCTCCGCGGCGACAGTGCGATGATCTTGCGTTCTTTCAAGTCAGCCTATCCACACTTCGATAAACCGGCGACATCCGAACGAAACAACTGCGAGCGCCCCATCAATCGCGCTTAACATGACTTTCATGAACAGAGCGTGCATCACTGGAGGGAAATCTTCTTTTCAATCATCAGAAGGGCGCCGTACGTGCCTCAAGCGCAAGAACAGCTTTGCATCTGGCATCGACAGATATCTTGAAGCCAGTCAACAGGCATAGATCACAGATCTTCTTGCGCAAAGCGATGCACGCTACGCACATTGGAGCCTCGCTCGGCGTGACATCATGAAGATATCTGCAAGGATGCCTGCTCCGTTTCGGCAGAGATAATCTGCAAACAATCTTGGCAGCATCGTGCTTGGCAAGATTCGCCTTGAAATTTCAATACGAGGTTTCAAAACTTAGCGACGAATCGTCTTTTGCTTCCGCTTCTTCATCGCCGCGATCCGATCTGTAAGTGATGACGAAGGCTTTCATCGTCACTCTCTCAACACCGCTGATACTTGTGGCTTGAATCTCGGTCTCCTTCCACTCATTGGCAACAGTATCATGACGGTAGATCTGAATCCAGCCTTTCTTGAAATGAAAGGACATGATCACATCGATCTTCGAATCCTCGATTGGGCCATCGCCGCGGTTTTCGTGGTTCATCAATAATGTTGCAGCGATAGATTCTCCGCTCTGACAGAGTTTTGATGCGTTAGCACCCATGATAGTACTTCTTAGATCGCGTTGGCTGCAAGTTGTCACACCTGAACTTGAAGGGTGTGATTGGAGGAGATCATGTGAGGAATCGCCCGCCAATTTTCACAGGAGGCGGAATGATCACTTTGATCTCAATGCGTTCAACGTCAAGTCGAACCGTGCCGTGCCGTACGGGCCGAGGCTTGTGACTTGGATCGACTTGATCACTGAAACCACCAGCGCAGCGCCGTGCCGCGGTGATCCGGGCCCCGTGGTCGGCCTTGCCGCAGGCTACAATTGCAGTAGTACGGATGCACAGTCAGAGTTAGATCGAGTTACTTCCACCGCCGAGCGCATGCATCGCGAGTTGAATCCAAGTTGATCGATGATTTGTGCGTGGAAGTGCAGGTATTACTCTCAACAGCGCACAAAATACAAGCTTTGGCTAATCGGGCAGCAACATAACGAGCTCTACAAGAGTCATTGCGGATGTCGCATGCCCGCAATGCATAAGGCCAAGCTTGTCGCAGATGAAACGCGACTGCGCCAGCGTATATTACACCAATATAATGCGTGCTGATGTAAAAGCAATCGGTAACCAAGTTGACAATCAATCCAACTCCTGCTCATTGAGTGTGTGTGTGCGGGCGGCTTCTAACGTGGAACACACCAGTTTGTGCATTCGCCAATGATTCTGTTGGCACGCGCTTGAGCAGTACAGCGCGATCTGTCGCAGACACATACGAAGTCAGTCTAACAGTGCGACACGAGTGATCGAACCAGTCGCCCTACCAGGCATTTGCCGCATCGCTTGAACTTGGCACCCTGTTGAGACGCACCGCACTCAAAGAACCAGCAGTTCTGCAGCTTCAGATCTCCGCGTTGTTTCAACTCGCGTTGCACCGTCACCACATCTTTAGAAACTTCGATCCGGAAGAATGTGCGAATGTCAGCCGGTGACCAATGGGCTGCCAGTCGTGCAGATAGATGTTCCACTGCAGACAACAGCTGGAGGTGCTTGCTGGTAGGACGACCAGTCTCGGTCTGACGACACAGGGTCCAATAATTGATCGCGCGATTTCGAAGGCTTGACCGAACCACTTGCTTGACCTTCTGTCGCATGTGGGATTGAACTTCCACCTGGAATACAGCCTGATGACTGTTGATGGCGTACTTGAATGCCGTCAGTGCATCGTCAAATCGATCCTGTTGCACGTAGCATTCTCCGAGTCGACGATGCAGCAACCATAGCGATTCCTCGCCCTTCTGGTTCAGAGTCTGGCCAATCGAAAGGCCTCGCTGGAGTAAACTGATGGCCATGTCATGCAGCTGCAATACCATGCACATCCGCGACACATCACCAAGCGTCACGAATAAGAGCTCGCGATCTGGCAACTCTGACCATTGCGTGGCGTCAGCCCACCACAGCGCATCGCTGAGTGCGTGCAGTGTTTCCGTAGGGCGCTGTTGGTCGGGAGGGAGGAACATCAAACTCTTACCAAACGTCGCCAACGCGCTGATGATGTGATAAAAGCAGTTGTGCTGCCGACAAAGCTTGAGACACAGGCGCGACCATTCGACCGCCTCGGGATAGCGATTCTGATCTCTCAGCCATTGGATCATATACCCCATGCCTTTGAACATCTTCTGCTCGATCATGCTATACGCCAGGCGCTCTTTCTCCTCTTCGGTCTTGGGTGCTTCCAAACGCACAACCGCGCCGCCAGGAAGGAAGGCGTTCCGCCAAGCGTCCGTGATCTTGGATACTCGCTGCAGGAACGGTAGAGCAATGTCCGGCTGCCTCATCATGCAGAATGCAGCCCCGGCTAACATCATATTAGTGCGGTTGAGACTGTCGTCGGGGTCTGAGTGTGCCCGCATTACCAGCAGACGATAACGGTATACAGGACCACAAGGTGAAGACCACGGATCACACACGAAGCAGTGGCGGAAAAGCAACACGACTTACATCCAAACTCAGCTTCCACGATCTCGTTTAATGCTAGCGCTTCCAGCATGGAATCAGCTCCCTTTTTGTAGTCACCCGCCTGAAACGACATGACGAATTCATACTCACGCTTCGACGCTTCCATCACCGGCACCAGCAGAATCCCGGGAACTGTCGCCACAATATCAGGTTAGCAGCCACACATTCACAGCGTGTCAGAACTTCATCATCAGATGACACAAGCAAACGGTCGGCACGTCTAATACTCGATCAGCATCACACATCCTCCAAACACCAGCGCAGACCCTACCGGGTTTCAGACTCTTGCCCTCCCGCAACGCCTCGCGATTCATCAGGCGAAGATCTGCAAGCAAAGTTTCTGGATCCGACTGGCCGGTGCTTTTGCGGGTCGCATATTCGATGAGATGCGGGAAGAACTCGCTCGAATGCCCGAGATCGCGTTGAGCACCACGATACGCCTCGTCATACAGCGCTAGTGCTCGCTGTCCGTCACCCTTGGCGAGAAAGCAATGCGCAGCCTCTACCAAGAAGCAGCATCTGAATACGTTTTGTTGGCACGAACCGAAGAACGATCACAAAACAGCAACAGCGTGTAAGCGGATTCAGCGTGCAAGGATCGAGATCGCTACAGCGGTGAGTACAATGTGCAAGCATACAACACAAGAAGGAAGAGCTTTCGGGCAGTACCGTTCGATTCGCATTCCCAATGCCTCTGTTTCGTTCAGCACATGATTTCTTTCCAAGCGGCGAGCCAACCGGCAGGTCTTCTGCATCACAAGCACGGCCTCCCAGACAGCGCATGCATCGTCCACAAGCTTCGCTTCCTCCAGCATATAGGCCATGTCTGCGCCTACGCTCACCCCTTCGAGCGGCGTCAGCAAGCCGGTGAGCTCTTTCATCCAGATCTTAAACTGCGGGACCAGGTCCTCATATAAACGTTTTGATTCAAGAATACGAGCGCACGTCTGCTTCATCGTCAACTCGCTCAATTTCAACGCTTGCATGTCGAATGAAAAGCCCGGAAAGTCGTCAATGCTCTTGAGTATGGGCTCATCCGATGCTGGCGAGGTAACCACAGCTTTCACCGGGGTCGAAGACGCCATGTTTGTGCGCAATCGACGAAATGAAATGCCGACAGCAACAAATAATCACAGAAATGGTAGTCATCATCACGTTTCCGCAAGTGAAGGGGTTCGTCACTTGTGATGAGCAAGTTGCCTGATTATTTGACAAGCTGCTGTGGTTGCTGTCGTGAGCTCAGACTTGAAGGAGCATGCGGTTCAAGTGACCATGCAAGCAATGAAACCGGTAACGCAAGCCGGATACTGTATGGACAGCCACAATCCGTTCTTTTGCACGTCAAATGCGAGATATCCGATGTGTTGGTCACGCACACGTGTCACACAAGTACGAATAGACAACACAGGTGTTTGATTACAGATCGCATTAGGTGGCTGAGAACTCGACCACCTCATCATCATCAGCTGCTGCGGCTGCTGCTGGCTTGACGGCTGGTGCACTCTCCAGCTCATCCTTCAGGGCCGCTAGGAGCGCGGCATCATCTTCGGACTCCTTGCGAGCGTGAGATGCGACCGGAGATTTCGCAGCGGCTGCTGTGCACGTGTGCAAGAGAGTGGTAAGG
>ENA-ORBV01011436-ORBV01011436.1-microbial-mat-metagenome-genome-assembly--contig:-NODE-11436-length-13937-cov-8.425541_pt1 | contig 13937 bp, 5 predicted proteins | sample MGYA00237777_ERZ505514 | MGnify/ENA primary metagenome ERZ505514 (study PRJEB26160, sample SAMN06269048) | microbial mat metagenome | isolation source: Oligotrophic lake microbial mat | place...
GTGGGCTCGGAGATGTGTATAAGAGACAGGTCCTAATTCTGTACCTAGCTTTGCCACTAGCTACTGTGGTGTGCTAAAGCAGAAAGACAGGTGCCAAAACACGAAAGCATTCGACCAACTCCCCGTTTGTACTGCAATGAAGCAATTACGTGTCCTGTTCACCAAATGAAGGAAAGGATAGCATTCCTCCTTTGTACTTCGAAGTGAAGCAACGATCCTTCAAGGCAGTTCCAATAAGTGTGAATGCACACGAACTGAAATCTATTTGAAGAAACGCTGTAGAGGACGTTCCCTTCATCTCCTGTATCTGCAAAGTGCCCCCTCCAAGGCATCAAGTGCCGTGCAGGAAATGAACACTGAAGGACGGCCGGGACCGACAAGGACTTTTGAATTGGTAGTCAAGTTTTATTTGTAAAGTGGGCGTCTAGTAGAGGTGGAAATAATCTGACCTACTAACAGTCGCATTTTTAGTAGCCTGCACGAAAGACGACATCCTGTCTTTGAAAGCACCGTAGGCAGTTGCATTGTGAACTCTAGTGCCAGTGGTGTGCGCTAGACAGCATGTCGCATCTTCATTGTGTGCTGCGAAATAGACAGGCAAGAGAGCTAGCTGGCAGCCGTCTCACTCTATCATTGGTCAGACCTAAAATGGGGTTGGTGACTGTGCGCATACAGGTATGGTCTCGTTTCTGCATCAGCCCCTTGATCTGCTGACAAATGGAGTGGCATTCTTGCTTTTATAAACATTATTTAAGTATTACATTAATTACGACGATTTGTTTGTTGATTTTGCTTTGAACGAGTTACTCTACCATGCATGCTTGTAGCGTCATCCCCCATTTTTGTTATCAATTATCGAGCAGTAGCGATGTACTGTACATTTATGAATGGAGTAGCACATTAATCTGCATTACACAAAACGGTGAGCTGTTGGTTTCTGGTCCCTGGTCGATTCACATATATACTGTCTGTCTGTTTAATGACTCCATGTAGGTTGGGCGCGAAGAGACAGGACCTCAAGGGTCATACAACAAATACAATTCTACGGAGGTGGAAAACACGATTGCAAAGCTCTCATGAGATTCCAACACTGCGTGGGTGCTGCTTGTTGCGCCATCATGCGCGGTACACCTGGTGAATAAATATGTGACATTTGTGTCATTTCACACGTCTTGTCGTCCAGCGCTCTCAAGATGTTACAACCAAGCAACATCTCCGTACGAATGACACTTTTGCAAGTATTACTATCCAGTGTCGCAGTGTCATTCTCCCATACGGAGCGACTCACGAGAATATACGAGCCCTCGTGTTCCTCGAGGGGTCGGGCGTGCAGTAGAATCTTCATTTGAATGGCCTTGGGTAACAAACGATGTTTATTGATCGATTCCACAATCTTGGCGCATCCCGCAAATCCATAGGGACTCTCGTGCGCTTTCATTTCCACGTCGTCTTGAATCGTGTACAAATCTTTGCGTCCCTGGCAATGTTGGTTGTATTCATGCACAAGTTTGGAGTTCCAGAGATATTCCAATACGTTGCGAGCCGACGTATGAAGAATGGCCCGTCCTTTGACGACGGGCCATGCATGACCGAATCCTTCGTGCGAGACATATCCCGTCCATATCAGAATGTGCTGGTCATACGCAGGCGTCCACGGTTCAATGGACCAGCCAGAGTGGCTGTTATGGTTGAATGTGGGTGGAATTTTGGCAATGAGCTTGGCCGTATCTCTCGTTGGTGTGAAGCGATCTCCTTCATCCGTGGCCAATTCATATCCCAATCGCATCAACTGCTGAATAATATCCAACAAATAATGGTCCACGAGCAAAAAGTCAGGAGTCTTGTCATCAGAGGGTTGACGCTGATGGTGCGCGAAGGATGGGGGGTGACCGGATCGGACGGAGTGGGACAGGGATGACAGGGAACGCTGATCGCCATCACTGGAACCTGACATTTCGGACGACTTATTATTAACCAACATGAGATCGTGCACACGAATGAAAGAACCCGACTCGCTCCGTTTCATACTGCGCTGTGGCTTTTCGTTATTATTATGATTCTCGTGGTGCATAAACGCAGCTGGCAAACTGACAACTTCCCCACCTCCAGCTTTGGAGGTGATTTGCTGTGCTTGAGTCGGTGTCACAACCGAAGTGGAAGATTGACGCGCCAGCTGTTGCAATCTTGTTTGTGTTTCCTGGAGCGATGCCAACTGCGATTGATATTTGGAAATGGATGCTGCTAACTTGGATTGCGATTGTTCAATTTCGTGCTGTGTCAGCTGTACATGCTTTTCTTGATGCTCCACTTGATGGAGCAACTGTTGAGCCTCTTGTTGTTGTTGAATCACAACTTCCTGTGCCTCGGAACTTTTCGTGACATTGCCACTCGTAGAACAGCCGGCAGTGGCTGCTTCTCCTCCATGACACGGTGAAGGCAGCTCGGTCACGTCGGTTGAATTAGTCACAGTCGGAGAAACCCAGTTGGTATGGGCGTCTTTATTCCTCTCTTGCTGTTGATAGAGAGCCGCCATGGGACAAGGAGGCATGGATGTATCCACTGACAACTCTGCCTTGGCTTTGTGCGAAGAGGCGCGGCGCTTTTTGACACTCCCAAACCGAGGCAAAATGGCACGAGCAGCAGCTTTGAAGCGTCTTGCCGCCTTCTTTTTCTTGCTTTGCCGTTGATGCTGCTGTCGATCCATAATCAAATCTTGCAATTCTTTGGTTTCTTCTGCTGGCAACAAGGCATGTACCGGCTCTCGATGAAAGGATGAGGCAGACGCTGATTCTTCAGAGGGAGGTGATACTACAGCAGGTGGTACTACAATCTCGTCCTCTTCTTCTGCTCCTGCGTCGGTGATTTCTACAGATCGAGGCACGTCTTCCTCCTCCAGGATAGTGGTTGGGTGAGTAAAGGGCAAGAAGGTGACACCCAAGAGTTGCTGCAGAAGCACTGGAAGATCCACGCCTGCATCAGAAGAAATAGAAGACGGTGCTTGTGCGTGTTGTGCGGACTGCATACTAGTACGGTGTATTCCTTGTTGTTGGTGCTGCTGAGCAAGTGCACTGCTTGTATTCTCCCAACTGTCACAGAGTGTCAACGACGTGCGGCTGCTAAGATCCGTAGTGTTTTTTGCAATCATCATGTTCACCAGTTGGTCCCTTGGTGGTGATGCAGCGTGGTGGTGATGGTGCTCTTTCGGTTGGAACAATACTCGCTGTTGCGGAGCGTGGAAACCACCAGCAACATTGGGGTTGGCGATGGCCGCACCACCGCCTTGTACCCCGACCGTCATGTTGCTATCTCTAGATGATTTCTATTCCACTGCTAAGAATAGTCTTTTTGTGTGTTCTTCAAAGCTAAAGCAGTGGACAGGTCATTGATGCATGATGGAAGGGAGTTCGTTTTTCAAAAGGAGATTGAAATTTAGAGGAAGCCGTTTGAGGTCCGAGTTAGTGACAAACTGTACTTACATGCACGAGCCCACACAGTACATTACTTGTACGGTACGTACTGCAACTAAGAAGCAGACACCAAACAGCCGTTAGGAGAGCTTTGGCGTCGACCAAAGACTTCCATTTATTTGGTGACGCTTCTTGCTTCGGGTTTAACCACGAAACAGTCGAGCGGGACTCAATCGAAAAAATTTGAAAGGTGACCCTGCGTGCGGAAAATTTTGCGTCGATCTCGTGTGCGACCCAAGCAATAGAAACTATTTTTACTTCGTACACAAAAGCCAAAGCACTTTCAAGGTGCCGTCCAAACCGATGAAAGCTGATGGAAAGCAGGATTGCAGCTTGAAAAAGTCAATCGAGAAGAAGTCATTCGAGAAAGAAAGCCAAACGGGATCAAATTTGTGGCTTTCTCAGCTTGCCAGGGGAACTGGTGATGTGTCTGAGGGATGAATGCTAATGTGCTTGGCAGATAAAAAAATGTAGCAGCATTTAGCATGACGGAGATTAGCAAGAATAACCCAATCTTATTTTAGAGTTTTCTTCAGTAGAAAAAAGAGGTCCAAGGGATGCAAACCTGTACATGTCCCCCACTTCCCCAATTTTTGTTCTATCCTTTTTCTGCTGGTCACTCATCGTCGTCATCACCGTCGATACTTCGCGTGACTGTTGCTGTGCTTTCCCGATCATCCCCCATCCATACTTTGGCCTTCCACAACCCCCGTCCCGGTGATAAGGCACGACCCTTGAGAAAAGCATGGTTGTCGTTATTGTTTTTCTTCTCGTTGTCTTTCTTTTCGTTGAGTATTTCCAATACACATTCCGGAGGCCACACGCCTTCTCCCACTTTTTGCAAGACGCTCACCATGCGACGGACTTGATTTTTCAAAAATCCATTGCCTTCGAATTCAATTTTGTAGAGTCGGTAGTCTTGCGGTCGCAAATGATTGTTTTTGGCGTGCAGTGCTGGTACATAATGAGCCGCTTGACCGTACTGCGGTGGGGAAAAGATGGATACCGATGTGTTGTTGTTGTCATGGCGACGACAAGGAAGAGGGTCGGCGTCCGCGATGCCCCCAGGAGTAGAAGCAGAGGTAGTAGTCGTAGGCGTTGCTGCTTTTTGCTGCTTCTTCTTCTTCTTTTTAGTAGCAGCCGTGGTAGTATCGGATCGATAGGCATGACGGAACCAAGGCAAATCATCAAATGGATGTTCCAATACTGTAATTTTGGCAGTGTATATGGTACGAATGGTATGCACTTTGTCTTTTTGGCACGAGAGTGGTAAAAAGTCGTGTCGTCCCACCATGTACTGTAGCGCCTTTTCCATCAACGACGGGTCCAACTTTTGTTTGACAAAGTATGTGTAGTCATTCCAGGCCGGCCAGGGTCGATTGGTGTTGGCAGATGCCTCGGAGGATGATGATGTTGATTGTGGCTGTGGTGGTGCTTGTTGAATAATGTATTCATATCGTTTTCGACAAAAATGCAAATTCTTACGTTCCTGTTGCGAAAGTACTCGACACGTCAAAACGTAAATGTCCGATGGAAGATTGGAGTTGATTTGGGCGAGAAACGGGGACTCGTTGACAGCCGACACGGAAATCGAAGGCATAATTTTGGAAGTTGTCCCATTCTTCGTTTGCATGGATGGTTGTGCTAGAGTCGGTCTACTGCCCATTAGATAATGGAACAGACCTTCTCCTTCTTCTCCTCCTTCTCCAGCTTGATACAAGTCGAACTTGCGAAAAGGTAGTCTCAATAAGCAAAAGTGCTCCCGGGCATGAACAGCACGATCCGTTCGACCCGAATTTCCTGCCATAACGGCACGCTTATCCCCATTTTCCGTAGTGGCAATCATGGAAATTTGTGGTTCGATGGCCACAATGTCGGCCGTGACAAAGAAATGACAAGCTTTGGTGGCGGCTTCTTCGAGTGTTCCTTGGACACTCGGAAACACAATTTTATTGTTGGGTCCTTGTCGTTGCCAACCACCATAATTTGTACCATGGTATTCCAATTTGAGTAGTACATGAACGTGCTTGTCTTTGTCTTCCACACAAGGAGGGGCTTTGTGATCATCGGAGGAGTTGATGGTTGTATCATTTTTGTCCGTTTCTTTGGTTTCTTCGCCAGCTTCCACTGCGTTGTTTTCAAGCTTCATTCTTTTTCGGCTCATACTGCCATTACCACTACTACTAAAAGGCGCCGTCGACATCGTTCGAGAGACCTTGGCATGAAGGATAAATGAACAACCCAAGCTATCATTGATCGTGCGTTCAAAAATGTAGCAAGGTTTATTATTAATTTGGTCGCTCGCTTTTCATGTGATCGTTTTGCGAGAGGTCAGGGCCCACCAGTTGGTTTCCTATCAATGTGGTCGCTCATTTCCTCCTTCCGTGCTGGCCCCTCATTTTTCAGTTGTACTATACTGACTGTACGTTATCCCTGCCTATCAAACCTCGATTGATTTGTCATCACAACTTTAATCAGCAAATAGCTATATAACTTATAATTTAAGAAGATAAAAGCGAATCAACTACTGTCATGATAATGACTGGCGAAAAAGATCCATCCAGCTGCTCGGAGGCAAAAAGAAATCTTCCTCAAGCAGCATCTGTCCAAGAAGACAGTCGTGATAATCCCAATAATATCATCAACAAGAAAGGCGTTCGCTTGAAGCATTTTGAACAAGTCTTGACCAAATTGCTCCCCCATGTGGAACCTCGTTACATACCGTTACCAGGTCCTCCTCCTCCAACGGATAATAATTCCATAACAACAACTGCTTGGCCACATTGGGACGACCTGCCACCTGGTGCCCGCGTCTATGGTTACTTATCGGGCCAATTGTCCAATCCGCAACTAGCCCAACGAAAAGAAGATCAAGTGACCTCCATATTGCACTGCATCTTTGCCTTCTTACCCGAAAAGTTAGCATTGTCGTCAACAACACCCACAACAATCTCCTCTTCTTATACCATTGTGGATTTCGGTGGTGGATCCGGTCACGTGAGTTTGCCATTGGCGTACTTATTGCCACAGTGTACCATTGTCGTGGTGGATTTGAAACAAACATCCTTGGACTTGCTACAGGAAAAGGCAAGAGAATGTGTCCAAAACAACAACAAAAAGACAAACGTGACATCTACCAGCACCAACAACAGCGACGCTTCTTCTTGTTCCCCTCCTGGCTCGACTCCCACGGCCATTCCCAATTTGCGGACCTTTGCAGGAGATATTCAATCTTATACGGGTGATTTTGATCTCGGTGTGGCATTGCATGTTTGTGGAGAAGCCACGGATGTTGTGTTGCGAAAATGTGCTGCCAACAAGGCGCACATTGTTGCGGCTCCGTGCTGTGTGGGAAAACTCAATCGCAACAGCAAGGATCCCTACATTTATCATGCCACGGCACAAAATACTCCCACCATCTTGTATCCACAGTCTCGGCTCTTTCAAAAATGTCTGTTTGTACCACAGGACAACAACAAGCATACACAAAGGCGTCAAAACTCAAAACGAGTCAAACAACAACAAAATGACAATGCTGCTACGGGTATTGTATCAGACAGCAGCAACGCCAACAAGCTAAACAACCACAAGACGACTATTGCGGACGATTGGGATGCATTGGCCAAAGCTGCTGATTATTGTCACGAGTTGGATATGAATGACCGACGAAATGCTTCTCGGCGCACCGCCAAGGGAGTGCTCGAAATGGATCGTCAGTTGTTCTTGCAAGAACAGTACCCCTACAAGGTTGTCTTGACACGAATGCACCCTCTGACAGCATCACCGAAACATGACATTTTGTTGGCCTACTATGATGATGATAATTCCGGTGAAGACAGGAATCAATCACAACAACATGTTTCACCACGCATAGCATCGCTTTTGTCCTCAGAAGCAATGGAAGATCAAGTTGTGAGTTGGACCAAGGACTATTTGCTTTACCAAATTGGAACTGCCGATGTCAAAAGCAGACTGCGCAATCATAAAGCTTCCCCATCGCCTGGCGGGGCAACAAAAGTTGCTCGACTTGAAGCGAGGAAGGATGATGGGGTCGATTGGACGTTGCAGGAGGAAGAAGAAATTCGAAATGAGTTACAAAAGCACTTTCCAGGGCCAGTAAGGGAAGAGGCAGGTCCATCGTCACCATCGTCGCCATCATCGACAGTAGTATCGAACGAGCATAAGGTTGACGAGGGGGGGAATTCTGCTGAAGGGGGGGGCACATTTGTTTTTCCTACGGGCATGGGCGGCCGGAAACGAAAACTGATTCATTTTGTCGCCGAAGCGATGGGGTTGGCGCACTATGGCGTCGGGAAGAAGAACTCTGACAAGACTGTAGCTGTAAGACGTCGGATTGCGTCCAACAGAAATAAGATATAACGGTTTAACTATCTTTCAATCTCCCTTTAACAGATACTTTTAAGTCGGTAGAGTGTCGATTTACATGTAGTCCTCCTCCCCCACGTCATTGATGCCTCTGGGAATGCAGCCCAACAAACGATTCACTGCAATATTGCCAGCCGGGTTATCTGGAGAGATCAAGCCAACGTCTTCAGCCGTGCGCATGATGCGTTGTTCTCGAACCTTGAGAGAAGTAATTTTCTCTTCCATTCCTCTCAAACGATCAATGCAAGCATCAGGGCTCATGAATTGGGCCTGTCGCCTCGTCTCACGCCCATCATCAATATCTTGTTCTAACATGTTCTCATATAAGTTTGCCAAACTTGCACAGGGAATCTTCGGGCCAAAAAAATACTGTGATTTGGTTTTCTTTTCTCCCTTTTCTCCCTCGGCAGTTTGGTCATCGTGCTTGTCGTCATCGCATTCCATATCGACTGTTACTTCCATATATTTCTCGCCATCACCCTTATCCTTTAGTAGGTCTCGTTTTTTCTGTGCGACCGCATGAAGTTCGCTCTTGGGCGGAGGAAATACTGTCGCCACCTTTAAGGATTGGATCATGGGCAGCACCTGCTGCGCCGTGTACTGAGGGACGGAGCGCCCTCGAGAATAGCCGGTGCGAACCGTTTCTGCCCGCAACTGGCGTCGCACTATGTACTCGTTCAAGGCGGCAGTTCCCAAATGTGTTCCCAAATGCAGCTTGTCCCACGGATACGACAATTGGTGAGCATGATTCAGCAAGGCAAGTTCAGCAGCCCGCTGATGTTTATGAGACCTGGATGATGTGAACCAAGCCTCTTCCTCGTCACTTTCAAACAAGGAAGCTTCGTCGTGCGTGGTGATGCTATCATCGTCACTGTAAAAATCGCGACTCTCATCTGTGTCGCCTTCTGACTCGATGATGGGGCGAATCTTCGGGGGTCGACCTCTCTTTTTCTTGCCGTTAACGCCCTGTGAACCATTTCTCTGGATACGATTATTACTGCGAGCCGCCGGTGATCGATCGTTGGCACTGATTCTGTTGTTATTGCTGGCAGCAGCAGCAGCAGCAGCAGCTCGTCTGGGTCGTCGACCGGTATCCGTTAGGACTTTGCGACGCCCTCCCGCGCGGCTCATGGACTTACTGTAATTTGCCATAATGGGAGTACGTGGATCGTTGTTCGCGTCGTCCTCGTCACTGCTAGTGCTGCCCTCCCGAAGTTTGGCAACGGGTCGTCGATTTCTGGTGGAATGGCGGAGCGTTCTTCGACCCCTGCCCGCTTTGGCGCCGTCTTCGTTATCATCATCAGCGTTGCCATTGTCGTCCTCTTCATTTTCCTCGATACTCATATTGTCATCCTTGCTTCCTTCATCCTCATCCTCGTTGCCCGCATCTTTACTCTGCCCTTCACTGTCCGTTTCCATAGCTTCTTTATCAGTGTTTCCGGTGGCGTCTGGTTCCTCCGCTCCTCCATCATCATTGGCGGAATTGTTCGTGGTTGATTCTTCCTCGTTATCATCATCATCATCATCATCCGAATCAGAGTCTTTGGGTGGTTTGTTAATGATGGGTGTTGAGATGGTGACAGACGACCGAATGGGTTGACGGCGCGCCGGTGCCTGCAAGGTACTCCTCCTTCTGGGGCCATGACTAGCGGCGGCGGCGTTGCTCATGCTGCTAGGTGTCCGTGCCACCACATCAGGCCTGGCAACCGGCTCACTCTTTTTGGAAGTGCTCTTGTTGCTAGGTTTCGCTGACTCGGCATCCTTGTTGGGAGATTTTTCATCTTGCTCTTCCTTGTTATTTTTTCCCTGCTCACTATCCGCATCGACTTTGTTCTCAGCTCGTTGCTTTTCCGTCTTTGGCTCTTCTACTACTTCTTCTTCTTCATCATCTTCGTGCTCCTCCTCATCTTCATCATCTTCCACTTCGGAAGCAGAAAGATCGGCCAATGATCCTGGAGCCCTAATTCGTTGGCGAGGAGAAGTGCGCCGGGAGGATGACGAACTGGTACTTTTCAGAATGTTATTTTGACGATTATTATTGCGGTTGCTGTCGTTGCTGCTACTCTTGGCAATAGCTCGTACGCTACCAGCACGGGCTGGCAATTCTCGTCGGGGTGCCGATGCTGGTGTCTTCTTGGTGCTGCTACCCGTGCTCTTGTTGCTACTGACACGTTGTGGTGTTTCCTGTGGAGGTGTTTGTTGCTGCTGCTCGGTGGTGGTGATGGAGCGAGACCGAGAGGTAGATCTGCGCAGTGGCTGCACTCGGCCGGCTTTGTGGTTGTCATCGTCGTTTTTGTCTGTGCTACTAGGGGTTTTCTTGTTGGCACTGCTCTCGCCAGCATTATTATTTTTAGCCCGTTTGGGTGAAGGTGATGGCGTGGACTCTACGTCCAGTCGTCGAGAACGGCGTGGTGTGTCGGACGAAGCAGCTGTATCATTGCTGCGAGTCTTTCTAGGTTCGTTGTTGTTATTATTATTGCTGCCGCCTCCCATAACAGCTGTACGAGCTCGACTCGGACGGCGTCTGTCGCTGCTCGGCATGATGATTGCTGTTTCTCTATTGACTGAACCTGACGAATGAATGAATGAATGAATGAATGAATGAATGAATGAATGAATGAATGAATGAATGAATGGGCAACCAGAGCACCAAGTATGTAAAGTATAAATATAACGGTTGCTCGACACTATCGACAGGAAAGCCGTGGAGCAATGAAGAATGACGAGAACCTGCCCTGCCACTGACTGATCAAAGTCCTTTCTGCGCTACTTCCACCTCTACCACTTAGCTGCGCTTCGTTAACCGCCTGTAGCTAACCAACTAAATATACTACTACCTTAGTATATATATAATAAACTATTGTAGAGACCAGGTTTACTTTATGTATGGCGAACAGAGCACCCGCGATTATTTATTGGCATCGTCGTTGTTGGTCCACATCTCAATGAAGAGGAAACTATTCCCCAGCGGTTGGGGGGCATCCATAAAGCGGTTATTTCAAGGAGACTAGCAACAAATTAATTGCCAGGTAGTGAAATGTTTTATAGTGTCCTCTTCAACGCGTTTGTTGTGTCATTTTGGTAGTTTTGTGGAAGTAAATCTACTAGCTCTAGGTAGTCTACTCGGAGTAGATAGAAGTAGTGACTAGCGAGCACAATAAAGTAGCTACCTGCCTAGCGAGCTAGCATTGCTGGGCAAGGCGAGCAAGGCTCTCAGGACTACCATACTAGCTGTAATTAGGATTCGGTGACAATTTTCCCAGCTTCTTGTTTTAGCAGAATAGCAAAGTGCTTTGTTATCGACAAGGTCGGGGTATCAGATAATTACCATTGCACTTGCAGCAGCTATAAAAGCTACTCTTCGTAAAATTTCTCTCTTAGACGACTGACTAGCAGCTACGAGTAGTAGGGCACAGGCACTTGGGAAGTGAGGTTCCATAGCCCAATGACCAGCACCAAGGTGAAGATGCATACTTGAAGTAGCAGAAGGGAACCATTGCGAGAGAGCTCTCGCGAGCTGATAGTTGTTATACTTGTTGACAAAAAAATGTCCTTCAGCTATCAGCATTCATTGATTGTGTCTGATTGTGAATGTTGCTGGTCCAGCCATTCAACCAGTGCCATTCCAGACATTTAGGATTTGATCCAGCAACCTTGTCACATTCGCAAACAGAGGCCTACCATTCGCAGATCGCAATTCATTTTTCGGACACTGCTGTTCATGATGTGCTTCGCAATCAATCAAATCGCGAGTTTGTTCATTCAAATTTTCATACGGCACAAATTGGTGGTGTCGCCAAATCCCCCAATGCGATTGTAAGTAACTGGTGGCCACCATGGCATTGACGTGCATGGTCTTTCCGAGATTGGATATGGTGGAGGATTGGGGATTAGACTGGGGCGTGAAGCCTCCATCCACGAGACGACGTGTTACATTGCGAGATTCCAAATACCCACAAATGACAAAATCATCCGATCGTCGGACTCCATCTGGTACGGACTTGTTCCCGGCAAGTTGCATAAATTCCGTCACATTGAAAAAAGACAATCGGACCAAGACTCCCATGAATCCTTGTACAATGTCCACGAACGGATTCCCAAAACTATCGATACCCCCCAACCGATAAAACAAGTAGGGATGACGATCCTTGTTGGGATCGGTGTGTCCAATTTGACGAAAGTTACTTCGCAATAGGGCGCCACTCAGAGCCACGACATCATTTGGAAACTCTGCGCTCTTTTGAGCGAGTACTTCCACAAATCGTGGAGGATATATCATGTCATCATCCAGATACAAGATGCGAAATTGATGTGGTGTTGTGGAGGGAGCATGATTCTTTTCATTCTGTTGTCGTTGTTGATAGATAGATTCTTCGACGGGAAGTGTATGCAGAATTTTATCAATGGCACCATAGTCGTAGGTGGGATGGAGGATGGTAATGTGTCCCGCGTCTGTATAGTTTTGTAGAAAAGACGGAATAATATATTGAGGACTGCCTGAAGCTTGCTCTGGCAATACCAAATACAACTTGTCAGCTTGCCGTGTTTGATGAAACAACAAAGAATCCAAAGTGGGTTGAAGAAAGGCAATGCGACTCGGCATGGTTTTCATGGAGATGACCAATCTGTCGTTGCCGTTGCCATGGTTACTATTGTTCATTGTTGGGACAGTCGAATTTTGTGTCTCTTGTAATGGGAATAGTATGTTCGTCGTCGTGTTTTCCTGGATTTGCGGCAGAGTATTGTTGTTGGGAGAAGAAGTAAAAGAAGACCGTAGTTCATCCTTTGTCTTGAACGTAGTAACAGCACCATCGTGACTCGCTTCCACTAGCCCAGGTTGTTGTGAGACAGAAAAAAAAACAATCCGACCCAACCAAAACAATGCAACCATGCCGCCGACCATCACAAACACTTTTGCCGACGCTGCCACCACGTTTCGTCGTGGTGATTGGAGGATGGAGTGTGACGATTCATCGTGATTAGAGCTGTTGCGGTTGTCTTCCTCGACACAATCATCGTTCTTTTGGACCAGCAAAGTCATCGAGGAGGAGGAGAAGCCATCGCTGGCTGTTGTTGTTTGTTGCTGGGTGGACGACGCAAAGCGGAGAAAGTATCTGTTCTACTATGGCACTTCCCGTATCGGTATGCGTGGACTGTAACAGCTATCTATCGACGAGACACGGCAATGATGCGCGTACCACAGAGTCTCTCTACTTCACTGAGAAAAATAATGTGATAACACTATTGTGACAGCACTTCCAGTCAGTGCGCCGTGCTATTGTTAGTTTAGTAGTAATAGTACTTGGTACTGTATTGCGCACTGATGACTGATCCTTCAATTCTGCACGGTGATGATGTTGTGAAGATTGGGGATCGGCGGGGGATATTGACTCATTGTCATTGGTTTCTCGACGGTTAACGTGTGCGACCAAAGAAAGGGTAACAAACAGTTTGCTGGAGTAATTGATGACACTTTTGTGACAGGTGCCTGTGCAAGTGTAACACTGCAGTAGATTAGTGCTAGCAGTCTAGTTTCAGGTGATTTGCTGCTTCCCCAAGTTCCACATGACAACAGCTTTTGGAGTGAAAGTGTCTGTGACTTCGAGATTTGTTTTGTTGCAGTCAAAAACAAGGTGCTGGTCTGTGTGCAAAATTCCTAAGAATCTGCTTGTTTCTGACAGTGTCAACAGATTTAGAAACTGCAAAATAGCATTGAAGATGACCAGAGTATCAGAGCTTAACTGGTTTGTGCATCTAAAAAATAGAAAGCATCTGTTTGTCATGACACAGTTCGAAATGTCACTTTTTTGCAGTTTGTGGCGAATTGACAAGTGAGTGTGTCAAAGTTTCAACTGTTCACCACCACACTCATGAATGCAGTGAAAATCCCATTTTGTCCCATGGTCCAAGTGCATTTGCCAGTGTTCATGTGCTTGTCTTGTGTGTGCAATGCCCCAATTTGCCTACAATTTGGCTATGCACAGAGCATCCTCATGCGGGACTCACAGGGTCGTGACTCATTCACAAAAGACACGCTTCTCAGCGTATCGGACTAGTTGCTACTAGCCCAACTCTTCACAAGTA
>ENA-ORBV01011437-ORBV01011437.1-microbial-mat-metagenome-genome-assembly--contig:-NODE-11437-length-13935-cov-5.630827_pt1 | contig 13935 bp, 6 predicted proteins | sample MGYA00237777_ERZ505514 | MGnify/ENA primary metagenome ERZ505514 (study PRJEB26160, sample SAMN06269048) | microbial mat metagenome | isolation source: Oligotrophic lake microbial mat | place...
TTTCAAGCAGAAGACGGCATACGAGATTCGCCTTAGTCTCGTGGGCTCGGAGATGTGTATAAGAGACAGAGTAATACAGTACTATCCAGGCTGGTTATGAAATGACGGATCGCAAGACAGAAACGCAGAAGTCAACCCCAAGTAAGCCAACTCTGCATGCATTACTGTACCTCGTAGTGTTTTCGCCACCGTATTCATAAGACCAGTAAAAGCGATACTAAAAATTGCAACTGAGGTGAAGCTGATCGCTACTTGAAGGAAGTCAAACCTAAAGCAGCAGGAACCAAAAGAGACGGCCCAAGTTCGTTTATCCTGAATGCATTCGTTGGTCTGTTGAAGTTAGAGACCAGAGTGCATGGGTCAACGACAACTTTCTTGATTGGCCGACTACCTCACCAAAACTCCCATGGAGAAGGCAGTCACCGCCATGCCGTTGCATGTTATATCCTACGGGATGAGGGTGTTGACTGAGAACTCCACCCTTCTAGCAGACAACATGACTTCGACGGGGGAGAAAGATGCTTACAGGGCCGAGTATGACGATTACTACAACAGCAAATGGCTGTTGGTTCTGCCCAGGGTCAGTGGTGCTCTCTCGGTCTGTGCCGTCTGCTGTGTAACAATGGAAGCCTGGGGCGACATTAAGGCCCGTGGCAATCAACGAAGACAAGGCGTTGGAACAGTACGAAGCAGCACCGCCAAGAAATTGAATATCCTGACACATATCCAGCTATTCTACCAGATACCTCTCTTCTGTTGGACGCTGGCATTTGCCTTGGGAACTACGACCGCCCCGAAGGGGCAAGATATCTGGGGCGCCTATGGAAATACTGCCACTTGTAACTTCCAAGGCTTTCTTACTCAATTTGGAGTATTTGGATCTGTAGGCTGGGACTTCGCCCTGAGTACCTCCTACATGATGATTGTGAGATACAAAAAGACGGAGAGGCAACTCCAGAGTTGGGTCAAGCTTTACCACTGTATTATCTGGCCCATGGCATTGGCAGTCAGCATTTATCCTTTGATAACGGGCATGTACAACATGAATAACACGGTATGTTGGGTAGAAACTTACCCTGTCAATTGTATAGGGGATGACTGTATTCGAGGAGAAGAAGCTCCCCTGTGGCAGAACATTGCCTCCGCAACGGTCGTTCTTCATCTATGCTACTGTACGGTAGTGATGATCTGCCTCTACTGTGCCATTCGAAACCTGGAAAAGACCAGTCTCAATGATAATCGAAGCATTGATAATCATACCCTTGGCGCTGCCAGCCGGCAAGGCAGCGTTACCACAGCTTCAACCAACCGTCGACGGTACTCCCGAGCCATCGGTATCCAGGGCATAATCTACGCCAGTGCGATGATCTTTACCTGCCTCCCTGCACCACTCTTTATTGTGCTGTGGAATGTTGCCGGGTGGTGGAATTCAGTGTTTTCAATTCTGTCTACATCGCTTGTCCCTCTTGTGGGCTACGTCAACTTTATCATATATATGCGTTGTCGAAGTGTTGAACAGTGCCACACCCGGTATGCCAAATTTCTACGAAGAATGCACAGCTGGATCTTTGATTATGATTTGGTCTGCCATATCAACTGTCTGAGAAACCCAGACACGGACACAGCCATGATTACCCCACCCGATGATAACGACAGCAAGGACGTCCGCCAACAGGAGGAGCGCGTGAACGGTGGAAACCAAACCAGGGCAACCCACTTTACGATTGGCGTAAAACCGAAAAGTCAAATGCCATTTGTGTCTGAGCTTGGTCAATCGTTTGCCTCTGGTGGTTCGTCCACCACAGGATATGAAGGATTGGATATTCAGGACATTTCTCCTTCCATACCATTGAGGCAGGAGAGTAGAATGGAAACGACGTCAGAAAGTCCACCCAATAAGCCAGTGCGTTATATAAGCGAGGTTGGCACGCCAGAGGCGCTCCCCCCTCGGATACCTGTAAGGTATACAAGTGAAGTGTCCCAGCATGAACCAGTGATCCAAGAGCGCCCTCCTTCGTTGCCTGTACGATTTGTGAGCGAGGTAGAAACGCCGGCAGTGGAGGGGCCTCCTCGCTTACCTGAAAGGTACAAAAGTGAGCTTGAAACAGTGTCCCGCTCCACCCCCTTGGGTCTGGTTCCAGAAGAGGTGCCTCCTACTAAACCAGTTCGGTTTTTAAACGAAATTGATCTGGATACTAGCGTACAAACGACATCAGAGCTGGATGATAGTGGACAATACTCCAAAGGGTCACTTACTCCCTCAACAAATGCACCTCCGACGAGGCCTATTCGCTATGTGAGCGAGGTAGAAATGCCAGAACGGGACGATGGTTTATGTCGGCCAGATGCCCCTCCTGCGCAACCATTGCGTTACGTAAGCGAAGCAGAAACAAGTGAATTTGAACGAGATGGTTCGGGTAGCTTTCTGTTGCCGTTTTCCCAGCTACCCACTGTGGCGGAAGTCCCTTTAGGGGCGAGCGACGGCGAATCCATAGGAATGAAAAGCGGCGCTACACCGAAAAAATCCAGCATCGAGCGCGTACCTGGCAACAATGCCATCGCCCATTACGCTCCTCCCGTCAAACCGACACGATTTGTCAGTGAGGTTGAGATCGATGTGTGATCGTGTGCAGATCTTCGGAGAGCCGAAGGTCATCTCCCTCTTTCGACTTCAACCAAAAGCATGCGGCAAATCTCCTTTTCTTTCCGGAATGATACCACCAGCTCGGAAATGTGAAAACAGGCAGTACAAAGCCGTGCCATCAAAAATCGTTCTACGCCCGCTTTGGCCATTGATTCCTCGGGCGAGGAGCAAGAAATACTAGTAGGCCCCGTGTGCCTCAAAGTCAGGCTTCGCCCATACTACAGAATGGTAACTTGAACGACAGTGTGCCATCCTGGCGCTGCGAAATGACGCCGATTTCACCCACCCACGCCAACTGTGGAATAAAAAAAAACTGCGTGGAAAACGTTAATTTATACGTACTTTAGAACCTGAAGTTGCCCTACTCCACTCTACTAGCTAGTAGCTTATAGTCTCTAATAGTGAGCGGGAAAGATACCAGCCGGATAACGCATCGAGGAGGTAGATGCCATTAGCCACGGTACTCTTAGCCATGTAGCTAACTGGTATGTGTGCGTCGAATGAGCGTGTTTTCGTGAATCAATCCTGACTCAACTGTGCGTCTACTTTGATCGCAAAAAGCCGGGGGAGTTTGAGACTACCACTCAACTGACTGCCGCGATCGTGGGAAACCCCTGAACATCGGCTACGATGAATAAAAACCTGCATATCCTTTGGACACATCGTTGATGGCAGTATCATCAAACTAGTCTACTAGCCAGATAATTGCACGTTACTACTTTGTGAAATATATTCAGTATGGCCTTACCTTACCATTCTCGCTCTAGGAAAAACTGCAATGACCGTGGTAATTTCCAACATACACCACGAGTTGAGCAAGAATGGAAGAAAGATGGTGGTAGTGCATTTTTTGCCAAATACCGCCACCAACAACGTGCCAAAAAAGGCATGCTCCTGTCGCTGGGTATACTTGTGTGTGTGTACATGACCAATACATATTTCTTCGGTGTGGATCATGCGAATCGTGAATTGCTTCTATCGGCAGAAGAACCATCTGCCTCCACCAAGGCGAGACTTGGTACTCCTTCCGAGCCGGCAGAGACAAAGACAACAACCAAAACAAAAACAGCAGATTCCGAGCCAACAGCAATCAGGGATATTTATGTCAAGAAGCCGAACTTTCAACTCCAAGACCCAAAACCACCAAGGGCCCAAAGTGGGATACTCCAGGCAAATCAGCAAAAAGATCAACAACAAGCAAAGCCTTTAACGAGTAGTCAGGAAGCAATCATTGAGGATGTCCGACCCAACAAGTCAAATCGTACCACCAGTATGGAGCCTTCATCAGGTGTGATTGTCAAGGAACTGGCTCACTCCCAAAGGATGACATCCAAGAAGATGGCATCCCTGAATGCTACTGCCACAGATTCAAATCTTACCAGTACACACCCCACATTGGGTGCCATGGCCAAGGAAGTGACTCACTCTGAAAAGATGGAACCCAAGAAGAAGACATCCCAGAGTGCTGCTATCTTGGATACAAACCGTAGCAGTGTGCACCCCCCATTGGGTGCCCTTGTCAAGGAAGTGACTCAGTCTAAAAAGATGGAAATCAAGAAAAGGACATCCCAGAATGCTACTGCCATGGATACAAATCGTACCAGTACACACCCCACATTGGGTGCCCTCATCAAGGAAGTGACTCACTCTAACAAGATGGAACTCAAGAAGATGACAGCCCAGAATGCTGCTACCTTGGATACAAACCGTACCAGTACCAGTACGCATCGCCCACCAGGTGCCCTCGTCAAGGAAGTGACTCACTCTAAAATGATAGAAACCAAGAAGATGGCAGCCCAGAATGCTACCGCCAAGGAAACAACCCAAGCGGGTTCCGTCATCAAGGAAGTGGCTCACTCTAAAAAGATGGAAACCAAGGAAAAGAAATCACAGAATGCTACTGCCAAGGAAACAACCGAAGCAGGTTCCCTAGTCAAGGAAGTGACGCACTCTAAAAAGATCAAAACCAAGAAAAGGACATCCCAGGGTGCTACTGCCATAAAACAGACAAGCGACAAAGTGCAGCAAAGGACGAATGATGGCAACACCTTAATCGTAGAGGATATCTGCAGAGACCGTTTGCCATTGCAACTGAACTCTACCACCAAAGACCGTCATCAGCCTTTCGAAAAGGAGTGGACGATTGTCATGTCTACCAACTATGCGTTTGCAGATTTCTTTAAAAACTGGTGGTATGTGTCAAATGAGTATAAATTGTATTTTCTTCCATGATCCGTATGTTGCGTTGCTTCTTGGCAAATGACTTCTCCCCTCCCACATCTCACTTCTTAAAAAACTCACCCGCTCGGTTTTCAACGCGACTTGATATTGTATTTTACAAGGTACTTTTATCAAAAGTTACAAATCCAAAACGCACATGTCATTGTCATGGCCGAAGATGATGATGCGTACGATTACCTTTTAGACGCAGAAAAGTTTCACCCTGGCAATTTTTCACTTGTGAGAACCGACTACAATATGTCGTCGGTTCTTCTCAAGAGTCCCCACATTCGTCGTGAAGGTTTCCCGTATGGGTCGCGACAGTATCGAAACCTCATGCTAGCACGACCATCTCGGCTCTTGAGTGTGGCATGTAATCTGATGGAAAGGCAATCGCGTGGTGGTCGTGGTCAACCACGCTTGATTTTTGCCGATGTGGACTCGGTGTGGAGGAAGAATCCAATTCCCATCCTGGAAACCTACCTCGATGGAGAAGATCATCTTCCCGATGAAAATGTAGCAACAGCAGAAGGTTCTCCTTATGATTTGGTGGCGCAAATGGACAATTTCAAGCACGATCCGATTGGATATTGTGCTGGATTCCTGGCCATGACAATGAGTACCAAAGTCTTGCAGCTTTTGGACAAATGGGATATTGTATTGCAGCAACAATACGAGGATGGTACCTTGGACGAGGCCAACGATCAGGCAGTGCTGCAGCAGCTTTTAGTCAGCAACTGGACCACACAGGATTTGGGTTTGAAACATACGGACCTTCCCATGTCTCTCTTTCCACCGGGTCATCTCTATTTTCACAACTCGACTACAACCAATACAAAATTATTAATGAAGAACGACGACAATCGAAATGGTACCAAATCATCCATAGTTCCAACAAAAAACAACAGCAGCAGCGAGGAGGGAAGCGAGGACCCAGATCCAGCTATCGTTGTGCACAATAATTGGTCCACTGGGCACCGTAACAAGATGATCCGGTTTCAGAGGACGGGCCTGTGGAGTCTGTCGGAGGGATCACCCGACGACAAGAAAATGACAATGGAAAAGATCCGGGAGAAATTTTATGAGGCTCTCGACCGTAATAAGGCTCTTCAGGGTAGCAGCAAAACCCTCAACACGATCAAGAACAACACTGCAACTTTAGAAGGTGGGCATCCGCAAGTTTCGAGCCAACAAGCGCCTACTCCTGAGAGCGGTAAGAAGAAGGAGCGAGCCAGCGCAGGAGAGAAAACCACAGCAGAATCCGTAGAAGTCAACCAAAAGAAGAAGGTGCCAACGTCCAAAGCCAACAACGAGGCCAATCAGCAAACCGAAAATCCAGTGCCTGGCCGGGGCCACAATGGCAAGCCAAGGGAGGGAAAGGAATCTCAGAGGAATGAAACTGGCAAAAAACAATCCGCAGAAATCAACCAAAAGAAGAAGAAGGAGAAGCAGATGCTATCCATCAAACCCAACAACGAGTCCAATCAATCCCCCGAAAATCCAGCGCCTATCCAAGGCCACAAGGGCAAGACAAGGGAGGGAAAGGAAACTACGAGGAAAGAAACTGGCAAAATGAAAAACGTTGAACATCCTGGCACCGAGCCAAAACTTGCATAATGTTCTACATCTATAATTTTTGTATTTGTTGGAACTGGAACATGGTATGGGTACTCCCGCAAAACTAGAGTTAAGGTCTGAAAGCCACTTATCTCGTCCAATGAACCTTACTATTACCCTACTACTATAGCTAGCTAAGACACCGTCCGTCGGCTCTGCAGCACGAGTACCATAGTGTGCATACGTAAGCAGTCCCAAGAACGATCTTCGGAAACGTGTAGACCCGCTGCTTGCTATCCGTAAGGATATCATCTCGTCTAGGAATTCCCAAGGACGGAAAGATGCTTCACTCTAGTAGAGACTCGGACTCTGACCAGATGGTGACTTCAGTTGGGTGCGGAAGCGGCCTCATCACCGTATCTTTTTGACACTTAAATTCTGTGAAATTGTTCTACTAGCTAGACCAAGTTTCTGGTAACGGATAAGATCGAGTAAAGATTGCTGTAGACTCGTGTTCCCATGCTGCAGCTGTTAGCTCTTGTTCTGTATCTTGTTCCGTGAAGGGCAATTAGCTACATTCTACTAGGATCTATTAGGCTTTACCAGTAGTGGCACACTGTGAGAAAGATCTCGATCTCGCCTGGCTCGTGCACGAGGTGAGGAACGATCTTAGTGGCCACGTCATACTTGCATCATCCTCAACGACTCACTGGCCACGCACAACCAGCATCTGCACCCAAGAAAGAAACCTATTTGTTCTTCACTTTCTTACTACTAACTTCAGTGGTAGATGTTAGTTACAGTACATAATTACTACTCGAGTACCTAAATCCAACTGCAAGCTGCAGGCAATAGCGGACAGATAGAGAACGAGGAAACCAGTTGCCAGATTGCTTTTCTTTGCGCCACGTCCAACTAACGACATCTCTCGCATCGCGGAGAACGGTAGAATAACGATATCCTATTGTTGTCAACACAACGTCATCATCACGTCCTCTCCTGGGACTGTCCGTACAATGTCTTTGTCTCCTGGTACAGTAGCTAGCTAGCTACAGTAGAAGCGATGCTCTAAAAGGAAAGATCTCGTCCTACCGAGACAACGCTAGGCGTTCTCATACTGCACCATACTGTCAAGTACCGAGCGATCAAGCAAGGAATCGAACGCAGATCACTCGTGTCATTCATCTCCGCATTGCTTTCTTTCTTTCTTGGTTTCATTCTCTTCTTTCTCAGCACACCATTTTTCTTTCATTTGAAGTCAAGAGAGGACGCATTGATCCAAATCTTTCTTCATTATTATTCAATTATCCAACCTTTCATAATAATCCGTTCATTGCTTCTTTAACTTTCTTGCCAAAATGAAATTCTGCTCCTCGGTTGCTCTCCTAGCCTTGACGGCGGCTTCGGTCTCGGCCTTTGCTCCTTCTCCCCAAAGTGCACGCGTTGTCTCTCACAGCAGCAGCACACAACGATTTTCTTCTGTTGCAGCCCCCTATCCCGCTTCCAATTCCAAATTGGTCGCCACTCCCCCCGATGTGGTGTATCAAGAGGGATATGTGTACAAGCTCTATGAATTGCCGACGAATGCCAAAACCAAGTCCATGGACGCCACCGTGTCAGTGGGCAAATTTGCCAGTGTCTTTGTGGCCACCGTTGGTACTTATTACATGAACAATGTGATGGCCATGGGTGCCGTCAAGGCGTCCAGTATTACCGCCACCATTGCCGCTTTGCTGTTGCCGCAAACCTGGGCCGTCGGTGCCTTGTGTGGATCCTTTGCCGGCATGGCATCGACCGCCGTCATTCCCAACATGGTGGGTACCGTCGGTGCCTTGGGATTGCTGACCGCCGTCATGATGGCCTTTTTTGATTACAAAAAAGTCTTGCTCGGTACCGGAGGACGTCTCGGTTTGATTGCCCAGTGTGCCTGTACGACACAATTTTTCTTGGCGGCCTTGTTTGCCGCACCCGGTGCACCCTCCACCGGTGCCGCCATGATTTCGGTCGCTCCTTGGGACATGCCCAAATTGCTCCTGGATCTTCCTACCGTGGCCAGTTTTACCGCCTTGGGAGCGCTCGTGACCAAACAGTGGATGTCCTTCAAAGCCAATGCCAGTCGCGATTTGGCCGATGCCAGTGAAGAAGCCTTTACACCGGCCGGCAAATGGTTGCTCAAGATCTTGTCGTGGAAGACCGGCATGCTTTCCCGTTCCGTCGGTGCTGTGGGCGGTGCCGGATTGTTGGCCAGTACCTTTTTGCCGGCCCATTTGGTAGGACCCTTTTTCTGTGGTTCCTTTGTGGCCATGTCGGCCAAGAATCAATTGCCCGATACCACTTCCATGTTTTGGGCTGCCATGCTCGCCGGTGTGGCCCAATTCAGTCTGAACGGAGTCTTGCTCGGAGGATGGGGCGGCAAATTGGGAACGGCCGCCGCCATGGGTGTTGTGGCGTACACCAAGTTTGCCAACCGTGAACAGCCCGAAGAAATTGAATTTGTATTGGACGAATCGGATTTTGAAGAAGGCGAACTTCCTGTGATGGAACATCCAGAGGTGAAAATGATCCAAGACAACAAGGTGGAGGTCGTTGCCCCGGCGAAGCCTGCCGTGAAAGTCACTTCGGTGCCCGAAGGAAAGCTTTACAAGAGTGCGCACAAAGAAACAGCTGTCTTTACGGTTGTAACCAACAAAGAAGAAAAAGAAGCAGAACCCGTCCTTTCGGCACAAGAAGAATTTGAGAAAACCTTCTTTGGAACTGATTTCAACATATAATGGATTGTGGAGTTTGTGTTATGTCACATTACTACTACTCCCATGAGCATTGGAACCACGCACTGCAATGCGGTGCCATGCCCTTCCCCTCCCTTTCCGTTCGGCTCCTTCCTCCGCTCTCCGAACCTAACCTTTTTTCTGTCATGATCGAACTAGCGTTATACTGATACAAGATCAATGTAATCATGCATTTATATAGAAACAACTTTTACATTTTAATCTACAGTTTGTCTTCTTCATCTTATTTTTTTAAGTGTTGGTGTGTCACGGTCCCCACTTCTTTGACTTGTATCCAACAAAATGTCCTGCTTGAAAAGAAATCTTGGACCTAGCTGTGACGGCAGTACTATCTTCATCGCCAATAGGGTCATCAGATTCGATAATTTGACAATTCCTTCTAGTACCAGACACCAGGAGCCTTCTTCTGCACTGGACGAACTCTCCAATTGCTTCGCCAATACTACATCTAGGATCCATTGAGGCGTGTATCCTGCAAGGGTCATCTCCCAACTCATGTTGGGACAGTGCCGTCGGTACGGTGTGGCGGCGTGCACAGCCTTGTAAATTGCCTCGGCGCAAAGGATGGGATCTGTCATGTGCCGTTTCATATATGCTTGGGCGGGGGGTACCGCCTTGAGCATCTGCGATCGAAACAAGGTACCGGGCTTGTCAGCAGCCCTTTCTATGTAGCCGTTGCTGCCTTTTAATTGACGATCCACCATTTCCGTGTCCATGGCACCCGGGTTAATCACTGTCACGTCGATGCTCCCATCTTTTAACAAGCCAAGCTCTTGTCGTAGGGCAACGCTGTAGGATTCCACCGCAACCTTGGACATGGCGTAGGGGGCATGAAAGGCAACGGACAATCCACTGCGTCCCACTTCCGAGTTTACATTGATTATTCTGGGTGTCAATAATTTATTATCGTGCCGTGAATAATGTGAAAATTGTGGAGTTCTTTCCAGCAGTGGAAAGAAGGCTTTGTTGACGTGAAACATCCCCGTAATGTTGACATCCATAACCAGTTGGAAATCGGTTGCGTCCATTTCCACTAGTGGGCCGCCATGAATCACCCCCGCTATATTCACAATAGCATCCAGACAATTGGATCCGAAATACGCTTTCAATAATTTGGCTGCATTGGAAACTTGGTCAAACTTTCGCACGTCAAAGGGTAATGGAAGAACACTGCAATTATTGTAGTCTTGATGGTTCAATTCTTTGGCTAGTTCTATGACGCCTTGGCGGTGGACATCGGCTGCATAGACAAAGTCTCCTCTGGAAACCAAATACTTGACGGTAGCTTTTCCAATACCACTGGCAGCACCAATCACTAATACACGGCGTCTTTTTTCGATGAGTCTTCTCCGCTTCTTCTTACGATACCAGAACAAGTAGTAGCACGATGAAAGAGCAACAACCGACGTTACTGCCATGGTTTTTGTCGACACCATTCCTCCTGGTGGAAGTGTTCCTTTCCTTTTTTCGATTACCACTTTTCCTGTTACAGCAAATTCCTCGCTATACTCTTTCTTTTGTCCCTCTTGCTTTGTTGGCTTGCGGATAATAGAGCATAGAGTACAGCGGCTTCTCGATGGGCAGATGATTGTAATGCACAGATCATGCTTTATAGTGCTGACAGGAGCAGAATTGAGAGAGGAAGAATGAGCCTCCCCTCGCAGAAATTAAATTTGAAAGAATGAATGGAATCAACGCGGGACTCATTGGATCCCGAGTTCTTGAACATGGGAACAGTTCATAAATCTAAAGAAAGAGTGGGCCGAGCGGCTCTCCCTCACGTTTCCATGAGTTTGTCCACGAGGACAAGAAAGCCTTCCCGAACCAGCGATATCTTCATAAGTAACCAACGATTTGGAGATAGCTTACAGCATCACAAACCTAACTACAAAAAGGTTATACGCGTTGAATTTAGTAATTAGCTTCCAGGAGGTCAAGTTTTGCTCCGTAATTAGCAGCGAATACGCGAAGTTTAACGAGCGAGGGTGAAAGTTCCTATGAAAACTGGAGAAATATACCGGTTACCGGTAGCGAAAGTGCCTCCAAGGATACCATCTCATCACGACTTTAACAGCACAAATCAACATCAGAGTTGATGTAACCAATCAATCAATCATTCATTCTTCTGTTCGTATTACTTGAACGGTGTAGAACCGTTATTGGGCTGCAAAGATGGCGCCAGCTGAGGCATCGCTACTTGAGCATCTGACACAAAACCGACACAGCTTCGACATTTTGAGACTACAGTGGGAAGTGGAGACAGAGAGCGTTGCCCCACTCTTTGAAGCGATCCGTCAGAACGACACTGTACGGTATGTGTTCTTCTACGACTTCTTCTTTCAAGGTCTCTCTATGAATGAACGAAGGGAGTTCTTGAAATCCATAGCTTCCTTACCAAAACTAGAGAGCCTAGTGTACATATCGAATTCCAGCAGGGTCAAGTTCCCGGTATGTGCTCTCGCAGAGGTGATGTGCAGCTGCAAAGAGCTCACTACCTTTGAGTTGCACGGGCCGAATCTAGTAGGAAAGCGTCCCGATTTCAATGACTTTTTCCATTTCCTTGGGCAACTTCCAAAACTCAAGACAGTCAAGTTATTGCCGGTGTACTTTGGATCCGGAAGCATTGATCTCGATCATTTGTTCAGCTCCTTGTCACGGCTGGAATCGCTAGAGGAGGTTCGAATTTGTCTCTATTGCGACAAAATGTCGGTTTTGACAAGCACAGGCCTGCGGAAAGTGTGTCGTTCCGAGTCGCTCAAAATTTTGGATTTACGGTGGCCGCACCTCACCGATGACCACGTAACAGCCATCTCTTTGGAACTCCGAGACAATCTTTCCCTGAGGGAACTTCGGATCGCGGGAAACGACCTCTTCTATAGCTGCTATTCGCTTGCTGAAATGATTGAGGTAAATGAAGGCATTGGAATCCTTTCGCTGGCCTGTAAAGGTTTATGTAATGACGATTGCTGCAACGCACTCTGGAAAGCGTTTGGAAGCTCTCCATTCCTGGAAGAGATCACTTTGGAAAACACGGACACGTATCGCGACCACGATACTGGAACCGGTGAATCGATAGGAAGGATGATGGCGGATAATTCTTCCATCGTCACACTCCGGCTCTACAACATGGGCATCAATGACGATGCATGTTATTCTATGGCAAATGCTTTGAGGGTGAACACCACGCTCCGAACGCTGGATATGCGAAAGGGGAACCGGTGCATAACGAATGAAGGATTCGAGGCTTTGGCTCATATGCTGGAGAGGAATTACACGTTGCACGAGCTGCAGACCAATGCAAGAGGCTCGATCAGGCATCAAATCGAAGTTTGCTTGAAGCTGAACAAATCAGCGAAAAGGCTGCAGGCCGACCTTGGCGCGGATATCAAGAAAGGGCCAACCGCCGGAATTCTCTTATGTGGAACGTGTCAATGAATATGCGGGTGGATTTATTTCTACCCATACAAAAGGGACATGTGTACACAACTACACAGCTTGTGTACAATTGTTGTGCGACTTGAAGTCACACAACAGGGTCACAATCTTAGCACTGGCATTGTCGTAATCAAATGTATAGCTCCAACTAGTTTACTAATAGTGGTCAAAAATAATAAACTAGCTGTTAGAGGAGTTTGTACAAAATGTGTGCATCCAGGAGTCGTCCTAACTTTTGCAGAAGGGGACAAACATCGCCCGGTGGAGGGGAGGTAGTAAAAGGAAAGAGAATGGAGGGAGTGCTTCCTGTCAACTTTCCTACAATGTTTCAACAAATGCAGCTGGCTAAAGTTGATAGTGAGTAAAGGCTCTCGTACGTCATTATTACTTAGCCACGCATAACCACACATCACCATGCCTTCTAAGGAGTGACGTCTCTTGCACTCTCTACTAGTAAAAGGATTGTTGCTGCGCCTTGTGTCAAATTTGTGGCCTTCTAAAAGCTACAGACTTGATTTTTGCACTCTGTAAAAGGATTGTTGCTGCGCCTTGTGACAAATTTGTGACCTTCTAAAAGCTACAGACTTGTTTTTCACAGACATTTGCTTCTCTAGGTCAATGTTGTCCTTCACCAGGCCAAGACAATTTACACCATCATGCTCCCAATCAAATGCAAAGCTATTTTCTGCATAAAATCTCTGCTCTTGCGCATTTGGCAATGCGCCCTGGCTGTCTCAACATGCAACACCAGAAGCAAGCATGATGTTCAGAGTGCCTCCTAGTTATCTTCTCTTCAAAAACAGTTGCATTTGCAATGGGAGTTTCAAGACAACATCCAACTGCAAAATGTTTGCTCATCTCTGCTAGAAAGCAACTTCCTTGAGTTTGGCACAGCAGAACCATTGGATAAAAGCCTGTGCTCAAATTTAAAGACACGGCTGTTGTCAGCAAATTGAGGACATGGACCCACAAATGAATTCCATTGATGTGAACTTCAACAACTCAACATCTTCAGGTTCCCTTTCAGTCTTGGCATTCCTTCACATCTCCACCAAACGTGGTGAGATGACACTGCTTCTTATTGAACAATTTTGATTAAAAACATCAATCATGCCACATTCTGCATCAAAAAAAAACATCAATCACTGCAGGGACAAAAACTGCAAGATGTCATCAGAAAAGATGGACAAATGGGTCTCAGTGATGCCCCAAGTGGTCATGGTTGACTTGCCTTTTGACTGTCTTGATGACTCTGTTTGGTCAGCCTGTCAAGTTAATCTGTTGGTGGAC
>ENA-ORBV01011439-ORBV01011439.1-microbial-mat-metagenome-genome-assembly--contig:-NODE-11439-length-13935-cov-4.586665_pt1 | contig 13935 bp, 12 predicted proteins | sample MGYA00237777_ERZ505514 | MGnify/ENA primary metagenome ERZ505514 (study PRJEB26160, sample SAMN06269048) | microbial mat metagenome | isolation source: Oligotrophic lake microbial mat | place...
GGGCAATGCTCTTCTATTGCCCGAGAAAGCGGCGGAATCTGGACCGTCCAGGCGGATTTGCAGCCAATTTCCTTCAAGTCCGACAAGGCTCCTAGGCTCTCTCGCAAAGACGACGGCTCGTGGGCCGAGACTCAGTAGAAGGCGGTTTTACGGCAGTGAAACCAGCCGCTGACGGCAAGCGCTGCGACGCCGAGCAGCAGTTGTGCGCTCAGAATCAGCACCGCTGGCACACTCCAGACAATGGCGTCGACGCTGGTGGCCTCGCTGATCGCGGGAATCTGCGCCAGAATCATGATGAACGGGTTGATCATCACCATGCTGGCGATCATCGCGAAGGTGTTCCAGCCTTCGGACTCGACTGCCATGGCGACACTCAGCGATACGCAGTAGGCCAGCCAGATGTGTCCGAACACCAGGAGTGAGTAGATCACCAGCCCGTTCGGCAATGCGGTGAATACGATCACCGTCAAGGTACCCAGCACCACCAACACGAACGGCACCAGGAAGGTCACCAGATTGCCGGCGAGTTTGGCTGCGTAGAAGTCCAACGGGGAGACTGGCAGACTCATCACAAAAGCCAGTGTCTGTTCTTTGCGCTCGACGATCAGCGAGTTGGCGATGGCGAAGCAGGCGATCGAGACCATCACGATGATCAACATCAGGGAACCGAGGTAGAAACTCCAGCCACGCGCCATCCCCAGCAGGCACAGCGCCACCAGGGCGCCCAGAACAAACAGGGCAAGCTGCTTCTGGAACAGTTGCCAGTCCTTGACGATCAACAACTTGATCACTGGAAGATTGAGTTCAGGCAGTTTCATGAATGGCTCCGGCACGGACGGTGGTAATGAAGATGTCTTCCAGCGCCATCGGATCGACGCTGTGGATGTCCAGACCCTGCTGCTTCAGTGTGGCCAACAAGGTGTCTTGGTAGTCGCGCACTTTCAGTTCCAGCAAGGATCCGGTCTGGCGCGCGGCGACCACTTGCGGCAATCCGGCTTGATCGCCGCGCCAGGCGCCGCGACAGACGATGCGCCGCCAACTGTCGACGAAGGACTCGCGGTCAGAGCAGCCCAGCAGTCGGCCCTGGTGCAGAAAGGCAATGGTGTCGGCGATTTGCTCGATGTCGTGGGTATTGTGCGAAGAGAACAGCACGCTGCGTGCTTCGTCGCGCAATACATCGGCGAGTGCCTCCAGCACCTCGACCCGGGCGACCGGATCGAGCCCGGTGGTAGGCTCGTCAAGCAGCAGCAGCCGCGGCCGGCGCGCCAGACATAGCAGCAACAGCGCCTTGACGCGCTGCCCGTGGGAATAGCCCTTGAGTATCTGGTCGGCACGCAGGTCGAAGCGGCGCATCAGCTGGGCTGCGTAGTTTTCGTCCCAGGCGGGGTAGATCGCGCGCACCAGATCCATGTGCCAGCGCAAGCTTCGGCTCTTGTACAGGCGCATGTCCTCAGAGGCGAAGCCCATGTCGCGTTTCGCGGCGACCTGTCCGCCCGGCATCTGCTGACCCAGCACCTCGACCTGCCCGCCGTCGGCTGCGGTCAGCCCGGTGAGCAGCCTCAGCAAAGTTGACTTGCCGGCGCCGTTGACGCCAACCAAGCCCATGATCTGGCCTTCTTCCAGGGCCAGGTTGATGTCCTGCAGTGCGAAATCCGGATAGCGCTTGCACAATCCGGTGACACGAAAAGCGGTGCTCATGAGCGGGTTCCTGATGGCGGTTCTTGTGGCGGTGGGGCGGCGTCACGCACGCGCTGCTGAAGTTCTTCAATCAGTTCAGCGGCTGACATACCGAGGCGCTCGGCGCAGCCGATCAACGCTTCGAAATGACGCTCGAAGTCAGCTCGCATCAATAGCTTGGGCAGATCCTGGGACTGAGCAACGAACGAGCCCTTGCCCTGTCTCGTGATAATGATTCCGGCGCGTTCCAGTTCCAGATAGGCGCGTTTCACGGTGATTACGCTGACCTGGTTGGCGCTGGCCAACTCACGTATCGACGGCAGCGGATCACCAGCGGACCAGTCCCCCGCCATCACGCGACTGGTGATCTGATCGATGATCTGCTGGTACATCGGCGAGCCATCGGTGCCAGAGAGGAAAAGTTCAGCGTCAGACATGGCTTACTGGGAATATGAAGTATGCACAGTATGCACAGTCAAGGACTGCGTGCAAATCCCTGATCGTCAGCCAAGTGGTTGTGGCACCGAAACCCGGGTCGGGTGGATGCCGCACTCGCTACATCGTGCGGAATCACCGCTCGCCGTGGAATCCACGCAACGGGCGCGGCAGAGAAACCAGGAAATTGCGCGGCGCGGGTTCTGATGCCCTACCCGTTCCGAAGGAGATGCGCGACTGGTCGCTTGAGGGTTCAGTTCTTGGGTGTGCCTCTTCGACCGCCCCAAGGCTTCTCGTCCGTATCAAGGGCTATTGGGTGTCCGTATTTGCCGGGCGCGCCTTTGGACCATCAATGGCCGAATCACCTGCGTTTGCCCTATCACCGTTGCCGTCAACGACACAATCGACGTGTCTGATCCGCGCCGCTTCAGCGCCAACGGCGCGCCCCATCCCAGCCCCGAGAAGGATGCGGTGAGCCTGCGAACCGCATCGATCGCGAAACCCATTGCCGTGACGTTGCCGTGCTTGATCCGTAATTTCAATCGATGCGGTTCGTGCCTCACCGCATCCTGCGCGTGCTGAAAGCCCGATCCATCGCTTGCTCAGTGCCAGCCAAGGAGATCCGAGTGTCCAGTGACCTAGTGCCGGCTCTCCATGAACCCATCACCTAACTCATTGATTCGTGATTGGTAGGCATGCACCGCCATTCAATCCGGGCAAGCGACAATCGCACGCCGTTGCAATCCAGTGACTTTCGGGACGCCAAACGCGAAGGCGCTGGATTGCCGCGGTCGCCAAGGCTCCCTCGCAAAGACGAGCCTGGCGGGTTCATCCGCGAGCATTTTCGGGCTCAAAAAGGACGCTCCCCATGAACCGATATCGAAAGTGTTTGATTCGTCATTGCGAGGTCTTCGACGCGACAGCGGCGATGGCCGTGGCAATCCAGGGACGTTGGAGGTGGCTGGGGCGAACGTCCCTCGCAATGACAAGTCTTGTGGGTTCATCCGCGTGCATTTTCGGGCTGAAAAAGGACGCTCTCCATGAACCCATATCGCAAGTCATTGATTCTATGCAATCGGGCAAGACCTGCTTTTTGACGCAAAAGTTGGTTGCTTTGGTCGGCGCCTGGTTTCTTGTCGGTGCTCATTGGGAACTCCTGGGTTGACTACAGGGAGCCTCTAGAAACCTACTGCGTGGTCCGATGCGTAAGTTGCGCGGTGCTCGCTCCCCGGCCCGTTAGCCAAGCTGGCAGGCGTTCAGCGGCTCGCAGCGTGCTGCTCGAAAGCCCGCCTCACCCTCATGGACCCCCTTGTACACTGCGGTTCCTCCGCTCCGTGCGCCTTGCACTCGAACCGCTCGCTACGGTTTCTAGAGGTTGACTACATCCTGCGAGACGACCGGTGAGACACGCCGGGCGTCCGTGCTGCTGGGTCACATATTCATGCCACGCAGAACCTCTGGTTCATTCGGAGGTTTCTGCGAAGCGTGCGTGCGCCTGCTCAGGTGCCGCGCGGACGGCGGCCGCTGACCATGACGTCCTGCAGGACGACGGTGCCGCCGCGAACGTCGTCGGCGTCGACGTCTCGCCCGGATTCCAGGGGCAGATCGTCGATTTTGATTTCCTGTTCCTTGCTGCTCTGGTCAGGGTTTGGTTTCTTGTCGGTGCTCATCGGAACTCCTGTGGCGGACTGCATCGTGAAGGTCGTGGGCGCAAGTTCGCCGCCCGCGCGGGAAGCTCCCCGCCATCAGCGCCATCGGCTGGCAGGCAGGGCCAAACTCAGATAGCGGTGGTCTTCACGCATGCTCAGACCGAGCGCTTCGAATGCGTCGAGGGCGGACTGGATACGCTCGCACGACCAGTCGAGGTTCAGCAGTCGCTGCAGACCCAGAGGCGTGTGCGGCTCGTCGCTGCACGCGACGTACAACTGTGCGCGAGTCCCTTCGATGCTGTAGGACTTCGGCCGCAATGGATCGCGCCGGTCTTCGATCTGCACGAAATCGGGCGAATGCCGAAATTCCATGCGTGGGCGGCGATCGGCATCCCAGGCTGCTTTCCAGGCGAACACCGTGTCTTGGGTTTTCTCAAAGTCGGCTTCGTCCAGCGTATTTTCCAGCTCATAGTCGAAATAATAGACTGCGTGTTCCAGCCGAACGTGTGCCGGATAAACTTGCGCGTAATTCTTACTCGGCCGTGTATACAGGGCCGGGAAATTGGCTCGGTCGGAAAAAATCGGGCTGAAACGCTGCATGGCAATGCGGGTGGCCCGAGTGTTGGGCGGCTCCAGGTGATGCAGCTTGCGCATCAGCTGACATTGCTCGGCGTAATGCGCTGACGTTTCGTGCGGGAAGCCGTAGAGCAGATTCCAGCCCACCCGAATATTGTAATAGCGCGCCCAGCGCATCAGATTCACATTCTGAATCCCGGTCACGCCTTTGCGCATCAGTTTCAGCACCGGCGTGCTCAGTGACTCGATCCCCGGTTGCATCTGCCGCACGCCACCCTCGTGCAAGGTACGCAGTTGCGCACGGGTCAGATTCGACTTGATCTCATAGAAAAATTCGTAATCGGATCCGTTGTCTGTCAATTGCGTGAAAAAGGTCTTGAGATAGACCGGGTCGAGAATATTGTCGACTGCGAAGAAATTGAAGGAATGGTGTCGTCGCGACAGGATTTGCAACTCGTCGATGACCTTGGTGGCCGATTTCGATCGATAGGCCATGCTGCTGCCGTTCAAACCACAAAACGTGCAATGGTGTTTGGCGCCCCACCAGCAGCCACGCGCGCTTTCGAAGGGCACGCGAATCTCGCGACGCTCCACGCGAGTCAGGAAATCCAAGGCATCCAGGCGCTCGAAGTATTCCCGGTAATCGGGGACCGGCGATTCATCCAGCTTGAATTTCAGCGCGCCGGTTTTCAATGGCGTGACCGCGCCGCCGCGGCGGCACACCACCCCGGCGACGTGAGCGGGATCAGTGCCCGTACGCAGGCAATGCAGCAACTCCGGAAATGCAGCATCGGCCTCGCCGATGACCGCGTAGTCGATGGAATCGATCGATCGCACCCATTCGATGCCCATGTCGCCATCGAAATTCGCGCCGCCAAACACGGTAGTCAGCGACGGGAAACGCGCCTTCAAACGGGTGGCGAGCGCAAAGGAGGCGGCGTTCTGTTCGAAGCTCGATGTGAACCCGACGACCTGATATGCCGCCCAGTCCACCGCATCGAGCAGGCGCTCGATGTACGCAGGCGCCTCGACCCGCCGGATGTGCAACAGGCGCTCGGCGTCGAGACCATCCTTCGATAGCTCATCGGCATAGACGGGATCAATCTCGCCGAGCAATAGGTCCAACGGATCAGGCGCCGCGTCGCCAAAAGCCGCCGGTGCAAACAGCCACTCGCCGAGCCGGTTGGGACCGCACGCGCAGAGCGCGTTGTACTGCGCATTGCCAATCGCGCGTGCAAAGTCGAGATTGAGGTGCAGGCTGCTCACATCGAACCCGCGCTCGGCGCCGATGGCCGTCAGCAGGCCCAACTGGATCGACGGCGCATAGGTCGCGAGGAAGGGCATCGCAACCAGCGCGATACGAAACGGCTGCGCAGCCTCCGCTGGCGACGGCGTCGCTGCAAGCGTGGCCGGGAGCAGGCGCTCTTCGGGCTCCTGCAACTCATGGAGCACGCTCATCGCCGATTCGCCACGAGACCGCTGACAGATCCAGATCGCATGCCGCGCATCATCGACTCCCCAGCGCCCGCTCGAATGCGGACTGTGCAGGAGAATACGCAGCGCGACGGGCCCGGAGATCATCCTGCGTGTGCGAATCTTCGAGACACAACACGGGGCACCCACTTTTTGGTGAGACCCGCTTTTCGGTGGAGCTTCGAAGACCCATTTTTCAGTAGTTCCTACAAGTCGCGCCGCGTTTTACTGACTGCGGTGGCGCGCTCGGTCGGGGGCGCTTTTGTCGCCGTGACCTCCCCGCGCTCGAATCGGGTTCCACCCGGCTCCCAGGCACTTTACACTGTGTCACGCGCTGTATGCGGCGAGCCTTTCTGTGCGGGGAGGATCGGCTGACAGGCAAATCATTTAAGCATCGACGCCGAGATCTTCGGTGTTGCGATTTTGGTGACCGCTCCCGGCATCCTCGGCCGCTGTTCCAGACGCGGCTCTAACTGCTGCATCCATGCAGTCGTGCCTCCTGCGGCGCTAGAACATCCTACGGGTTGATTTTTTTTCCCGGATTGCGCCTTTGATTGATTTTCGGGATACTTTTGTCTGGGCAATCTGGGCGGTGTCGCTTGAAGCACCTCGATGATCAAGTTCACTGGTCGAACCCTCGCCGCCGCATTGGCAATCGGTCTGTTCTGCATTGCGCAAACGCCGCGGCTGCTTGCGCAGTCGGACGACGATGTCTTCCTGCAGGACGACGAGGATCTTGATGAGGATCACTCGGCAGCGGCGACCGATGAGGATGCCGGCCTGGACGAATCCAAAGACGCGGCGGACGAGGATGCGTTTGAGGACCAGGACCTTGCGGAGGACGCGGCCGCCGCGGAGGACGAGGATGCGCTGGCCGACGACACCGCGGGCGCCCAGGATGTCGATAAACCGGAAGGCGACGTCGACGAGCCGGCGCCCCCAGTGACGCCGCCAGCGGCCCCTGAGGCACCCGCCAGTCCACCACCGCCCGCCGCTCCGATCCCTCCTCCGGGAGTCGGTCGCGTGACCAGCGGTACGCACCAGCCAAAATTCGAGTGCCCAACCGGGACCGTCGTGGTGAACAGCGAACAAGCGAAGCACTTTAAATCGTCGTGTAATTTTAAGTGTCGCGACACCAACGACCACGGTTTGTATTACTGCGACCCGCCCTGAGTCCCGCAAAATTTGCCGGATCACGGTCCTCGACGCTTCGATCACCGCGCTGCCACCTCCGCAGGAGCAAAAAATGCGCAAAACACTTTTGTTATTGCTTGGATTGCTGCTACCCACCATCGGCGCCGCTGAAGCAAACCTGAGCGCCGCCGAAACGACAAAAGCCCGGCAAACTGCGATCGGCCAGTCGTTGACCTTCGAGAATCTGCCACTGGGTAGCGAACGCAATGGATCAGTGCGCATGAAACGTATTGATGTGTATGCGCCCGGCGCCAAGATTCTGCTGGTGGATAAGGACGGCTATCGCGAACTGCCGCGTAGCACCTGGGTGCATTTTATTGCCGATAGTTCAGTGCCAAACGCGCCGCGTTTGGGCCTGTCGATTGCGCCCGATGGCAAGAGCGCGGCCGGCGTGTTGTTGGCCGATGATGGTCGCACCATGGCGATCAGCGGCAGCCCTCTAGGAGCCGGACTTAGTTTCGAGTTGCAGGAAACAAAACAGGACAAAAACGGTAAACCAACGCTATTTGCCTGTGATAACGACCGACCCAGCTGGAAATCGATGGTCATCACCGATCACAGTTCCAGTATTGCGGATATCAAAACCATCCAAATCCCCAAAGGCGCAACGCGTTCTGCAGTGGTCGCCATCGATACAGATAACGAGCTGTTGCAGCTAAAGTTTGCCGATAACACCGGCAATGCCAGCAATTATTTTGCCCAGTTATTTGTCGCGCTTAACGTGGTTTACGAACGCGATCTGGATCTGCGCATATTGCAAGGTACGACGATCTTGCGCACCTCGAACATTCCCGATCCCTATACCACCACCAGCACCTCCGCGCAATTGACCGAATTTGGCACGCTGTGGCAAAACACGCAAAGCGGCGTTTCCCGTGCTTTTGCGATGTTCATATCCGGCAAGGCATCGAGTCCAAACAGTGCCTCAGGTATCGCCTGGGTATTGGGCGCGGCTGCCAATTATTGCCAAAGCACCAATGCCGTTGGCGGTCATTACAGCGTCTCGCAGGTTTTCAAGTTTCAGGGGGCAACGGCCGCCAACGACTTATCGGTCATCGCCCATGAACTTGGCCACAATTTGGGCGCGTTCCACGCGCATTGTTCTAACGCGACGACCGGCGTAGGTGGCCAAAGCGGCAATACCATCGATCAGTGTTTTAACACCGAGGGTGGATGTTATTCCGGACCACAGATTTGCCCGGCCACCAGCACCGTCAATGGCGTGCCGAATGTGCAAGGTACCTTAATGAGTTATTGCCACTTAAGCGGCTTGCCAAACTGCCAATCATTCGAGGTATTCGCCACCGCGCACCGCACCTTGCTGACACCGCGCATAGTCAACAACGTCAATTTGGGCTGTTTCAGCGCAGTTGGCGTTGCTGCGGGCACCTTGGGATTCGCGACCGCCGCGCAAACCGTATTGGAGGGCGCCACGGCGCAGTTTGCGGTCAATCGCAGCGGCGGCAGCGATGGCGCCGTGGCGGTCAACTTTTCGACCAGCAACGGCACGGCGATTGCCCCCGGCGATTACACCAGCACCTCCGGCACGCTGAACTGGGCGGCCGGCGACAGCGCGCCGAAGACCATTTCGGTGCCGATCATCAACGATGGCCAACCGGAGGCCGCCGAGACTTTCACGGTGAGCTTGAGCAACCCTACCAATGGTGCGACGCTCGGCACCGGCACGCTCACCGCGACCATTGGCCCCAGCGAGGTATTTCCACCAAATTGCCAGTTGCCGGCGGGCTATTCCACGCCAAACGGCAGCGAAGCGTGGGTGGTGGCTACCGACAGCGTGCAAGAAGGCACCTGCAGCCTGCGCTCACCCGTGAACCTGGGCAATGGCAACAATGCGCGCATTCAGATCACCGGCAATTTCAATGCCGGCAGCGTGAGTTTCTTCGCCCGCGTCTCGTCGGAACTGGGCTGGGATTGCTTTCGTTTTCTGGTCGACGGCGAGCGGCAGAACGTCGGCAGCAGCTGTACCGATAGCGTCAACCCCGGTATCGCCGGGGAGTTTGCGTGGCAGCAAATCACCGTGCCGACCACGGCGGGCACACGTACCTTTACGTGGTCGTATGAGAAGGACGATGCTGACGTTGCCGGATCCGATGCCGCGTGGATAGATCTGATCACCCTGCCTGCGGTTGTGGGCGGAGCCAATCCCATCTTTGCGAACGGATTTGAATTGCCTTAAGGTGGTCTGCGCCAATCCGGCCGGATTGGCGCAAGCCTAGCTTTGCTTCCTGTCGTATCGAGGAGCATTGCTGGTTCTAGCGGCGCCTGCCTCGACCCGGAACCCGGAAGGGCGTGGCATATCGTAATTCATTGATTCATCGTTGCGAGGTCTTCGACGCGACAGCGGCGACGGACGTGGCAAACCAGGGACGTTGGCGTTGGCTTAAGCGAACGTCCCTGGGTTGCCGCGGTCGCTTAAGGCTCCCGCGCAAAGACGAGCCTAGCAGACTGTCGGAATCCCGATCCACGTTTGGATCACCACCTCACTTTGACTCGCGCCCGCAAGCGGGAATGACGAATTGATCGTTGCGTCATCCCCGAATTGCTATCGAAGCATCAACCCCGACGCCTAGCAGCCTGTCGGACTTCCATCGCGAGTGCGCCAGACGCGCTTTTGGCGCAGCGCGATGATGAATATTTCGGGAAATTGAATGGATTTTATTCACTTTTTGCTTCGCAGTGCGCCAAAAGCCCTTCCGGCCCTTCGGGTTGCGCGCCTGAACGGCGTCTGCGCTGCGACTCTTGCCAATGGAAGGGCCATTGGCTGCGAGCCGCACCTTGCATCCATCCGTTCAGCCACCCAACGCATCTCACGCTGAAAGTCCGACAGGCTAGAACGGAATATCGTCTTCGAAATCGTCCGGTGGTGGCGCTTCGCGGCGCGGCTCCGGGCGGTTTTGTCCACCCGACGGTCCGCCGCTAGATTGTGGGGCACTGCGTTGCGGGCGCTCGCCACCACCGCTGGGGCGCTCACCGCTGGGCCGTCCACCGCCACTACCACCTTCGGGCGGGCCGCCGAGCATCTGCATTTCGCTGGCGATCACATCGGTGGTGTAACGCTCTACACCTTCTTTATCGGTGTATTTGTCAGTGCGCAGGCTGCCTTCGATATAAACCTGCCGACCTTTTCGCAGATATTCGCCGGCAATCTCTGCCAATCGATTAAAAAACACCACGCGATGCCACTCGGTGCGTTCTTGTTGCTCGCCGGTTTGTTTGTCTTTCCAGCTCTCGCTGGTGGCAATCTTGATCTTGCAAACCGCGCCGCCGCCGGCGGTGTAGCGGATTTCTGGGTCGGCGCCCAGGTTGCCGACCAATATTACTTTGTTCACACCTCTAGCCATAATTGCTTCCCTGCTCTGTGGGTACGTCAGTGGCGCCAACAATATACCGGTCGCGCCTGACAGGCATCAGCCGCGGAGGCGATTTACCATCAGTGATCTTCGTTTGATTTGGTAGGAAAACTCCTACGATGGTCGTGGCTATACTTCGCACTATGAATGATTCTGCCATCGATACCCTCATGGACGCTGCCAGCGAAGCGGCGCGGCGCTTCGCGCTGATCCAACAATTGGCCGCCGCCGATATGGCGCGCGTGGATGCGCTGATCCGCGCCGAGCTGCACTCGGACGTGGTGCTGATCAACCAAATCGGCGAACACATCATTGGCTCTGGCGGCAAACGCCTGCGCCCCTTGCTGGTGTTGCTGTGCGCACGCAGCGCGGGCCACGTTGACGCTGATCGCGGAATCCGCTTGGCTGCCATAGTTGAATTCATCCACACCGCAACGCTGCTCCATGACGATGTGGTCGATGAATCCAGCCTGCGACGTGGTCGTAAAACCGCCAATGCGCTGTGGGGTAATGCCGCCAGCGTGCTGGTCGGCGACTTTTTGTACTCGCGCTCCTTTCAAATGATGGTCGGTTTGCAGCAGATGACGGTGATGCGCCTATTGGCCGACACCACCAACGCGATTGCCGAGGGCGAAGTGCTGCAACTGCTGCATATGGGCGATCCTGATCTGTCGGAAGCCCGCTATTTCGACGTGATTCGTCGCAAAACCGCCATCTTGTTTGCCGCCGCCTGCCAGCTGGGCGGACTTGCCGCCGGTTTGGACGAATCCGCGCGCGACGCTTTGCACCGTTATGGCATGGCCTTGGGCATTGCCTTTCAAATTGCCGACGATGTGCTCGACTATGTGGGAGATGCCGGGCGCATCGGCAAACATCTGGGTGACGATCTGGCGGAAGGCAAAGTCACTTTGCCGTTGATCATCGCGCAAAGCCGCGGCAGCAGCGCGCAAGTCGAGGTGATTCGCAGCGCAATTACCGATGGCGATCGCGACGCGCTACCCGCAGTCATCAGCGCCATCCGTGAAACCGATGCGCTAGATGAAAGTATCGAACGCGCCCGCGACCACGCGCGCGCCGCGCAACAAGAACTCGCTCTATTGCCCGCTTCAGCCTATCGCGATGCGCTGCATGCCCTGGCCGATTACGCGGTGCTGCGGGTGTCTTAGAGCTGCGGTTGGTGGTGGTTGTTGTTGGTTGTTGGTTGGTGGTGTACGCGAGGCGCCCGGCGCTCTGCTCGCGCAGCGGCCAATCAGCGCGTGGCACAAAGTTGACGCTGTTGGTGAAGCGCGGGTCCACGCTCAGGGTGTGGTTGTTGACCACGCCCGGCGGCAGTGCTGCCATAGCACCAACCACCCCCACTGCGAATCGCGTGACACGGCGCTAGGCGTCCCACGCGCCCTGCCCTACCGCTACACGTAAGCCATCGTCATCACGATCTGGTAGGCCAGCTTGCGCAACCATTGGGCACACACCTGGTTATCCACACCAGATGCCGCGCAAGCTTGCCGGCTTTCACCCCATAACCGCACACTCTGCCGTCCAACTGAGGCTTCTAGCAGCCTGTCGGACTTTGCGCGTGAGATGCGTTGGTGGCGCAACGGATGGATGCAAGGCGCGGCGCGCAGCCAATGGCTCTTCCATTGGCAAGGGTCGCAACGCCGCAGACGCCGTTCAGCCGCTTAACCCGAAGGGCCGGAAGCGCTTTTGGCGCACTGCGAAGCAGAAAGACGAAGAAAATACAATAGAACTACCGGAATATTCGTCACCGCTCTACGCCAAAAGCGCTTCCGGCGCACTCGCGATCAAAGTCCGGCAGGCTGCTAGAGCCGCGGCAACATCCGCAGGATGTCGCTGTGCTCACCGCGCAGCACTTTGAGCAATTCGACCTGCGCGAAATCGCGCGTCAGGCCTTCACCGATCAGCAGGTCGATCAACTCGCTGAAACGCTGTCGCCGCCGGGTGCCTTCGCTGCTGGTCTCGCGTCGATTATTGAAGCAGTCCATCAGCGTCGAGCCGTATGCGCAATTGCGGAATAGCTGGACCACCACGTGACCGTCGTCGTCCAGTGTCTGTTTGAGCCCGCTGCGACCGCACACGCGTCCGGTCTGAAGCACATAGTGCTCGACATTCGAGTACCGGCGCCCACAGGTCGCGCATGATTTCGGGAAGGCCCCCGATGCAATTTCCTGCAGGCCGGAGTACAGCCTCTCGTCCCGCGCCCGGGTCAGTTGATCCGCCAGCTCGACCACCACCGCCCCCGCCCCCGATGACTATCAAGAGAATAGAAACAACTTGTTCCGATAGCCAGCGGGATCACTGACTGCGGTTCCAAACAGACCTTTTGTTACTGACCGGCTCACTAACGCCCGATGTGTCTGTTGACCGTAGGTCACGTTGCGCCCGCGAACAGTCCAGTGGGCGTGCTGCTGGGGTCGGGCGCTACGTGACAGGGCGGCTGGGCGTGTGCCGGTTGTCACGTAGCGCCCGTTAAACCGTGTCGCGATGCTGGGGGACACCACGCGGGCGCAACGTGACCTACGCCCAACGCGTCCGCGGTGGACATCCTTCGGGTCGGGTCGAGCCGCACGACTGCAGCGCGTTCCACCGTTTCCGGGTAAGCGCAAACGCACCCGGGAAGGTCGGTCGCAACGGGAATTCGCGGGTGCGACCCTGATCACGCGAACCACACTTCTTTCGCCAGGATCCCGAAGCCGATCACCACGATCAATGCGTGTCCAATCACCCAGGACGGCGTCAGCAGGATGCGATTCCAGTGTTCACGCAAGTTCAGCAGGGCCCCGCCCGCCGATCCCGCGAGCAGGCACGCGATCGAAATTTTCACCGCGCCCGAGACCGTGCCGACCAAGGCCGCATACAGCAGCAAGGTAACACCGGCGGCCGCCAGGAAGCCGTGCGCCATCGCCAGCCAGGTTGGCGGATTGCGTGCTTGGCCGAAGCGGATGAACAGCATCAGCAGGCCCCCGAGCGCGGCCAGCCCGAGCAATATTGCCGCAGTTTCCAACATCGATGCAGTATCCATTTGCCACTCCGGCTGCGCCCGTCCATCGGGCTCACCGTAAACTAGGCGCTGCGTTGTCTTCACAACGTGTAACAACGCCGTGAAGCCCGCCCTGTAGTAGTGTTGCGACGCGCCCGCGCAATCTCCTAGTCCAGCCCAAGGTTCCGCCATGTCCGGTATTCCCAGCGACGCCAGCCTGCACCAGCAGGGCGTCGAAATCGGTCAGTTACTGCTCGCGAGGCGCATGAAGCTCGCCGCCGCCGAATCCTGTACGGGCGGCTGGCTGTCGCGCGTAGTGACCGAGATCCCGGGATGTTCGGACTGGTTTGACTGCAGTTTCGTGGCTTACAGCTACGAGGCCAAGGAAAGCATGCTCGGCGTTTCGCGCGTGATCCTCGAGCAACACGGTGCGGTCAGCCAGGAAACGGTGGTCGAAATGGTTCGCGGCGCGCTCTCGCGCAGTCGCGCCAATGTCGCCGTCGCAATCACCGGCATTGCCGGCCCGAGCGGCGGCACTCCCGGCAAACCCGTCGGCACGGTG
>ENA-ORBV01011441-ORBV01011441.1-microbial-mat-metagenome-genome-assembly--contig:-NODE-11441-length-13934-cov-4.668326_pt1 | contig 13934 bp, 5 predicted proteins | sample MGYA00237777_ERZ505514 | MGnify/ENA primary metagenome ERZ505514 (study PRJEB26160, sample SAMN06269048) | microbial mat metagenome | isolation source: Oligotrophic lake microbial mat | place...
TTTTCAAGCAGAAGACGGCATACGAGATTCGCCTTAGTCTCGTGGGCTCGGAGATGTGTATAAGAGACAGAAAAAATGTTGAACAATCCGTTATCTTTCAATTCATGAAAGACTTTTCTGCTTCGTGCATGCCTGTGTCTGTTATTACATGGAATGCTGTATCGGGAATATTTCTTCACGACCGCACAACACCATGGCGACCTTTTCAAAGTATCCTATTTTCTTCGCAGGACCAAGTTGTTTTAGGTCATTGTAATTCTACTCAAGGAGCGGTCACCACATTTTCCACGTCGCCGTGGCCACATTCTACCGGTCCTGTAACCAATCATTTTTTTCTCTTCAGTCTTCTCATGTTAGGCTGGCCGAAACCTGCCCAGTCAATTCTGGTACTAGTAGGTCGGAACGTGATAACAGTATAAACCCTCCTTACTACCGCAACAAGCTGATTGGATCACGCTCCCTATCTAATCTTCAAGAGCTCCTAGCGAAGAACTCTTGCAGTCAAGGCATCTGTCTCCCATGGATACTATTTATGGCTCCACTTTGGAGCATCTTCCAGGCCGTGACTGCTTCCGCCAGAAAAGAATGCATCTTCATCCGGCTGCGAACACTGTACATAATAATAAGTTTTGGCTAGCTCCTCGGCTTAAAAGGACTTCAAATTTGCAAAAAGGGTCAGAGAAAGAGAACACCAGAGGATCACATACAGCCAAGCCTGACACAGTGACAAGAACATTCCAACGACATGGATTGGGGACTATGCCGGTACTAGTAGTAAGGATAAGTGTAACGTAACTTCGTAGGTGAAAGCTTAGAATGAACCATCGCTAGGAGTTGTTAAAACACTTGCAGCCCCGAGAACCATGGTCGGAACACAGGACCGTTTTAATTTTCACAGGCGGTACTGTGGCCATGTTCACCAATAGTATTATATTGACCATCTTCAAAACGCTCTTTCGCCCAGATCACAAAAAAACAAGCACCAGAACACTAGTAGGCGCCGTGTGCCCCAAAATTAGCATTCGCTCTATTGTTATCATAAAATAATGTGTATGCTACTGACTCAAAAAGATAGCTAGAACTGCAAAGACGTCTTCTTTGGGCCAGATGACGAAGGTGCTGCACCTCTCGAAACCGACACTTCGGCAGATGTGCCCTGTGGTGTTGGCGCAGGTGGAGGGGTTCGTGCCGGCGCCATCATCGGAGGAGGGGCAGGGGCGGCGCTTTGGCCGATCAAGATTGGTTCGACTGTACCCCACCAGCTCACCTTCTTTTTGCCGTCTTCGATCATTCGATAGTCTTCACTGTCAAACTGTGGAGAACGAGAGAAAGCCAGCCGTGAGATACAAAATAAAGAAGGGAACATTTCAAAGAACTTCAGGCCGTCATGCCAAGTCAATCATACCTGAAGCAAAGTCGCGAGGACTGGTAACAGTTGCGTTCTCTCGCTTGAACCAGGAGGCTTTGACAGGTACTGGACAACAATGCCCTTTAAATAATCCAAGTTGACGTCCTCTCGTCTGCGAACACGACAGAGTTCTTCGACTTGACCTGTGACCTCTTGCACGTAAGTCTCTGCTGAAGCAAGATCGCCGTCGCGATCTAGCAGCATTTGCTTCATCCTATCAATGAGTCGGTCACGAATTTCGATTTCGGCTGCTTGGCCTGATTCCCGGTTACTTTGTTTCGCGGCCAACTCAAAGATTCGCCTATCGCTCAGAGAGCCCTTGTCGACTTCCTGTTGCAGGGTCTTATTCTGCTTACGAAGCTCCATACATTCTTGTTCGCGCTCTTGTATGAGCCTTTGTGCCGCTGCGCTCTTCTTGGACATTTGCTGCTGTGTAGTCTGGAGTTCCCGCTGAAGAGATTCAACCATTTTCGATTTCTTTGCGTCCGCTCCCTTTTGCGCTGAAGACAATGCCTCTGCAGCCTGCTTCTTGGCCCTCCGGGCTTCCGCCAGTTCGGCTTCCACTTTCTGGAGCCTCTCTGACATATTTTGAACTTCCTCGTCCTTTTGGCTAAGATCATAAAGGGCTGCTTCAAGTTTAGCATTCGCTTCCGCACTCTGGTCGCTCATCTCGGCGAGCTGGTTTTCTAGCATACCCAAATGAGCCGTTTTCTGCCCGTGGCTGCGTTCGCTGGTCTCCTTGTCGGCTTGCAAACGGGTAAGGAGACTTGCGCTCTTCGTGACTTCCAGCTTCAGATTTGTGATTTGCTCCCGTAGTTCACCAACTTCCTTTTCGCTTGCGCGCAGCTTGGTCTCATTCTTCGCGGCCTCCTGCATTTTTTCGTCGTGGGCTTTTCTATCCTCGGCCATCGCATTCAAATTCGTCGATAGTGCTTCTAGCTTTCCGCTCAACTCTTCCACTTTGTTAACGCTGTTGTCCCTTTCTTGCTTGAGTTTCTTCATCAGTGTCTCCATTTCGGCCTTTTCCTTTTCGATCTTTTCCTGTTGCTGGATAAGGGACTCCGTCGTAGATGAACTGTTTGCCAGAGTGTCGTTCAGCTCACGTTGAGCTTCTCCAAGCTTCTTTTGCAGATCCTTCTGTGTGGCGGCGTCGGACGTCACCTTCGCTTGGAGTGTTTCCTTTTCTTGCTTGAGAGCATTTGCGGCTGCCGCCATGCCCTTCAACCTTTCTGAGAGCTTTTGTATCATTTCATCGTTACTCTTGGCCTTTGTCACCGCAGCTTTCATTTCTTCTTCGTGTGCCTTTTTCACCTCGGCTAACCTATTCTTTGAATGAGCGTTCAACTGGTCTGCATAAGCCTCCATATCTTTACGAAGCTTTTCCTTTTCAGATTCCGCATTGGTAATTATCTGTTGCAGCTTCTCCGACAACTCCGTCGCTTTCGTCATTGCGGCTGCATGCTCCTCCTTCAGTTTGGACAACTCTGCTTCGTGATCCTTTTTAGCTTTCTCGAGTTCTTCCTTCGCTGCCTTCAACTCCGCCGCGAATTTCTCTTCAAACTCTTTCTTCGCCTCTTCGGACATCTCAGAGCCCCCAGCTTTGGACAGCGCTTCTTCTAGTTGCTTTTGTAGATCGGCGATCTTTGCGGAGAGCTCTTCTTGAAGTTTTGCTGCCGACTCTTCCTCTTTCTCCAAAATCCCTTGTTGAGCGGACTTTTCGTCGTCGCGAGCTTTCGTCTGCGATTCCAAGCTTTTCACAGCTTCATCTCGTGCCTCGGTGGCTTCCCTCAGCTTTTTCTCGTATTCGGCAACGGAAGCTTCCAACTTCGACTTTTCCTCTACAATCTTCTTCGCGCCTTCGCCTTGATTCTTCTCCATCTCAGCCATTTTCTTTGCGCTCGTAGCTTTTATTTTCTTGATCAGTTCCATGGCCTTTTCTAACTTGGACTTTGCCTCGGTAACTTCGGCTTCCTTCGCGTTTTTCAGTGCCTCCATTTCTTTCTCCTTCTCTGAGGCCGCTTCCGCCATAGCCGCCTTTACACGGTCTTCGGATGCGGTGGACGCTTTCGCCAGCTCATCTTGGAGCTTCTTGATTTTCACGGCGTTTTCGCTACCCGAAGCCTCGACAGACCTTTCGGCAATCTGGCACTGCTGCTGAAGTTTTTCGATTTCATTTCGATCACCAGAAATCTGCTTTTCGTGCTCCTTTTTGAGCGTTTCTAGTGCCGTCTCGCTTTCCTTTAGTTTCTGTGACAGTGCCTCCGATTCTGCTCGTAGATTGTTCTCGATCTCTCCGGCCTGTGCCGCGGAATCAGCTTTCAACTTCTCTAACTGAGCTTTATAGGATTCCAACTCGCCTGCAATGCTTTGCTTTTCAGAGCTGAGAGTGTCAGCTCTTGATACAAGGTCTTCTTGTGCTTTGGCAGAGCTGGCTTGCAACTCAGCTAATTGCTTTTGCACAGTCTCGAGTTCCTTGTTCTGGTTGTCGCGAGCCTCCGAAACGGCGTCGATCTTAACCTCGATAGCTTTGATCTCTTCGGCGTGGCGACTATTAAGAGAAGCGATCTTTTCTTCGAACGATGATCGCTGATTGCCGAGGGCTTCCTCCATCGCTTGGCTGGCATCCCGGCCAGTATCCTGTACAGCGGCTTGAAGCGATGCTTTCTCGTCCACTGCAGCCATGAGTTGTGACTTCAAAGTTTCTACTTCTGTGGATAATGTTTTCTCTTTCTCCTTCAATTTCTCCAAATCCAATTTCGTTTGCTCTGACTCCGTTCCTGTTTTCGCCACTTTCTGTTCTAGCTCTTCCTTCAGTGCCAACTTCTCTTGGTCTGCCTTCGTCTTGGTTTCTTCTACCTTAGCGTTCATGGCATCAGTGAGCTCTTGTCTAAGTTTATCGATTTGAGCTATTTGGGCGTCTTCTGTCGTCTTCTTCCACGCCTGAGCTTGCGCCGAGAACTTCTGCTTAACCGATGCAATAGCTTCTTGTTGCTTTTGTTCGGTTTCGGCGTCTTTCTTTTTGATGTCTTCAGCGGCTTTCTCGAGAAGAGACTTCTGTAACTCTTCCTTTTCGCCCGAAAATTGTTTCTTCAGTTCCTCACATTGGGTTTCATGTTCCTTGGCCAACTGTTCCCGGAGAGCCTTCAAATCAGCTTCCTTTTTCTCCTCTAGCTCCTTCAAGCGGGCCTGCTGTTTCTCCTGAACATCTTTCAGAATCTTCTGCTGCTCTTCTTCGCCTTGGGCAGCTGCGCTCGATCGTGCCTGTTCGATCTGATCCTTCAAAGACGTTGTTTCAGATTCGTACTTCTGCTTCATGGCTTTCATCTCCTGCTGCAAGGAGGCAACCCTATCCTCTGATGCTTTAGCTGCTTTAGAAATGGCATCTGCACTTTCAGTAAATTTGTTAAGTTGAGCTTGAGACTCAGTCTTCATTAGCTCCAAATCCTTTTGGTGGGACTGCTTCGTGGCTTCCATCTCCTGTTGTTTTGATGAAATTTCAGCATCCTTTTGTTGTGCAAGTTCCTGCAATATGGCCTGGTGCTGAGCTTCAAGTGCCTGTTGCTGTTGCTTCTGCTGCTCTGAGCCTTCCTTGGCAGCTGTAACTTTGGCCTCCTCCACATGCTGCTTCAAGGCAGCAATTTCACTTTGGTGGGTCTGCTTGGCAGATTCAATTTCCTTTTGCAGGGCAGCCACCTTCTCCTCAGAAGCTTTGGCAGCCTCTGCAATTCCATCAGCATTTTGAGTGAACTTGTTCAGTTGAGCTTGGGATTCAGTCTTCATTAGCTCCAAATCCTTTTGGTGGGACTGCTTCATGGCTTCCATCTCCTGTTGTTTTGATGAAATTTCAGCATCCTTTTGTTGTGCAAGTTCCTTCAATTTGGCCTGATGTTGAGCTTCAAGTGCCTGTTGTTGTTGTTTTTGCTGCTCTGTGGCTCCCTTTGCAGCTGCAGCCTTGGCCTCCTCCACTTGCTGCTTCAAAGAGGCAATTTCACTCTGGTGGTTCTTCTTGGCAGCTTCAATTTCCTTTTGCAGGGCATCCACCTTTTCCTCTGAGGCTTTGGCAGCCTGGGAAATCCCATCAGCATTTTGGGTGAATTTGTTGAGTTGAGCCTGGGATTCAGTCTTCATTAGCTCCAAATCTTTCTGATGGGCAGCCTTCAAAGCCTCAATTTCCTGTTGTTTGGCTTCCTCTACGCTTTTCTTTACAGCGTCTTCCGTCAACTTTCGAGCTTCTTCCACTGCCTGTGCTTTGGCTGCTTCTGCCTGCTGCCGAAGAGCCTTAAGCTCACTGGCTACCTGCTCCTTCCAGGATGATTGGGCAGAACCGAGTTGTCCTGCTAACTCCTTTCGTAGATTCTCCAGCTGCTGTGCGTGATCCTGCTCCATGGACTGCTTTAGTTGCGCCATCTTTGCTTCGTACTCCTGCGCTACCTGCTTGGCTCGCTCTTCGCCTCCCGCCGCGGCAGCACTCTGTGTCGATGCTGCGAGTTCCTGCTGTTGTTTCGCCAAGGCTGCCTGCAATTCCTGCTTGTGCGTTTCTTGCAACTCGGTTACTTTGGCATTCACTTTCTCCTCGGCTTCTTTGCCCAAGTCTTCCCGCAATTTCGCTAATTCGGTCTGACGTGCTGCTGCCACTTTTGCTTTGAACCCTTTCAGCTGTTGCGCCGCCATGGCTTTTATTTTATTAATTTCCTCCGTATTGCCGCCGTTGGAACCACCTTCTCCTCCTGAAGTCGCTGCGGCTTTTTGCGCCTCTTCCAACTTGGCTTGCAGTGTCGCCACTTCTTGTTGTCGTTTTTTGTCCATTTGTTCCATGGCGTCCTGTAGGTTCTTTCTGTACTCGTCTCCGAGCTCCTGTCTCACTTTGTCCATATCTGCGGCGCCATTTCCCCCGCCGCCGCCACCTCCTCCAGCTGCTGCTTGTTCCTTGACCTTTTTCACTTCCTCCTGGTGTTCCATGGCTAATTTTTTAAATTCCGATTGCAAACTTTGTAACGTCAATTGATTGTTTTCATCGACTTGACGCCATGCTCTCTGTAGCTGTTCGACTTCATCTTTGTCGCCTTCCATTTCGATTGGCGCATTTTGCAAAATTTCATCCTTGACCAAGGTTAACAATTTAGCTTTTTGTGTTTCGGCCGTTTCTACACGCTCCGTCAACTGCTGTCGTAAGGCGCTAAGTGCTTTGACTTTTTTGTTCATTTTTTGCAAGACTTGCAATAATTCTTCCTTGGTATGTCCATCCGCGGCGCTTTTGCCGGGTGCACCAGCTGCAGCTGCTGGCGATGCTTCCGTACCACCATCAGCTGCTGCAGCATTATTGGCATCTGTTGCTGTTCCATCTGGTAGCGTTGTTGGCACACCGTGGCTACTATTGTTGGGGGTCAACCGTGCCGCGTTGGCGGCGGCTGTGGCTTTTGCATTTAATTCAGTCATTTGAGATGCAGCTTTATTTCCCAATTCTTGAGCTTGCTGCCGCAAATTTTTGAGTCCTCCCAATCCTCCAAAGCCACCAAATCCGCCCCGAGCTGGTGGGGGCTGTACGTACAAAAAATTAAAATAATAAGCATCGTGTGAGATGAAGCGAGCTGTGCTACTACTGTATAACACACAACTGTTTGGAAATATCCAAAACATTCCAAATCCTGGGCCAAAATAAAATAATAATCGACTTACCTTCTGATCTTCCGACATGTTGCAAGTTGATCAGGCTTCGGTGTGAATTATTGATATCCTGCTGCTATGTTAACTTGACTTCGATCGGCTGAATATCCAGCAAGCGGTTTTAAGTATGTCCGTTCGACTGGTTGACACTGTCTCGATATCTGATATCTTGAAGGCGTAATAGATAACAATTGCAAAAGCGACTGTCTGGTTGGCAGATTGCTCTTCTTTTCCAGGCCTGATTTCCCTAATTTCTTGCCAGTTATTCGATCGATAAAGCCACCTCAATCAGCTAACTAACTAAACTGCAGGTGCCGCGCGACGACTTGAGGTGTTTGTTGTCGGCATTTCTTGGCTCGATCCTTGTCGTCCGCTGATCTGCTAGCTAGCTAGCTAGCTAGCTTAATGCAACGTGAGGTCGCGGAAAGCATCACGAACGCGCACATACTCCTTTCATTTCCGACCGTTGGATGCGATTTTATCCGTGAAAGAATTTACGCGAGAACGAAAACCCATTTTAGGCGCTGAATAAAATTAAGCAAGAGATTTCCACAGCTAGAATTTCAGTTTGGAGAGGACAGCTATTGGCACTATCGATAGTCACAACTCACTGACTGAGGATGGCAAATAGCGTTGAGGTAGTTTGCTGTTTACAAAAATGAGTGCCTGTGATTGGGGTTACATGTTTCTGTTCAACAGAGGAGACATTGTGAGTGAGCAAGCTCCCTGCTGTGCTGCCTCTTCAACCCATGTTCGCTGTTCACGTCTGCCAGTGGGGCGAACCTTTGCAATTCAAAAGACAGCTGCTACCAAGCGCTGGCAGCATCACAAATGAGACATGGTTCTCATTTTTAACCATCTTTGAAGTTCTGAAACTCCCGTTTCCAACCATCGGCGAATGTTTTTTCCCAATCGAACAACGTGGCATTGGCCAGAAACTCCTTGCTCTTGGCAAGCACGGCTTCATCAGTGACTTCTGCCCAGTCATCAATCAGCCACACAGGCAAAGGCGACTGCTCAAACATTGGGTGCAGCGCACTCCTAGCAACAGTGGGGATGCAACCTGCCATGAGTGCTTCCCACGTGGCATGTGTGTCCAATCCTCTTCCGGGAGGACTTGCCACAAATCGAGCGCTTTGAGTTGATCAAAATGCATGGTGCCATTCAACCATTGCTCGGGTTCACATAGCACATGCTGTGGAGCAGTTTGGTTGAGGCTGCCACACGCGTTGTGGCGGTGCGTTCGGAGCGCGTTGTTTGTCAGCTCACATCGGATTCTTTTTTGGCTGTTTGCGGCACGTCGAACACACACCTTGTTGGTGCGACTCGGTGACTCAAAGAGTGCTTTGGCAGCTGCTCCGCCATTGGAAACACTGCCATGCAGTTCCTGCAATGGGGTCTTTGGTTCCCCGCACAAATTGGTTGACATCCATTGCAACTTCGCCCCAAGCGGGAGAGGACTGAGTTTGGGGTGCACACTCTGCGGGTTCATGACGCAGAGCTCATCTGGGTTGGGATGTGCCAGAACTTTGAGAGTGATAGAAATCTCCTGGCAGGGCCAAGGCCAATCCAAATTGTTGTTCATGACAAGCTTGACCGCATGCGGCATCAAGTCTAGCCAATCGATCCATCCATCCTCAGTCGCGAAAGCGCCTTCAAAAGGAGGTCGGACAAAGAAGGATCGTTGGTTGTCAACAAGTTCATGATGGACATCCGCACTGACAAACGGACAGGCTGACTGTCCAGAGCGCCTGCCTGCATGAGGTTGAGGTGGGAGCGAAAAGCTCGGTGAATCTGCACACATTCCATGCAAAACAGAATGAAATCGTCTCATGTTTTCGGGGCTCACTCCATGAAAGGCAACACCATGAATGGCCGAATGTCGTTCGCCTCGTGTGCAATTGAGTCTTTCGGTGCCTGTTTTGCAAGAATCGGGTTCCTTTTCATAGCAGCGTTGCCCCGGCAAAAAGCTGTTGTGGCATGCCGAACCAGATTTGGTTTTGGCTTGATGGGGGTGAATGCCTAGCGATGAAAAGGCAACGAGGCAACATCTGGAACACAGTTTGTGTTGCCATTCTCATTGAAAGCTCCCGCAGGTTCGCCACCATTCGGGACTGTGTTCCCTCTTGATCGGGTGTCCATGGCCTGTGGATCACAGTCGCCAGGAGGAATCTGTGCAACATCCTCCTCGTCTGGCTTCCATGCCGAGACTTCCTTCTGGGCGTCGCTGTTCTCTTCTTGAGGAGACGGATCTTGATTCTTGTTCTCATTGTTCTCAGTTGGAATGACTTCTCTTCCCCTGCTTCTGCTTTTCGTCGCTGACAAGTTTGTGCTTGTTCATTGATGTCATTCGTTTGAATCCAAAATCGCTTGGAATGCAAGCCAGCTGAAGTTGCTGCAAAGACAAGAACTGCATGAAATCGAAACATTGAAGCACAGCTCTTGGAAGTGGCAGCGAACAGTGGCAATTCCTCTGACCTGTGACCATCCTTTGTGCTGTCATCACCAACCAGCAGCCGAAGCTGCCGCTGTCTCGACTTTCTCTCTTTGCCACTCTGTTGCACCATGATGTCCTTTTTTACCAATGACAACTCAATGAATGATGCAGCACGCGTTTTAATTTACTAGCTAGCAGCAGCAAGTGATGCTGATGCATGCACACGGTGTTAGTTGTGGGATCCTTCGCGTGCCTAGTCTTTTCATTCAATGATTGATTCTGGCAAAAGTGAGTTGGAAAATGACTGTGACCACAAAACGCGGAATTTTCGATTCATTCCTTCTTGCTTGCATGTAGAGGCCAACCGTGGACAAAATTGTACATGCCCAGAATAGAGTAGATGTGCGACGTTGTGATAGTTACCTTTCGGGACTGTTTTCACTGACTCACTAATGACACAAAAAATCTATGGAGTCAGCTGATTTTTAGACTGTCAGAGTTTAAAAACAGATCATCGATCATCATCATTTTGCATGATTCATTGGAAAAATCGACAGCTTTTTGATATGCCGGTAGCCCATCGTCACTACTATTCTATTTTGATATATTTTGCGAGAACCTTGCCCCACAAAAACAACGCCCCACAAAAACAACGACACACCAAACCATACAAAATATTAAAAATAATAAATTATCACAATGACTCGCCTTACTCTTGCTCTTCTCGGATCTCTGGTCGTTGGATCATCCGCTCTGCAACAACCAGCACCAGCAGTGGATCGTCGCAACGCCTTCGGATTGTTGGGAGGTGCCGCTGCAGCGGCAGCCGTTCTCATGGCTGGCCCCGAAGCAGCACAAGCCTCTGCTGCCAGAACGGGGGGTACCAGTCCCTTTACTGGTTTTTATGATGATCCCAATCATCCGGGTTGTCTTCGTTCGGTCAAAGTGGTCGGCGCTCCTTTGAAGGGAGATGGAACTCGATCACCCTTTCCCGTCATTGAAATTACGGGATTTGATGGTGCCGAAGGTGCCAAAATGTGTACCGATCGTCCCACACGCGAGCAGCTATGGAAAATCAAGGGGACTGTCAAGAGCTCTACGGAAGCGCTGATTGATTTTTCACCCAAGGGTGGTCCATCCAAATTGTTGGGAAAATTCGAAGATGGAGGAATTGTCTTTCCCGATGGAAACAAATGGACCAAAGTTCCTTATCCTGGTACACCCGATCGTCTTCCCAAGGATATGTCTACGCTCAAGAGTGATTCTTAAAAAATATTTGTGGATGAAAAAAATCTATGCTATAATCCATGCTAACTAATTAAGTATGTGTCAGCAACATCAACCCAAAGTGAATCCCTGAAGATGGATTTTACAGTACCAACACTGTACCTATACCGCAGAGAAATAACTGAAAATGTAGAACGACTGTACGCGTTAATTAAATTCCAAGCGTCATAGGCTGTGCAGTCAGAGAACTATCGAATCGTGGTCGACTTAAATAGGATTCGCCATAAGAGACGGCACAGTGAAATGCAGAATTGATGTCGCCATCTTGCATGGATGTCCTGTAGCCCTCAAGGAGTGGCTCAAGGCCCTGGGCAATAGGAGTTCGCCACCATAGCGTACCATTCACAATGAAAGTTACTCCCTTGTTGTTTGAAGCGTGACTACCTTGCCGCGCGAAAAGTTGGGCGGCGGCTATAGTACCAAGCCGATGGCCCTCTTTTACGTCTCGCGACTGGGCAATGCAAACCCCTCCTGCAATGGAAAAGGCCTCCGGGCTTCCACTTGACAAGCCATAGTTGAGAACCATTTTAGTAACAGCAATGGTCGCCAATAGGGGCTTCTCGTGCTGATAGAGCCAGTGGGTAAATCGTCTGGCACAAGACTATGCGAGAAGAGGAAACAAAAAAGATGGAACTAGAGAGAAAAATAAAGTCTTTCAAAAGTGTGGAAAATGTGTCTTCTGCAGTTTATAACTTCAAATGCAGAACAACGCCATCGATCACTCCATAGCAACGATGGACCCGTTCGAACGATTTTCCTTTTGTTTTCTTTTCGGTCAAATTTAGTCTTGTCAATAGTCATACATATGCGAAACAAAACGCAAAAGAGCACCATAGCTGCCAGCGATGATGCCCTCGAAACTGTTTTCTTTTTCTTTTACAGTGTCTCGTTGGATACCGCAAGAATGCGCCTTTACTTGCAGTTGGCCATGGTTCAATATTCGCCAGACTGAGAAATGTCCAAATCGCCAGTAGAAAGTCCCAATTATTTTGCGTTGGATGTAAGTGCTTTACAAAGCCATCCGCAGTAATTTCGTCGTCACCTGTGTCGTCGAAGTGTAAGGTGAATTCGTAGCTCCATAGACTGACAAGCGCACCTGGAGATCCTGGAATTACTTCTATTCCCGCGGCCGTGCCCGAGAACTTGGTAGTTATATCATCATAAATTATCGTACTGCCGGTTATTATCAAGTCGAACGAATCAGGTGTAGCGGTATAGTCAAGCAAAAGAGTTTCGACGGGCTTTTTTGCGCCAGGATTCGCGGCAAAAACAAAGGAATCTCAGATTTTAAAAGCAAGTTTTTGAGCTTCAACGATACGTATCGACAACTCCCACATGGCCAAGAAGTCGAGAGCTTGTGCTACGACGTACCAGGCCAAGAGTAACCTCCTTTAGTCAACGGAGGGAACTGTGTGCGTCCTTTAGAGGCACATGACCCACTGGTGGTGAATGCAGCATTCTGATTTGCTACAGTCTTAATTCACATTCACTCTTTCATTACCCTTAGATCAGACAGATTAGAGTTGACCATGGGATGCAGCATCTAGGTTGTGAGCTCTCAAATGGTTCTGCTGTGCTCACACCATCCTCTGCAAAGGCTCAGCAACAAGCGCCACGCAACAGTGGCACAGAATTGCCATCGCGGTCATCCGCTGCACAGCGCACATGGTTGCTCTGCTGCTGCCAGAGATTGCTGAGTGAATGAGCAGGCAAACCATGCTGACTTCACATGAAAACTTCCAAGCGATGCAAGGTTGACATCCACTCGTCTTGAAGCACTTCATTGGAAAAGATTGCGTTTGGTCTTTCACTTCACTTCCGTCTGACAAAGACAATGAACTTCATGCACTGCAAAGACAACTGTTCGTTCAGTGTCTCAAGTCGCTGCTTGAGGTCGCTTGCAGATCTGAAGCTCTGAGGTCCGGAAGACAACCTTCGGATGTCCCGAAGACCTTTGACACATTCAAGGACCATTTGACTTCTTCACAATGTGTCATCTCGAAAGACCTCCAAAGAGACACACGCCAAGATCGATGCTCTCATTGCCCAGTTGGAAGAGACTCTTAGGCTTGAGCCAGCTGACCTCACAAGGCAAGCTGTTGAAGGTGAAGCCAAGCATCAGGCTCTGTTGAAGAAGATGGTTTGAAGAAGGATTCGGATTGTCGCCCTCTTGAATTTGCATTTCAATTGTTTGCACTTCATGTCACATTGGTGTTCTGCAGACACCCCTGCAGTCCAGTGACCAGTGCACAGAATTTGACTGGTGTTGTTCACCAGATGACTGCATTGCTGATGTTTGCCATCTTAGTCAAATCTGTGTTTTGCTGGATTCCCCCCAAGCAAACTTCAGCAGGTGCGCACTGCAGTGCATCTGCAACGATGAACCTTCACACTGAAAGTGCTCTCACAATGTTCACTGTCACATGCACGACGGAAAATGACAGATGACACAATGCTCACAGCGTGCAGACCAGCACTCAAGATGATGACGAACTCTCAAGTCAAAATTCTCAGCAGACAAGCTCATGATTGTTTTTCCAATTTGACATTTGTCATCAACAATGATGAATTGACTGACACAATGCACAAACTGGATTGGAAAGGGTCTCCTGACATTCACCGCATGTGCCATGTGCTTGCAACTTCATCCATGTGCAACGCGACATGATGTGTCCTCAATTTTTCTGCAAGGGTTGAACAATGCATTCTGCAGTGACCAAATTGGTGCAAAAAGTTCATGGCGGGTTGGTCTGTCTGACAGAGACCAGCACTGAAAATCAACTTGATGACCACCAATTTTTGACATTTGTCTTGCTCAGAGAACACAGTTCGTCAATGTGTGTGACAGTTGCTGGGTGAGCACACCTGAATGCATGTGCTACCCGCTTCCTCTGCTTCAACTGCTTCCCAAATCCCAAGACATCATCATGCTCAAAGTGAAATCTCAGTTGCTTTTTTTTTTGTGAAAGCAAAAGACGTTCTTTATTATTTCGAGAAGACTCCTATCAGTCCTATGTAGCTGTTCGGTCGAAAGGCGGTTGGGTCGGCCATTTTCGTACTCCGAGGAAACTGTCTCTTATACACATCTCCGAGCCCACGAGACTAAGGCGAATCTCGTATGCCGTCTTCTGCTTGAAA
>ENA-ORBV01011443-ORBV01011443.1-microbial-mat-metagenome-genome-assembly--contig:-NODE-11443-length-13931-cov-8.206439_pt1 | contig 13931 bp, 8 predicted proteins | sample MGYA00237777_ERZ505514 | MGnify/ENA primary metagenome ERZ505514 (study PRJEB26160, sample SAMN06269048) | microbial mat metagenome | isolation source: Oligotrophic lake microbial mat | place...
GCGATACACTTTGTCATGGTTGCAAGCGCGGCAGTTTCGCGCTTGCAACCATGGAAGTTTGCGATTTTCGTCGCCAGGTATGTTCGCTTTTGCACCGCCGTTAACCGTTACTGGATGGCGATGACGGCGGCCTTTTCGTCGGTGAAGATGCCCCTGCTGACGATCTTGTGAGTCACGCGTTGCACCGACGGCGAGGCCACCAACTCCGGCCGACCCAGGGTGACCAGAATCCGCCGTTCGTCGCCCGACAGGGTGAAGCGGTCCGGTCGCAGGTCGAAGCCCGGGGAACTCCACGGTGTAATGCACCACCACCGTGGCGTCCGACTTGATGCCCACCACGGATTCCTGCAGTTGCTGCATGTGGACTTAGTCGCGCACTACCTTGGCGCCCAGGAACTTGGACTGACCCAAGATGAACTTGCGGCCCTCGCCGACGAAGCCGATGTAGTGGCGATATCCCGCCAGCTTCGCCTCGGTGACCTCCAGTTCCTTCCGGACGGAGGTGTACTTGCCGTCCAGCTCGCGCTGCTCGTTGACTTATGCACGTACAGCCAGCCCGCCGCAACGGCGCCGCCGCCGGCCAACAGCAGCACGACGGTGATTCGTGTTTTGGGTTTCAAAGAGGACTCCTTGTTGTGGTTTCGCGCTGAGAAGGGCGAGAAAGCCCGTCCCGATTGCCGATTGGATTCTTCCGATGTTTCACTGCAGTTGATGGACCGGCCCGCACCCGGTCGCCACCTTTTGCCGCATGGCGAGGGGTTTGGCGATGATGCAGCGGGAGCTGGGGGGGGGAGGAGAACGTCCCGGCGCATGTCCCAAGAGGCGCTCGCCCCGGAGGCGGACATCAGCCCCACGTACCTGTCACAGATTGAGACGGGACAACGCAATCCCACGGTGGCCGCGTTGCACGGCTTCGCGACCAAGCTGGGTGTGTCGCTGGGGGAGTTGTTCCAGGGGTTGTGAGGCGCGGCTAGCCCGAAGTTGAAAACGCTTGCGCTGCCTTTGTCTGATCATCCCAGCCCGACTCTATCCAGCGAACCGCCACGATACCCAGGGCGGTTCAAACCTTATGGACTCGAGGAGTCATCTTCTAGTGAAAATACGCTAACAGCCATGGCTGCATCGGGCTCGGGCGCCTTTCGTAGGACGTCGATTAAGCGATTTGCAGCTGGCCGCCAGAGTCTAGAAATACATTGCGGCCTTTCTTCAAAACTAGAATCAGAATCCAACCACGAGAGTATGTCCCCCACAGGATTTGAGGGGAGGTTCCTATCGAGCGAAATCCTGACCGAAACAGCATTAATTGCAGGTGGGAGGGGTAGACCGGCCACACTATTGACATACGACAGGATCAATTTTCTTGGGGACTGTCGTGACTCAGCGTTGAGGATATTCCGTTGGACTATATCGAGAAGCTGACGTCCATATATTTCAATGGGTGAAAGGTTGGCGTCGAGTACGACTATCGTCTGAGGTGCTTTGCCGAGAATTTGGGTGACGGGTTGATCCGATGTCATTCCAATTTCGCATTCTAGGATCTCGCCACCGCCGCCTGCACAGCTACCCCAGCCTTCAGCAGCAAGGCGCGCGCAAACGCCATCGAGAACAACAATTAGGCTTGCGTCCATAGCCAAGTTACCTGCAACCGCGATTGCTTGTGCTGTCTGAAGAGGAATGCCGATGGAACGTAGAACTTGTGTCAACGAAAGCGTATTTGGTATAAGTGAGCGCGCCTTTGGCGATACAGGTGTGTGCGGCGAGTTATCCCATGCGCTTGCTGCCGGTCGCTCAACTGGCTCTCCGATATGTGTCATTAGGGATTGGAAGACAGCGACTTGTCCTAGCGTTCCAATCGCATCGCTACGCGCCTTGTCAAAAGCGGCCCGAATAGCCTTGGCAACTCCGGGAGCCAGGGCTTTTTGCTCCTTTTCTTGCGCTCGTAGCTTTTCGGCGAGCTCGGCAAGCTTTTTTTCAATCTGCTCACGCTCTTGGCGCAGAACAGCGTTTTGAGCGACCTGCTCATTGACCTGCTGCTGAATACGTTCTTTGACTTCGGCCCGAACCACGTCGTCCGACATCGCCTGCTTGACTAACGTGGAAAGGGCGCCGTCATGCTCTGAAATAAGTGAAAGTTCTTCCCGAAGCCGTTCGGCACGTGCAAGCGTCAAGCGGGCTTCGCCACTAGAGATTCGTTCTTGAAGTCTCCGTTGCTGTGCTTTTGACAATCGATCCGGATCCGTTGGATCAGTCGCAAATAGTTTCTTAAGAGAGGCTGCCAGAGCTTCGCACTCGTATTTCTTCGGGAGTGGCAAAGGACCTGGAACGATGAGCCGTCCTTCGAACGCTATTGCGTCTAGTTGTCGCCATGCATTCAATCCGTTGTCGAATCCATCATCCTTGGCTAAATCCTTGCCACTGGGTGCTCCGACAATTAAGTGGTCGCGTAGCAAGAATAGGAGCGACTTTTGATGTATTTGCGGTGTTGCCGCAACTTGTTCCTTAATGTATTCGCGAACCGAGTCGTAGTCAGTCGAGACATAAGGGACATTCCTGACCTCGTATACAACCTTTTTCTTTTCGGACGCGACGTGAAAGCGTGTTCGATGGCCAGATTGCGTAAGCGCGTTCGGCTCAACTGTCCATATTCCAATTTCACCGCGCTGCAATCGTGTGCGACTGGCTCGGTTAGTAAAAACGATTACGTCTCCAGATTCCGGGAAAATTCGCTCGCAATCCTCCTTGCGCGCTAGTGAAACGTATTTCCCTGCAGTTGTGCGAATGGCGATAGGGTGAACAAAGACCGAGTTTTCGGGGTAATCCTTTGTGCAAACTCCAATCATCTCGTCTCGCTCCATCGAATACTCAAAATCAGCATCGGGTTCTAGGACGCCAATCTGGGTGAGCCCACTTTCAGCGGTATGGGAAAGCACGGGTTTAGCGAGGCATCGGTCAGAAAAGTCCTGAAGTTGGGCGTATGCATCCAGGTCGCCCATTAACGCTGAGAGGGCCGTTTCGACTTCAATTTCATTGCCGTTGCGCGCTGCATGCAGGCCAGCGAGGAAGCTCGCCGCTTCGGGCGCTAGTGCGGACAACGCTTCATCCGGGTCTTGTCCTTCCAAAATCTGAATAAGCGCGGTTCGTAGCTCAGGAGAAAGGGTTGGTGAAGGCTTCGCAAGCGGTCCGTCTGCTGTTTTTGGCAGATCAACCTCTGGCGTCGCTACTTGCACATTCGCCGACTTGCGCAAATAGTCTATGAAGGTTGAGGGTGGCGATTCAGAGAACAAATGCACTAAACAAGACCGTGCAAGTCTTCGAGCTTCGCCTTCGGCGATCGGTTCTTGATGTTCATCATGGAGTGACATGGTGGTCAATATCTCGTCGACAGGCATAGGGTCTATCATTGCTAGCTGGGACGCGAACCAGCGTTGAACGACTCGCTCAGTCGGTTCGGGGAGGCCGTGCACAAGCATCCGCAATCGCGGCTCTTCACCGTGTGGCGGGTTCTGCACCCTTGCCCCTCGCTGTATCAGGTGGAGGCGAGCATCATGAAAAAAGCGACGCCGTTCATCGTCACTGGTTCCGAGCTTCAGTAAGTCTAGGAAGCGTTTCTTGTCGATTCCTAAATAAGCCATTTCAGTCAACGATCAGAAGTGGGGCAAGCGGCGGCTCGGAGATATGGCATCCAAGGGCTATAGAGCAACGGACCTAGGAGTTGCAAGGTCTCGTTCGAAGGTTCGCTTAGATAGAGCCGTGCGTTCATATACACATGAGGTCCAAATTCACGGACGATCACTGATTGAAGCCACCATGCTCTTCCCGTCGCAGTTGCGTTTAGGCCTAAACGAACATGTCCTGCGGCGTTAGAAGTTTGCGCTTTTCGTAAGGGATCGAGTCTTCCTAAGGCCTCTCCGTGAAAGACTTTCTCGCACCCCTCTGATGCTGCAAAGATGAATTTGTTTCGCGTCCAACTTGGGTTTAGCTTAGAAAGGTAGTTGGCCAGCCGTTCATTTCCACATTCAATGCGTGCCACAGAGCCGAACATTTCGGAGTCCGAAATTGGTGATAGCTCTAGCAGATTCCAAATGGCGTCCGAGGCCGAAGCCACCAATCCCCTTGGCTGAAACAATTTGCAGTCATCCAGGCGTAGCAAAATTGGCCTGGATTCGCCAACGGCAATCGCGAGCTCATGGAAATGTGGATCAGAGAGTTTGATGCTCACGTATGCTTCACAGTGTTCAACAACCGATATCCCTTGATGTCCCTGGCGCAGTCCGTTTACTGTTATGACGAGGTTCTCGCTTCTGCGAATTAATATTGACGCAGGGAACGCCGGGTATACAAAGGCGCCATCGGGGTCAAAATGATGAGGAAGCGGGTTGACCAATGCAATGCTAGGCCTTGGTGTTCCAATCTTTCGGCGAAGAAATAGGGATATCTCCCCCCTGAGATGTGCCTTGCTCGCTAGGAGTCGCTTAGGCAGCCGCGCTTCATAAACGAACCAAGAAGATATTGAACCGCACTTTCGCCAATGCAAAAGTTCACCAATTTCTGTGGGCGGGTCGCGGTTATCTCGTGCCAAAAGTCGGTAGGTACCTCCCCATTCGAGCTGCTCCCCGGTACCAATATTGCGAGAGCTACTTATTGATCCATGAAATACGTTAAGAGACGGATCAAAGTTCGATAGCTCGCGATTTATGGCCGCCGCTAGAGCAGCGAGATCCCCATCTCCTGACGCCTTGCCGACAGGTGCGTTTGGCATTAAGGGAATGAGGCGGCGCATGGTGAGGTGATTGGAACGGTACGTTCTTGACCCTTGAGCGGTTACTACCTCCAACTGACCACTCAATTCGCTTGCCGCTTGAAGTAGAGGAAGGCGTAAGTACAGTGTATGGGAGCCCTTAGTTGAACCGGATCCAAGGAAAATTCCAAAATCACTTTGATTGCCGAGGACTTGATCAATATCGCCTTTGTCTCTACCCGAAAATGATCGGCGAACTGCATCTAAGGATGGGAAAAAATTCTCACATTCCGGTTTTGCGCGGAAGCTGAAGTGCGCGAAATGGGGGCGTCGTTCAGGACCTGCGCGGCGCCGGACCGGCTCGCCGCAGGTGGGGCAGACGAGCGAGAAAATCGTTAGCGAACTTGAAGTAGCTGGAACGAGATTCCCGAGATAGTCGCGCGCCCAATCCATTCTTACCGCCGGATCGACCTTGCTGGAATTGCAGATGTATGCATTGGTTTAAGCTCCCGACGAAAGTCGTCTCTCTTCCATTCCTTGTAGTTAGGCATTCTTTCAGCACGCCCCGTGATCCACCGAATGATCGCGGCTTCGCTTGTTTCGCCTACGGTTGGCAGCTTCCCGTAACGCGCCTGCTTATGATCGCCACGAAGAAATTGGGTCGAATTGGTGGCTATTGGACAGTAGAAAACTTCTCTTGTCAGACCATGTCGGGCTAAGTCGGGGTCGAGACCGAGCAACTTAAGTCCTTTTCGAATGAGCCTCAATCGGTAGTTGGGCCCTTGGCCGAAGCCGTGGGAATCGGGATCGACTCCCTCTTGCGAGCGTAAAAAGTTACGAATCTCAATAAATAGGTCGCCTGAAATATGGAAATGTCCCCATCCAGTTGTTGTGCCTATTGGCTCAAGGATCAATTTTCCATCGAGGCGAAGTCTGTTGTAAACCGAGGACCGTCCCAAGGCGGATGTAGTCGTTATGGCGACTAGTTTTGCTTCTTTACGCTTTCCTGAGATGATCCCGATTGAGTCGTGATACTTTGAAGCAAAGGCTTCGATCACTTCTTGCGTTCTGATAAGGCTTGCAACTAACTTCCCGCCTAGAAGCATGTTGTAAGGGGGGACGGCCCCCAAAGCGTAGGCATCCATCAAATTGACTAGAGCTTCAGCGCGTCGATGATGATCCCAGCCGATGTATTCGTCGCGAGCTTTTAAGTTAAAGACAGCATCGCCGAGTGCAAATAGCCCAATCAGTTTCTGGTGGTACTCATCCCAAACCAAAAACCGAATTCGCCTGCCATACCCCTCAGAGATCGGAATGCGCCAATAGTAAGTCGCGAGGCGGAAAAGATTTCCTTGCCAGGTGCCAGCGCGAACCATTTCAACTCTAGGGCGGATCCGCGCAGGCTCCAAGTCTTTACCCGAGGCGAAATGTCCCAAAAGCGCATCTGTATTGTTGTCGATCCATGCTTGGTGCTTGGCAAGATGTGCTTGCCGTTGATGCGCGTGCAAATCCCGATATGACTGTTTATCCAAGCCGGGGGGAACTAACGTTCCGTCACCACTACGTAGAAAGCCAAGATTTCGAAAGTGCGCTCGAATCTTTTTCTTTAGTCGCGCATCCTCTTTGGGCAGCGGTATTACGTCGGCCGTCATTGGAGGAGTCCTAGGGCGCCAGGTAAATCCCGGCTTAACTCAAACGGCGAAAAGGCAAAGTGGTTTTCCCTGCTGGAAAAGCCATAGTGGCGAGGATGAATGAGGGAAGGAAATGTGAAGATGATGATGTCGGAGTCGTTGCGTCGGAAACTAAACTCGTCGTCTAAATGTTGAGCTTCCGTCCACCCTGCCAGGGTGAGCATATCTATCAGCGGAGTCAGTATGGATCGCTGTGAGTTAATAGGAAAAGCTTCAGGAAGATTGCCATCAAGGATGTAGTTGAGAAGATCGAGTGCGAGCCATCGATCTAACCTATTGTGGTGAAATCGGTTTCCGAAATGACGTAGACATTCGGTACAAGAAGAGCCGCATGTGCAATGGCCGAGTACAGCGCGAGCGCATCGCATGACTGCTTCAAATTGTTCGCCCGCCTGCGTCGCGTATCCGGCACCACCAGACAGGGTGTCATAGAAAAACAGATCGGCATATCGATCATCTGCTTGTAGACCGAAACGAAAGCCGGAGTTGATCTCTCTCACATCAATTTCAAGCGTTCTCCCGATCGAGATTACGATGGCTTCTGCTAGAGAAAGTAGGGCATCAGAAATCGGTTCGCGCTCGGTTTTCTGAACCGGATCAAAGCGGAACTGCGGTTTCAACGGGATTCGTAACAGGAGCACGTCTGAAGAAAAGCCATAGCCGAGGTAGACATCTTCAAATTCGCCGTTGCAGCGCCCTGGAGCTTTGGGAAAGGTCTTGTAATCGCGCATGTGCGGTCCTAGTGGAGTGTTTCGATCTCCAGTCTTTCCACATAAGTTGCATACAAGAAAGCCCATATATTGGGAATCTTCCTCGCCTTTGTTGACCATGGCCAGATGCTGATCTCTTGCGAATGCAAGGTTTCCACTACTGCCAAACGGGCGAAATTGAAATTCTGAAGATCCTTCTGCGACTGAGAGTTGTGCTGTCGTTACGGTCGTGAATGTTTGTTCATCGTCGTACTCATCGATTTCACGTCCGCCATCCGGAAAGACGACCTCGGGTTCGATAGCCGCTTTTGACACCATCGGCATACTCTTGCACAAGGGGCAGGTCTGGTTGACAACTGGATTCTTCGCAAACCCAATTGTGTATTCGCACGCAGTGCAATGCACATAGAACCTACGATTCGCAAATAGCCGTTCGGCTCGATTAACAACCGCACTAGTTCCGCCAGCGGCAACTGTTCCAATTCGGTAAGTTTTCTTGTCAACAACTACAAACCGGCCGGGTGCGTACTCTGAAAGGGCGATATTTAGGCCTTGCTGCGGTCGCTGCACGATCTTGAATGGTGGGAAACGACCGTGCGGCTGGTTTTCTTCGATTTGAAGCGCGCAGAGATCTCTAGGGAAAGCATAGGCCGGCAAGAAGCCTCGGCTGAACAAAAATTCGATCAGATGTTCTTCTGAGGAGTCGAGAAGCGCCGAGTCGGTTGGTGCAATCTCTTGAAGACGCTTGACGAACGCGGCGGCAATTTCTGAAGGATTCGTTAGGAAAGTGGGAGGCAACCAGCTACGCATTTCATCACAGCACTCGCGAGCGGCAGACGATTCGCGGATCCATTTCTGAAAGGCGAAGAGGCTGAACGGACCGGTGCCGCTATAAAAATCCCACGTGCCGCCTAGAACCGAATAAATGTCGCTTAGACCGCTAGTCGGATTCTGTCCATGGAAGAATTTTTGCACTAACTGGGCGCGCACGTGACGTTCAATGATCTTGGGGTTTGCGATATCGATGCCGGGTAACGTTGGCTCTCCGCTGATGATCGGGTCCGGATTCATGAAGTAAAAGCTATCGTGCGGCCCGTTTTGTGCATACGTAAGCACCGTCGAGAGCGCTGAACCGCGACGTCCTGCACGCCCAGCTCGTTGTTGATAGTTTTGGCGCATGGGCGGTACGTTGCGAAGACCGACGCCAATCAATGAGCCGATATCGATGCCAACTTCCATTGTCGTTGTGCAACTCAACACATCGATGGAGACGTCCTTAGGGTCAACTAAAATATCCCGGAACCGGCGCTCATACTGTTCCGTGGTGGGACTGACTTCATTTAGATCTCGATGTGAAAGCTGAGCAGTGTGTTCTTCGACTGACAAGTTAAACGGAATTGCTCGCCCTTCAAGAACATCATTGACGGGATCGCGGAAGAATGACTTTCGTGCTCGGAGGTAAGACGTCGTGCCAGGGTGTACAGATTGAATGTTGGTGGAGAGGCAATTGGGACAATGTCCCCACCAATCTTCTGGCGAAATGGTAGCGCATTGCTCGCACTGACACCATCTTTCCGTATCGCTTGCTAGTTTCAGAGCGATCTTCGAAGGCACTAAAAAAATGCCAGCCGTGTTCGGTCTTGCTTGGCACAGGATCGAACTTAGTGCGCTGTACATTTGAGCGATGTCATTCCATCTCTCGCGCAAGAAAGTTTGTTGTCGTACGGAAATGCCTCCATGCACATCAAGACCAACTGATACAGGATAGCCAGCGGCCTGGATGCGTATTCCGGCGGCGAGATTCGGGTCTATTGCGTATTTGTTCGCAAAACTTTGAATCCAAATTACAGAAAGTTTGCGCAGGTCGGCCTCGGTTAACGTTGGCAGCGCTATTCGCAATGCTCTTTCGGCACGGCGAGTAGGGACTAGACTTGCGAGGGTTAGCGCGGATACGGAGTAGTAAGGCGATCCAAGTTGCTTTAGCAGAAGTGCACTTAGTCGGGATGGCACCGAACCCGGTCGGTCTTCCAGCGCATCAGAGAGATCGTCTTGGTAGTACTGCCTATGGTTTTCAATATCTTGTTGCAACATCTGACGGTCATTCCCGTCGAACAGCAGCAATGAATGCTTAGACATTACGTGTAAAAGCGCGACGTACATGGACGTCCCAAAGCTCGGTTCGCGGCCGAGGTTCTCCAACTCCTTTGCTGCCAGGGCCAGAATTTGCCGGAAGACGTCACTTTCAATTTCTCTTGGTATGTCTCGGGCCAGTCTGGCAGCTTTTTGGCGGCCATCCGAGAAAAGTAGTGATTTTCGGCCGCCATTTGACGACTGAGGGGACACTGCAATTGTCGCGGGTTGAAGCTCCACTTGAGTCCGAATAAGTTGAGCAAACGGTGCTTCGCCTTTGGTGGCGAGGTCCATGATCTTGGTTGTGCCATTCTGCCAAGACCGTACACAAACCGGGCATTCGTTGGCAAAGGAATAAATGCTGTGGCCACCTATTGGGACCAAACCATTTGGTCTCAATATCGGCAGATATTCAGACTCTTTGGAGGATGGAGAGGACGTGACTAATCGCCCTGTTGTCTTGTGAACCCAATTTCTTGTTCCTTCTAGTCGACCAAAGGACGCAGATGATCGGCGGTCAACCTCAACTAAAAAATGTGACTCCAACAAACCGCCAGTTGTCCAAAGTCCCGTCGATGGCTCGTGCCACAAGAAGTCGCCAAATTGATCATTCATATAGGCGCGAATAAACGCGGTTCCACAATCTCGGTGGGTGAGAACCTCATAGACTCGGGCACCGCAATCGCACCTGACTTGTGGGCTTGCATAGAGCTTGCCAAGGATGCCAGTTCCTAAATGCGATCTTTTTGGGCAAGACGGGTCAATACATGCATATAGTCCAGGTATCCCTCGGAAGAACAGATGCGAGCGAACTGGTGCGTATACGCGGCCGGAGGATCGTTCCCTAGCGAACGACATGAGCGCAATGAGCGCCTCCGTTGCATTGCCTGCGTTTGTTGAACCCGGAAATGTAATCTTGCCGATAGCATCGAGTTGTTGGGGGCGCGAGGCGAGGAGGTTTGTTAAGAGGGCTGCCGGCCCAAATCGATCTATCCAGCAATAAATCGCGTCTTGCAGTTCCTCTTGCTTACTGTTCTCTTGGATGGCTTTTGACCCCAATAACGTCATGAGTTTGTTGAAAGCGAGAGCGCCGGCATTGCTGTCGGATTCGCTGCGATGCATTGACGAGTAGTCAAAGTTAGCAAGTGCGTTGGTTTCTGAGATTGTGGCGGCGCGCTCCCCTTGCTTCTTTTGCTTTTCCCCTCTGATGATGATGAAGCTTGACTGTCGATCTGCCGCGCCGCTGATGTCTGCCGCGAAGCATTGCATTCGACGATCCGCTTCTTGCGTTTCCCCTAGGCTAGCGCTCGTCAAAATGTATTTAATTCGGTTTCGTGGAACGCCCAATCTAGCATGCAGCCGTCGCAGCAAATATGCCACTTCGGCACCACCCGCGCCCCTATACATATGTGCTTCGTCAAGTACAACCGTGAATGTATTGTTGGGATCTGCCCGAAGCCAAGCCGCTGTTTGGTCAAAGAGGCGTCGTTCGATCGGTCGTAGGAGCATGTACTCCAACATCGAATAGTTAGTAACCAAAATGTCAGGGCATTTGGTCTGCATCTCTTGCCTCGAAAACATTTCCGAGTCTTCAGGACCGGTTGTACAAGCGTTTTGAACGAATCTTTCAAGGTTCTTTGCTGGCCATTGTCCTTCTCGCATGAGGCGGGTACGAGCGACTTCCGGTAACGAAAGGTACTTTGATTGAATGAGGTCCTTTAGTCGACTCTTGTCTTTGGCAGTAGTGGCGAGTCCAGGGTATTGCGTGCGACTTGTATACATGCCAAATGATGCTCGGTGATCGCGATTCGAGCGGAGTTGCTGTGCAACTTCAGGTTGGTCGAGAATCCTTCGCAATCGAGTCAGTTGATCGTTGACGAGGGCGTTCATCGGATAGAGGAGCAACGCCCGGCAACCGGGCATGCGCCAGGAGTGCTGTCGCGTTGAGGATTCAATTGCTAGCGAGCCAAGAATCGGCATCAAGAAGCTCTCGGTTTTTCCGGATCCCGTTCCCGTAGCCACTACGATTTCCTTACCCCCTATCGGCTTTAGGAACGTTTCAATTGCTTCCGCTTGATGGCGATAGGGAAGCTTTGGGATTCCCGTGAGCGAATCTTCCGCTGCCGTTTGAAGCAGTCGCTTGGCTGCTTCAGGAATGTTCAGGCTGGCGTAAGGCTTGCCCGCCACGTATTGCGCCGTTGCCTCGATTCGCGGACTCTGATACGTAACGCCTTCGGTCTTAAGAAGATCTTCGCGGCCCGCGATAAGGTCTTCGTTCCAAATGTGATACTGCGCTTCTAGATACTGATGGAAGCGCCTTTTCATTTCGATAAATACAGTGCTGGCGGAATATGTGATGTTGCTACTCATTGGTGACTACCTCGCATCCAAGTTTATCTGCTATGAATCGTGTAATAGGGCAGCACTGCCTCTCACGAAATGACCAATTTCTACCAAATGAAACAGGATCTGGAACTGCAAGTGCGATTAGTAGTCTGTAGTACGCTTTTGGCGCTTGCAGCGGTAGACGAATAGTGAAAGCGTCCCCGCGCTCATTCTCGTAGACCGTGAGTTTCCGACCCACTAGATCGGCCAGCCCATATTGCATCCGCCTGTAGTCGCGGATCGCAAGTCCCTCCATCATGGGCTTATCCCGCTGCACTCGGCCGAGGAAGTAGTGGAAGGAGTGGGGACCTACAGATCTCCGCACTAATGAGATGCCGCGCCATCTGCACACGGACGGGTCATTGATCGGGGCCCACGCTGGGGTAAAGATCTTCCTAGTTCGCGACGTTTGGACTGCAAAGGCAGAAAGCGTGTCCCCTCCAATTGAGGGCGATAGGGAGTCGCTCGCGGATTCCAAAGAATTTTTCGCCCAATCCTTCGCACTAAGCCCGTCGGTCCCTAGCCAAGATAACAACTGCTGAGCAAGGGGTTCGTCTTTGCATTCGGTATAGAGAAACCGGGCGGCTCCGGAGCCTCGTTGTACGGGGAAAAATCTTTGTAATTCGGTTGTAGGAGCGGCGCTTATGAAGAGTCGCAACCCACCCCAGAGGGGGACGATTCGAGTAGGCGCTGGTATCCAGTAGCCAAACCCAAGGTTCTGGGCTTCGCGAAGTGTCGAAATCGTTGATAGACATGTCTCAAGCGAAATATCGCTTTGAGCGGGTTCGAACATGTGACTCAACGCGCCGATATGTACCTCACTAGGCAGTGAGTCAGTTTCGTAGCTCAGGCAGGAAAGGGCGCCGCGCGCCAGTTCCAGTGGGTCAATCGCCCTAAGTGGCGAAAAAAGTGCCGTTGCATTCATGTCGGCGCACCCACTCTTAGCGGCCCTATACGCATTCGCATGCTATGGAAGGCTAAAGATTGCCAGGCTCACCACGCGAGCTCTTGTCCAGGCGGACCGCACAAATCGCGAATGATCGAGATCTTTGACGCATTAGTTGTTGTCCTATTGTTTATGGACTGGCGAGCCACCTGCCATCCGTCTTTCGCGTTAGTCCCCAGTCTTCGATGTGCCCTTGTGAATGGCTGTCCAAATCCGCCACTACATGGCGATGTGCTTTTTTCGGGCATGAAAAATGCGTCACGCCAGATAGCCCAGGAGCCGGGTCAAGGGCAGGCTGCGGTCTTTTGCAGCCTGGCGTAGCGGACCCTTGACGCGGCGGAGGGGCGATAGACTTTGTCATGGTTGCAAGCGCGGCAGTTTCGCGCTTGCAACCATGGAAGTTTGCGATTTTCGTCGCCAGATATGCTCGCTTTTGCACCGCCGTTAACAGCCGTCACAGGAACACCTCCACATGAGCTTGTGGCATTTCAGTTCGGCAATCAGCGACGAGAGAAAGGAAGCGCTTCTCCAGACAACGACGTTCACCGCCATTGTCGAGACAATCGCTCAAGACATGAAAGTCCTTTGCTGCCACCGTCAAGACTGCGATGACTTGGCTCGGTTCTCAAGAGTCGTCCTTTGCTGCCACCGTCAAGACTGCGATGACTTGGCTCGGTTCTCAAGAGTCATCTTCAATCTGTGCCTCCCCAAGCCGACATTTGACCTCTTCTTCAACTCGGAGCACGGCTATCGCGGTGCCTACTTTGACTCTCCCCACATTGGGCTAGCAGCAAACGAGGCATGCATTCGCCGCTTGACGCCTTTGCTCCTCAACTGGGCCGCTGAGCACGAGCCGTCGCTCGACCAGGCTTTTGCGCAAGAGTCGCTCGCGTCGCCTACAGCTAAGGTTTGGCTCACAGAGTCCGAGAGTCACTTGTGCGGACGGTGCGTCGGAGAGTGGGGGAATCCAACCAACGAAACGACCGAACTCTCAAATGGCCGGTGGGAACTCGCCAACACGCCCAGTGGTCGCCGCGGGCGCAAAGCGCCGTTTCTCTCAAAGCTCAGAGTCTTCGGCGCCTTTCTGAACGAGCGCTACGATGAGTTCACGCCAGCTCGCAAGCGCCACCGCGCCAAAGAGCTTAACGAGGGTGGCTGGTCGTGAGGGCTAACGACCAAGGTTAGATCGTGCGAAGCCACGATCTGAACCGTTGTGCGCCCAGCATGGGCGCGATCTTGAGGGTGGAAGTCCCGCCGTAAGTTGACCACGACGAACGAAGCGAAGCGCAACTGCATGAGGGCGACCGAGTGTGGGGAGGAAGCGTGGAGCG
>ENA-ORBV01011444-ORBV01011444.1-microbial-mat-metagenome-genome-assembly--contig:-NODE-11444-length-13929-cov-4.718597_pt1 | contig 13929 bp, 15 predicted proteins | sample MGYA00237777_ERZ505514 | MGnify/ENA primary metagenome ERZ505514 (study PRJEB26160, sample SAMN06269048) | microbial mat metagenome | isolation source: Oligotrophic lake microbial mat | place...
CACCGAGTTCCAGTGCAACGGTGCAGGACTCACCTTCTGCAGCACTGCCTACGAGTGGCTGGTGGTGAACCAGGCCGGCTCCAATGCCCAGTTCAAGGGCACGGGCACGTTGAACGGTGTGGCAGGATACCAGTTCATGCTCTGGGCCAAGGACGGTGCACCGGACACCTTCCGCATCAAGATCAGCGACAGTGCCGGCACCGTCGTGTACGACAATAATATGGGCGGTGAGTTCGGTACTACGCTGGGTGGCGGCAACATCGTGATCCACACGCCGAAGCGGTGATCGGCGCGCGATAGCCGGAGTTGTTGATGCAGTCGAAGGGCCGCCCGCACCGGGCGGCCCTTCCTCGTTCTGGTCCTGCCGCACGCAGGACCGGAGCGCCGCGCGCGCGGAAATCCCGCCATCGCCCGGGTCCAGACGCCCTCGACGCGCACGCCGACACCCGACCTACCACCCACACCCCAATTGAACTTCCTATCCCGCTGAGGGTCGAGAGTGACGGCCTCGACAACCTCAGCTTGCAGCCATTGTCCCTAGGGAACAACCTCCTCATCATCTACAGCCAGACGGTTGCTCGTAGCACACGGCGACCGTTAGCTTCGATGGAGTTCCTGCTGCCCCTTCGTCCAATGGCAGGACAGCCGCCTTTGGAGCGGCGAATGGTGGTTCGAATCCACCAGGGGCAATTTCCAACGCTGCGCCGATGCCTTCGCCGGCTCAGCCGCCGACGGCCCAGCCAGCGCAAGCTCAGCCGCCGAACACACCACCTCGTGGGCCCGCGAGCCAGTCCGCGAGCGTCGGCGCCGCTCGATCCTTCGGCGAGACTTCCGTTGCCGGTCGCGGCCACGGGATGCCCAGCGCGGGATCATCCCACCGTATGCCCCCCTCGGTCGCCGGGACGTACGACGCCGTACACAGATACTCGACCTCGGTGTCGTCCTCGAGCGCCTGTAACCCGCGCGCGAAGCCTGGGGGCGCGTAGACCCACAGATCCTCACGCGCCTGCGTCTCGCGCCACCACGCCTGGCCGCGGGTGGGCGAATCGCGGCGGACATCCACCGCCACGAGGAAGGCCCGCCCACGCGCCACGCGCATCAGCTTCGCCATCGGCGGATCCCATTGGAAATGGAGCCCGCGAACGACCCCCGCCGCCGACCGCGAAAGATTGATCTGCGCAAAGTGCGTCGGGAGTCCCACGGCCGCGAAATCGTCCGCGCGAAAGAGCTCGCGAAAGGAACCACGCGCATCGGGAGACGCGGCAACGTGCACGAGTTGCACGTCGGGGATGGTCGTCGGCTCGATTGTCACGCGGCTCATACGCGCAACTCGAGGAATGCATCCATCGCCGTCTCCCACGAACGTCGCGTGATGCCAAGCGTCTGCTCAAGCTTCGTGCAGTCGAGCACGGAGTAGCGCGGGCGTGTTGCGGCCGCTCCGTACACTGCGCTGGTGACGCCCAGCACGCCCTCGGCGAATCCCGCGCGCGCGTACACCCGCCGAGCGACGTCCGCCCAGGTCGTCTCTCCCGCACCCGTCGCATGAATGACCCCGCGCGTCTCGCGCGCCACCAACGCCCAGCACCACTCGGCGAGGTCACCGGTGTGCGTGGGCGTGCCCCACTGGTCATCCACGACGCGCGATGGCGTGCGTTGCACGGCGCGATCCCACATCATGGCAGGGAAACTCGCGCGTCCCTCACCGAAGAGCCAGCTGACGCGCACGACAAGCCCCGCGGCGCCACTGTCGAGTAGGGCCAGCTCGCCATCGCGCTTCGAGCGCGCGTAGACCGACTGCGGCGCGGTCTCCTCCTCCTCGCGCCGTGGCCGGCGGATCTGCCCGTCGAACACATAGTCCGTGCTCGGCAGCAGCACCCGAACGCCGCGCGCGGCAGCCAGACGCGCGAGCGCCGCGACTGCCGTGACGTTCAGTGCGTGCGCCGCCTCCGGCTGCGCCTCGGCCCGATCCACATTCGTGAACGCCGCACAGGTGATGACCCAGTCCGGCTCCGCGGCGTCGAGCGCGCGCGCGAGGGCATTGGAGTCGGCGGCATCGACGATCGCGTGCGGAGGAGCGGTCAGCGTCACAGACGCAGGGACCGCGGCGCGCAGTGCGGACCCAAGGAGACCAGAACCGCCAAGGAGCAGGACTTTCATGCGATGGGTTCGAGTTTCATGCGATGGGCGTGACTTTCATGCGATGGGTTCGAGTTTCATACGATGGGCGTGAGTTTCATGCGATGGGCTTGAGATAAAGTGCGTCCGTCGCCCGCTTCGCCTCGCCCTGTACCGCGCGCCACCAGGCGTCGTGCGCGACATACCACTGCACCGTCGCCGCGAGCCCGTCCGCGAAGTTGACCCGGGGACGCCAGCCCGTCTCTTCTTGAAGACGCGTGGAGTCCATGGCGTATCGTCGATCGTGCGCGGGGCGATCCCGCACATGCGTGATCAGGGCGTGGTCGCGCCCGAGCGCGTCGAGAATACCGCGGACGATCGTGAGGTTCGTCCGCTCAGTGGAGGCGCCGATATTGAATACGTCACCCGGCCGCGCGCTTGAACAGGTCACGGCCCACAGCGCGGCAACATGATCCGCCGCGTACAGCCAGTCACGCACTTGCTCGCCATCGCCGTACACCGGGAGTGGTTCATTCGCGAGTGCACGCGTGATCATGAGCGGAATCAGCTTCTCGGGAAACTGGAACGGCCCGTAGTTGTTCGAGCAGCGCGTGATCAGCGCATCGAGCGCAAAGGTGCGGGACCAGGCCTGTACGAGCAGATCCGCCGCCGCCTTGCTCGCCGCGTACGGCGAGGTGGGGGCCAGCGGACGCGTTTCGGTGAAGGGCGCCTCTCGTTCCGAGAGGGAGCCGTAGACCTCATCGGTGCTCACGTGCACCAGACGTACCGGGTGGCCGCCATCGCGCGCGGCGCGGAGTGCTTCTAAAAGACGGAGCGTGCCATTCACATTGGTGTCGACAAAGATCGCCGGGTCGAGAAGCGAGCGATCCACATGCGTCTCGGCGGCAAGATGCCAGACCACGTCCGGGCGCGGCGTGAGGCGTCCCGCCGCATCCCGCCCATCACCGCGGAGCACGGCCGCAAGCGCCGCACCGTCGCGCACGTCCCCGCGCACGAAGTGGTGACGCGACTCATGCCCCGCGGTCACCATGGCCAAACTCTCGGGGTGCGCCGCGTACGTCAGCGCATCGAACGAAACGACGGTGACCTCCGACCGCTCACGAAGCAACCAGGCGACGGCGTTCGCGCCAATGAATCCCGCGGCTCCCGTCACGAGGACGACCCGCGGTGCCGGGCGTGGCGAATCCGATGCGAGGTGCGAACCGCTGCGCGTGCTCACGCGCGCTCCGTGGCCACGCGCTGCAGATACTCACCGTACTCACTCGTCGCGAGCGGCGCGGCGAGCCCGAGCAACTGCTCCCGCGTGATGTAGCCGAGCCGATACGCGATCTCCTCCGGGCACCCGATCTTGAGGCCCTGTCGCGTTTCGATCGCTTCGACGAACGCAGCGGCCTCCTGCAGCGCGGCCACCGTTCCTGTATCGAGCCAGGCCATGCCGCGCCCGAGTAGCTCGAGTTGCAGCGCGCCGGCCGCGAGATACGCAGCGTTCACATCGGTGATCTCATACTCGCCGCGTGCCGACTTCTTCAGCCCCGCGGCAATCTCGAGCACCCGATTGTCGTAGCAGTAGAGCCCGGTGACGGCGAGGTTCGACTTGGGTGCCGCGGGCTTCTCCTCAATCGACCGCACGGTGCCGTCGGGTGCGACATCGGCCACCCCGTAGCGCCCCGGGTTCCGCACCGGATATCCAAAGATCGTCGCTCCCCCAGTGGTCGAGACCCGATCGCGGGCCGCGCGAAGACGGGCGCCGAGTCCGGCCCCAAAGAACAGATTGTCCCCGAGGATCAGCGTCACGGGGTCCGTCCCGACGAACTCCCGCCCGACCACCAAGGCCTGCGCGAGCCCCTCCGGCGCCGCCTGCTCGGCATATTGGAACCGCACCCCCCAGGCCGAACCATCGCCGAGCAGGGCCTCGAACCGCGGAAGGTCGGTGGGGGTGGAGATGATCAGTATGTCCCGAATCCCCATCAGCAGCAGGGTGCTCAGGGGATAGTAGACGAGCGGTTTGTCGTAGACCGGGAGGAGCTGCTTGGAGACGACCCGCGTCATCGGCGCGAGCCGCGTCCCAGAGCCACCGGCGAGAAGGATGCCTTTCATGGTCTGCACACAATACCGACAAGTGGGTGCCCCCTGCCATTCCCCGCCCCGACCTCGTAGCTTTGGGGGCTGTCCTACTTCGGGGTTCGCCTCGCGGTCCGGGCAGGGCTATCTCCAATCCCTTCCGCCTCTTACACCTCGTCGACGATGGACGGCCTCGCAGTTCCGATGCATGGGTTCCGAGTCCTCACGGGCAACGCGAACCGCGCGCTCGCCGAGTCGATCGCCAAGTCGCTTGACATCGACCTGTGTAAGGCGACGGTGTCGCGCTTCGCCGACGGAGAGGTCTTCGTGCGCCTCGACGAGAATGTCCGCGGGGCGGACGTCTTTATCGTCCAGCCGACCAATACGCCGTCCGACAACATCATGGAGCTGCTGCTCCTGATCGACGCCGCGAAGCGTGCCTCGGCCGCCCGGATCACCTGCGTGATGCCCTACTACGGCTACGCGCGTCAGGACCGCAAGGATCAGCCGCGCGTGGCGATCGGCGCGAAGCTGATGGCGAATATGATCAGCAAGGCCGGTGCGGATCGGATCCTCGGTCTCGATTTCCACTTTCATCAGCTCCAGGGGTTCTTCGACATCCCCGTCGATCACCTCTACGCCGCGCCGGTCTTCACGTCGCACTATCGCAAGAAGAACCTCGTCGATCCGGTGGTCGTGGCCCCCGACGTCGGCTCCGCGAAGATGGCCCGCGGCTTTGCGAAGCGGCTCAACGCCTCGCTCGCGATCATCGACAAGCGGCGCCCGACGGCCAATGTGGCCGAGGTCGTGAATGTCGTTGGTGAAGTCGAAGGCAAGGATTGCTTGCTCGCCGATGACATGATCGACACGGCGGGTACGGTTGCCGAGGCCGCCAAAGCGTTGAAGGATCTGGGCGCGCGGAATATCTACGTCTGCGCGACGCATGCGCTGCTCAGCGGCCCCGCGGTGGAGCGGCTCACGTCCGCGCCGATCACGGAGGTCGCGGTGACCGATTCGATCGCGATTCCCGAGGAGCGGCAGTTCCCCACGCTCAAGATCCTGACGGTCGGGGATCTCATGGCGAAGGCGATCCGGTTCACGCACAGCGATCAGAGTGTGAGCTCGTTGTTCGAATAAAGGATGAAGGATGCAGGATGCAGGATGCAGGATGAACGATGGCAGGGCCGGGATCGAGCATGCGGGATGAGGTGTCTTTCAGCCTCCAGCCTCCATCCTCCATCCCACAGTTGATCGACGCTGGGCCGGATTCGCCGGGCACCCACGTAGCGATCACCACTCTCAGCAGGAAGAATCAGCAATGGCAACCGCAAATCTGAACGCGAACACCCGCACGACCACCGGCAAGGGCGTCGCCCGCAAGCTGCGCGCCTCCGGCAAGGTCCCGGCCGTGATCTACGGCCACAACCGCGAGGCGCAGTCCCTCTCGGTCGACGCGCATGAACTCACGCTCCTCCTCGAGCGCGTGCCCTACCAGAGCACCGTGATCGAGCTCGCCTTCGACGGCGGCACCGCCCGCACGCTCATCCGCGAGATCCAGCGCCACCCGTTCAAGAAGCAGTACGTGCACGTGGACTTCCAGGAACTCGTCGCCGGTGAGAAGGTCACGGTGAAGGTGCCGATCCACTACACCGGTGTCGCCGAAGGCGTCCGTGTGGGTGGTGGCGTGCTCGACCAGATCCTGCACGAGCTCGAGATCTCCGTTGATCCGTCGAGCATCCCGGCGCACATCAACGTGGACGTCACCGCGCTCACGATCGGTCACTCGATCCACGCCGGCGAGATCACGCTCCCCGTGGGCGTCGAGTTGCTGAGCGATGCGGCCGCGACGGTCTGCGTCTGTGCGGCCCCGAAGGTCGAGGTCGCGCCGGTCGCGGCGGAGCCTGGTGTCGGTGAGCCGGAGCTCATCCGGAAGGCGAAGGCCGACGAGGCCCCCGCCAAGTAAGTCGCCCCTCCTGCCCGCGGAAACCGCGGCCCATCGATGAAAGTCATCCTCGGGCTCGGGAACCCCGGGCAGGAGTACGCCGACACACGCCACAACGTCGGCTGGTGGGTCGTCGACCACCTCGCCGACACGTGGCGGCTGGATCCGTGGCGAAAGGACGGCGAGGCGATGACCGCCTCGGGCACCGTCGGCGGGGTGAAGGTGCGGCTCGTCAAGCCGCTGACCTTCATGAATCTCTCGGGGGCGGTGCTCAAGCCCTGGTTGCGGCGCCCGTTCTGGGCCGCGGCCACCGACCTGCTGGTCGTCTCCGACGAAGTGCAACTCCCAGTTGGCGCGTATCGCTTCCGTGCGAAGGGATCCGCCGGGGGGCACAACGGACTCAAGAGCATCGAGCAGGCGCTCAAGAGTCAGGAGTACGCTCGGGCTCGCATCGGGGTCGGTCCCACCGATCCAGAACGACGCATCGGTGATCTCGCCGACTATGTGTTAGGTGCATTCGGGAAAGGAGAATCCGCGGACATCCGCGCATTCCTCCCGACCATGGAGGAGGCCCTGCGGTGCTGGACCGCCGAGGGCATCATGCCGGTGATGACTCGCTTCAATCGATAGATACAAAAGATACGAACCCTCAACCACTCCCCCATGCTTGAGAATCTCACGACGTACGCGCTGGTGATCGGGATCGTCGGACTTATCGTCTGCTTCCTGACCTACCAGGGCATCGTCAAGAACGCGCCCGGCAACCAGGTCATGCAGGACCTCGCCGAACAGATTCAGCTCGGCGCGATGGCCTTCCTGAAGCGCGAGTACGCGGTGCTGCTGCCGTTCCTGCTCGTCGTCGCCGCACTCCTCGCCTACGCGGTGGGCGTCCCCACCGCCATCTCCTACGTGATCGGTGGTCTCTGCTCGGTGGCCGCAGGCTGGGCCGGCATGACCTCCGCCACCAAGGCGAATGTGCGCACCGCCGAGGCCGCCCGCGCGTCGGGCCAGGCCGCGGCGCTCCGCATCGCCTTCTCCGGTGGTGCCGTGATGGGACTCGCCGTGGCCGCTCTTGGCCTCCTCGGCATCACCGTCGTTTTCATCTGGCAGAAGCAGCTGCTCTTCGGGGACTCTGGCTTCAAGGAGTTCGGTGAGATCATCTCCGGCTTCGCGATGGGTGCGAGCTCGATCGCCCTCTTCGCCCGCGTCGGCGGCGGCATCTACACGAAGGCCGCGGACGTCGGTGCGGACCTCGTGGGTAAGGTCGAAGCCGGCATCCCTGAGGACGACCCGCGCAATCCCGCGACCATCGCCGACAACGTCGGCGACAACGTCGGTGACGTCGCCGGCCTCGGCGCGGACATCTTCGAGTCGTACGTCGGTGCCGTCATCGCGACGATTGCGCTCGCCGCGACCGCTGCGACGATTCCCGACGAGTCGCGTCTCGCGGCCGTGCTCCTGCCGCTCGCGTATACCTCGGCGGGCCTCGTGGCCTCGCTCGTCGGCATCTTCGTGATGCGGCTCCTCGCCAAGGGCGATCCGGCGAACGCGCTCCGCATGGTCACGTTCATTGCCGCCGGCCTCTTCCTCGCGTTCGCGTGGGTCCTGACCGGCATGACGCCGCTCAATATGGTCGACCCCCTGACGCAGCAGGCACTTCCGGCGATGGGCCCGTTCTGGGCCGTCCTCGCGGGCACCGTCTCCGGCATCTCGATCGGCCTCGTGACCGAGTACTACACGGCGGCCGGCCCCGTACGCCGCATCGCGGAGTCCTCCAAGACGGGTCCGGCGACGAACATCATCGCCGGCCTCGCCGTCGGCATGGAGTCCACGATCGTCCCCGTGTTGCTGATCTGCGGCGCGATCTACGTCGCCGTCATCTCGGCTGGTCTCTATGGCGTCGCGATCGCCGCGGTCGGCATGCTCGCGACCGTTGGTGTCACGATGTCCGTTGACGCGTACGGCCCGATCGCCGACAACGCCGGCGGCATTTCCGAGATGAGCCATCTCGGCCCGGAAGTTCGCAAGATCACCGACGGCCTCGATGCGCTCGGCAACACGACGGCCGCGATCGGCAAGGGATTCGCCATCGGTTCCGCCGCGCTCACCGCGCTGGCGATGTTCTCGGCATACGCCACGGCGGTCGGCCTAGACAAAGAGGGGCTCAACCTGATCGATCCGATGGTCGTGATCGGCCTGTTCATCGGTGGCGTGATGCCGTTCTTCGTCGGCGCGCAGACCATGACGGCCGTGGGTCGCGCCGCGCAGGGTATGGTGGAGGAAGTCCGCCGCCAGTTCCGCGAGATCCCCGGCCTGCTGGAAGGCAAGGAAGGGGTGAAGCCGGATTCCGCCCGCTGCGTCGACATCTCGACGACCGCCGCGCTCAAGGAGATGATCATCCCGGGCGTCGCCTCGGTGCTCCTCCCCGTGATCGTCGGCAAGTTCTTCGGCGTGAAGGCGCTCGGCGGACTCCTCGCCGGTGCGACCGTGACCGGCGTGATGATGGCGCTGTTCATGGCGAACGCTGGTGGGGCGTGGGACAACGCCAAGAAGATGATCGAAGGCGGATTGTACGGCGGCAAGGGTTCCGACGTGCACAAGGCGGCCGTTGTGGGCGATACGGTCGGCGATCCGTTCAAGGACACGTCGGGCCCGGCGATGAACATCCTCATCAAGTTGATGTCGGTTGTGAGCTTGGTGCTGGCGCCTTGGTTTCTGGCTTAACGGCGGATGAAGGCTGGAGGAGGGAGGGAGGGGAGGCCATGCGGCCTCCCCTTTTTCCTTGCTCCGCGATGTTCTGGACGATTCGTTTGCGAAGCAACACCAGCTTGGCCTGCACCTCGCTGAGTCGTGCCTCCAAGTGCGCGAACTCGGTCGCGGTGACCGCTTCGAGGTCCTTCGCCAGCAGCAGGTGGTACTGCGCCTCGTGACTCGAGGTGATGGCGATCTCGAGGTAGCGATTGAATTGGGCCTGCGAGGCGTGTCCGGACCCCTCGGCGATGTTCGCTGGGATGGCGGATACGGCGCGCCGAATCTGGGAGGCAAGTGCCGGGTATCGGCGCGCCATGGCGCCATCGGTGCACTGATAGACCCGAAGGGTCAGCTCGTGCGCCTTCGCCCACACCGTCAGTCGTTTGAATGGATACATGCCGCGAGAGTAGTGCGATTTCATGCGCATCCCGTCATCGGAATCCCGCAAGCGGTTATCTTTCATCCTTCATCCTTCAGCCTAGAACCGCTCGTGCTCAGTCTCGGAATCGTCGGTCTCCCCAACGTCGGCAAAAGCTCGATGTTCAACGCCCTCACCGCCGCCAAGGCGGAGGCCGCGAACTACCCGTTCTGCACCATCGACCCGAATATCGGCGTTGTGAATGTGCCCGACTCCCGTCTCGACGCGCTCGCGCAGATTGTGAAGCCCGAGCGCACGGTGCCGGCCGCGGTGCAGTTCGTGGACATCGCCGGCCTCGTGAAGGGCGCCAGCACGGGCGAAGGGCGCGGCAATGCGTTCCTCAGCAACATCCGCGAGACCGATGCGATCGTGCATGTCGTGCGCTGCTTCGACGATGACGATGTGATTCACGTCGATGGTTCTGTTGACCCGGTGCGCGACCGGGCGACGATCGAGTTCGAGCTCGCGCTCGCCGATCTGAGCGTCGTGGAGAAGCGACTGGACAAGGCCAAGCGCGCCGCGAAGACGGGCGACAAGGCCGCCATCGCAGAAGTCGCAACACTCGAGAAGGCGCACGCGCCGCTCTCCGAGGGGCGCGCGTTGTGGCATGTCGAGCTCACCGACGAAGATCGCGCGCAGCTCAAGGGGCTCCAGCTCCTCACGCTCAAGCCCATCCTCTACGCCGCCAACGTCACCGACGCCGAACTGACGGGCGCGGAAGGCGCGCACGTGAAGGCCCTCCGCGCGGCGATCGCCGCGGATCACGAGCCGGCGGAAGTCGTGACCTTTTCGGCGAAGATCGAGATGGAACTCGCCGAGTTGCCTGCGGAGGATCGCCAGGAGTTCCTGTCGTCGCTCGGGATCGACTCCGCGGGATTGGATCGGTTGATTCGCGGTGGCTATTCCCTGCTCGGCCTGCAGACGTATTTCACGGCGGGCGAGAAGGAAGTGCGCGCCTGGACGATCCATAAGGGCGATACGGGGCCGAAGGCGGCCGGTGTGATTCACTCGGACTTTGAGCGCGGGTTCATCCGAGCGGAGACGGTGAGTTATCCCGACTTCATCGCGCAGAACGGCTGGAAGGGGGCGCGCGAGAAGGGTGTGGCGCGCGCGGAAGGCAAGGAGTACGTGGTGCAGGATGGCGATGTGCTTTTGTTTCGGTTCAATGTGTGAGTGAAGGATGAAGGCTGAACGATGTCCGATGAAAGAGCACTGCAACGGCGAGGGGTCTATGCGCTTTGTTCCAACGCGTTTCGCTGCTGGTGAACTGCGGCGACCGTTCTCTCAGGGCGCCGGCTTTGGCGCGAAGCGACTTCTGCGCTTGTGCATCCTGGTGCTGGTCGCGCTGCTGCCTTTGACGCGCGCGCTCCGTGCGCAGGGGGCACCGGATCTGGCCGCGGCGCGCGCGGCGTGGGAGCGGCATCCCGCCAACGTGGACTCGATCGTTTGGTATGGGCGCCGTACCGCCTACACCGGCGATTTTGCGGGCGCGGTGGCGATCTACAGTGAGGGGCTCCGGTTGCATCCCGATGAGCCGCATCTGCTGCGGCATCGCGGGCATCGCTATCTCTCGCTCCGCGACAACGCCGCGGCGATCGCGGATCTGGAGCGAGCCCGGGAGATGACGGTGGGACGCGCCGACGAGGTCGAACCCGACGGGCAGCCCAATGCGCGCGGGATTCCGACGAGCACACTGCACTCGAACATTCGCTATCACCTGGCGCTCGGGCATTTCCTGCAGGGCAACTTCGGCCAGGCCGCGGCGCTCTGGGAAGAGGACGCGAAGCTGGCGGCGAATCTCGATCAGCGCGCTGCCGCGACCTACTGGTGGGTGCTCTCGCTGGCCCGGATGCGCGATGTCGGGGCGGTCCGGGCGGCATTGGCGCCGGTGCGGGCGGAGTGGGACGTCATCGAGAATGGGAGCTACCACCAGCTCCTGCTCTGGATGAAGGGCGAGGTGACGGACGCCGCCCTGATGCAGCAGATGCAGTCACCCTTGGAGCGCCAAACGATCGGGAACGGCATGGCCCAGTGGCACTTGGCAGCGGGCCGGCGCGGCGCGGCGGAAACGGCCGTTCGGGCCGTGCTGGCAACCGGTCCCTCGGCCAGCTTCGGCTACCTCGGCGCCGAGGCGGCCGCCAAGGAATTGGGAATCAGGCCATAGAGTAAGGATGAGGTTTCATCCTCCATCCCAACATCCTCCATCCCAAAAGCATCCTTGCGCTAACCCCCTGCCCCACCTAAGCTTAAGGGCTGTCCAAATCACAACGCGCGTTTCTTAGGTCCGGCACATGCCTGACCGCGCGCCTCTCCTCCCGCGTCGGCAACCCGCGGGGGGCGATTACGACCAAAGGGAGGATTGCCGCATTGTCTCGTAACTACGAGGCGGTGTACATCTTCGATTCTGCACTCGAAGACACCGCCATTGCTGAGAAGATCGCAAAGCATCATGCGCTTCTTGGCCTCGCAGAGCCCGCGACCCTCGATCACTGGGGACGTCGCCAGCTCGCCTACAAGATCAAGAACAAGGAAACCGGCTACTATGTCGTCACGCGGTTTCACGCGGATGGCAAGGTGTTGCCCGAGTTCGAGCGTTCGCTCAAGCTCGATGGCGGCGTGATCCGGTATCTCATCTCGGTGCACGAGCATGAGCTCGGCGCTCCGCCGATGACCGAAGAACAGCTCGCTGCGCGCCGAGAGCGCGATGGCGACGACGACGACGACGAGGAATAGCCCATGCGCCGTAGCAAGAAGACCTGCCCGGTGACTGAGGCCGGAATCCGTTTCATCGACTACAAGGACGAGCGTTTCCTCTCCCGGTTCGTGACGGACACGGGGAAGGTCCTCCCGTCCCGTTTGAGCGGCGTGGATGCCCGTCACCAGCGTCAGCTGGCGAAGGCCATCAAGAAGGCGCGCTACCTCGCGCTCCTGCCGTACACGCGTAGCCAGTCGGCGCAGTAAGCCGATCGACGACGTTCGCACTGCACTACGTGACAACTCGTGACAACTGAGGAGGGCGCGACGCCGTCGCGCGAGCAGGGCTGGTGGGGTCCGATCCTCGCCACGCTGGCCCTCCTGATCCTGCCGGCCACACCGCCGTTCGCGTTGTTGGTCCCGTTCGATCAGACCCTCCTCCTGCTGGCTCCTGCGCTGGCGATCTGTGCGGTAGTCGGGTGGCGGGCCGGGGGGCGACTCCCACTCGCGTTGGTCTGGACCGCGTTCGCGCTCTTCGCGCTCTGGACGCCGGGAAGTGCCTCTGCCTTCGCGCTGCTGGCGCGGGCCTGGGCGGTGCTGCTCACCGCGAGTTTTGGCGCGGTCTTGTTGATGCGGAAGGAGGAACGGTTCCTTCCACAGGCGTTGCTGGCGATCGGGATTGCGCTGGCCCTCGGGTTGGCCGCGGTGATGGTCGCTGGGGGTGGAGTGGTCGAGACCGGTACGACGCTCACGGACGATGTGATGCGGCGTGCGGAGTTCGCCCGGGTGGCGTGGCAGCAGTTTGTCGCACAACCCGCATGGCAGGAGTTCGCTCGCGACAACGCGTCCGCGATTCTCCTCTCCACGCAAGTGGAATCGCAGTTCACCGAGTTGCCCAAAGCGGCTCGGACGCTGGTGCCGGCGCTGCTGGCTCTCGAATCGCTGGCCGCATTGGCGATCGCGTGGGCGGTGTATCATCGGTTCGGACGGGCACGGATCGGGGCGCCACTGGCCTCGATACGCGACCTGACCTTCCACGAGGCCTTCGTCTGGGGCATTATCGCCGGACTGCTGGTGATCGTGGTACCGATGCCCGAGGTGATCCGGGTGATCGGACTGAACGTGCTCGTGTTCTTCGGCGCCCTGTACGTGTTACGCGGATTGGGTGTCCTGCTCTGGTTCCTCTCTCCAGGGCGATGGATGCTGGTGCTGTGGACCATCGTCGTGGTGCTGTTCTTACAAGTCGTCGGTGCGGTCGCGCTTGCGGTCGGTATCGGAGACACGTGGCTCGACTGGCGCAACCGGCCGCGGCCGAAATCCCAACGTTCGGAGTAACCACCATGGAAGTCATTCTTCGTCAGGCCGTGGACAATCTCGGCCACACCGGCGACATCGTCGAGGTGTCGGCTGGCTATGCCCGCAACTTCCTGCTGCCCCGCGGCATCGCCTACGAGGCGACCCTCGGCAACAAGAAGCGGATCGCGCAGGAAAAGGGGCGTCTTGAGGCCGCGGAGAACGCGCGCCGTGACGCCGCCTCCGCCGTCGCCAAGCGCCTCGAAGAGGTCTCGCTGACCTTCTCGGCCAAGGTCGGTGAGGAAGGCAAGCTCTTCGGGTCCGTGACCGCGGCGGACATCGTCCATCAGCTCGAGGGGCAGGGCTTCACCGAGGTCGAGAAGCGCATGGTCGACCTCCACGAGCCCATCAAGGCGCTCGGCGTCTACAAGGTGCCGATCCGTCTGCACGCCGACGTGAAGCCCGAGATCAAGGTCTGGGTCATCAAGGGCTGATCGCCCCTGGTGCAAATTGGAGAGGGGCGGCGCCGCGAGGTGTCGCCCCTTTTGTCGCCCCGCGGACTTCCTGCACCACCCTTGCCCCACTCTCCCCCAGCGGGAACCTTTCGGCACACAGAGGGTTCGCTCCTCATACT
>ENA-ORBV01011446-ORBV01011446.1-microbial-mat-metagenome-genome-assembly--contig:-NODE-11446-length-13927-cov-11.505704_pt1 | contig 13927 bp, 11 predicted proteins | sample MGYA00237777_ERZ505514 | MGnify/ENA primary metagenome ERZ505514 (study PRJEB26160, sample SAMN06269048) | microbial mat metagenome | isolation source: Oligotrophic lake microbial mat | place...
CGGCGACCACCGAGATCTACACCTCTCTATTCGTCGGCAGCGTCAGATGTGTATAAGAGACAGTCTCGTGAGTTTTGGCCGTTGATTCTTGGGGCTGATGCCCATAACCTTGCAACCTTTTGCCAGACCATGGTTTGGTGATTGTGGTTGGTAATTGGTTCGGGTGCGTCGTGCCTTGGCGGGCGGCGCGGGAGTCTTGTCCTTACCCAGTCGAGGTCACGGTGGCGAAACAGGTAGCAACCAAGTCCAAGTCTGTGGCGAGCAAGGGTTCGGCCAAGAGTTCGTCGCTAGGGGCGAAGGGCAAGCCTTCGGGACCGAGCAAGGACAGAAGCAAGGACAGAGGCCCCGTCAAAGCACCGGCCAAGCCGGCGAAGGCTCTTGTGAAGAAGATGGAAGTGAAGAAAGTCCTCCCCAAGAAGCCTGAGCCCAAGAAGCCCATAGCCAAAAAGCCGGACATCAAAAAACCGGATACGAAGAAACCGGATTTGAAAAAGTTGGACATCAAGAAGGCGGGCACGGCCAAGCCTGAAGCAAAGAAGCTCGAGGCCAAGAAGCCAGTTGTTGCGCCCAAGTCGGTTGCACCAAAGTCTGTCCCTGCCAAGGTTGAGTTGAAGCCGCAGCCTGGCAAGGGAATGACCAAGGTCGGCCCGGGCCCGGGGCCCGGGGTGGGGACTAGTGCAGGTGCTGCGACCAGTGGTGTGACGGGAGCGGTCAAGGCTGGAGTCAAGCCGGGCGCGATCGTGGACGCGAAGGCATTGGCGAATGGACCAGCGAAGGGTCCAACGAATGGTCTGGCAAAGGTTGAGCCCAAGAAGGCCGTCGTGCCCCTGGGCAAGACGGATGTGAAGGCACCGCCCAAGCGGATGAAGCCACCAGTGGTTCCCGTGATGCCCGCGGGCATTGGTCGCTTGCTGGATCCGAACAACCCGATTCGCAAGCCCCTCATTCCCAGCGGACCCAGGGCGGCACACGTCAAGCCATTGGGATCGCGTGTGACGGAGGCCGCAAGCGGCGAGCCGGCTGTGGCCGTCAAGACCAATCTCTCGCCCGAGCAGTTGGAGGAATTCCGGCAGTTGCTGATCAAGAAGCGTCAGCAGTTGATCGGCGACATCACTGGCATGGAGAGTGATGCACTGCGGAGCGAGAGCGGATCGCTTTCGAACATGCCCAGCCAGATGGGAGAACAGGGCAGCGAGGCATATGACCAGTCGCTGTCCCTGAACATCGCGGCGAGCGAGCGCAAACTGCTGCGCGAGATCGAGGACGCGCTCAAGCGGATCGCCGATGGAACGTATGGCATCTGTGAGTTGAGCCTCAAGCCGATCAAGATCGAACGGCTGCGCGAGTTGCCCTGGGCCCGTCATTCGATGGAAGCGGCCCGGGAGTTGGAGCGGATGTCGATGCGGAAGTTTTGAGGAACCGCGAATGTGAGCGAGCGGGGCCGTAGACGCGGCAGGACTTACATCGACTCAAACATCGGCTCACAAAATTGTTCGCTCTGGCCCAGTTGATACACAAGTTCATGGAAGCCCGTGCGACCCGAGGCGACAGGCTCATGCTTAGTACCACCACATCTCTTGACGCTTCGCAATTGCTGGCGTTTCGCAGCGCGCGTGCATGGACGATTTTTCTAGTGACGATTGTCTTGTCGATCGTGATCGACCTCGCGACAAAGTATTGGGCGTTTGATTCGATCGCTGGGTTCCCAGTCCGCGTCGAGCGCGAAGCGGTTATCGCCGTGACGCCCCGGCTGGGACAATTGATTCCTTCGCATACACCAAGGACGATCCTGCCAAGCCTGCTGGACTTCACGCTCGTACTTAATCCCGGCGCGGTCTTTGGCATCGGCGCGGGCAAGCGGTGGTTCTTCGTCACCTTCACCGGCATCGCCGTTGTCGTGGGCATGCTCGCGTTTGCCCACTGGACGCGTGCGCGCGACTGGACGATGCATGTGGCGATTGGCCTGATCCTGGGCGGCGGGCTGGGCAACCTGTACGATCGACTCACCTACGCCTGCGTGCGCGACTTCATCCATCCGCTGCCGGGTGTCGAGTGGCCCTTTGGCATTTCGACACCATGGAGCGGGCGGGAGATGTGGCCCTATGTCAGCAACGTGGCGGACGCACTGCTGCTGATCGGGGTGGGGTTGATCGTGTGGAGGAGTTTCACGCTGTCTCCCGGCGCGAATGCAGCAACCACTACGATCAAGTAACTCACCAATGAACAACGGGCCATTTCATGCCCGTTGCGATGTTGTGTGAATGCTTTGGTCTTACTGCACGGCGTTGTTGGCATTGACCACGCCGCCCGTGACGCACCGTTCGGCGCAGCGAGTCCTATCGCCGTTGCGTGATGATTTGAGTGGTATCAATCTTGGGTCATGAATATCAGCGATGCATAAGTCTCTGACGCAAGTATACGAATCTGCGACCTGTTCCACAGCGTTGCAAGCGTATCGCACATGCCCCAAACGGCCGCGGGGCCTTGGTCTCCCAAGGCCCCGCGTCTCACTCGCGCGGCGTATAAGCCGAGTTCTGTTCCACGCGGGCTTGCACCCGCATGGCCGCGGCCATTTCTCTTGGGCCGCGATTGCTCGCGACCTCCAGCAGCCTACCCGCGTCGACACCGGACGGGCCGCCCGTGAAGATCGCTCGCGCGATCTTCGCGACGCTGCATGGCCTTGCACGTGGTGGGGTTTGGCGTGCCACTCTGGTCACCCAGAGCGCGGTGGGCTCTTACCCCACCATTTCACCCTTGCCTGTGCTGCCCTGATGACCCACGCAAAGCGTGGATTTACTCAGTGCAGCCATCGGCGGTGTCATTTCTGTGCCACTGTCCCTCGGGTCGAGCGGAGGCTTTCGCCGCCGACTTCCCGGGTGGCCGTTAGCCACCACCATGCCCAATCGTGCTCGGACTTTCCTCATGCGCCATTGAGCAACCTTGCGATTGCTCAAAGACGCACGCGACCGCGCCGCCGCGATGGGGGATTGTATCGACTTTTCCCCCAAGGTTTTGGATGGTTTGGAAGCAGATCGGCGAGCGCGGGATCAAGAAGGGGCTGCCCCCAACAGGACCGGTCGCGCCTACCATCTTGACCTGTGCCGGAAACGGCATGGAATGTAAAAGACATATTCGGCGGCGGCCAAAGCCCTTAAGCCCACAAGGCCATAAGGCTCGAAACCGCTGCCCGGGCGAACAAAGGTTCGATTCCGGGGTGTAGCGCAGCTTGGTAGCGCGTTTGACTGGGGGTCAAAAGGTCGCAGGTTCAAATCCTGTCACCCCGACTTGTTTCAGAGTAAAGCCCCTCGATGAGTACATCGAGGGGCTTTCTCGTTGTGTTCCAGGGTTTTACGATGGCAAGCCCCGGTTCAAATGGTTGGCATTTCAGGGTCAAAAGCCCTATGGAAACGGCCGACTGTTGCAGGGATTTGAACTTCAACGCCGTAACCCCGGTTGCCTCAACCTCTACGCGAGCTGGGGCAACTGCATCTCAACCCGGTTGATTTCCCCGGTGTTCGTGTTGCGGTTCGCTGAGGTGAATAAGCTCCACGGGGATTGCCGTGAAGGAGCCTTTGATGAGCCGGATTCGCAAACGCCGACGCCTCGGGACCGCGCTGCTCGGCTTGGGTGGGCTTCCGGCCGGAGCGTCGGGCCCGGTTCCGAGCATCGGCCCCGGGCAACGCCCCATGAGAGCGCGCGGCGGTGGCGGTCGGCTTGGACGCGCCATGCGCTCGTCATCAACAGACAAGACGGGCACTCCGCCTCCGGGTGCCAAGAAACCCAAGGCAAAGTCCGGCAAGAAGAAGGCGGAATCTCGGGCAAAGGCAAGCAACGGCCGGTCAGGCCCGGTCGCAGCCAAACGTCCAGCGGGTCGGTCGAAGGCCTCGGCAGGCACCACCGGACAGCGTCCCGCGATGAAGAGTGGCGCGCGTGCCAAGCGTGCAGTGCGATCAGCGGGGAAAACAAAGACATCGAAGAAGTGACGCCCGGTCTTCGGTGCGTTGCAGAATGCGAGGCTCGAGTGCGGCAATCGGCGAACAGACAGCGCGCGAGTCTCTGGTTCGCTGTGATGCTGTGCATCGTGCTGTTCCACTTTGTTCCGGCGGCGATGGCGCAGGTCCAGCCCGAGTCCAATGGCCAGCCCCCCACGCAGCCGGCCCCGGTTGCGAATGAGCTGTCTCCCGTCGCGGCCCGCGTGGATGTTGAGCCGGTGGCTCGTGATGATAAGATCCGGGAACGGCTTGAGCGCATCCTCGTGGCGACGGGGTGGTTCATCGAGCCAAACATCCGTGTTGAAGAGGGCGTCGTGTTCCTTCGCGGCCGCGCGGAGTCGGCGGAACTCAAGAAGTGGGCGGGGGATCTTGCGCGGAACACGCAGGGCGTCGCCGCCGTCGCGAATCAAATGGACGTGAAGGAGTTCTCGGCCTGGGACTTCAGCAGCGCGCGAGCCGGGCTGACCCAACTCTGGCGAGATGTCCTGCGCGCCCTTCCCCTGCTGGTGCTCGGTGTCGTGATCCTTGTGCTGACCGCCCTCGTCGCGTGGGCGACCACGCGCGGTGTCCGCAGCCTTCTCGCTCGGCGAATCAGTTCTCGCTTGCTGCGCGGCCTCTTCGCCCGGGGCGCAGGGGTGTTGGTGTTGCTGATCGGCATCTACATCGTTCTCCGCATCTCTGGCCTCACGCAACTGGCGCTCACCATCGTCGGCGGCACCGGCCTGATCGGACTCGCGGTGGGCATCGCTTTCCGAGATATCACCGAGAACTACCTAGCCAGCATCTTCCTGAGCACCCAGCGGCCGTTCCAGACCGGCGATCTCGTTGAGATTGCGGGGGTCACGGGGTACGTGCGGCAACTCAACGTCCGCACGACGGTCCTCATGACGCTCGACGGCACCCTGTCGCAGTTGCCCAACGCGACCGTGTACAAGAGCGCGATCCGCAACTTCACGACGAACCCGAACAGGCGCGAGGATTTCATGGTCGGCATCGGTTACGACGACCGCATCGATGAGGCGCAGGAAGTCGCACGCCGCGTCCTCGCGGAACACCCCGCGGTTCTGAAGGACCCCGAGCCGTGGGTACTGGCGGAGGAGCTCGGCAAGGCCACGGTGAACCTGCGCGTCTATTTCTGGCTCAATGGTGAACAACACAGTTGGCTCAAAGTCCGCTCATCAGTCATCCGGCTCGTGAAGCGTGCGTTTCAGGACCATGGCATTTCAATGCCGGACGAAGCCCGCGAGGTCATCTTTCCCCGCGGAGTCCCGGTCACGATGCTCGCCGGTTCCACGAACGAGATCAAGCCTCGTGCGATCGCGCCGCCGCCTTCCCAAGAAGAACACGGCCCAGAGGTCGTCGCCACCCGGGCGGAGGGGGGACTCTCCAGCGAGGCGGACACCCTCGACGAGCAAGCCCGCCGAGCCCAACCTCCGGATCAAAAGGAAAACCTTCTTCGCGGCGAGAACGGTTCTTCGGCCGCTTCCTGAAGCGGGATTGCGGGGTCTTGCCCTCGAAGTCGAACTCGCCTGGGCTACTTCCGCGACTCGAGCGGAGCGAGCGAGGCGACAATGCGCTCCGCCCTGGCCATCAGCGGCTCACGGTCGAGCGGTCCAGGAACGGTTCGCTGCACCACCTCCTCCAGTGCCCGAGCCTGTCGCCAGAGAACCTGGCGGCGAGCCGGATTCTGGGCAAGGCCCTCAAGCAGTTCGAGGGTCCCGAGCATTCGAGTCAGCACAGCCACGTTGCCCGCCGCGTTCTGTCGGATCTGATCGAACGAGAGCTCCACCAGACTGTCAAACGTGGCCCCGCGCGTCATGACGCGGAGTTCCCCTCCGTCGTAACGCCACGGCGATTCGACCCTCCGGTTGCTGAGTCGGGCGAGGATCGCCGTGAGGTAGTCCAGCGACATGACTGCGGTGGTAGTGTCGTTGATCCCTGGCGAGAGCGCCTTGAGAGCAACATCGACAAGCTGCCGGATTCCGTACGCCGCGTCCTGGTCAGTGGTGCGCTGCTGGTTGATCGCGTAGGCCGCTCCCAGATCGTCGATGATCTCCGCATCCGGTGTCGCCGCCGCGAGCACGCTTGCGATCGGCATCCCCTCGATCACGAAGTCGCCGATCGGGTGCTCCATGCGGATAACGGCGTTGCTCTTGCGTGCACGAGCCAACAGCGCTTCGCCATCGACGTGCTGGATGTAGCCCGTTCGAGCCGCGGGCACTGGTTTCCACGTACGCACCGGGCTGGCGTTTGCGGCGTTCAGGCCCGCCGCGCGTTCGCCTTCGTCTCCTACGCCCTCGGGAAAGAGGTGATCCACGCGACTGATCGTCTCCGCGGCGATCCGCGCCAGGATTTGAGACGCTTGGATTAGCGTCGCGATGTGGTGGATGAAGTAGATGAAGAACCCGATGCCGACGAACGCGAGCACGACGCCACCCATGACCGCGAGCGACGGGACAAACTCGGTCGTCTCTCCCTCACGGATCGTCCGCAGCACCACCAGGCAGTACGCGAAGATGCCGACGAACACGCCCAGCACTGTCTGGTTCGTGCGGTCGGTCATGAAGTTGCGGAGCACCCGCGAGGTGTACTGGCTGGAGGCCAGCGAGAGCGCGACCAGCGTGATCGAGAAGACGACGCCCGCCACGGTGATCATTGATCCGGCAACCGTGGCGAGCATGCCCCGGGAACCGGCGGCTCCGACCCCAAACAGCCGCGGCCACGATTCGAAATACCCGCGGTCGATTCTGGCATCAATCTCGATCAGCGCAATGGCAAGCCCTACGGCCATTGCAACCATCGCGCCGGGGACGAACCAAAGGCTCGCCCGCAGTTCCTGCCAGAGGTTGAGAAGTCTTGTCATGCCTTCCTGTTGTTACGCTGCCAACCACAAGTGATGCGGGATCACAGTATTCGGTCAGGGTGGGAGTCGCTGCTTCCGAAGGGTGACTGTGACGCTGATGGGAGGATCAGGGTCAATTGGCCTTGGCGCTTAGCAAACGGCGTATCCCGAGTTCCCAGACCATAACGCCCACCAAGAAAAGTTCTATTGGTGTTCTGCCACCTCGACTTAGAAGACCAGATGGCCTCGGCAAGTGCGGGGGCCATCTGCGTTTACGGAGCGGTTCAAACTCATCCTGTCAACCGCGGGTGACAGGATGGCGATGCGGCATCCTGTCGCAGACATGGAGAGCCAGCGGCGGTGAGATTCGGTTGCGACAGACTTGGGACTAGCACCTGCCGAGCATTGACATACTGTGCACACGATGCAACTCCATCACTCCCTTCTTGCCCTGTCCCTCATCGCGGCGCTGCCTGCTTGCGCGCGGCAGGCGACGGACTCCACGCCGGTCCAGCATCCAAGCGGCCACGCCTCACCGATCGCAACAGGCGAAACCGTAACCGAGCTCGACAATCGCATCTGGATCATCTTTCAGGCCAAGGACGGCGTCCATTGGTTCGGAAGCAACGGACAGGGTGTCTACCGCTCCGACGGCAAGACGCTCGTGCGCTTCACGACAGAGCACGGTCTGGGCGGCAACCAGATCCGCGGCATCCAGGAGGATCGCTCGGGAAACATCTACGTTTGCAGCGATCCCGGAGGGATAAGCAGATTCGATGGCCGCGCGTTCAGCACACTGAGCGTCGCCGATCCATCGAAGAGCGAGTGGAAGCTGGAGCCCGACGACCTCTGGTTCCCGGCCGGCCAGGATTCGGGCGCGGTGTACCGTTACGACGGCAAACTGCTGCAACGCCTGACGTTCCCCAAGACCGATCTTGGCGAAGCGCACATCGCCAATCACCCTCGCTCAAAGTACCCCAACATCGAGTACAGCCCCTACGACGTTTACACCATCTTCAAGGACATCAAGGGGAATCTATGGTTCGGCACCAGCTCTCTCGGCGTGTGCCGATACGACGGAAAGTCCATTGCATGGGCCGACCGGATTGAAATTCACGCCACCTCCAGCTTTGGCGTCCGCTCCATTATCGAGGACAAGGACGGCAAGTTCTGGTTTACCAACACGCTCAACCGCTACGACATCCAGCAGGCCGGCCAAGCCGTGCAACCCGCTGGCGAACTGCGTGTCCGCAAGGAGCCGGGGATCGGTGACGACGAAGCCCCGTTCTCGGCCTTCATGTCAGCCGTCAAGGACAAGAACGGCGACCTGTGGCTGGCGACGCTCGGTGCGGGTGTCTGGCGCTACGACGGGGCCAGCATGACCCATTACCCTGTCACAAATGGCGATGCACCGATCTGGGTGTACTCGATCTACCAAGATCTGCAAGGCGTCCTGTGGCTTGGCACGCAGGAGCACGGCGCGTACAAGTTCAACGGAACAACGTTTGAGAAGGTCCAGCCCTGACGAGACCGGTCAGTGTGGGCTTTAGGCCCCACCACCAATTGCCGCGATGGATCTCCTCGCCGAGCTCTCCCACACCATAACGCCATCCAAGAAAAGTTCTATTGGTGTTCTGTCACCCCGATTAAACGAGCAATGGCGGCCCGCTGGGTCGCCAGTGTTCGTTGGCTCTGGACGGGGCAATAGGCCAGCGACCGCGACCGCAGCGTGAACCCTTGATCGTTGTTTCACGCAGAGCAAGGCGAAGACGCTGCGAAGCACAATCCCGCCACCCGATAGATCAAGCCCTTCGACCACCATGTTAGAGGACTTTCTGATTACAGGAACAAGATAACGCCATCGAAACGGCTGTTCAAACGGAGGACGCCCGTGCACCGTGATGGCACGACAACACACCCGTGCTTCGCCAACTTGCTCAACCCATCCCGCCCTTTTCGATCAGTACCAACTGCTCCCCCACAGGGCCGCAGAATCCTTTACTATTTCCAGATATTTCTTCGGCAAGGTCGATGAGTTGAGCATCGCCCCATCCGAGCCCGGCAAGAAACGCTGGGAGGGCCGAGGGAGTGCTGCCCCAGAGCATGGGTTCGCCCCTGCGGCGCAGCCATCCCGCGAGAAGGCGCGATTGGCCGACAAAGCCGATAGGCTGTCCAGGCTCAGCGATCATCCACGATGCGATGAGGCGGATTCTCGGCGTCGGGAGGTTGGCAAGCGAACGCAGGAGATCTGCAACTGCCTGTGCCTGCAGGTACATCAACACGCCTTCGACCACGACGACGGTGGCTCGTGTTGCATCGAAGGTGTCTGACTTGGTCAGGGCCGTGCACGCATCCTCACCGGTCAAGTCCAGAGAGAGTAGCTCAGGGTCACGCGCCTCCGACATGTCTGCGCTGGGTCTACTGGGCACTATGTCCGGGGGGCGGCAAACCGACCGGGCCCCGTTTCGGGCCGTTGCAGTTCTAACGACGGCTAACGTGGCGGGATGGTCCGCCGAGATGACGCCCTCGAACAGACGTTCGTGAGCCAACCGGAACGCGAGCGTATCGAGGCCAGCTCCCAGCACGATGAGTTGAGTGAACCCCTCGACGGCAGCTCTGCGCACGAGCTGATCAACTCTCCGTTTTCGTCGCATCCAATGCGAGACGATGCCGGGGACAGCGATCGATTGGGCGAAACGCCACCAAGCTTTTCCCGGCGGGGACTTGACGCTCCAAAGGAGCAACCGATCTGCGCAGCTTGTCGACAGAAATCGCTCACACCATGACGCGGCACCCGCGGGCGCGGATGTTCGGGGCGTCCGTGCATGGTGACGCATCACGGTTGCGGCCGCGATCAGCCGGGCGGTAGCACTGGCTCGGTTGGCGTTCATTTTGGAGAGTTCTCGAAATGCGGGGCGTAGTGCCTGTACCAGTCACTTTGGAATGTTCTCGCCGGGTCAAAGTGTCGCTTGGCCTCGAAGAACTCGCGGGCACGCGGGTAGCAACGCTCCATCTGCCGCGGCATCGCGAAACGGTGATAGGTCAGGTAATAGCTCCCACCAAGATCGGCAGCAAGATTGATCAATGCGCGGAATGACTCCGCGGCATGCCCGATCGCAGCGCCGGTGTGATCGATGTGAAGATTGAAGACGATGCAGGCAGATCGACACCGCGCCCAAGCCATAACGGTGTCAGTGTCGGGCTGGATCAGCCGGATGGTCCCGTAAATAACCGGGGACTCCCGCTCGATCAGTAATCTCGCCGCAGCATGTAAAAACTCCACCAACCGATCGGGCGGAACGTACAACTCTGTGATCATCTCGGATCCGGTGTGCGCCGAAGCGACGCGTGAGTCGACTTCGCGGTGATAACCCTCTAGATACTCACTGAGCTGATGCGTGTCGCTCTTGTAAAGCTGACCGTCGGTCGCAAGATAGTGCTGGGCGTACATGGTGAATGCACGAGATTTGTCCGTGTGCGCCAGCGTCAGCAGGTTGACCCAGTCCTCGCTCGACAACGTCCGTTGACCCGGGGGCGGTTCGGGGTCGCCCTCCACGGGGCAGTAGCCGCTGAAGACGCCCTTGGTGAGGAAGTCGGGGGATCGTGGATCAATGTCGAACTGAAAGTCGCCGTATAGAAAACCTTCATGGATGCGTCGCTCGGCGGCGTGAACTGCGTCGTCGATATCCAGTATCCGCACGACGCGGCGCAAGGTACGGCGTCGTGTAAGGCGGAGCGTCACATCGACGATCACTCCGAGGAGACCGTACCCGCCGATGGACAAGGAAAACAGGTCCCGATTCTTTGTTCTGCTGCAGGTGAGCGGTTCGCCGTTGGCATCGATCAATGTGAACGATTCCACGTCATTCACAATTGGTCCCATGAGGAGTCCGCGGCCATGAATGTTTGCCGAAAGCGCGCCACCAAGCGTGAGCGCATCCGCGCCGGTCTGCTTCTGTGCAATCCCCCACCACGGCGGCCGCCCCGGTTCGAGACCCCGCTGGATTTCAAGGATGCCGCGGATAAGAGCTGGCCACTCAATGCCCCCTTCTGCACGGACGAGTCCACGCTCGATGTCCAGGTCAAGAATGCGGCTCATCCCGCGCAGGTCAAGAAGTTCGGCGGAGGCTGCAAACTGTTGACCACCCATGGCGTGCCGCCCACCACAGATCGCAACACCAGATCCCGTCAGTCTTGTTTCGCGTACGAGGGCACAAACGTCATCAACACTGGTTGGACGGTGAACGCGCATGCCGGCCCCGTTGAGCGCAGAATGCACGTCTGTCACCAACTCAAAGGACCCAGATGACAGAGGACACATTGTGTTAGTATACACTAAAAATACGCCGTCAATAATCCACTACTACATCCACCAACGCCTGATTCACGGCTCCCACACCAAAACGCCCTCCAAGAAAAGTTCTATTGGTGTTCTGTCACCCCGGCTTGGCGGCTTTCATGTGTTGCAGACAGTTTGCACGCGATTGCGACACCGTCTCGACAAGTTTCACGAGTTCGGCGAGAGCCGCCGCGGCGGCCTGTAGCCGTCCGGCAAGCGCCTCTTCCTCCACCCGAGCGGCGGGATCGACAAACTGGGGCAGTCCGAGCATGCCCGATGTGCCGCGTATCTTGTGAGCGATCTGCGCGAGCGAGGAGCCGTCTGCATCGCGGAGCGCCGCCTGCATCTGTTCGACTTGCGCGGGCACACCGGAGAACCAATCATCCGCGATCGCCCGGAGTCCCGGATCGTCCTCATCGTCCACCGACCTGTGGGCCGTGGTCGGCCCGGGGCCCGGCAGCACAGCTATTCCCTGCCCAACCGAAGATTGTGATTCGCAGAGCATCGCGGCGCTTCGCACCAGCGTGTCGAGATCGACCGGCTTGGCGAGGAAGTCCGTGCAACCGGCGGCAATGCACCGTTCGCGGTCGGGACCGGAGGACATAGCCGTGAGCGCGAGGATGGGCTGGCGCGCACCTCGTTCACGAAGCATCCCGGTCGCCGCAAACCCGTCCATTATCGGCATCTGCATGTCCATGACGATGAGGTCGAACGACGACCTTGCGTAGGCGTCCACGGCCAGTTTGCCATTCTCTGCGGTGATCACCTCCGCCCCCGCCTTACCCAGAGTCAGCCGGAAGAGCTTGAGGTTAGTCGTGTTGTCGTCCACGAGCAGGATCCTCCGGCCCACGAGCAAACCGCCGGTCGAGCGCAGAACCCGGTTGGTGGTCGAGCGGGCCGGATCAACCGCGCGGCCCTCGTTCGGCAGGGGTGGGGGCGCGGCGATCTCAAGCGCGAACATCGATCCTGCACCCGGCTTGCTATGCACCGTGATGTCGCCGCCGAGCTTTCTGGCCAGTTCCCTGGCGATGCTGAGTCCCAAGCCGGTGCCTCCGAATCGCCGCGTCGTGGAACTGTCGGCCTGGGTGAACGGCCGGAACAGGTGGTGAATCTGCTCCTCGGTCATTCCGATGCCGGTATCCCTCACTTCCGCGCGGAGCCGCGGCTGCGCGGCGTTCCCCGCGCCGGAGAGCTCGATCAACACACCACCGCGTTCGGTGAACTTCAACGCGTTCCCCGCGAGATTCATGATGATCTGACGCAGTCGTACCGGGTCGGTGCGGGCGCGAGCGGGGCAGGTCTCCTTGATTGAGACCTGCAGCGAGATGCCCTTCTCGAGCGCGCGTTCCTGGAGCAGCGACAGGCACTCGGTGACGATCGGCGCGATGTCGCAGGCCACGAACTCGACTGTCATCATGCCCGCATCGAGCTTGGAATAGTCGAGAATGTCGTTGACGAGGTTGAGCAGGTGCTTCGCCGACTCGTGGACGATGCCAACCCACTCGTCGCGCTGCGGCTCATTGTCGCTGTCGGCACGTTTGGCCAGCAGTTCGGCAAAGCCGATGATCCCGTTGAGCGGCGTGCGAATCTCGTGGCTCATGTTTGCCAGGAAAGCGGTCTTGGTGTTGGCAGCGGCCTCAGCTCGTTGCATCGCCAGTTGCAGCGAGTTCGTGCGGGCAGCGACCTCGCGTTCGAGGAGCTCGTTGTGTGAACGAAGCTGATATTGGAGGTCCGCCATCTCGTCGGAACTGATCCTCTGCGACAAGTCGTGTGTGTACCTCTCCTGATCCGCCTCGATGTACGCCGCCGACACACGGTCGAGCAATGAACGCCACGCCTCCGCCGACGGCACCGAGTCGGGCGAGAGACTTATGCGACGGAGTTGTCGGAGCAGAACATCGTGCATGTGAATCCGTTGCTTGACGACCTGAATCAGCCCTCGCTAAGTGTGGTCAGGGTCATGGTCTGGTTGTGAAGGTCGCAAGAACCGGCGGTGAACGGACTGATTTCGCCATAGGAGTAGAAGCCGACTTGGACGCTTCCCAGTGGGAGCGAGGAGGCTACGGCCTCAAGTTCTTCCTCCGTGCGCTCGCCGAGAACGAGACGGCGTCCGACGCATGACACAGCAATACACAGACACGGGGACGCGGTATCCACGGCCATCGTCATGCGTGCCGCGTCCGAGGCACCGGACACGAGCCGCTCGAAGTTCGCACGCATGAGCTGAGCGATCGACCCCTGCGGGATGTCGCCCGCAAACGTCAACGACTGGGCCTGCTCATCGACGGCGAGAATCGTCCGCACGACCTCGCGCGAATCGTTCCTGGCCGAACGAATGGCCAGCGGGAACAACAAGGCGCTCGACGGCAGTTCGCTAGCCCGATTGCCGAGATACTTCTTGTACAGTTGCAGTGCCGGCTGTCCATCCAGCTCGTACAGCAGGTTGCCATCTGACTTGGTGACGACCCGCTGCGGGCCAAAGGGGTCCCAGCCGCCCTTGGACCCGTGTCCCACCCGGACCTTGGCTCCGTACACGCCGACCGTGGTCACGACTTGTTCTGCACGCCGGCCGGCGTGGATCACCCACGTCTTCTTGAACGCGGTGCCGTCGCCAGCGAGCCCCCCGGTGATGATCACGGAGTTGTCCAGCAGCGAGGTCATGCCCTTGACCAGCTCGGTGACCTGCCCCCCTCAACCCGGTCCAGCTTCAGGTACCGTTGCCTGGGATTGGACCATGGAGGGCAACGACGATGG
>ENA-ORBV01011449-ORBV01011449.1-microbial-mat-metagenome-genome-assembly--contig:-NODE-11449-length-13925-cov-5.207034_pt1 | contig 13925 bp, 13 predicted proteins | sample MGYA00237777_ERZ505514 | MGnify/ENA primary metagenome ERZ505514 (study PRJEB26160, sample SAMN06269048) | microbial mat metagenome | isolation source: Oligotrophic lake microbial mat | place...
AGCACGCCTTCAATGAGAGCAGCCGTCCGGAGAAGTACGACACGGCCGTGGAGCTTGAGAAAGTCTGCGCTCCGGTCTACGGTGCCAAGGGCATCTTCCCGAACGTCGATTTCTACAGCGGCGTGGTGTATCAGAGCCTCGGCATCCCAACGGACCTGTTCACGCCGATCTTCGCCATCGGCCGCGTCAGCGGCTGGCTGGCCCACTGGCTGGAGCAGTTGCAGGGCAATCGCATCTACCGCCCGGAGCAGATCTTCGTCGGCCACGAGAGCGCGGAGTACGTGCCGCTGGGCAAGCGGCCGTGATATACTGCAAGTCTCCTGAGGCATTCGTCATGTCTGCAGTCCCCAAGCCCCGCAAGTTGTCGGTTGAGGAATACTTCGCAATCGAGGAACGAGCGGAACGCAAAAGTGAATTTTACAACGGTGAAATGTTTCTGATGGCAGGTGCCACCTTCGCTCACAACGTCGTGCTCCGAAATCTCGTCGGCGAGATCTATATCCTGCTCAAGCATGGGAAATGCCAGGTTTTCTTCAACGACCAGCGCATCAAGGTCGATCGCACCGGTCTCTATACCTATCCCGACTTGCTCATCGTTTGCGATGAACCCGAATTCGCAGATGAAAACAGGAATACGCTGACAAATCCCAAAGTCGTGATTGAAGTGCTGTCCGATTCGACCGAACGCTATGACCGTACAACCAAGTTCCGGTTTTACCAGCAGATCCCGTCGCTGGTGGAGTATGTCCTCGTGGCCCAGGACGAACCCCTGGTGGAGCGCTACGTCCGCCTCGATGACGGCTCCTGGGCTCGAACGGATTTCGCCGGGCTCGAGGGGGCAATGGCGTTGTCGACGATTCCCTTGAAGCTGCCAATGATCGATATTTTTCGCGGTGTCGAGTTCCCGCCACCTCACCCCGACTGTGAGGGGCAAACGGTGCGGTTCGGCCCGCGGTCATAAGATGATCGATTCCACTCGGAATACTCCGCATGCTCGATGCCGCCTTCATTCGCGACAACCTCGCTGCCGTCAAAGCCAACTGCGTCAACCGCAACGTGCGGACCGACGTCGACCTCGTCGTCACCGAGTACGGGCAGGGCCCGGGCGGGACGACGCTGGTCAAGGAGGTCACCAGCGCCGCGACCGAATGCGTCAAGGGTCCGCTCAGCCGCTGCCGCAACGGTGACTACCTGCTCGCCAACGACCGCATCCGCGTCGTCGTGCAGAGCATCCAGCGCAACATCCTGAACGTCGGCCAGTACGGCGGGCAGATCATCGACGCCGACCTGGTGCGCGCTCCGGGCGATCCCGACCGCGACAGCTTCGAGGAGTGGGCGAGCGCGATCAACATCGAGAACGCGGCGCACTACACCGACCTGACGATCATCAACGACGGCAGCGACGGCCAGCCCGCGATCCTGCGTGCGACCGGCGTCGACGACCTGCTCGACTTCGTGAACCCGAGCTCGGTGGTCGCGGACTTCGGCTTCCCGTTCCCGGCGAGCGCCAACGACGCCGATCTGCCGATCGAGATCCAGACCGACTACATCCTCGAGCCCGGCCGCAACTGGCTGCGGGTCGAGACCACGGTCCAGAACGTGAGCGCGGCGCCGTTCAGCATCTTCTTCGGCGAGTACCTCGGCGGCTCGGGCCAGATCGAGACCTTCCAGGCGGGCTACGGCTTCGGCGAGCCGCTGGTCGGCGCGAGCTGCCCGGCGAGTGCGACCAGCCCCTGCAACGTGATCGCATACGGCGCGTTCGGCGAGGCCGCCGGTCTCTCCTACGGCTACGTGCACAACATCCCCGGCTCGTCGTCGTTCTCGACCGCCGGCGTGACCGTCCCGCTGCTCGGCAGCGAGACCATCCTGGCGCTGATCGGCGCGGCGACGCAGAACTTCCCGCTCGCAGCGCTCGGCAATCCCGGCGACAGCCTGACCTTCACCCGCCACTTCGTGGTTGGCGACGGCTCGGTGTCGTCGATCTTCGATGCGCGCAACGAGATCCAGTACCTCGGCGCCGGAACGGTCGAGGGCACGGTGCTGGTCGGCGGTTCGCCGGCCGCAGGCGTGCGCGTCTCCGTCCTGGGCAACCCCGCGCAGGGCCCGGGCGTGGCGCTGGGCGCCATGATGGCGCGCAACGTGGTCACGCAGGCCGTGACCGATGCGGCCGGCAACTACTCCCTCACCGTGCCCGGCGGTAGCTACAACGTCGTCGCGGGCGTCGAGGGCACTCCGTATCAGGGCGGCGGCTCGTCGCCGGCGCTCAACCCGGTGTCGGTGGTGCCGTTCCAGACGGCGAGCGTCGACCTCGCGATCCCGGCGACGGGTGCCCTCGAGGTCACCGTCACCGACGAGAACGGGGATCCGATCGCGGCCAGGGTTTCGGTGGTCGGCTTCGATTCGAGCCCCGGTTTCGCGAACACGCAGACCATCCTCGGTCTGATCAACAATCGCACTGGCGTGCTGCGCGACATCGGCGAGGATTCACCGCCGTTCGGGCTGACGCAGGTGTCGTTCCTCGGCCCCGACGGCGACTCGGGAGCAGTGGCGCTCGAGCCGGGTAGCTACCAGGTGGTCGCGTCGCACGGCTCGGAATTCTCCATTGCAAGCGCGAACGTCACCGTGACCGCCTCGTCGACGACGTCGGCGAGCCTGCAGATCGCGCGCGTGATCGACTCCACCGGCTTCATCTCGGGCGACTTCCACGTGCACTCGATCGACAGCCCGGACAGCAAGGTGACCAGGGTCGAGCGCGTGGTCTCGATGCTCGCCGAGGGCGTCGACTTCTTCACCCCCTCGGACCACGAGTCGCGCCAGGACTTCAATCCCACGATCGTCGCGCTCGGCGCGACCGGCCTGATCTCGGTCGCGACCAGCGGCGAGATCACGACCTTCGACTACGGTCACTTCAACGCCTGGCCGATGACGATCGACCCGACCAAGGTCAACGGCGGCGGCATCGATCACGGCGGCGCGGCCCCGGACGGCCAGGACTTCCCGTCCTACGGGAACTATGGCTTGACGCCGGCGCAGATCGTCGCGGCCGCGCACGCCGATCCCGGCACCGACACCGTGCAGATCAACCACGTGCACAGCTTCTTCGGCATGGGCGGCAACTCGGGCCTGGCGATCGACACCGGCCTCACGCCGCCGCAGTCGGCGATCCCTTCGTCGGTGCGCCGCCTCGATCCGCTGGTGAGCAATTACTTCACCGACACCTTCGATGCCCTCGAGATCTGGATCGAGTCGAGCCGCTCGGGTCTCGCGTCCAACTTCTTCGGGCGCAACCTTGGCGACTGGTTCAACCTGCTGAACCAGGGCATCGTGCGCAGCGGGGTCGCCAACTCCGACACCCACCGCCGGATCAACACGCAGGCGGGCGCACCACGCACCATGGTCGCGTCGCCGAGCGATGCACCGGGCGGGCTCGGTGGCATCGCGGACACGCTGTCGGGCAACGTCAATGCCGGGCGCGCCTTCGGCACCAACGGACCGATGGTGCGCTTCACCACGTCGGCGGCCTCGACCAGCGAGACCGGCGGCCTCGAGCTGGGCCTGCCGACCTTGATCAACACCAGCGATGGCGCGGTCGACGTCACGCTCGAGATCCAGAGCCCGATCTGGGCCGAGTTCGACCGCATCGACTTCTACGTCAACTCAGCGACGACGCTCTCGGTCGCGCAGAAGGAGTCGGGCGCCGGCCTGGTCGACGTCACGACCTACGCGGTCACGCCCGACTACGTGCTCGACGCCGGCGTCGACTTCACCATCTCGACGACGGACGTCGTCCCGTCGGTGCCGGGTGCGGAGCGCCTGGAGACGACCGCCACGTTGAGCTTGACCGGACTCACCGATGACGTCTGGATCGTCGCCATCGTGCGTGGCAGAGACGGCGTGTCGCGGCCTCTGTTCCCGGTCATCCCCAACGATCTGGCCACGGCCGGCAACGGAACTCTGGCCAACTTGACCGACGGTAACCTCGGCCAGAACGGCATCCTGGCGATGGCGTTCACCAACCCGCTGTTCGTCGACGTCGACGGCGGCGGCTGGACCGCGCCGGGGGTGCAGCTCACGCCATGACATTGAGCTTCCCCACGACGCCGGCCGCGCTCGCATGCGCGATCATGGCCGGCGTCGTGACGAGCGCGTTCGCGGCAGCGGCGCCTGAGCCGACGCCACCGCGGCTGTACCAGCTCCTGTCCGGGGCGCGCCTGGTGGTCGCCGGGCGGGTGGCCCAGGTCGGATCGTTCGACAGCGGCCGGCTCGACGTGACGACGCTCGCGGTGACCCGGACGCTGAAGGGCGAAGACCCGAGCGGTCGGCTTCAGGTCATCGAGCTGCGCAGCCTGCCATCGACGCCGGCGCTGTTCAGCGAGGGCGCGTACGTGCTCGCGTTTCTCGGACCCGCGCCGCGCACGTCGTACGTGCGCGGCGTGCTTCCGGCCGGTGAGTACCTGCAGGCGACCGAGGGACGGGCAAGCGTGCTCAGCGCACCCGACGCGGCCACGATCGAAGGCGCGGCTGCCGTCGTCGCACGGCTGGTCGCCGCCAGCCGGACGCCCGAGCCCGATGCGGAGAAGCGTCGCGCGGGCGAGCGCGCGCTCGTCTTCGACGAGCTGGCGGCGCGCCATCCCGTGGTTGCGGAGGACGGCATCGCCGGGCTGGCGGCGCTACCCGGGCTGCAGCCGCTGAGCGACGGCGAGCGCACCGGTCTGGCCGCGGCCGTGGCGCGCACCGATCTGTCGGCACGGGTGCGCGAGCGTTTGTTCGCGCAGCTCGCGAGCCTCCACCTGAGCGACATGGTGCCGGCGCTGCGCGCGGTTCACTCGAGCGACGCGGCGGTCACGGCGGCGGCGTGGACTGCACTGCGCGAGCTCGGCGCGGCACCCGATGGCGACGCGATCGCGGCCCAGCTCCGCAGCACGGATTCCACCGTGCGGGTGGCGGCCGCGCGCGAGCTGCTGGCCCGCGGCGAGAGCGCCGAGGTCGATCGGGCGGGTCGCCTGGCGCTCGACGACCCCGAGCCGAAGGTACGCCTGGCGGTCGTGGAAGCGCTCGCGGCGAGCGCCTCGCCTGGTGCGCTGGTGGTGCTCGAGAAGGCCTTCGTCGATCCGATCTGGGAGGTGCGGCAGGGGGCAGGCCGCGCGATCTTCCAGATCGGTGGCCGGCCGGCGGCGGAGAGCTTCACCCGGCTGACGTTCAACGCGACGCCCGAGATGCAGCGCTACGCCGTGATCCTGCTGCGTGCTTCCGGCGTGGCGCAGGACGATCCGCTGCTGGTGCGAATCCGCACCGAGCATCCGGACGCCGAGGTCAGGGAGGCGGCCGAGCATGGCCTGCCGCTGCACGAGCACTGAGGCCCTCGCCGGGCGCGCGGCTGCGTTCCGGACGCTGGTCGGGGCGCTGCTGGTAGCGCTCCTGGTGCTGCGGCTCGCAGCTCCGGCCGTCGCGCACGAGCCGTCGCGCATGAAGTCGCGCGAGATCGTGCGCATCGCGGGCTCGTTCGGGGCAGCCCCCGGTGGCGCGCCGGTGGTGCGCGTGGTCGCGGTCACCGTGCAGGGCAAGCGGCGCGAGCTGCACGCGACGGAGTGGCAGGTCTACGCGCTGGTGGTCGAGCAGACCGACGCCATCGCGCCTGCGCCGGACAGCGTCACATTGCAGGGAACGCGCGAGGACCTGGCCCGGATCGCGTCGGCACGCCCCGAGCAGCGGGTCGCGATTCTCGCCGAGCGGCGGCCCGGGGTCGGCGAGTTCTTCGTGCTCGCAGTCGATCTTTGTCCGGCGAAGTGACCGACCCCGCTTGCTCGGCGCGTCCGGTGGCGGCAAGACTGGACCCGTGCCTGGCTCACGCCTGAGATCGATCGTCGCGGCCTGCGGCGTCGCTGGCCTGCTCGCGGCCGGGCTCGTCATGCCGCCGGTCGCACGGACGGTGACGACCGCGCCTCCGCCGTCGATCCAGAACGCGCCGGGCGCCGCCATCCAGAGCGCGCCACCGGTGGCCCCGAGCGGAAGCGCTCCCGCACAGGCGGTCGCCGAGCCGACGCTCGAGCTGCAGTACGATGTCTACTACTCGCTGCTGCGCCTGGTCACCATCGCCTCGCGCTCGCGCGTGGCACTGGACGTCTACAGCCTCGAGTCGCGGATGGAGACGGTCGGCCTGCTGGGCACGTTGTTTCCCTGGACGTATCGCTCGGAGGTGCACGGGCGCATCGCCGACCGGCGCCTGCGGCCGGACGTCTTCAACAGCCACAGCGAGATCCGCGACAGCGTGCAGCAGGTGAGCCTGCGCTACGGCGAGTCCGGGCCGCTGGTCGACGAGCTCACGCCGTTCGACGCCAGCGTCCTCGGGCAGGACTACACACGCGAGGAGGTGCCGCCGGATCTGCTCGCCGGCACCATCGATCCGCTCACCGAGATCGCGTCGGTGAGCCAGCAGCTCGCGCGCGGCGAGGGCTGCGCAGGCGTGCGCAGCGTCTTCGACGGGCTGCGCCGCTACGACGTGGTCTACGAAGACCTCGGCGAGACCGAGCTCGAGTCGTCGAGCTACGACGAGTACGCGGGCCGCGCGCGGCAATGCCGCTCGCACCTGAAGCCGATCGCCGGCTTCTGGCAGCCCAAGGAAGAGAAGGGCGAGTCGGTGACCTCGATCACGGCGTGGATGATGGCGCCGGCGCCGGGCGCCGATCCGGTGCCGGTGCGGATCGCGGTCGAGGGCCCGCGCGGTACGCTGTCGATCCACCTGACCAAGGTCTCGTCCGCGGCCTGAGTCAGCCGCCGCGCGGCGCGCTCGCGGGCGCCGCGATCTGCACGCCGGCCGCAAGGAGCGCCGCGCGCACGGCGCTCGCGCGCTGCGCCGCGCCCGGCGTGTCACCGTGCAGGCAGAGCGTGTCCGCGTGCAGCACCAGCCGCGCGCCGTCGAGGGTGTCGATGCGCCGCAGGGTGGCGATCAGGACGGCGCGGCGTGCCGCTTCGGCGGCGTTCTCGATGACCGCCCCGGCGCGGTCGCGCGGTACCAGCGTGCCGTCGGCGAGGTAGGTCCGGTCGACAAAGGCCTCGCCGAGCGCGTCGAGCCCGGCGTCCTCGGCGGCGGCGAGCGACAGCGAGCCCGCGAGCCCGACCAGGCGAGCGCCGGGCGCGACGCGGGCTATCGTACGCGCGATCGCGTCGGCGACCGCGCGCTCCACCGCCGACAGGTTGTAGAGCGCGCCGTGTGGCTTGACGTGGGTGATCGCGACACCTTCGTCGCGCGCCAGGCTGTCGAGCCAGATGATCTGGCGTGCCACGAGGTCCGCGATCGTGTCGGGATCGCGCGTGGTGATGCGCCGCCCGAAGTCCGCACGGCCGGCGAAGCCGGGGTGCGCGCCGACCGCGACGCCGTGCTTGCGCGCCAGGCGCAGGGTCGCGCGCGCCGTGTCCTCGTCGCCGGCGTGCACGCCGCACGCGACGTTCGCCGAGCTGACCAGCGGCAGGAGCCGCGCGTCGTCGTGACCTTCGCCGACGTCGGCGTTGAGATCGATGCAGCGCACGACGGCTTCCTGCTCGCTCATGGCGGCGCGCTCATGGGCAGGGTTTCCCGCCGTTCACGCGCGAAGCGGAGAGCTTCGTCCAGCGAGACCAGCGCGAAGCGCACCACGTCCGCCGGGCGCAGCAGCGCCAGCCGGCCGACGTCGGCGGCGATGACCAGTGCTGGCTTGCCGTAGCCCCCGGTCACGGGCCGGTCGGGGCCGAGAATGATCGGGTGTCCGTCGGGCGGTAGCTGGATCGCGCCGAGCGTCGTGCCCTCGGGCGGGATGCCGGCGATCGTACGCAGCACGCTCGTGTCCGCGCTCTCGGGCGGGGCGAGACGGATCCCCGTGCGGTCGGAGGCGTTCTGCACGCGCCACGGTAGCTCGCGCAGCAGAAGCAGCGCCGCGACGCCGAAGGGCTCGACCTGTGGACCGGCGACGATGCGCAGCACCAGCGGCGCCGGCGCGGCCGTGTGTGCCGCCTCGCGCCACGTCGCTGGCAGCGCGGGCGCGTACGGGCAGCCGACGTGAAGCACGTCGTCGCGACGGAGAGCGCGACCGTGCTGCCCGCCGAAGCCAGCGGCGAGGCAAGTGCCGCGCCCACCGACGACGAGCGGGACGTCGAGTCCGCCCGCGACCGCGATCCAGGCGCGCGCACCATCGCGTGCGAAGCCGAGCTGCAGGGTCTCGCCCGGTTCGCAGGCGAACGCAGCACCCAGCGGTGCCACGCCCGTACCGGCGGCTTGCACGAGCGTCGCGCCGCAGTCCGCGCCGACCAGCGCCAGCTCGAGTGCCTCGTCGCCGTCGTTCGCGAGCGTGGGTCCGCCGAGCGTCGCCTCGAGCCCGGCGGCGTCGTCGCGATTGCCGACCAGCCTGTTCGCCGCGGTGAGCGCGAGCGCGTCGAAGGCGCCGCCGGCCGGGATCCCGAAGCGCGCGACGTTGCGCCGGCCGAGGTCCTCGACCGTGGTCCGCGGCCCCGGGCTCACGACGCGCAGCCGTCTCATCGCGGTACGAATCGTACGGCGTCGCCCGGCTGCAGCAACGCCGGTGGATCGACGTCGGTGGCGAACAGCACGAGGTCGGTCGTGCCGAGGAGATTCCAGCCTCCCGGCGTGGCGAGCGGGTACACGCCGGTCCACTCGCCGCCGATCGCCACGCTGCCCGCCGGCACACGAGGCCGGGGCGATGCGCGGCGCGGCGCGTGCAGCTCGGGTGGCAGTCCGTCGAGGTAGGCGAAGCCGGGCTGGAAGCCGACGAAGGCGACCCGGTAGTCGGCCGCCGCGTGGCGCGCGACCAGCTCGTCGACGCTCAGCCGTGCGGCGCGCGCGAGCTCCGCGAGGTCCTCACCGTCGTAGCGGACGGGGACGTGGTGCACGTGTGGCGGGGACGTCGACGCTGCAGCTGCCGCCTCGCTGCGCGTGGTGCGCTCGAGCTCGCGCAGCCGGTCCGGATCGAACGCCGCCCCCGGCTGCGTGACCACGAGCAGCGTGCTCGCACCGGGTACGACGTCGTACACCGCGGCGTCCTCGGTCGCGGCAAGCGCGTTCAGCGCGGCGCGCACCTGCGCGTTGCTGGCGAGATCGAGGAGCCAGGCCGCCTCGCCGACGCGGATCATCGCCAGCGCGGCCTGCTCAGCCGCGTGTGACCGGTAGCCCGGCCTCGTTCCAGGCGCGCCACCCGCCCGCGACCGAGACCACGTTGCCGTAGCCCATGCGCTGCAGATTGTCGGCGACCAGCGCGGAGCGATAGCCGCCGCCGCAGTAGCAGAGCAGGCGCGCCCCCTTGTCGGGCACGCGCTCCTCGATGTCGCGCTCGATGATCCCCTTGCCGAGGTGGATCGCGCCGGCCGCGTGTCCCGCCGCCCACTCGCTCTCCTCGCGCACGTCGACCAGCAGCGTCGCCGGGTCCGTCGCCTCGCGTGCCGCGTCCGCGACGGTGACCTCGCGGACGCGGGAACGCGCGTCCTCGCAGAGCTGCTCGAACGCCGGGGAGTGCTTATTCGCTGCCACGTGGTGTCGTCTCTCCGGCGCTCAGAGCCGCATCCAGACCGTCTTGATCTGGGTGTAGAGATCGATCGAGTAGCTGCCGAGCTCGCGCCCGTAACCGCTCTGCTTGTAGCCGCCGAACGGCGCCGAGGCGCCGAAGACGTTGTAGCAATTGATCCACAGTGTACCGGCGCGGATCGCGCGTGCCACGCGGTGCGCCTTGCTCACGTCGCGCGTCCACACGCCGGCCGCGAGGCCGTAGAAGGTGTTGTTGCCCTGCAGCACGGCATCGCTCTCGTCCTTGAACGGGATCACCGAGACCACCGGTCCGAAGATCTCCTCCTGCGCGATGCGCATGTCGTTCTTGACGCCGGTGAACACCGTCGGCTTGACGAAGTAGCCCTGCTCGAGACCCTTGCCGGTGTTGCGCTCGCCGCCGGCGACCGCCTTCGCCCCTTCCTTCTTGCCGATCTCGAGGTAGCTGGTGACGCGGTCGAGCTGCTCCTTGCTGACCAGCGGCCCGACCCTGGTGGCGGGGTCCATGCCCGGACCCTGCTGCATGCCGCCCGCGTGCTTGGCCAGGGTGGCGGCGAACTCGTCGTGCAGCTTCTGCTCGACGAAGAGCCGCGTGCCGGCGCAGCAGACCTGGCCCTGGTTGAAGAACACGCCCATCAGCGCGCCCTGCACGGCGTCCTCGACGTTGGCGTCGGCGAACACGATGTTGGGCGACTTGCCGCCGAGCTCGAGCGAGACCCTCTTCAGCGTGCCGGCGGTCTCGCGGTGGATCTCCTTGCCGACCTCGGTCGAGCCGGTGAAGGCGATCTTGTCGACCAGCGGATGGCGCACCAGCGCGCCGCCCGCGGTCGGTCCGTAGCCGGGCACGATGTTGACCACGCCCTTCGGCAGCCCCGCCTCCATCAGCAGCTCGCCCAGGCGCAGCGCGGTGAGCGGCGTCTGCTCGGCGGGCTTGAGCACCACGGTGTTGCCGCAGGCGAGCGCCGGTCCGAGCTTCCACGCGGCCATCAGCAGCGGGAAGTTCCACGGGATGATCTGGCCGCAGACGCCGACCGGCTCGCGCAGGGTGAAGTTGAAGAACTCGGGGTCCGACGGGATCGTCTGCCCGTACGCCTTGTCGACCCAGCCGGCGTAGTAGCGGAAGGTGTTGGCCGCGGACGGGATGTCGACGTTCAGGCTCTCGTTGATCGACTTGCCGTTGTCGAGCGTCTCGAGCTGCGCGAGCTCGTGCGCGTTGCTGTCGATCAGGTCGGCGAGGCGGAGCAGGATGCGCATGCGGTCGCCGGGCTTGCTGGTCGACCAGCCGTCGTGGTCGAAGGCGCGCCGCGCGGCGCGCACGGCGCGCTCGATGTCTTCCGCGTCGCCTTCGGCGACGTGAGCGAGAACCTCGCCGCTGGCGGGATTGACGGTGTCGAACGTCTTGCCGGACGCGGCCGCCACCCACTCGCCGTCGATCAGCATCTTGCGGAATGGTGCGCGGACGAAGTCCTGCACGGCCAGATCGAGCTCGAACGCTGCTGCCATCGTCGTTCCCTCCGTCGTTGCTGTCCCGGGACCGACGCTAGTGCTGCCGGCGCGCGCGGTCAACGGGCCTGGCGTTCGGCCTGTCGGCCGGTCCGACCGATTGCGGATCACACACCGGTCGTGGCAGGACCGGGCATGGGCGACGGCGACACCAGCAGCGCCGATCTGGTGCTGCCGCGCTCGGATGAGCCACCCGATTTCCGGCGTCAGGCGAGCAGCTACGCGCGCTACCGACGGGACTACTCGCCGGCGCTGTATTCCGCGATCGCCGAGCGCACTGGCAAGCCAGTTGGGCGAAGGGCGCTCGATCTCGGCTGCGGTACGGGCTTCGTCACGGCGCAGCTCCGGGCCCGCGGGTGGGGTGTGGTGGGAGCGGACTTCTCGGCGCCGATGCTTTCCGGGGCGCGCCAGCTCCTGGGTGGGGACGCCGCCCTGATCCGGGCCCGCGCCGAGGCCCTGCCGCTGGCGAGCGCAAGCGTCGCGCTGGTGACCTGCGGCACCGCGTTCCACTGGTTCGGACCGCATCCTGCGCTGCACGAGATGCACCGCGCGCTGGTTCCGGGTGGCTGGGTGGCGCTGTTCTGGCGCTACCCAACGCGCGCCGCGGCGACCCCGAGGCTGATCCGCGAGGTCCTGGCGCGCTTTGGTCCGAAGCTGCCCGACGAGCACTTCGTCGTGCACCCGCCGGAGCCCTTCCTGGGCTCGATCTTCGAGCCTGTTGCGCCGCTGGTCATCCCGACGACGCAGCACTTCTCGCCGAGCGAGTTCCACGGCTACGCCGCGACCACCGAGCTGCTGCGCCGCTTCGCCGGGCCGCACCACGCGGCCTTCCTGGACGCGCTGCGCGACGAGCTCGAGCGCAGCTTTCCCGGCGGCATCGAGGAGCCCAGCGAGGAGCACCTGTTCCTCGCCCGCCGACGCTGAGCGGCGGGGCGCGAACCGACTCACCACGCGCGCGCAACGCCAGCGACGCCGGCTTGTCGTACCCCGGCCCGATCGCTAGCTTTCCGGGGTTCGGCGACACCCGCAATGCGAAAACAGATCTGGTTTGCCAGCGACCGCAACGGACGCTGCTTCGGCTGTGGCTCCGGAAACCCGGCGGGACTGCGCCTCGAGTTCTTCGAGACCGAAGAGGGCGCCGAGGTGGAGTACGCGGTGCCGCCCCACCTGGAGGGCGCGCCGGGCATCGTGCACGGCGGCATCCAGGCGACGATGCCGCGGCAGGAGGCGGCGCCGTGATCGCGACGAGCTTTCTCGTGGTGAGCCTGATCGGCGCCTGGTTCACCTTCAACGCGTTCAACCCGATGCTCGCGCACCGCCGGCGCTCGATCATCAGCTTCTTCGCAGGCTGGCTCACGGCCGAGCTCGCGCTGCACCAGATCGCGTGGCAGGTGCTGGCCGCGGTCGTCTTCGTCTGGCTGGGCGCGCTGGCCGCGTGGCCGGGCCAGGTCGCGCTCGGTATCTGCGTCGCGTCGTGGGCGGCGCTGCTGCTGCTCTTCCGGCGGGCGAGCCAGGCCGAGACCGTGGTCGAGGACGCGCTGCGGCGCGGTCTCGGCGACGACTACCGCGCGCGCATCCTGCGGGAGTTCGTCGAGATGCTGCCGGCCAGCGTCAACTGGCGGGAGATCGCGCTGCCGTTCCCGATGCGCGATCCGCGCGTCGAGCGCATCCGCGACATCGCTTACGCCGACGGTGGCCGGCGCGGACGCAAGCGTGGCTTGAAGCTCGACCTCTATCGGCCGCGCGAGGCGCCGCCCGGTCCCGGCGGCGACGTCGCGGGCGCGCCGCGCCGGCCACGTCCGATCCTGCTGCAGATCCACGGCGGAGCCTGGGTGGTCGGCAGCAAGAACGAGCAGGGCATTCCGCTGATGCTGCGCATGGCCTCGCACGGCTGGCTGTGCGCGGCGATCGACTATCGGCTCAGCCCGCACGCGACCTTCCCCGACCAGATCGTCGACGTGAAGCGCGCGATCCGCTGGCTCAAGGAGCACGCCGCGGAGTACGGCGCCGATCCCGACTTCATCGTCGTCACCGGCGGCTCGGCCGGCGGGCACCTGTCGTCGCTGGCCGCGCTGACGCCGAACGCGCCGGAGTTCCAGCCCGGCTTCGAGGACGACGACACCACGGTCCAGGGCTGCGTGTCGTTCTACGGCGTCTACGACTTCACCAACCGCGAGGGCGTCTACCGGCACACCGGGATGCAGGACCTTCTGGCGCGCTGGGTGATGAAGGGGTCGCTCGAAGAGGCGCGTGCACGATACGAGCAGGCGTCGCCGCTCTACCGGGTGTCGGCCGACGCGCCGCCGTTCTTCCTGGTGCACGGCGACCTCGACTCGCTGGTGCCGGTCGGCGAGGCGCGCAGCCTGCACCAGGCGCTGCGTCAGGTCTCGCAGCAGCCGGTCGCATACGCGGAGATCCCGGGCGCGCAGCACGCCTTCGAGATCTTTCCGTCGCTGCGCAGCGCGCTGGCGATCGACGGCGTCGAGCGTTTCCTGTTCGTCGTCTACAGCGAGCACCTGCAGCGCGCCGAAGCACGCTCCGGTGCGGCGTCACCCGGCGACGGGATCGGCAGCGAAGCCCTGCACCGCGGCGCGCAGCTCGTCGAGCCGGTCCTCGAAGAAGTGCCCGGTACCGGCGATCACCCGTAGCTGCGCGTTCGGCACGGCGAGACGGTCGAGCGCGTCCTCGAGCATAGCCAGTGGTGCGACGTCGTCGCGGTCGCCGTGCACGAACAGCTTCGGCTTGGCGCAGCGGCTGAGGAAGCCAAAGTCGTAGTGTCCGGCCGGAGCGGCGAGCGCGACGATGCGCTGCACGCGCTCGTCGCCGCAGCCGAGACGCATGCCGACCGCTGCGCCGAACGAGAAGCCGGCGACGATCACCTCGCGCGCCTCCTGCT
>ENA-ORBV01011453-ORBV01011453.1-microbial-mat-metagenome-genome-assembly--contig:-NODE-11453-length-13922-cov-6.814735_pt1 | contig 13922 bp, 12 predicted proteins | sample MGYA00237777_ERZ505514 | MGnify/ENA primary metagenome ERZ505514 (study PRJEB26160, sample SAMN06269048) | microbial mat metagenome | isolation source: Oligotrophic lake microbial mat | place...
TTGTAGATCTTCTGGAGTCTTCTATGCTGTTGACTCAGCTACACTTCAACCTGTTCACAGGTGCACACCTGCCCCTTATGGAACACTAGCTGTGCAAGCTGCACTTCCAACACCGACTCTTTGGCCACCCCTGATGCTGTCTTGCACATCGATCCAATTGGGCAAACAGATGTCGCACATTTGCTCTCCATCTTTTTGCATGTTGTGGCGCACTGTGTCTACCGGTACAGCACCTGTACCATTTATGACAACACGATTGAGAGTAGACATTGTTCAAGAAGCTAAATTAGCCTTTGTTCCGTCAAAATACAATGGTACAATCAATCTCTTTCCACGAGAAAGTACGGAGAAGCTTGTTACTCCAAGAAGTAAATCAGAATGGCACGAATAAAACAGATACTTACAAAAAAAGCACGTGTACAGAGGCGGGTCCATCACAACATGTTTAGGACTATTTCGTACGATTGCAGGCTGACGAAGCTAAATTAGCTAGAAACGAGAGTCCCCCTACTACTGACGCGACCATGGGTTCGCCAAATTTTAGCGTGAACAATACGACGTTGTTAACATTTCGGGCACGGAAGGCGATCCAACGAATCCCATCTTATCTGCTAAGCGTGCCTCTATTAGATACGACTGTAGAACATACATGTAGTGATCTTGGTTGGCAGTTTCTGATCCCACTACAATTACTCACAGTACGTAGCTACTAGCCAGTTAGAGAAGAGCTTTCATCCAAGAACACACATGTATGGCATTATGATTACATCATGATGGCATCATGACGGAAGCAAACGAGCCAATCGTGGATAGTTGGGAGTTTCAACGACCTCTTCCTTTCCATGACGGTTTTTTCAGGCTCACAAAATCAGAATCGCAAGAGGAAAAAGGCAGCACTACAAAATACAAACAATCAGATCACCAAAGAAAGAATCGACCACGATGTTGCACATGATGAAGAAAACGGCTGTCTTGGCCGTTTTGGCCTTGCTGGTTGCAGCCCCTGTTGCAGTTGTCTCCGATTTCACCGGTCGTTCGAGAAACACCGGTCGTTCTTGGAAAGATAGTGACTACGACTCCAGCTACAGGGTTCCTGTTCCTCCACTCAACAACCCAGCCCCGAACAACAACGTCGGTACCGACCGATTCGCCCCCCCCAGTGGACCCGGCATCAACATTTGCCAAAGCCAAAGCAATGATTGCGTGGCTTGCATCAATTCGGGATGCAACATGAAAGGTGATACGTGCGTCCCATCCTGTGACAGTATGGATCCATTCTGCTACAGTCCACGTCGGTACCCGGGACAATCCGTGAACCAACTTTGTTTGACCCAACGAACGGATATGTTTGACCGAAAATTGTGTGGTACCGGCAGGAGTTGCCAACAGTGCACGGGCTTGAGAAAATCGCTGAGCAATCAGCCCTGTACATGGTATGCCGACACGGGCATGTGTGGCATTGGTGGATGTTTCACTTGGTCTTGTGGTTCGAATGATGCCAGTAAATGCGGTGCTGGAACTGTGCGAGGTGGAGGCAACAACGGAAATGTCGTGTCCATGTTTCAAGATTGGCTACCCTAATTACATCTATGAAGAGGAGAGAGGGAGAAGCTTGTCGTCCACACTGCATGTTGCAAAGAAGAAACAGAATCGGCCCCTACCCTGTGTTGTATGGAGTCTACATTGCGAATAGAATCTGAATATAGATAACATTAAAAGATCTCATAAAAGTCACCAGCTCAATAGTTACTTCCCTGGCGGATACTCTCACATTGCTCATGCTAAAACAAGCACTTGCTTTCATTGTTCTTCCATAACCGACAAAAACGACGCGACAACCTTGGGGAAATATAGTCGGAATACGACGTATCTGCCTTCAAAAAAGAACACAAGCCCCCCTGTGGCCATCATTATCGACGAGCAATATCAACGAAATGATAGCCCTTGGCAGCGCAGCTCATCATTATATGCCGATGGCGTCGATTTCGTCATCGTCGGAATTATTTTCAAAAATCGGAATTATTTTTAAAAATCGGAATTATTTTCAGACGGGACTACCCGACTCACGAATCGAAGGCGTCCAGTAGTGTACTAGCTAGCTAGTAGAGTGATTACTGGGGACAGCTACTCGTTGAGCCTTTCGCAGGGATGACACAGTCTCCTCTTCAAGTTCGGAGCAACTGAACACCATGTACACGTAGCTAAGGCTAACCTAAGAATAATACATGTACGCGCATTGAAAGCTGCCCTTGTGATGATGAACTGCAGGCGGATGGCTGTGCTGTGGAATAGTTCGACGGATAAGCGGCCAACGGACATCGGGTTTGGTTTTTGTAGAGACTGATGCAGCGTCTTGGATTCTTTCGATAATTTATTTGGACAAAACGCCTACAAATAGAAAACATTTTTTTCGATTCACCAATTACTTGTTTTTTCCATTACCTATGTATTACATCACGGGCGAGTTCTCGCATCCGAAAAAATCTCTCGTTGCTTGTTGGTTAGAGGATCCTTCTCGCTGCTAGTAGTTTGAACACACGAAATTTCTAATCAGATTTTCCTTTACTTGGCATTGGTCAAACAAACCTTGCGTCCAGCAATAGTAGGCTTGGTGGCAATCTCACGAGCCACCCAAGCGGCAATATCGGAACGATCGACGTTGATCGTAGGACTCTTCTTGGCGCCATCGAATTCGACTACAGAATCCAAACTTTTGGCTGGCTTGTTGTCGGTCAAAGAGGTCGGACGAACGATGAGGGTGCGTTTCTGCAAGCTGGGGTTTGCGTCAAACTGGGATTCCTGCTTCGTGTGATCCTTGAGGACGTGTCGCAGGTGGTATTCGACGAGCTTGCCAATGCCCAGGCCAACAATAATCTTGGTTTCGGCTGCTCCGTGGCTGCTCATGACGATGCACTGGACATGGGAAAACTCGGGTTTCAACAGGGCATTCGCTAAGGCACGGCCGGTGGATTCACGAGTATCCGACTTGGAGGTGTCGAGGCCGTTCCCAGTGGAAAGAATGACGTAGTTTGCCTCTGTGTTGTGTAGAGCCTGTTCAATGTCCTCTACCTCACGGGCATCGCCCTTTTGAACTGACGCAGTGAGGGCGAGGTCGGCAGATGCCAACTTGGTGGGATCACGTGCCATCACATGCACATCCTCCACGTTGGATTCCTCCGCAAGGTGGCGAAGAAGCTGGAGGCCAAGAGCGCCAGTGGCGCCAATGATGAGAACTGATTTCTTGGTGTTGCTGTTGTTGGTCATGATTATGTTTTGTTTGCGTATTGGGGTTGCGTTGCTGATTGTTTGATGTTTTTTTTAGTTTTGTGAGATTGTTGTCTGAGTTACTTTCGTTGATCATGTTCTGCGACGGCGAAGTGAGGCGGAGACAAAATCTTTTTTAAGTCGTATCCGAAGTTGTAAGATTTTCCACCTTGTTCGTGGCGCGAATGTATAGCAGATTTCAATCGTGGGTGATGACGTCAATTGAGGGATTCACTGAGCCGTGATGTTCAAGGAAGATCTTGACGGGCATCCTTTTTGCTCGTACGGTACTACAGTACCATAATAGAAAATTGTAGTCCAACTAGCTAGCTACTCCAGTACCATAGTAGTTAGCTACTAGTCTAGAGTACTTGCTATTAGCTTACTTGGGAGTACTAGCTAGCTAGATCATTGATGCGATCACTAGGGACACCCAGAACAGCTGGCTACACCCGGGCAGGTAAGGTCCCCGTACGTTCTACTAGCCAGATCTTGGCGGTATTGTAGCACGCCATTTCCATTCACAACAAGCACGGCTGGCTACCATCGGGTAGTAGGTACTGGTACAACATGCGGCGAAGCAGCAGAGTCGCTGACATCTCGCGTTGTAATGAAGAAACAGGAAGTGGAGCATCTGATGACTCAATGGCTGCTTTTGGCTGGCTCAAACTGCATGCATGACTAGCTATGAAAACCGTCAATTTTGTTGGGTTTTGTCCAACACTGAAGTACCTGACTGTTGATTATCCTGGCAGTAGTTGTGTTGAAAAATGTTGCTTTCTTGCACCACCCACCCCGCTGTGATTCGTACGATGGGGGAAGCTGCCACGATGGTACCATTCGATTGGACGAGTTTAGTGACCCTTTGCCCGTCTTTCCTGGTTCATCGTGGCTAGCTAGCACCTGCATCCATCGTCCGCCTGGTCAAGTTGTATTGCCCCTTTCGAGTACACATGGGAAAGTTGTAAATGATCTGTGGAGACGACGATCAGAAGCGATTTACCCCGTTTTGACATTTTCTTGAAAGCACAGCTCGCCGGGTGGTACTCTCATTGGTTCGTGAGTGCGGAACAAAATTGGGTGGCAGAAGATGGCCTTGTGTTGTTGTATTTGCGTCACTCATTCGATTGACTTTGCCGGTGCCAGCCTCATGCGAAGGTTGGTGTAATTTCGCGCCGACTAAGACAACGAATGGCTAGTAGCTTTGTATTCTTTTCTACTTCCTTCTTGATCTTTGCGGAAGCATGCACCGCCATCGTGGCATCTTGATAGGAATCCTGTTTCTTTTCAAGTGGCAGACCGAGCTTGTCTACTCGATGGCGATTGTCGTCGGCAATGGCCCAGGGCAGCACCACAATGCCACCCAAGTCTTTGGACCAGGTGGTTGCCAACGCTCCGATGCTCCGGCTTCCAATTGTAGCAAACTACCACGGACACACCTGGAACTGGCCGCTTTGCTCTTCCGCATATATTTAGGGTCGTCGAAAATTGATGGATCACCGCAGATATTGTAAAAATAGTGAGGCGCCGAGTTATGGAGGGATGATGTCGCCTGCTTTGTTGCAACGTTGTTAATTGTTGTTGGAGACGGTTTGTATTCCTTATTTCATTTTTCTTGTGGCCACCGTAAATATCCGGGAACTTTCGTTTGATTTACATTTAATTGCGATTTTTCCATAAAGATAATGTTCGATGCTGTTTCATGGATTTTCTCGCAGGTGGCTTCCTGTCCTTTGTCACGGCCTTGCGTTTCCAGACGGGGTGACGTCGTGGTTGTTTCTGTTTGTGAAAGGGATCCTTGTCATCATTGTAGTTGGTACCACCGTTATTGGCGTTGTCGTCATCCTCTTCTTCACCACTACTGTAACAAAAATCGAGTTTCTTGGGATGGGATCGTCGTTTTGCTTTTCTGCTCGATATGGATGTTGGCCTTCTTCGATGAATGATCATCGAATACATTTCATTTTCTTCCTTGTCATCACTCTCGTCGTGACATGTGATACCCGCCGCCGCCATCGGATGTATTTGTTGGGAATCCTCCGCCGCCTTGATGTCGTTACGGCAACGATTCCATGGAAGTTTTGCATCGTCTATCTTTATCATGCTACAGGCCCCCTTTACGCGATTTTTAGTGGTGTAGATAAAACTGCTGCTACTAGTAGTAGCACTGCCAGTGTTGTTGTGGTTCCTTTGCATGATGGTGGCAAGTTGGGGCTGGGTTTCGAATACTATTGGGTTTGAATTACTATTAGACTACCCTGTTGTCCGATTCAAATGCTTATAGAAAGTAGCCTACTTGTTAGCTAGCGACATTGCATTGTTTTACACTGTCTCCATGATAGCTTTGAGATCCGATACAGAGTGTTTCAGCAGTGTATTCCTGCCTGCCTGCACTTACTACGACGTCCTACTAGACTAGACTATCTAGCTTGTTTCAAAATCTATTAGATCGTCTACTCGTGTGTTCATTGAGACCTGTTCACCGGTCGGTGGCGGCTGTTTGTTGCTAAGTACTAATCGATTCAAAATTCAAAATTTCCACCAATCAGGTGCCTGCTTTTGCAGTAGCTGGGTTGCGCCTCGGCGATAAGAAAGCAACGCACAAACCAACTCCATCCTTAGCTTGTAGCTACTAGCTAGCAGAAGTGCTGTGGCATGCAAATAAGTTGAGCATGTCAACGAAAGTACCAAATTTCTGACTGAAGCCAGTGCTGACACAGAGGAGACATAGACTAGGATGTGCTTCTAACTGCATTCTCTTCCATGTGGCAGTGTTGTTGTGATGATGAATGAACACAAGAATCCCTGACAACTCTTCGTTTTTGACTCAGTGATGTTGCTATGAAAGGTAATAAGTTAGGAATGTCATCAAACACCCAAGGTTTTAGGCATTGGAAAAAAATAACTTTCTTTAACATGTGAGGAGATTGCAACAAAGTCAAGTCAAACAACAATCCTCTTGACAACTGTCAGAGAAATGGGGCCGCATGTTCAACCAATCAGTCAACCTTCCATGCAGTTAACAATTGTGAAAAGTATCAGCATGCTCTTTTTACCAGAAATTGGAGCCAGGCTAGCCAATGCTTTGAGTGCAGACAGACACAAAGGATTTGAATGATCAGAAAAAAGCAGATGTCTGCACTGTCTCTTTTGTGACCAATGCAACCCACATTTACATGAATTCTTTTATCTCCATCACTTATGGGTTCCACAACAGTTTTGTGTGTTACAGTACACTGACCTGGGTTTCAATCCCTGTGAACACTTCTTGTCATGTCACTTCTCTTCTTAATCCTTGTGGAACATCCACCATGTTGCATGGATTGTCCCAACTTGAGTCATGTCACAGTTTCCCTCTCTTCTGGTGTTGAGGCATTGTGCCAATGGTGTTCCAATCCACTTCATGACACAAATGTCCTCAACACAGCTGCTGCTCATTCTTCTGTCACACATTGATGTGTGTCTTTGAAATGGCGGCCTTGCTCGACACAAAAAAACACATCAATGGCAACCCGTTTTAAAAACATTGTGATTCTGTTTCCCTCTGGTGTAGCCTTCTTTACCAATGGGGTAACCTTTCGATACAAAGTTGATTTTCCATGTGGAACTTGATCCCAAAATGGACTAAATTGTGTCTCCCACGGAGACAAATGAGTGAGAGAGCTTGAAAGTCGAATTCAAATGAAAACCACGCGCGCTGCTGTGGTCAAAACAGCACTTGTGCTTTCACGGTTGCGTTATGGCACTTAGGACATCGTGTAGGCTTGCTTGATCCGTATAAATGTGGATCCCCTCACATGATGTGATGCAGACTTTTGGCATGAAGATTTGGTGGTGTCAGCACGAACAACCGCAGAATGGTGATCGGCACCGGTGATGCACGTGCTTAAAATGGTAGGGCCACACAGTCCTATAGAACAAAGAGCAGGAAGTTGTTTGGCACTTAGCTTAGACCTTGTTCATAACACAGATTGATTAAACATTCAGTTCCAGTGCCAGGCATCCATTTGGTGTTAAAAGCTTCATTGCCGTTTCGTATGGTAAATCGGTGCGAAAATGCGACTTTTATCGACTCCAAATTGGTCAATGGGAGACAAATTATTGGTCAATGGGAGACACGCTCTTACCCTCAATCCTACATGATGCACTCACATTCTCTGTCCAATACACAAGGTGAGTGTAGCCCCTATGTTTTATTATTACAAAATTACGTATTATTACATGAAAGGCTTTTGGTTTTTCTAATGGATCCTGAGTTCGTTTTCTGGGCTCTTCTGGATCAAAGATTTTATTTGTATTCATACAAACGAAACACTCCTCTTAAAGTACTACACGAAAAGTGGGCCATCAACGGTCTACGCGGATAAGGACAACTCGATCACAAACCTGTTTTACTTCCCAGTAGATTCTTTTTGACGTTCTTGCCAACCTTGTGGAAAACTTGGGACGCCCTTGATACCACGGAAGCTCGGCTGCAGACACTTCCCTCGTCATCACTGTCATCGTACGCAAACTCATCGTCATCGTCATCATCACTGTCATCATGGCGATTTTTTTTCGCCTTGAACAGTTTGGTACTCAGTTTTCGAATCTTTTGAGACGCCCGCGATGCCATGGAACTGACACTCTGATCCAGATCATTATCACTGTCGTCATCTTCTGAAACGTCGAGACTGCTGTCATCATCGGTACAGGAATACAAAGGATTGTTGCTGTGATGGCTGCTTCCTCTTCCGTTGTTGCTTCCTCCTCCTCTTCCGTGGTTGCTGCCGCCAGTGAAGCTGCCTGTGAGACCGCCAGTAAGTGATCGGAGACGTTCTCGTCCACTTTCGTTGCTGTGGCGTCTTCCGCCGCCGCCATTACTGTTTCTTCGAAAGGCTTTTAGAGTAAATATGCTATTGTTATGACCTTTGTTGTACTCCAAATCATCCTCGTCGTCTTCATCTCGCAGACCAAATTGAATGGTGAGTGGAGGCGCATCCGTAGTGGTAGAACAACGGCGGGCATCTGAAGGCGAAAGAGAAACTTTGTTGGTCATGGTTGAGTTGGTTGGTTAGTTGAGTTGTTGAATGTTTGCTTGATTGCTCTGAAAAATCACTCTACTAGCTACTATTAGTAGATGGTTTATCTCTCACTCTTGAGAAGACTTGATTTTATGAGCTGGACAGTGACACGAAAAAGTGATCGTGCTTTCATTCGAATGCTTTTCTTCGTTTTCAGCACTGCATGCATGCGCTGTTGGTATCTTGTAGACCTACTAGTAGTACCGTAGTAATAGCTACCGGTAGCTAGTACCGTAGTGCCGGTAGTACCTAGCGGTGGTGGCTACTACAGTAACTGTACCACTTGATAAGAAACGCGTCGCCTGGTTCTAAAAATCGATGGCCCTTGTGAATAGAATGCCGGGTAGCCCAGGTTCAGCTGGCATTCCAGGTCACTGGCTATTTAACTACGGATGACCGTAATTACTCGTGGCTTCGAAATGGTCACAATTACTAACTCCACAAATATTCCAAAATTGTCAATTGGGAATTAACGTGTCCTTTTAGTTCAACGTTGCAATACCGGCTTCCCCATGATGGCCATGAACGCATGACGTGTTGCAAGAACCCGAAGAAGTTCTTACAAGAATTGGGCCCACCGCAATCTGGCAACTGGGTGGCTGGCTTCATGCAACCATTCTCAGCATGCAGACAAGTGGCAGACTTCAAAACACAAGAGGGCAATCACACCCCAGATGTTGCTCATGGACTTTTGTAGCAAAAAGATGAACCAGTGCATCAGACAAGATAAAGCCCTTGAAATTGAATGGGCATCATTGGTTTGAATTTGTCAGCAACTTGATGTTCACGGATGATGGCACGACGAATTGGAAACACATGTTCCGGATGGAGTGTCTTCACGCTGAGATTCGATGACAGGCTGCATGTGGCCATTCTCAGCATGCAGATAAGTGGCAGACTTCAAAACACAAGAGGGCAATCACACCCCAGATGTTGCTCATGGTGCAGCAAAAATGTGAACCAGTGCATCAGACATGACAAAGCCCTTGAAATTGAATGGGCAGCATTCGTTCAAATTTCTCAGCAAGTTGATGTTCACCGATGATGGCAGAACAAATTTCAAACACTTGTTCCGAATGGAGTGTCTCCATGCTTAGACTCCATGACAGCTCTCCTATTTCTCTTGGTTCATCGTGAATGTGTGCAATTGCATTTTTGATTCTGGTGTTTTTTGTTTTTGCAGCATCACAGGACAGATCACATTCAGAAAGCCAAAACACTTTGAAACCTAAATTTGCATCAGCTTTGTTTTGGCGTGAAAGCGCATGTTTGCAAAATTCTTCTGAGAAAACTGAGAGCACAGGAAAGCAATGTGTGCGGCATGTGTCAGATGTTTTCACAATCAAGTGATGTTGACTTTCCCTGGGATCATGATCTCCACAATTTGTTTGTGAGAAGAATTGAAATTTGACATCATTTGACTTCCTGCACAACATTGTAGCACAACAAACATTGATGTCCTTAGTTCCAGTTCTTGAGACAAGCAATGCCTTTTAGCTATTGGACACTGGGCCAGTCTGGCTTGAGCAATCATCCCCATTGTCACAGCAGGCAATTTGAAATGTTGGGCCCTGACCCCAAGCAACAAGGATGAATCTTGGGCAGGTGCAAAAGATGATTGCTGGCTCGATTGCTCAACGGTCATGTGTGCTGATGAAGATCTTGTGTCCGAAGAAGATTCTCAGCACCAAAGGTCAGTCACATTTAACAAATCCCATCAAAGAAGGCGACAGAGAACATCAACTGTCAGCTGATGGCATTGAAAGGTAGGTGATCACTGGACAAATGGACCAACACTTTAGGAGTCTTTGTCTCAGAAGACGGCAACAAGCACATCAAAGACGGAAAGGCAGCAAAGAAACTTTTTGACTTCACATTCGTTGGCAAAGATGCAATGTTGCAGCCAGCTCAGATCATCACCCAGATTTGTTTTGTCTCTCTCACCAATGAAGAAACAGAGATCAAGGCAGACAGTCCATGTCATTTGGAGCATTGTGCAAGAGTGTGCTTGTTGGAACATGCTCCCAAATGCAGGTTAAAAATCTGCCCATGTCACTTGAAATGAGTGCATGTCCAAGAGAATGCCCCAATGGCTCCAATGTGATGTCCTTGCCTCATGCAATGCATGTGAGGTGTTGTGCACTCACTCACACAGTTTGGCTTGTCATCCGCGCAATGACAACCAAAACCCTCAAAAGACAATCCATGCTTTCTCCATTTTGTGCATTGCAGTCAGTCAGGCATAACCACTCCTAACTAACCCAAACAAAGTGCAGCATTGATCACCCCAGATGAAAAACTGAATTGACACAACACCTCTGACAGGGCACCTCAGTGTGGCTGCTGCAACAATCCCAAATGATCTAAACATGCTAACAATCCCAACGGATCTCAACATGCTGAAGTTAAGTCCAAAAAGTTTTATGCAACTAGCCAAGCTCATCAGAACATCTAAATCTTTGTTTTGCATTCTGACTCAATGTTTGAACGTTTTTTTGATGCATGAACCCGCATCCTTTTTGTTCTGACTTTAGCCTCTGCATTGCTTGATGTGCCTCTGTGTTTCATTTGACATGTGACTGTGGCTCATTTCTCCTGACATGTTTGTGCATCCGCAATTCTCATCCCTTCATCATTCATCATTAACAGATGTCTCTGTCAACATTGGAGAAAAATGAATCTTCCTAAGCGACTTCCTGCAACATCAACCCACGTTGCATGTTCTCAACTTTGTGGATTGCAACTTGCTTTTCTCATGCAACAATTTTTTGCTAACAATGTGGCTGTGAAATTGTGCCAATGTGTTGCAGAATGTGGGTGTTTGCGTGAGCAGATGTGCGCCTGATGTGACAATTTGATTAGCATTGTCATGTCTGATGTCAGTTGGTTGTCAGATGTTTTCAGTTTTGATCCCACATCCTCGAATTGAGTGTTTTTCAAATCAGAGTCTGGTGGCCACTTTGATCAGTAAATTTCTTCTTTGTCCTATGAATTCCTTAGAATCAGGTAGATTGCATCATCTGTTTGAATAGAAGATTTTTTGGATGTGAGCAGAACTGTCCCAATGACATTGTCACATTGCAATGGAAGCATTCAACTTCAAAACAAAAATGCAATGCCCCTGTTGCCTTGTAGTCATGTTTCACTTAGCAGCATCTTTTCTGTTCAGATCTTAGGAGATCCTTGAAAAGTCCTGTCCAAGTTGTGGTTTTGAAACCAAACTTAATTTGGAGCAGATGTCATCCAAAAAATTGGCGTGCCAGGCAATGTCAGTTGTGTGTCAGGTCCTTAACTGAACAGACTCATTTATTCTGATGAGAGCCAGAGTGGCAAACTTGGAGCATGAAAAGAAAGAGACCTTCACTTTACGCAACCAGGGCCCTTGCTCACAACGCCAAAAGAGCCTTCAAACAGAGGAGAGTTTAAGACTCTTCCCTGAGCTTAGGGGAGAGTTTCAAAATGTGCTCAGAACTCTACTCTAACTTAGGGGAGAGTTTCAAAACTCTCGAACATGAGTAAAAATGTGCAAGTAAAAATGTGTCACAGTTCTTTCATGTTATGTGACTCTCCTCTAAAACTCCCCCCTGATTTTGGGGAGAGTCTAAAACTCTCCCCTGTGATGGTGGAGAGTCTCAAACTCTTCTCTAATTCTTGTCTCTCCCCTAATTTAGGGGATCCACCTTAAATACAGCCTTATTTAAATGAGCAACGCTCCAGACGAGCACGGGAAAGGGAATGGATTGTGTTCACAAACAAATGCATAGTACATTTTTGTATTGAATTGTGTTTTGGTTAGCTAGCTAGGTGTGAGTATATGTATGCCCGAATATAAGTATTCTAATCATGCTAAAGAACCATCTAGTACGTCGCACAATCGATTCTTCTATTTTTTCCAACGAAGAGTTTATCAATGGGAATCTGAAAATAGGTCTATAACACGCTTGGTAAGGTCCATCCTAATGGTCGCGGAATGGGCTTTTCACCTTGCTCCTTCTGCCTCCTCTAATCTACCTCGTTTTATTGTTCTCCACTCGAGTAGATGGATGCAAGCTTGTCCCCTGAATGTTCTGCCCGGATGGATCAACAGAAAGTGCCTTACAACCCCCTTGGGATCTTAGAATCCTGAATTTCTTGCTACAGTAACAGTATCTAGAAACATATTTCCGGTTTGATGATTAGACAACACCGACATCTGATGACTTCTATGCATTCCATTTTTTTAAGTGATTATATACTGATTCTACACGTATATTGCGAACTGTGTGAAATATTATATAACTTCTTCTATGCAATTCTGCTCCCATACACGTTTCTTCCTTCCTTGATGATTATAATTTAGGGGAAAGATCCAGCTCCCCTCACGGTTCCAACAGTGGTGCTTCTGCCCACAGCATTGATTGTGGGTGGCCTGAACGTTGGTTTGGCTGTTGGCTTGGCCGTTGGTTTAACAGTAGGCTTGGCAGTGGGTTTAACAGTGGGTTTAACAGTGGGCTTGGCAGTGGGTTTAACAGTGGGCTTTGAGGTTGGTTTAGCGGTCGGCTTCTGGGTCGGTCCAGTAGGCTTAACAGTGGCTTTAACAGTGGGTTTAACGGTGGGCTTTGCAGTGGGTTTAACAGTGGGCTTTACTGTTGTCCCAGATCCAGAGCCAGTAGCACCGGAGCCAGTGGAGCCGCTTCCAGAAGTCATGCCAGTGGAGCCGGAGCCAGTGGAGCCTGTAGTGCCAGATCCAGTGGAGCCTGCAGGAGTGGTGAATCCAGCACCGCATTTACTGGCATCATTCACACCACAGTCCCCATTCTGGCATCCACCCATTCCACAATAGCCTCCTCGGTCGGCATACCATGTGCACACTTTGCCCATCGAGTCCATTTCCGTGGCGACGCAATCATCACAAAATTTGGCGTCAAAACATTTTTGACGTTTGAAAGAATCAATTTGTTGGGTCGTACAAATTCTAGGATTGGACCACCCCGAGAAATCGGCTTGCTGGTTACTGTAGCATGCCGGGGCATAGAAATCCGTATCGCACGTCGGCACACAGACATTTCCTTGCATGATACAACCCATATTCAAACAGGCCGAACAACCGTTCAGTGCATCGGCGCAGGTACCCGTGACGGGCGCGCCAGGAATGTCGGCAGCTGTCAGTGGGCCCTCGCCGTTGCCGCCGGCCCAGTTCTGATCCTTCTTGGAGACCACCGCCACAGGGGCGGCCAACCACAATGCCAACAAGGCCACGACGGAAGTTCTGTTCATCATCATGACTTTAATTTGATTTGGTATAACTTTTACCGTGTTTTGCTTGTTTGTATGTGTTTGGGGATTCAATTTAATTTTATGACTACTATTTTGATTTATTACTGCTATTAAGGTTTAGTATGCCGCAAAAAAAAAGGATGCCTTGGACAACTCCGTCCAGCAACAACATTCATTGGACGATTTTGTCTCGTCAGGTACTACCTGGTGCCAGGTACCATACAGTACTAGCTCGTACATGCCAAGGGCTCTCATTATTTGCTTCCGTGAGAGTGGTACATAATTACATGTGCCACTGTGGCTACTGGATGGACTGTTACTATTGGTACAACAATACGT
>ENA-ORBV01011455-ORBV01011455.1-microbial-mat-metagenome-genome-assembly--contig:-NODE-11455-length-13919-cov-5.944733_pt1 | contig 13919 bp, 15 predicted proteins | sample MGYA00237777_ERZ505514 | MGnify/ENA primary metagenome ERZ505514 (study PRJEB26160, sample SAMN06269048) | microbial mat metagenome | isolation source: Oligotrophic lake microbial mat | place...
GTCGTAGCTAAATTCTCTCGATACAGTGAATTTAGAGCCGCCGCGGGCGGCGCTCGGCTGGCTGGGCGAGAACATATGATTCAGGCATTGGAGTCTTTAAAGAAGACATTTGAAAGTGTTGATCCCACAGCACAACCGGCTATTGCCGCGCTTAAGATTTCAAGTCGGCCAGGTGGCATCATGAAGCTGTTTTCAACGCACCCACCTCGAGATGAAAGGATTGACCGACTAAAGCGAACGGGGCGACACTTAAGACCCACTGGAGATTTGCACCCATGAAAATAAAAACAGCACTTACAATTTTCACAACACTCACTCTAGTCGTGTTCGGCGCTATAGCAGTTTTGCTGATGAGGACTTCGGGTCTACTTGCACTGGAAGCATCAAGCCTTGCACGTGCAGGAGAAAGTATTCGATTATCAAAAGAAATTAAGAGTCATCTTTTGATCTACAATAGAAACGTATTTCTTTACGCTCTCCACAAAGATCCCGCACGACTGGAAATAAGCAAAGTACACCAAACGGCATTAGCTAATCTCTTAGAGACCTCAGACAATCTTATAGATAACAAAGAAGAATCTGCGATGCTGACCCAGGTGAAAGAAAAGATAGCAGACTATTTCAAAACAAGAGATCGGAATCAAAATTCCGATTTATCACCAGTCGAAAAGTATAGCCAGATTAGTGAAAACGTAGATTCTGCCATCAGTAGTATCGACAATATAATCGAGATCAATACTTCGCAAATGCGGAACCTTGTAAAGAGCACTAATGAGCAAAATATTGCATCCGACCGTATGGCCTCCCTGCTGCTCTCTATCGGCAGTTTGATTCTTCTTGGTCTCGTTATTGCGACCTTCTTCGCTGTCACTCGGCCCTTGGCAGCTTTGAGCAAAATCATTTCACAGTATCGTACTGGGAATGGCACTGTGTATGCCGAATCCAAAGGCGTAAAGGAAATTCGGGAGATTGCCTCCAATTTTAATTCCATGGCTGATCGCTTAGAAGAAAGTCGTAACGATCAGTTACGTTTTATTGCCTCCATTGCTCATGATCTTCGTAACCCCATCAGCTCAATGTCTATGGCTTCAGAATTACTTATTGGAAAGGGCGAAGAAAAGGAGCGAGGGCTCGCGCAAATCATCTTCCGCCAAGCAAAACACTTAGATCGTCTTGTTGGTGATCTTCTTGATACAACTCGCATTGAGGCAGGGCAAATGGATATTGAGCTCTCTTTACAGGATGTAAGTTCCTCGATCACTGACGCAGTTGAACTCCACCAAACGGATTCTGGCATTCATAAACTCAGTATTGAAATTCCGAAAAGCCCACTTGTTTGCAAGTGTGATCGCGGACGCCTGTCTCAGGTTATGAATAATCTCATTTCTAACGCCATTAAGTATTCACCCAACGGTGGAACCGTAACAGTAAAAGCACGGGAAGAAAAAAATCAAATTATCATTTCAGTTACGGATCGAGGGATTGGAGTATCCCAAGATGATCTGAATAACATTTTCAAACCATTTAATCGGTCTAAGGCCACCAAGGACACTATTCCAGGCATTGGATTGGGACTTTCAGCGAGCCGACGAATCGTTGAGTTACACGGAGGCGAGCTAAAAGTTGAAAGTACTCTAGGCAAAGGATCAACATTCTACATAGCCCTACCTACTCAAGACAAAGTTCAACTTGCTTCTCAAACGAAGAAGGAACAAAGGCTGACCTCCTCACAAGTCAGGAGTGGCCGTGACAATGTGAAAAGAGATCATCCTGAAGATTCGCCATCGATTTAAATGGCCAAATCAAAAAGGTGGAAGGTCACTCAACGTAATGGATCTATGTCCGCACTCATGCTGGCGATTTGCCTCTATTGGGAGCGGGATACACGCCCCAAGAGAGCTGGTGAGATTTTTAAGTTAAAGTGGTATTCGGCTAGCACACTTGTAAATCCAATTTTTGAGAAATGGGTGTTTACGCAATAGGTCCGGCCTAATCGCAAACAGCGCCCCTCTCGCCCCCGGAATTTTGGGCAAAGACCCAAATCCCTTCTCGGATAACCACCTTGTGCAGAGCCTCTGGAGCAGTGTTGTTCCCGGCGCGGCGGCTTCCGGCGAGAACGCCGAGAACAAATCTTCTGACTGAGAACTTCAAGAAGAGCTACCGAGAACAAACTGCCGTTGAATCTGACCCAAGAGGAAAATACAGTGATTTTGAGTGGATAGATTAGGACGCCCAAGCCATACACTCAGTTCTGAATTCGGCGACTTCTCTCCGCCAAATTTAGAAATAAAATGTAATAGTTTTCTGTCGATGCATTGTATATTATGGCTGCCTTTTAAGACTATCGTTAACCAAACCTTTAATATCTTCTGGGAATTTCTCATTCTCCATTTCTTCCTTCAAATACTTCTGATAGTTCTGATTTCCATCAAGAGGCTCGTCATATCCAATTCCGTTACTACGACGATAAGCTCCCTCAATTTTCATAAGTTTACCTACGGCAATCCCAAGTCTTACTATTTCGTCTTGTTCCTTCGTGAATTGTTTACGCCCTTTGGCCTTTATCTCTTTGCGAAGACTAACAATTGTTTTACGTGTTTGTTGATCCCAATAATCTAGATCTTTTAATTTTACCTCATTTAAAGCGACGACTCCCAGACCGAGATGTCGTTTTAAATGGTTCAGAGATAAGCGATAGTGCAAATTTTCTTCGACTAGAAATGGAATCTCCTTAGGATCTTTGCCTTTTGCTACGCGCGCGATTTCAACTATTTCTTGTTCAGAAAGCGGCTCTGATGCATCTTGAATAAAATAACAGCTGATACGTTGAATAGATTCATCTTCGAGCCAGATATTATTTCCGGTTCTATAATTGTTTCCGAACTCCGACATTGAAGCGCCAGGAGAATGAGTCCAAGCTTCGTTCACGTGTTTAATTTTTACCGTTCGTTCTATAGATATATTACCACTAAACCAACTGCCTGGATCTCCTTTGAAGGAGATTTCACAGTATTCCCCCAAATTGTACGTATTAAAAGTGCTACCCGCTTTGGCGACTCCATTTTGAAAAACAACAGTTGAGCTTTGTTCGTAAACGACTTTTGGAAATTTAAGATCTAGCTTTAGTTCGCTCGCAGGCTCTATATCTAACAGTGGCATATTTTCTTCATTGGCGTGACTTACAAGACTTAAGAAAAGCGAACATAGAACAAGTGTTATATTTTTCATAAATTTCTCCTCGTTTAAAACAATAATATTATATCGCACTGCATTGTTTCGCAATTTAATTGTTATTAATTATTTAATTTATAGTTAATGAAAATATAATTTTAGACTATAATCATTTGAAATTAATGTTCTTATGGCTCATAGAAATATACATAAAATTCATACAAATTCTCTCCCTCAGAGGCTTCCATGATTTGGTCAGATTGTTTTATAGTTTTGGACAAATCATTTTGAATTCGGTGTTTTGGTTTTCCATTTCTAATAACAAGACCTGTTGCTAGAAAAAACTCTAGGATTTCGCTGCTTTCGTAAAGTGAAGTGTTTTTGCGCTAGTGTAAAAGACTTCTAGAGGTCGCAAAGCCCCACTACACTGAATAAACCGGAGCAAAGTGCCCCGCGGCAGCACACACTTAACGCGCGAGGAACAACACTGCTGATCTAAAGTGGGGAGCAGATCACTGGAGCTTTTTCCAAATAAGGTATGCTTCATGCAAGTGTAAGCGTGCGACTCATTTCAAAAGCAGAATAGGTCGGCCTAATTTAACAAGGGGCGCTTCGACGGGGCGTCATTAACTTCCTCTCACGAAAAAGGATTATCAAATGCCTACACCACTCAAGAAAAAAAGTGCCCTTAAATTGAATCACATGGAAAAGTGTGCCACCGGCATCATAGGCTTTGACCAAGTTACGGAAGGTGGGCTTCCGAAAAATAGAACCACTTTAATTTCTGGGGGGGCTGGCTCTGGCAAAACTCTTTTGGGACTTGATTTTCTAATCAGGGGCGCGACTGATTACAATGAGCCGGGCGTTTATATGTCCTTTGAAGAGACAGCAGAAGAATTGTTTCAGGATGTGGCTTCTCTCAATATGAATTTGTCAGGGCTTGTTTCACGGAAAAAGATTAAGATTGAACATGTTATTTTGGAGCGCAAAGATGTTCTTGAGAATAACTTCAATCTTGAAGGTGTATTCGTTCGTTTGGAAAATGCCATTGATTCTGTTGGCGCCAAACGCGTTGTATTAGATTCCATTGAATCTCCATTTGCAGGCATCATGGATCCTGGCATTCTTCGCATAGAGATCAAAAGACTCTTCAGGTGGCTTAAAGACAAAAAGGTTACGGCAATCGTTACCGGCGAGCCCGGCGAAGGCTCTTACACTCGCCATGGCATGGAAGAGTATATTTCTGATTGCATCATTCTGCTAGATAACAGAGTTAAAGATCAAATTGCCATCCGTAGAATGCGTGTCATTAAATATCGCGGTTCAAATCATGGAGCAAACGAGTATCCATTCGTCATTGATAGGGAAGGACTTTCAGTCATTCCTATCACGTCTGCGGGATTAGATCAGCCGGGCACAAACAAGAAGGTTTCGACCGGCATCCCCTCGTTAGACAAAATGTTCAAGGGAGGCAAGCCGGGATTTACCCGAGGCAGTACGGTACTGGCGTCGGGCACTGCAGGAACGGGTAAGACGAGCTTGGCTGCCGCATTCGCAGTAGAAAGCTGTAAACGTGGCGAAAAGTGTCTTTTCTTGTCTTACGAAGAATCTGCGGGGCAACTCATTCAAAACATGAGTTCTATAGGCATTCACTTAGAACTATGGGTAAAAAAGGGACTCTTAAAGATCGAGTCTACCAGGCCATCTTTTTTTGGCTTGGAGATGCATTTACTCGAATTATACAAATCCATCGAAACTTTTAAACCAAAGGCCGTGGTGATAGATCCCCTAACAAGCCTTATTGGAGAAGGCGACGAGCGTGAAATTATGTCCATGATTACTCGCATGATTGATCTTTTAAAGTCCCGGGGCATCACTACATTTTTCACAAGTCTTGTTTCTTCATCCGCTCAAAATGACACGAGCGGCGAAATCGGCGTCTCGTCTTTAATCGACACATGGATTGTAGTGAGAGAATTGGAAGAAGATTCGGGTAGAAAACGCACTCGTGGACTTTTCATCGTAAAGTCTCGTGGCACCGGTCATGAGAGTGACGTCCACAAATTAATTCTGAGCGATGATGGAATTGCCCTAGTGCCCATGGATGGAGGCGCAACCCACGATTCAAAAAAGAAGGCTGCTAAAAAGACTGCTGCAGCCCTGGGCCTCGGGAAGTAAATCATGGGAGTATTACGCCCGACCTTCATTGTCGGAATTGGCGGCTCAGCGGGAGCCCTTAACGTATATAAGGCGTTTCTCGATGCCCTGCCGTCTAATACAGGTATGGCCTTTGTCATTATTTCTCACATTAACCCAGAGGCCAGTAGCCAGTTAGCTCAAATTTTGTCGCGGCACACGAAAATGCACGTCACAGTGGCTTCTGAAGCAATGCCGATCCAGGCGAATCACGTCTACGTGATTCCACCGAACGCGGATCTTTTCATGGAGAACTATAAATTCAGAGTCATCTCCCCGCGCACAATCCGCAACAAACAGATCGATTTGTTTTTTACTTCTTTAGCAGAGGCGATGGGTAAACATGCAGTCGGCATAATCGTCTCTGGGTATGACGGCGACGGTACTGACGGATGCAAGCGCATCAAAGCAAAGGGTGGAGCAACCTTTGCTCAGGACTCATCTGCCGAAGTAATCGACATGCCTTCTCATGCTGAAAAATCAGGTTGTATTGATTTTGTACTTCCAATCGAAAAAATTTCGGTGAAACTTCAAAAATTGGCTACCGCTATTCAACGAAAAATGCGGTGAAGGTAGCGCGATTTAACTTTAGGACAAAACGGCAATAAATTTTGATTGTTCTAACTGAACGGGCCTTAAAATCGATCATAATCGCCCTAAAGTGATTACATTTTGTAACAGTCAAAAGAGATTATATAAACCTTATCTGACACAGATGTTTCAGCGATTTTTCGGATATTTCTTATTGTTTCCGCTAAGACATCACGTACCTTTTGGTAATCCTTCTCAGACATTGTTAGTAGGCCGCTATAGCGGGTGCCATCTAGTTTAGATTTATTTTGCATATCAGCAAGAATTTTAGTTTTCCAAGTCGTGTGCATATAACGAATGAAGGCAGAGTCTTTTGTGAGATGTAAGAAATTTGTCGTACTCTTCCAGGAAATTTTTTCGCTGGTCACGAGGCCCATTAACTTCAGTCTCCCCAAAACGCTAATCACTTCTTCGAGGGAGGTTCCAAGCGCTTTGGCTATAGCAGGTGCAGTTTGAAACTGTTCAATCTGAGTAAATGCATGGATCGCCTGATAGATCCAGTTGCCATAATATTCTGCCTCGGATAATTCAATTTTAGTCGAGACTTTTGTCTTTGGTTTTAGGTCTCGTTTAGCTTCCAGGATGTGATTTAGTTTTTCCTGACTATGTCTTTTCAGGGCTACGGTTGCAGCGCGATCGCGCATAATCATCGCTAAAAAGAATGACTTTTCCTCATCTGAAAAGCCAAAGTAAGTAGCCGCATCCAAACCCTGCTCTAGACTAAAATTGGCTCTCTCGGACAATACTTGGGCTATAAAAGTAGAATGACACCTCAGATGATCAGCGAACTTTTTAATCGCCCCCCTCGGTCTACGTTTTTCTTTGAACCCAAGATAATCATTTACAATTTCTCGATACTCAGAAGCGTCCCAGTTAAATTTCATCAGAAGATAAGTATAGTAAAGCTATTGCTAAATCAAGTCTTATAGAGAATAAAAATCTATCTATTTTTTACCCTTGATCTATATTGGAAATGTCAGGCGCGGTGACAGAAGTAGAAGACTAAAAAAATTAATCAAAGGAGAAAACACAATGAAAAAATATTTAGCAATTTTGACTTTAATAGGGAGTTTTGCCCATGCCGGAGGATCGATCGGTGGCGGCGAAGTTAAATACAAACCTCTAATGAAATGCGATAACGAAGTCGCACCTGAAAATGCAATTCAAGAAGTGTGGATTGTTAAGGAAACCGACGATAACGGAAAGGTCATAACTGAGGCCGAACTTCGAATTGCCCCAATAGATAAAGACGGCAAAGCTACGGATTATTTTGTCACTCGCGATAGTGACATTTATTCGGACCCTGATGGATCAGTCAATATTCCGATCTATAGGTATTCCGAAGGTGGCGATAATGATGATGAAATTATTGGTGCGTTTGGTTGGCAGGAATTAACCAAATCGGGATCGTTGCTTATTGCTCAACAAGGGCTTGATTTGCAGATTTTTCTAGCCAACTGTAGAATGCAAAAGCAAATGAGAAAGAAGTGAGAAGAAATGCGGCACAGCGAATTCTGTGCCGCTGAATTTTTTCGAAGGGAGAATTTTGTTTGGTAAAGTGCTATTTGCATCATTTTTTTACTACCAACTTTGGAGTCACTCAAAAATTATTTTGTAAAAACACAGTCGAGGTAACTACTTAATAATTTAGTGCGGTTACGAATAGAGACAAGCGCCTTGTTCTTTTTAATTTTGATTTTAAGTCCCATCCTATTTAAATTTAATCCGTGACCGCTAGCAAAAGTGACTGAAGCGGTTAATGAAGAGCTTGTTGATTCAAATGAAGGGGTAACCGGTATACCAAGAACGTTAGAGTTTAGATCCAGCGGTTCCCAATCAAATTGAATATCAGAGTAAGTGTGATTTTCAGATTTTAATGAAGGATGCACCATCATGGTAATTACGGCGCCACTAGCATGAACCGCGCAAACTTTTTCATCTTCTGTTTGTCCAAAATGTAGCTCTCTAATGTCAGAGTATTTTTTATCCATAACTGGTTTGGGTAATATGGCCTTATAAGTCTCAATAACAATCTGTTGTTGCTCTTGCAATTGCTCTAAGCTTGCGTATGCCGAAGAGACCATTAACGTCATCGCGAAAGAAAGAATTACCAATAATGTCGGCATACAACCTCCTAGTAAAGATTAAATACTGAGATTTGAGTGTTGCAAGTGATATGCCGTGGCTGCAAAGATTTACCATAAATGGCCAGAAACTGACATTTTTTGCTCAATATCCATATACAGCTAAGTTTTATCAATAGCTTACATTTATTAATTTTAAATTTGCTTCATTCTGATGTTTGGCATGCTTTGCATAGTTCAGATGTAGATAAGGTACCAAACTAGATTTATTGGAGAGAAAAATGAAATTAATAATATTTGCTTGCTCGTTGACAACCCTGGCATTTTTAAGTTTGGCGGCCGCAAATGTAAAAACTCGATGTATCGTGATGGGAATGGAGGGGCTTTCCAACTCGTCTAAACCTCCGGCGCCCGGCGATACCATTATCTTTGATACTTCTCACAGTCAGATGACGACTTTAAGATTTATGATAAATGATAGGCGTGAAATCAAATATCCCACTAGTTGGTTCCCTCTCGCTAAGACACTTGAGAAAAGCGAGGTGGAATCATTTTCTTCAGATTCCACTTTATACACATCTGAAGTTACAGTTTGGCCGGTCGGCATGGGGCCAATTCAAATTGAAACAAAGTTAGAATTTAAAATCGATGAAAAGGGAAATGGGACAGCGATTTTTTATCAAAGTAAAGTTGATAACAGTCGAGGTAGGGTCAACTCCATTACTCCGGATTTGACTTCTGGAGAAATTATCGAAGGATTGGATGCCGATGCCCGGCCTGAAATCTTCACTTTAGAAATGAACTGTAATTCTATGAATTTAAAATAGCGGAGAAAAATTCTCCGCCAACAAACGTTATTTTTTGCTTTGAGCAGGCAGACGCACAATAGATTTGTGAGGAACGCACTCATCGATAAGTTGGTTGACCCTGCTTTTAAAAAACTTAAGCTGTTCTGTTCCGAGCAGTGCTTGATCTATCGTTAGTTTTTTCTTTTTAAAGAGCACCTGAAAGGTAATTGTCTTTTCGTCAAATCCAATGACGTAGCCTTCAATTTTACGACAAACTCCGGCATTGACTTGGGAACTCACAAAAAGCATGCTTATTAGTAGACTTATTGTGATTGGTTTCATTATCCCTCGAGGCATTATATGAAAATTAAGTTTTTATCTTTTATTGCCGTATCTATAAGTTTGCTCCTTACATTTTCATCTCGTCAAGCGCTAACTTGCGGGTCCGATGAAAACGGCCCACGCGAAATTTCATTTGTTCCCGGCGAAAGGGACGGAGTATTGAATATGCAAATAAGTACTAAAAAAACAGGCCTAACAAGTATTATCGAAGATGAGTCGGGCTTCTTGGGTACCTATTATATGGTAGATTTTCTTTCTAAACAGATTCGTCCCAATGAAAAAGAAGAAGTTTTACCATCGAAATATCGGGATGAATTTGATTTTTTGCTTGAACGTATAGGAAAGCTCCGTTTAGTTGTCAGTGAAATTCCGGAGACTGACGGCCGAAAGGTAATTTTAGAAAGTATTGATCATCTCAACAATGTAAGCAAAGGGCCGGACTCCGTAAATCAAGAACAGATGGATAAAGCTTGGAAAAAAGTAGTCCTAACTTTATATGAAAATAAAACTGAAATTACCACAAAAACCAAAAAACAGATATCGGACTCATTTGGTGAAAGCTATAAACTGGGAGTGGAAAACTACTTCTCTGTTCACAGATCTAGAAGTTGTGGATCAAGCGTGTTAAACATTAGTAAAAGAAAAGGTGATGCGGGGAGCGAAGACACACCCCAAAAATCCTCACAGTAAATTTATAATAGAGCCTGTTTTTTTTGAACGATAAAAAACTCTTTTGGCGAAGCCTTGAGGCGCACATAGACTGCTTTCAGTAGGACCCACATCCAGCGCAGTTTTATATTTCGCGCCCTCATAGCAATCGAAAGCGCCAATAAAAAACTGACAAACACATTTAAAAAGCCAATAAAAATCACACCCAGAATTGCTAAGGCCAGTTTGCTACCATCAATTTGACCAGCATGATAAAGTGCCGCGGTGGCAAGTGTTAGTGAGCCACTTGAGAGAGTAACATGTCTTACGTCAAGCGCGACGCCGAAAAAATGTCCAAACACGGGTAGAAATGCAAGTAGGAAGCCTATGCCAATGTTTCCCCCAAAACCAGAAATGTTTGCGCCTAGCCACTTGCCGATAAAGCCACAGATTTTTTTTCCAAAATATTTATTAAGTCGTCGATTAAACACAATGGCTTCAGGAATCCGCCGATAAACAAACCAATTCTCTATCCATCCGGCAAAAATACTGGATAACCACAACAGTACGCCAGTCACGATAGCAAAAGGAATCGTAAAACTCAGAAAGGGATGGAGCGATGCTACAGTCTTATGAGCGTATTCAATGTCGAAGAGTGAGGCGCCATTGGATTTGCGGTAATAATGTTCTAATAAGAAGGCGGTGGGAACCACAAGTCCCACGTTTCCGACAATAGCGGCAAATTGTGAGCGCATGATTTGAACGACCTCGTCAACAAAGGACTTCATATTCTCAGCTTTATCTATGTTAGTTAGTTTCATGGCCAGAGCCGGACCAGTCATCGAGGATTGTTTTGTAGCCAATGTAAAATGGCAAAACTGCATAAAAACGAAACTACTGGCAAAATTAATGAAATGAAAAAATCCTTCAAAAAATAGCGGGAGTGACAGATGCGCAATTTTAAATTTAGCTATGGTCGTAAAGCCAGTGATAATACCACCACCACTGCCTGCCAATAACATTTTAAAATACTCCCCACGTGTGCGGGTGATATAGTGTTCGCCACTGGCGCCTGCGCGTTCGACTATTTTGCGCGAAATGAGTCTTAGGTTATCTTGTACAAGTCCACTTAAAGTAGATTGAGTCTGTTGATCTCTGACGAGTAACGAAATAAATTTTAGAATAAATGGAGCGGCATTTGAATCAGGTTGAGAAATTTGCAGAAGCTGCATCAACCATTCAATGCGAGCCAAAGACTGCATAAGATTCTCAAGATGGTAGACAATAGCCACGCTGACGCCGCGGTCTTCGAGGTGTCCAAAAACTTCGCGGACGCCCTGACGACATAAATTAATTTCAGCGATGCAGGAATCATGTAACTCGCTAATAGTTTGCAAATTGGGTTCCGCCTGGCCTAAATTTAATACAAAGTAACTCAATGTAGTATTTAGATTTAAAAATGGAGACTCAGTTACTCCAGTGGCCTGCATTCTCTCTCGAATATCTCGCGAAAGTCCCAGTTCGGCGACATGGGTTCCGAGAACAATAAGGGCTTCTCTAAGGCTAGTTTGCAGTGATGTGAAGGGCGATTCAGACTGAGATTGATTAATAACAGAGAGAATATCTTGAAACAAAAGAGGATCCATTTTTTCAATCCATGCGGCATCATGTGCTGAATTAAATAGTCGTGGAAATGTGTCGGCAAAATCCTGATCGTGAATGGGCGTTGGTAAAATTTTATTTAGGACGCGGTCGGTGGCCTCGCTAAAAAAACCACTTTCGCGTAAAAGACCCGTAGCGCTGAAAAGCCTAAGACAACTTGTTTCATTTAGTATTTTTTGTAAAACCAGAGAGACCTCTGCCTTCCAGTTTTTATTTTCATTAAGAAGGAAAATCATCTGTTTTAGGCGAAGGAGCTCTAAATGCGTACCTGCCTGTCCAGAAATTTTGGCGTGATGAATAGCGTGAAATAGATTTTCGAGCCACAGTATTTGCTCTGGTAATGGCGCGTTGTGGTTGGCCTTACCTAAAACTGTTGATAAATCACGAGACTTAAAGAGTTGCATTTAATTCACCAGACCCAATATCACCACAAAATGAAAAGCAGCGCCAACAATAACGAGAAGGTGAAATATTTCGTGATACCCGAAGTATCGGGGTGAAGGATTTGGATACCTAAAGGCGTAAACAAGGGCGCCAATTGTATAAACCAGGCCACCAAGCAATAGAAGTGTGACCTTGGCTATTCCCAAGGTCGCATGAAATTCGCGTAAATAGGGTGCGACCATCCAGCCGACCGAAACATATAATACGGCAGACAACCACTTAGGGGCATTGACCCAAAAAAGTGACTGAATAACCCCCATAACTGTCGCAATCCAGATAAAAACTAATACCCTGGAGGCGCTTTCGCGCGAAAGTGCCAATAGGCAAATCGGGGTAGCTGAACCTGCAATCAACACAAAAATAGACGAGTGATCGAGTCTTCGCATCCAGGCTCGGCGTTCTGTGCTCCACTGAACGCGGTGGTATAGAGCGCTTATTCCAAAGAGTCCACAAAGACTTAAGGAGTAAATTAACATCGAAATAATCGAAACCAGCTCATGACTTTTAGCTATTAGCATCGCACAGGCGCCCAAAGAAAAAAAGAACGCTCCTTGATGAAAATGCCCCCGTAAAAGGGGTTTGATTATTGGTTTTTGAGATTCGCTCATATTAGGCCACGTGAATCGAAGAACTGGTGCCCTCGCCATTTCCACCAATGGCAACCGACAAGCGCCCTTTAGCGCCAGTAGTTAATTCGGCCTCTGTGCCAAAAGGGATGATACGTATTAAATTTGAATTCACATTCTGCACTCCGCTTAATACAGGAATGTCGACGGCTGAGGCAAAGCGGTCCAAAATGGGAGGCCAGAGACTGCTACCGTCGGGCTCAGTGCAGCCGAGAAGAGAGCCAAAGATTACCGCTTTTACATTCGAAAGGTAGTTGGACTGAATCAAATGTTCGAGAAAACCGTCAATCTCATGCGCACGTGAGCCGGACTCGTCCAAAAATAAAATAGTAGCCTTAGGATTACTGGACCAAGCCGTCCCTATTGTAAGAGAAATTTTCGACAGATGGCCACCAATAATGGGTGCCATTAACATCCCTGGAATTTTTGCTGATTCATTCAACGGCTTCAGCCCATCAAAGCTAATTTCAGGCACTTTTCCGCGAATAACATAAACCAATTCTTCCAGGCTCTTTTTAGACATTTTTTTTGATACAACTTGGTCAAGTGTGGGGCCATAGATTGTCGACCATTTCCACGAGTTATTTAAATGGAGATGCAAGGCCGTCGCATCGGGGCCGCCAATAAATAACTTGGGGCGAAGCGGCTTATTTATTTTAGCCAATATAGATGTTAGACGACCTGATCCATAGCCATTCTTAACACACCATACAGCCTTTGAATGTACATCGTGAAGTGCAGTAATTAAATGTCTGGCTCTGGCATCATCAGTATTCGAGGACAATAGTTCGGGGCCTAACAAATCTTTTGGTATTCTTGGTTTAAGTCCTAATTCTCCTAAGAATAAAATGATCTGGTTAAGCGACTTCTCCGACGCTCCCGAGCCGGGTGCAATAACATCAACGATGTCGCCCTTCACTAAACAATTCCATTTGGCGAAGGAGCTCATCTAAGTACCCTCAGCTTGCACGTCAAGTGCACGAGTTTCGGTCCACGGAGAAGAAGTGTTACTCTTTTTTGCTCGCATACGCCAATAAACTTTGGAATTCGGTAACTTCTTTTTCAAAACGAACTGAGTATCTTTAGATACCTCTCTATTCAAAGATTTGGTAAATCCTCGGTCGGTGGCAAAATCAATTTCATAGGACGTAGCATTTTTTACAGTTTCCCAGGCAAAGGCTACGGGTGTAATTCCAGCAAACTCGACAACAGTTGCCCCATCGCTGGGAGAATTTACGCTGGGAACCGCCAGTGAACTGGCCCGACCCACCAAGAGAGAGGCTGTCCTAGAGTAGTCCTGTCTCTTATACACATCTCCGAGCCCACGAGACTAAGGCGAATCTCGTATGCCGTCTTCTGCTTGAAAA
>ENA-ORBV01011457-ORBV01011457.1-microbial-mat-metagenome-genome-assembly--contig:-NODE-11457-length-13918-cov-5.770320_pt1 | contig 13918 bp, 8 predicted proteins | sample MGYA00237777_ERZ505514 | MGnify/ENA primary metagenome ERZ505514 (study PRJEB26160, sample SAMN06269048) | microbial mat metagenome | isolation source: Oligotrophic lake microbial mat | place...
ATCTAAACGGACAACAATCACGGAAACAAACAAGAACTTACCCCTAGACAAAATCAGCCCACAACACTTGCAAGCTCTACAAAACGCAGGTCCAGTCACCAAAAAAGTCTCAACATTGACCGAACTGCAGCACAATGAAGAAGCCAAAGCTCTCAAACAAGCTACTGACAATTCCAACAACAAACGAAACAGGAGGAGAACAATCTACTTTTGCATTAGACATTCTAACCTCTGGTCTAAATCTATCCATTCAATTGTCAAAACTATCAAAGACAAATTCAACCTCCAATGGCTGAGAGTATCTGTGTCCTACCACAGATTTACCAACCTTGGAGAAATCTTTCAAAGAGATCCATCCACGAAACTCGTAGTGGGCACAAGCACCCAAGACTTTGAACCTCTGCCTTGCAATTGCAGAACTGGAGGAACTGGTGCATGTGGCTACAATGCCATGTGGAGGAATTCAACAGCAATCTACAACGACAAATGCAACAACACAGGAAAAGTGCACATAGGAAGCACCCAACAAAAATTCAAAGCTAGAATGCAACAACACTTGAATGAAGTCCAAAAGCTTTTCAAACTTGGCTAGAAATCGGTCTCATGCACCAAACACTTTGCAACCCAATTCGATGATGCAATCCATCCCCAGTGAACCAACGTGAAGGAACAACTTGCACAATCATCTGGCAAGGAAACCCAATCAGTGCAGTCAAAACTTTTGCCACCAAAAACTGTGCCATGTGTGCTAAAGAGAATTGTAATTCTCAAACAATCCAGATCCAGCTCACAACTTCTTATCAACTCTGACAACGAAACCTGCAGTGCCTATGGACACACACCACATTTCCACAGATGTGCAAAGCAGACCAGCATCAACACTGATGAGTCAATCAATGACAAAACAGTCAGCCCAATGCACGAAGTTACAACAGATTTTACTAGGTGCAATGTTTGCCTATCTGATGTCTGACTAGAAGCACTGTGAGGACCAACAAAAAGAAATTATTTGTATTTATTTTTAGAGCACTAGCCTAAAAACAGCTCAAACAATTTGCCACAAATCAGTCACTCTTTGCTGTTTGGGATGATGATTTGATGATGAGGGCAACTGACATGGCCCAAATGAACCAACAGAATGTCCATTTGATCAAACACGTTGAGGAATTGACCATTTCTTCAAACATTTACTTTCTGATTTTTGCAAGCCCAACTGACGCAGGGGCGTTATTCATTGCCACAAGCGACCATTTGAGAGAGAGTCCTGTGCCAGAGGAGAGTTTAGGATCAGGGGAGAGCAGCAAGCTCTCCCCTAATTCAGAGGAGAGTTTTAGGGGAGAGTTTGTTTGACAAGAAAGAACTGTGACACATTTTTGCTTGTGTCCGAAACTCTCCCCTGAAACAGTGGAGAGTTTCAAAACTCACATTGAAACTCTGCTTTATTTAAGGGCTCTTTTGGCATTATGCGCAATGGCCCTGGCAGGCACAGTGCATGCTCACATGCTTGCAGCTTCCCAAACAAAGCCTTGCTTGTGTCTAAAACTCTCTCCTAAAACAGGGGAGAGTTTCAAAACTCTCCCCTAAGTCGGTCAGAGTAGAGTTTGGAGCACATTTTGAAACTCTCCCCTATTTTTAGGGGAGAGTTTGATACTGCACTTTGTTTAAGGGCTCTTTTGGCATTGTGACCAACGGCCCAGAAAAACAAGTGGAGCTCCAAATGTCTTTGTGGACAGATCTTGTCCTGCCACAAAACAGTTGACACAATGCCAGATCAGGGAACAAATTGTTGACCCAATTACCCTCATGCTGCAACATCTCTGTGCCGGGGCCACAACTACACTGCACATGAAAAACACCTGTCAATAGTTCAGGGGTCATCAAAACAATGTGTGGCAGATTTGGCCTGCTGCAGAAACAACCTGTCAAGGGGGGAAGCATGATCACACAGTGGCGAAGCGAAGGGGTACCGGCAGTCAAGTGCGCACCTTCGTTCGGCGCTTTTCACAGCAAACCGGTCCTATGACGTACCAACGGGCGCTGGACAGGTGCGAATAGCCCTCTGCCCTCGCTGAAGTTCGTCTTAGCTTCCCTTTGTGCACCACGTCTTCACAAAAAGCAGCTGCTTCAGCTCACTGGCTTTACTTCCATGCCAGCGATGGTACCAGTCTTCCGAGTAAGAACAAGGCAAGACGACAGAATCCTTACCGTACTGCAGCTGTCTTTGCCTCTTTGGCATGAACGCCACGGAACAACCAGAGACGTACTTGCAGAGCGATCAGCTTCGTGCAGCTGTCTTTGGTTAAATGCCGTTAAACACTCGAAGACAATTCGAAGACGTACTTTAGTAGCAAGCACTTCAAAGCAGCTGTTTCCGAGTGAAACAACCTTCCGTCCCCAGGAAACCAATTGGTTGTGTAGAAAGTACTGTACACAAAAAGAACCCGGTGACCAAGGAGATTCTCATCCTCATTCAAAAAGCTGCCCAGTGAGTTGTGCCACGTATCTCTGGCCTGACAACACATATCTCGAAAGCTGTTTGTCGAAAATAATCGCTGCCATGGACATGCCTTGTCCATCGATTTGAATACAGAAGACTCCTGTTGTCTTCGGAGCAGCAGGTTGTTTGCCATTCGAAGCCAGTTACGTCTCATAATTTGGTTGCGTCAAAAAGTTGCAACGGATATACACCACCAGTAGCTAGCATTGCATTACACAATAGGCAGGCAAAGAAAAAGAGAAACAAGGTAACCAACAGAACCAACAGCACAAAATGGCTCTTCTCACCGGCACCGCATCTTTGAATATACTCGCGGGGATCTGCGCAAGTGAAAGTCAAAAAGAGTCGCTTCTCCTGGAGAAGGCCTCTTCGTCTCTCTTGAACCACAAGGTTCCCAGCACCATCAGTACCAATACCGTGGACTCACAAGCAGAAAGGATCGAAACGAACAAGGGCGTCAGCGACGACGACGAAGAAGAAGCGACGCATCCAGTCCAGTTCTTGGAAAAACTCTTTGCGCGTCACAATGTTCGTCTCGGTGGTCGACGATGCACCAAGAAGCACTTGAGCGTCAAAGCCAATACTTCATCTAATATCGTGGAAGACCAGGATGCCTATGATATGGAAGTGACCATGGCAGTTCGAAATGGAAACCTTCCCAAACTCAAGGAGCTACACCAAACAGGATACTCGATGGATGCCTCGAATCGGTTTGGCGAATCGCTCTTGCATATTTCTTGTCGTCGAGGTCATACGGCCATGGTCAAATTCATGGTGCAAGAAGCCAAAATCAATCCCCGGGTCATGGACGACATGGGTCGGACGGCCTTGCACGATTGTTGTTGGTCGACCCAACCCAATTTGGATACCATGGATGTTTTACTTCAAGTCATGCCACCCGTCAGTCTTTTGATGCAAGATACTCGTGGCAACACACCCTTTGATTATGCACCCCGCAAGCATTGGGGCATTTGGTTGAAATATTTACAGGAGCGGGAACATGTCTTTGTGAATTGGATTGTCTCACGAAGACGGTTGGTAGCCGCCAGAGCGGCAGCCGCACAAATGGAAGCACAAGCGAAACGAAGAGTCGAGCGAGAACAGGACTACATGGTGCAACTGCAGCAAAGAATTGCGTCGTCGTCGGCGTCATCATCGTCTTCATTATCTGCGCCATCGTCATCTGTATCGTCATTATTGGGCAGAACGATACGATTGGATTGAATATATCATGAATATGCTGGAGAGCTCATTGGTAGTACTTGGGGATTCGTTACTGTTGGCAGCACTTTACCGCCAGCATGATTTGGCGGCAGTGGAAGTTTTTGAAATTACATATATGATTGTTTATACCTTTAATAACGTATAGATAGAGGAGAGCTTGAGTAAAACACTGTAGTATTTAAGTATAGTACTGTAGCTTATGTCACAGTAGAGGCTGAGTGGCGTGAAGCCATTTTCGAAAGAGAAGAATAGCCACAGATCTTGCCATCTATTTAGCTTTCTCATGCCGGGACTAAACGACTCCCGCGACCGATCACACCCAAAAGAGCAGACTTGCTCACCGTGGAGTAATTCTGAAGAGGGCTACGATACACAGCAGTCCCACCATGAAGTAGATTTAGTAGAAACGCTCATCAGTTGGAGTATACTCTCTAGCGGCCGGGTCGCTTAATTAGTAAGCGTAACGTTCTCCGTTTGGACTACCAAACAAAAGAGATGGAGTGTTCAGATATTGAAGGAAGTTAGGCCTTGTCATCATATTTCAGCAATCAGTTCCCACGCAGAAAGGTTTTTCGAAATCAACATTGCAAGATGAAAACAAAAAGTATACAGGCTCAAGCGTGGGAGGTTCAAGCATCGCTGTATCTGTCGGAGATGGCATATGACAGCAGTCCCCAAGCTGGAGTTAGGTCGACTTTGGATTCATTCCGTGACGAATTCGACCTCGATGGTGAAGTTTGTTTCTTTTGCACCAGAACAGGCCAAAAGTATGTCATTGCTGTCTGTCGTAGGAATGACTACAAGGTACTCTTTTGTGCATTTGCGGGGACGCATCTCCAAGGCGACTGGGACAACGCCAGCCTACATCTCTATCACGAGACAGATGCGCAAGAAATTGGAGCTCCAGCTCATGCCGGTTTTGTCAGGCGAGCGATAGAAGTACCGCTGGGAGGGATCGAAAGGCTCGCACGTGATGCACAAGCTTCCAGAATTGTGTTTTGTGGCCACAGCCTTGGCGGGGCGATCTCTCATTTGTGCTTGGTCAGACTCCTCTACACGCTCCTTGAAACGAAGACAAAGACTACGAACACTGCTCTCGGCGAAGATGATGTGTTATCCATCGGATTTGGTTCTCCTTTTTTTGGAGGCGGAGAGATGGCAAGTCACGTGAAACGGCATGACTGGTCTGACAGGTTTATCACAATTGTGAACGGCAAGGATCCTGTTCCGTGCGTCATGAAGCCCTCGTTCAGTTGCGTGTGGGCCGCTTTGATGGAACGCGTTCAGGGAGAGAACCTAGGTGGGCATCTATTGAGCTTGGGTAAAGCGATGGTGAATTTATCGCGGTATGACTATATGCCGGTGGGGCACTATGTCGTGTTTGAGGCGGGAGACACTTGCAATGTCTCCGTTTGCCAAGGCGATACATTCCAGACTACGACTGAAGACAAGCAAGATTTCAGTCTTGCTCACCATGATCTCAGAGCCTACCAGAGGATTATGGATGCCAAATCAAGGCGTCTCAAAGAAATTTGCACACTGGTTGATCAAGAGGACCGACGAATCGATGGTCCTCCTGGAAATGAGCCTTCTGTAATGAAATCGTCCGGTCTGTCCCCAGAAGTGTACGACGTGATATCCGAAACATTTAGCAGTGGCAAAACAAACCATTTCCGTATCATCAGAGTCTACGGGCGCAATTTGGACTTGATCCGTGGAGATTCGGTGACGATGGACAAGGAACGCCTCGATGCCAATTGGAGTAGCAACCCCCTATTGAGAAGCACATTGCTTAGGCAAAGTGTGCGAGTTCTCGCCTTGGAACATCAGTTGAAGGAAACTACACCTGGAAAGCCAAAACATGACATCCCGCTAGTTTTTCAGTCTGACCTTCTTACGAATAAAAATATTCCTTACACCATTGAGGCCACACTATCCCGCAGCAAGTGTCACGAGATGAACGGTACACCCGAAGACCCGCTAGTGTTTTATGGTGGTCAGTTTTTCCTGGATTCACAACAGCAAGCTTGGATTATGAAGCAGCTTTTTGGCGACGACAGCCTTGAACGGCAGCTGAAAAGATTCCAAGAGCTTGTCACAGCCAGGAAGTGCGTCGGCGATACCACTTTTCTCACAATGCAACCTGCGTGGGAAAAACTGGAAGACGTTGGAAAAAGAGTGCCCGGAACAGTAGCAGGGAAGGTCAAGGACAACGATTCCAGCCAAAGTAGGATGAGAGATGAGTTGTATGATTGGATTGTACCTCCTAAAGGCCTTGTTCTCCGGACAAAGGGACAGGTCCTTGGTATAGTGGCTGTGACAGCCATGTGCTGCCTACTTGGTGGCGGCATAATCGTGGGTGGAGGACTGGGCATAATCCTTGGTTTCGGCACAAGTCTAACCGGTGGATTTGTATCGGCTCCCGCCGTCATAGCAGCTGGCTGTAGACTTGCCTTTCATTTGTTCCATTCAAAACTCCATACAAAGTACTATGTGATGCTGGAGGACTTTGTCAAGCTGTACAGAGGGTCAGCCCCCAAGACTATGTCTGAGTTTGACCTGGAGGAGGAGCTTTTCAGGGCCCAACGTGACTATGCCGGAGAGGCTGCCGCCAAGGATCAGCAGAAGACCACCTGCTTTGAGGAATTGAGTGATCAATCCAAGTCTGACATCAAGGCACGCGTTGAGTTGATCAAGGGTCTTCACGCGATAAAAAGAGAGCGATTGAAAGGCACGTTGGTGGCAGTTTGCGGTCCCCGAGACTCAGGCAAAACGACTCTGGTGTCTCAATTGCTACAAAGACCGGAGCTTGAGCATGGGACCGGCATGTCGGGTGGAGAAAACGAGACACGAACCATTACACCCTATCCTGTTCCCTGTGTCCACGGTTTCGCTCTCCTCGACACCCCTGGCCTCACGGGTCCAGAGATTGCCATACGCGAGAAATTTGACAAGGCAGCACTGAACTTGGCATCGGCACATGTCTACATTCGAGAGTTCCAGGGATTGCCAACAAAGATTGATTTAGAAACCGTGCGGAAGATTAGGCAGTGTGCGGCTCGAAGTCAAGAGCCAAAAATTCTGATTTGTCTCAATCGCGGGGCTGGGAAGTTAACCCAAGATGCCACCGGCCAGACACATGACCTGACTGCCAAAGACTTCAAGAAGAAATGGTTGGATCATCTGAACGTGCTGAGATCCAAGGAATCCACTTCCATCGTGCCAAATTATCTGCTCGACAAATTTTCAACCGCTTCCATTCGAGTGGAATTTGTGGAACTTCATGGCGACAGAAATCTAGAGGCAACATTTAACAACGATTCCCGGACAAATGGAATTTTGACAGCAAGCTCGATCGGAGAATGGATTGCTCGGGAGACACAGGCAGAAAACGACAACTGACGCGAGTTTGATGCTCACATGAAAAGGTTCGACTACAAAACTTGGCAGCTAGGAGTCAAACAGTGTCGACAAGAACGACGCGAGCGCGAGCAAGAACAAAAGGAAAATAATATGGAAGAATTGTTGCGATGAATTATTAGTTTGCTTGACTCCCTTGTGATTGATGAAATTGACTCGCGCAGGTTGTAGCCAAGATATATCTGTCCCATTTAGGCACCTTGCCGCGTCCCGTTAATATTGAAACGAACTAGGAGTACTCAGTCCAAAAACATCTTGCTTCACTAAATTGGCTAGCTAAAGTCTGTTGTTTTTGCATGCTCAGCTGTTGTCTGTACCGACAGTAATGTCCACTTTTGCGCACATGAGCGGCACGTGACAGCTCACATGCATTGCCATTAGCCAAAGTTAGACACATGTTCCATCAAGCAGTGCAACCTGTGCGCCTCATGTTGCCGCAAGCCGAGAAAATGTGACCGCGCTCCTCTGGCTGCAGTTTTCCAGCTGGGGCATCTTCAATGTCATTGTTTCTTTGCAAGGCTAGTGACTTCTTGGAAGATGCAAACATGAATGACTTTAACACATTGAGGATTGGGTTCAGGCACACAAACGAATTTGTCAATTGCTTCTAAACAGCTTAATTCATAGGAGAGCCGTTTAAGTGACATGTTGCCATTTTCAAGAGAAGAGAGAAGCAACAGATCTTGCCATGTGTCTGCCTTTCTAATCTCTGTCATTCAGGCCCCATTGTCACCATCTTGACAAGTCCCCATAAGTTTTCAGTGCCAACCATTGTCCGCCCCATCGCCATGCCATGCCATGCCATGCATCCCTAGAAGACCAATTCAATTTGTTGTGCATTTTGCTGCTTCTGCTTCTTGCAATAATCCTGCAATGACCGCTTGAGCTCCTCCACCCCAGGACCACGACAATCATCCGACATGTCACGTTGTGGAATCGCAGCAATTTCATCTCCAGATGTCGTCTCATCTGCCGTCATGGTGCCATTTCGGACACGTGGTGTCCGTTCCCAATCTGCCTGGACACCTGGAAAGACTTCATGAATGACATCAATTGCCATGTCCCGTGCCTCAGGCCCATGCAGGTGTCACGCACCCGCATGGCAGACTTTAAAGGCAACATTTGTGTCCATGGTTGTGGCTGGGATGCGACCAGCAGGATTGCAGTTGGACGAAACACGAGTTTTGAACCCAGAAGCCATTGTTTCTTTCTTGTTCAGTTGTTTGTTTATCAAATCTGATTTTATGGCGCTTGTGCAACGGCAGTTTGACCATTTACTTCAATAATGACAAGCTAATTACTCGTCGACTCGAGATGATCCTCAACGATTCACACTGAACATGTCAACAAAGAAGGTTGCTCAAGCAACACTGTTAAAAGCGCTCGGGCCCATTATTGATTCATGATCATTGATTTGATTGGTTAATTCCCGACGATTCATTGATTCGTTGAAAATTGATTCGTCCTCTTAGTATAGTTTGATGCCAACAAGGCACGACTTGAAGGTGGGACTGCTGCGCCGGCGGTTGAATAAGGTCCCGCAACATCACAACGTGTTATTCCTCCTAGAGAAATAAGGGCGAAGAACAACTACCGCATTATAGTAGCAGTCGTCGCCAAAAGACAAATAGAAAAATCAAATCATCAATGCAACAACAATATTAGTAGATTCAAAACATCCCGCAGAACATATAAAGTGTACTTGTAGTACATATTTTCTCAAGCAAGAGAAAAGGAAAGTTAGTTACATCTGTACTAAGAACGAAAAAATGATGGATGGCGGCCACAGAGTTCTAGGAGAGAGGACCAGCAGGACGGTGAATTCAAGTCATCACGGTGGAACGCACGCGGTGAATGCAAAGTCCAGCAAACAGGACAAGGGTTTGTGGGAGGCAGTCAAAGAGATTCAAATTATAATCAATCTCAATGAAGATCGCGGCGTGAAAAAGTCTGTCGTTAGTGACGAGGAGAAAACAGCAATGATGAAAGTCAAATATATGATCAAGCGAGGCGCATCCATCAATCGAGCATTGGTGCTCCATCGAGCAGTCGCCAACAAATTCGAGAAACGAACCATCCAGTTCTTGGTCGACCTCGGAGGCGATGTGAACATGCAAGACTCGTTTGGAGCGACGCCCATGCACCAAGCTGCTGCCCAACACAATGAAGCTATACAGTGGTTGATTGATTTGGGGGCCAAAAAGCGAGTGACGAGTTTGCAAGGCACGACTCCCATGTTTTACTTGCGAAAAAAATGGCTCGAACATGTGGCCACCTTCCACGAGGAGATTCTAACTGTTCCTGCCAGGGACAGTAGACACCATTTGGAATACGTCTTGGCCTTGATGCCGAGTACGCAGAAAGCCACTCTCATTTCTTATTGGCTTTCTCCAAGAATGAAGTTTCAGCTCCTTCGTTCTGCGGAAATCGAAGGCGACGCATTCTCGGATGGGTGTGGTAATCTCAGTTATATTCCGGACCACCTTTATCGAAATTTTGGAACAGTGACAACCTTTCTCAAGGGTTATCAAGCATGCTTCTTTGCGGCTGCACATTGCCTACGGAACGGAAAAGCTCCCACAGTGAACAGGATAAAGAAGTGTGCTACAAGGTCCATTCGCGAATATTTGGCGTTGGGAGGAAAGGTTGAGTACGCGTTGGATGCCATCATTGACTTGGCCAGTAGTTGTGATATTCAATATTTAGAAGAGGACGACGAAGACTACCAAGCATTGCCGGAAACAGAGCTGGACGATGACTTTGAGATTGCTAAAGCCATGTGCATTGACTATGGAGGAGGTAAGAAAATGGAAGAGAAGGGTCCTTATGCAGATCGAACACAGGACCACCAGGCAGGTTTTAGTCGCGATCTCCCCGAATCCTTTTCGGACCCTAGTGAGGATGACCTCCACCAGCTAGCTATAGATGGCGGTGTGTTCAGGAAGAGATAAGTTTGACATGTTGAGAGGCGGGATGGGATGTCTATTTCTGGACTTTATCCGTGCAACTTAAATGTAACATGGTATCATCTGGAGTAACACACTAGGAAGATTATAGCAGCCGCAGAATATTAATTTTTAAGTAGTTGATCATGTAATGTATTTAATTCCGATCCAATCGAAAATTCGAGCGGATTAGATGTCAGGTTGTAACTCAGATAACTTAACCTTCAATACCTGTTCCAAACACCCTCACTGCGCCGATGTTGTCTTCATTGTCCACAATTCTAAAAGGAGCACCGACAATGACACGGTCTCCTTTTCCATTCATGGCGATCGAATAGCCAAAGGCGTCACCTTCATAGACAGAGGTGGCGTTACCAGCTGTCTTCCATTTTTGTGCGAGATCATCATATGAATAAAGGTAAGCTCTGCCATGGAGGTAGGGCTCTGTTTTGTCATCGATCAGGCCATCGCCTTCCAATAGGTCAGGGCTGCCTGGGGCGCCAATGGCAATTACAGAGCCGTCGTAGCTGAGTCGGACTTGTGCTCCAAAATGCTCCATATGATCCTTCCCATAGAGAACCTCTCCACGCTTCGTCCACTGTTGTTTCTGGCCTCGAGTGGACCCCTGAGTAATTTGGTATACGGTAACCGGCCCACCGCCAAATGTAACACCCACTGCCAGAACAAAGCCATCTTCGGACAGAGAGACTGCACCTCCAAAGCCTTCCATGGCATAATCGCCAAATATGGTCTGGCCAACACGGCTCCACTCTTGCGTCGCCTCTGGCATGGCATACACCTCGACGAGACCTTTATGCGATCCGGCAGCTGCCATACCATCGCTTGTAGCAACTCCAACTGCAAGCTTCAGCCCATCACCGCTCAATGCAAGTGAATCACCGGGTTTGGAAAGATAGATATCGGGCTGAGGCTCGAATTCATGGGTGATCGTATCCTGATGATGGTCATCCTCATCCTCTTCCGTCTCATCTTTAAACACGCGAATGTATCCACCTTTTTTCTGGTGGAAGCCCATGGCTGCCAAAGTTCGGCCATCATGGGAGAAAGCTAGATGTTTTCCAAAGTAGTTACCGTTTCGCTCCAAATCCGTCTCTGCCAGGTATCGATCATCCTTGCCGTCGCCGCCATCCTTTTCTTCGTCGGCGACTTTTAAGGAAGCAGCCGCAGTTGCCTCATATTTTGTTTCTAACGCCTTTGCTTCCGCTTTTGCTACTTCTTCTTCCTTTTCATCAGCAGCTGCTATGGAAGCAGCCGCAGTTGCCTCATATTTCTTTTCTAACGCTACTGCTTCCGCCTCTGCTATTTCTACTTCTTCTTCCTCTTTTTCTTCCTTGATGTTTGCCTCGTATTTTGTTTTTTCCGCTACTGCTTCTGCTTTTGCCACTTCCACGTCTTCTTTTTCTTCCTTTTTGTTTGCCTTGTATTTCGTTTCATACGCATCTGCTTCTGCTTCTGCTACTTCCACTTCTTCTGCTACTTTTTCTTTCTTTTCTTCTTCAGCAGCTTTCATGGAAGCAGTTGCCGTTGCCTCATACTTTGTTTCTAACGCTTCGGCTTCGGCTTCCGCTACTTCTAATTCTTCTTTCTCTTTTTTTACTAGTTCTTCTTTTTCCTTGGCATCTTCATGATCACGACCCATGGGATGCACCTTGGCAATTTGTCGCCAATATTCTCGATCGTTCAAGGACTCAAAGACAAAGACGTGGTCCCCTTCGGTAAAGGCAATGCGGTGTCCCGACGCCGACATGGCGAGGGGCGTATGCTGCTGTCCTGTATGCGACATTCGTTTGTCATCCTCGGTCAATTCTGCCGAAATGACTTGTTCCAGTCGCCAATTGTTACGATCGTTGCGCGTGTGTTTGGCATCTTTGCGGGAATAGACAAAGACCTCGCCAGGCATGTCGGGATTGCGACTGGTCCGAGCAATGGCAATCCGATCGCCTTCTTCGTTCATGGCGACATGATGGCCAAATCCTACCAATCGATTCACGGCCGCCCTGTGCTTGTTGTTGGGAATGGGACCGACCAAATCTTTGCCCAAAGACTCCCATTTGGTCTCCGGGGGGTCCAAGAGTCCTTGGTAATAGTGTTGATTGTCGTTGGTCGCAACGAAACTATAGGAGGCATAGTCCATGTCGGGTCCACCGTGGACCAGAATACTTACCACCAATATCACGGCAAAGAGGTTGATGGCGACCAACCAGGGACGACAAAGGTTCCGTCCTTCATGAAAGTTGTTGGGGTTGGAAATGGGAAGTCCCCAATCGTCACTGTGGAGAAAGGAAGACATTCGTTTAGTGAGTTTGAGATTGTAGTGTGATGGATCGCATGTCTGATGGATTACAGTACTGCATAGAGGTTCAACGCAACATCAAGTCAACAGTACAACTAAAGGGTTCCATAACTATACCAGCAACACGCAAAGAAAGCAAAAGCTTTGAGCGGCTCTTGACATGCACTTACTAAACCACGGAACCATGTGAATGGCCTAGACCGTTGTTCCAGCTCTCCTTGAAGGTCTTCTTTTTGTTGTTGTTGGTGGTGGTATTGCTATTACCTCGGTTCTTGTTGGAGCTAACGTTCTGACGAAAACTAGCACCGTTGTGTCGAGCACGCTGATTCTTCGAGGAGTAACCAAGAGAGACAGTATCTTCTTCGCACTCATCGTCCGTGTGATCACTGTGATCACGGTAGGGTTCAAACGTCACATTCCTACTGTTCTTTCTAGTAGTACTATTACCACTGGTCAAACTAGCACCCGAAGTCGAATCGGTGTCACTGTGATAGGCAGCAGCGTCATAACCATGAGTTGGATATGCCGATGCCGAGGGAGACGACGATGACGCTATTGCTGGCACGGTCGAAGGATCATTGGGACCTGTACTACGTAGCCAATGGGAAAAGTTGGGAAAGGTTTGGGAATCCAAGGGATGTTCGTCGTCAAACATGCCCCCCTCGTCATCCATGGGGGTCATCATCTTGACTTGTGCTTTTGTTGTTGTTTTGTTGAGGTAAACGGAAGTTGTCTGAAAAAGGCAAGGAAGAAAAAGGCGAATAGCAGAAAGGAGGAGGAACTACCGAGTAGCTAGTACTGTATTTATTATGTTATGTGCTGCTCATGAATCAAATACCGACACTCAACTGCGACGGCGGCAAGCTTATCAGTGCAGTATGCTTGTACGATTCCAGCAAGAGAGCAGTGGATGCTTCAAAAGTGTTATCCACTTGTCATCATAATGCATGCATCTGGCTATCCGGTCAACGATCTGGTGAAAAATCCATCCTGATGGAAAAAGTGAGCTTGGTGGCGGCACGAATGAGACAGCTGATAGTCGTAGAAGCAAAAATGACTCACACTTGCTCTACATGCAAGATTTGGATCTTCGTCCCAAAACGCGACAACGATGAATGAATGAATCAATGAATCTATCACAGCTAGCTAGCTAGCTAGCTAGATAATGCTAGCCGCTAGCTAGCTAGCTACTGTAGTATGACTCATTCACTCCAATTGCATCATACATTGAATGATTGATTGATTCATTTCTTCAATCCCATCAACAGCACTGCTTACTTCTACCACCGGAATCTATGTATGGTAGTCAGGATTTAGTTTTATCTACTTAGCCGCCAATCAGTAGGTCTAGTCGAAGGAATTACGAAGCAACGTGCCATCTTTACTCGCCGAGGCCCAACCGCCCAAAGAAGAAACCCAGCTCCTTTTTCTTTATCGCAGCCTTCTCCTGTCTCTTATACACATCTGACGCTGCCGACGAATAGAGAGGTGTAGATCTCGGTGGTCGCCGTATCATTA
>ENA-ORBV01011459-ORBV01011459.1-microbial-mat-metagenome-genome-assembly--contig:-NODE-11459-length-13916-cov-5.526483_pt1 | contig 13916 bp, 9 predicted proteins | sample MGYA00237777_ERZ505514 | MGnify/ENA primary metagenome ERZ505514 (study PRJEB26160, sample SAMN06269048) | microbial mat metagenome | isolation source: Oligotrophic lake microbial mat | place...
GCGCTGTTCTGCCTTTTTTTACACATCATTATTTTATTATTATTATTATTAGGTATTGGGTGCAACGTGCGTCGCGGCGATCCTGGCGGCGGGTGTGATTTACAAACATATCATCCTTCATGATTTGGAATCCCATGACAAACTTCAGGACGGCACGACCACTACCAGCACAAGCTCCACTCGTGGTTTGTTATTGGGATATGGACTGATTCTGCCCTTTTGGTTCTTGGCTCCCATGGTTTGCCTTCGGGCCTTGCCCATTCGAAATTCCATTTTTCGATTCGTCATGGGAACCGTCCCCACACTCGCCATTTTTCGGACTCTGGAAGGTATGTACAAGTGTGGTGGTGGTGTGTATTTATTTTTGCATTCTATACGGATTTATCCTCGAACGATAACACTTATGCGAACAATTCTTTTCGGTGTCCAATGTATGATTGTTATCCTATCAAAGCCGTGCATGGATTTTGTCCCGACTATGCGACTCGGTCGATGACGGATTTTGCCCTCTATTATGCGTCTCCCTTTTTGCTACAATACGATTCGGCCACAAAGAAATATGTCCCGGCGACACTTGGCTCCTTTGCGAAAAAGTTATATTGCTACGGAAAAGGCCTCGTCTGGACCGGAATGATACACTCGTTGTATTTGCATTTTCCGAACCTGTTTCCCTTACACTTTGGTGGTGGCGAGGCTGCCTTTGACAAATCACAGTGGTATAGTTTGACGCACATTTTCAAAATGCAAACACTGTGGCACAATCTATGCTTTGCAGGTAGGTTCTTGTTTGGGCTCGAAGCAAAAGTCTCTTGACCCTTAGCATCGCAATTCTCACACACGTTGGCTCTTGGTTTTTTTCTTTCATCATTGTTTTTAGTATTGTTTCAATCCTACTTGTCCATGTGTGCCTTTGGATTGCATTTGGTCATCATGATGGTGACGGGATACGAGTTGCAAGACATGTGGGTCGATCCCTTGGTCAAGTCCACGTCGGCATCGGATTTTTGGTCCAAACGATGGAATTTGTCGGTGCATACCACCCTCAAACGTGGCATTTATTTGCCTGTTCGGCAGGGTCTGGGTGCCAACAAATATGTGGGTCTCGTAGCTACCTTTTTGGCCTCGGGACTCATTCATGAATGGCTGGTTTGGTTGGTCTTTTCTCCCTTGCAGCCAATGTCGTCCGCCGATTCTTCCTGCGACACCGCCCATAGTAGTAGCACTGGCGACGATGCTTCCACAACGACAACCACCACCTGCTATGCTTACCAGTATCAACCAACCTACGGACCTGCCCTTGTCTTTTTCCTTTTTCAAGCTCTGTTGATTGCACTGGAATTTGGGGTCGGCACGCTATGTAAAACGGCGAGGGCTACAACTCCTGCGGCTACTAATGCTAATACCAATACAGCCGCCACCACGACCATCCTTCCCAGCGCCGTCAAAACAGTTCTCACCATTGGCATTGGTGGGTCCATGGCGCATTGGTTTTCGGAAGCCTATATCCATTCCAATTTCTTCCTCGATGCACAAGTTGCCTATTTCTTGGTGAAGCGAATCTAATCCACAGTCGTCGATGACGACGTTGTCGTGGGTATGAGGACGTGTTGAACGGAGAAAACCATTTCATTCCGGATGATTCATTCCATGAATGAGGCGACATATCCATTCCGAGCTATGCATACTGTTTATAAAGAGCCGAATCCTATGGTGATAATTTCTCTGCCTTGTCGGTAGTTCACGGGAATGATGTCCGCGACAACGCTTGCACACAATACTAAACGTATCATGGTCTATACGGCGCCTTTTCCCCTCGACTTTTCGACTTGCAGCTCTCGGAAGGGTCCACTGTTTGTCTCGTGTACATTGCATTCTGAAAGCACTATAAACAGCAGCTTGATTTTGAACTTTTGTCTCCTGCACGCGCAGGGACAAGCAGACAGTGCCCGTCATTCAGACAGTGGCTGTACCGATAATAGGTCCGCAAGAAAGCCATTGGAAGCCGTTGCGTCAAACGTATCGCAGAAAGCCGGTGCCCCCCGCGGGTTGAGCATTTCGAGGCTGACGGAGCCATCATCATGGATGAAGCCTGGGAAACTTTCTTGTGACAGGCACCAGCCATGTGTGGCATACAATTTTGTCGGACTGAGGAACATCATCCATCGTGAAGATACAGTGGTTGTGACGATAGTGGTTTTTTGGTAGGCCGCCGCCCGGTTTTTAGTCATGGCCTATATCTACGTGCCGCAATTATGCAGGCCGTTTTTGTCGCATCCGTTTCAAGGATATCCATGGCTTCGAGCAAGAAGTTATTGTTGTCGGCGGCGAACTTTGCAAAAACTAAATGAAAGTAATACTATGGTTGGTACTTCCAAATGGCAGCACTGCTATTTTTCTATTATTTTTAACCCAAAGAATCTACCATATAGTGTGGTGCTGTCTTGCCGGCGGAGTCCCCGTAGCAACGACGGAATCTGTTACATCAACGAAACAAAAGCCAGAAGAGCAACAGCGACCGATAGGACCCGTCCTGACAGAGACGCCGCGCTGACTGCTGGCGCCGGCCCATCGTCAAACACATCACTCTCATCGACACCACTGGCGGTCGTACTGGTTGTACCATCCCCAGCTGTTGGTGCCTCAGTTTCTTCTTCCTCAAACAATGTGCTGTTTCCAGCATCGCCGGCCAAGACCGCTTCAGCACAAATCTCGGGGCCAATCATACCTGGAAATGTGGAAGGATGATAGCAAGCCACATCGGTAGCCACGTCACAGGATGGTTGACATCCGACGCCCTGCCCCAACCAAGCACATTCCTTTCTCGAGTTCAAACACGGCTCACAAGCCGGCAATCCATTGCAAGGATGAGCGTCACTGTCCGCCGGACAGGTTGTCACACCGCAATCGCCCATCATGCCGCAGATTTCCGAGCTGCAAAAGTCTCCCGCCTCGCTTGCGTGCCAACTGCAGGTCGACGCACCATTGCTCAGGGTAGTTGAGGTACAGGCACCACACTCGGTAAGGCCGGCACACAATTGGGCATCATCTTCGTCATTTTCAAACATTTGACAGACATCGGCGGTCGTAATGTTGTCGGCATAATTTTTCATATCATAACAACTGACATCTTGAATGGCACAATAGCTCAAGCATTCGCCACTCGTCAAGACACATCCGGCCTCCAAACAGTCGGTACAGGAGGGAGGAGAGGAAAATACCACCCCGCATTGGGTATCGTCGGGGACGGCTCCCGTCGTCACCGTTTCGGCAAAGCCCGCACTGGCTCCGACACAGGTTTCGACACCACAGTCGCCCATGAAGTTACAAACTTCGGCACTGCAAAAGGAACTGGCCCCATTTTCTCGGGCGGGCCACCAAGCGCATCCCGAAACTCCATCGCTCATGAGGGTCGACGTACAGGAATCACAATCCGATTGTGCCGCGCAGAGGGCGAGATCGGCTTGGCCGTCCTCGTAGATTTGACAGATTTCGTCGGTGGAATTGTTGGGAAACAAATTCATATCCCAACAGCCGGCATCGGCAATGACCATGCAATCGCTCAAGCATTGTCCCACGGCAAAGACACAGCCCGCTTCCAAACATTCCATGCAGGTCGGGGGCGTATCAAAGGGAACATTGCATTCCATATTGTTTTCGTCCACGGCCGTGGTAAGGTTGCTGCTGGTCGTCGTACTGTCGGCACTGCATTCCGTTTCCCCACAGACTCCATTCCACGTACAGACTTGGGCACTGCAGTAGGGAGGCATGTCATCTTCGGGAAACCACGTACAGGTGGATTCCCCATCACTGAGTAGGGTGGAAGTACAGGTATCACAGCCCACCTGTTGTTGACAGGTGGCCATGTCGGCTTGATTGTTGTCATGCGCTAGACAGAGGTCTTGGGCCGTGACATTGCTGTAATCCGCCATGCTAAAACAGGCGGCATCGGCCAAAAACATGCAATCTTGTAGGCAGGTTCCCGCACCAAAGCCGCATCCCAGTTCCATGCACTCGAGACAGGGTGTATCCGAGGGAATATCCTGGGGGCAGGTCGAGGTGGAGTTGGTATTGGTGGCAGTGGGTTCTTGGCCTTGTCGTGTGACCACCGTCACTGGAATGGGGGGTCCCGTGACCAGGGGAGCAGTAGGCGCCATGGGAGCCGGTGTCTTGGTGGGCTTATTATTGTTGGCAGTAGGAGGTGATGCCGTCGTCGTTGTCGTGGTGGCCGTAGTAGTCGTGGTGGTTGCCGTGCTACACTGCATTTGTCCACAGCCATCCATGTCACAATGTTCGGCACTGCAATGGGCCATGCTAGAAACGCCGGTGGCCTTGTTTTCTTGTGCCGGAAACCAAGTACACGAATCCGTATCGTCATTGGCAATGGTCAATTTGGTGGACGTACATTTGTTGCAGGTGGTTAGTTGGGAGCACTTGGTTTGATCGGCTTCTTGTTGGGCATAAAGCTGACATACTTCTTGTCCCGTCTTGTTGGGAAAGAGTGCTGGATCCCGACAACTGGCATCTTGTTGAGAACAGTCGACCCAACATTTCCCCTTGGCAAAGGCACATCCCTCTTCCAGGCATTTGGCACAGCTTGGAGGAGCGTCAAAGGGAACCGGGCATTCCATATTGATATTGTTGTTACCTGTAGTAGGGTCCATGTTGTTGTTTTCGTTGTAAATGTTGTCCGTCAGACTGTCTTCACCAAAGGTACCATCCGTACCACCACTACCATCACTGCCCCCGCCATTGTCATTGCCAAAGCAAGCGGAATCACCACACCACCCATATTCGTTGCAGATTTCAATGGAACAATAATCGCCCCACCAAGCGCACATGGAGACACCATCGCTCAGAACGGCCGACGTGCACGATTCACACGACGTTTGTTCTTCGCACACTTGAATGTCCTTTTGTTTTCCGTCATAAATATCGCAGACTTCTTGGGCGGTACTGCCGGGCGAATTGGCACTGCCCACTTGCAAGCAAGACCCATCGGTAATGAAGAGGCAATCCCCGAGGCACTGTCCAAAGGAAAAGGCGCAGCCCTTTTGCAAACACCCCAAACAAGTGGGGCCTTCGGCGGACGCCACTTCTTGTTGGGTGTTGCATCCGACCCAACTCACGTCGCCACCGGAGGCCCCACTCCAATCGCCGCCGCCGCCTTCGACCACGCCTTGGGCGGGTTTGTCGTTTTTGACCGCTTGGGGTTGTGGATTATTTTGATTTTGATTTTGTTGAGCATTGGTCGTAGTCACGGCGGTCAACACCCATGCAAGAGAAAGAAGGAGAGACGAAGAAAGGAGCTTCATCATGGTAACAATACTAATAATTACTAGTACGAGATTTGTCGTTTCAAATTTTGGTGGTGGTAAACAAATGACACACTCCTCACAAATGGATAGAGTGATAAATGGTCAGCTAGCTAGCCAGCCAGTCTAGTAGTCCTTGTACTGTATGTGACAATCGGCGGTGAAGACGTCGTCACCCCGGGTGGCTATTGCAGCTACCTAAGAATAATGATATTGTTATTTATGTCAGCTAATCGGAGTAGCTACTTGTAGCAGTGTACTTTTGCAAGTGTAGTATGTGGTTCATTTTCGTTTTTGCTTCCGAATACTTCTATCGTGTGAATTGCTGTGGTTACGTCTCTCATCATGCATAGAGCTATTAGTCTACTAACTAGTTTTTGAATTTCATTGGCGGAAACTTCCTCGGGGAAGAAGTTTCTTTCTCGGCTATTATTTTCGTGGATGGATCGGAGCCAGTCAGTAGAGTGTCACACTCCGACAAATGGCCAATGACGTTGATACTCTGGCTCAGAGTACACACTTGTTATCAAAGCGCTCACTTTCTCCAAAAACGCGTGAATTACGCGAGTCCCTTTCGTGATGGAAACAATCATAACCCACGTCATACTAGTCTACTGTACTTCAATCATCGCGAACGGTACGACGTACTTCACTAGTATGAGCGGGCACCAAAAGAATGCGCACATGAGCTTTCACGCACGCACCATGGTCCACGGGATTTCCGACTATGGTACTAGGATTGTTTCCCTTCCATCTAGTAGGATGGTTTGTGCAGTAGCAACTAGCTAGCTGGGAGGTGTGTGGGAATTGTACCATATCGTGGTAGGAGATCGTGCGGATGAACCTTCCATGACAGTGGAGATCCAGTCCTTCCGTCGAATGAGTCTCCTTTTGTTGTTTCATAAAACCCATTGTTAGAAGCTCTCCATTCCACGCACCTCTTTTGTGGCAAGTGTGTGAGATTTGTGACCTGGACTAGGCGTGTTTTTTGTGCAGATCTTGAACATCTTGCAGGTACAAAATGCTACAGAGATTTGCCGTGGTACGCAATCATTGATCTGTGTAGTAGTTGCAGCTAGCTAGATAGATAGCTCTACCAGGTAACGGCTAGTAGCTAGTAGCTAGCTATTAGTATAGCTAAGCAGTGAAAGTTCAAATAGGTCGTAACCAACCTTCTTTCGTGTTCGCGAACACGAAGCAGAACCCATGCCATCCAAACCAACAAGGAACCCGAACAGCATCAGTCGTGGTATCACGAAATCAAGAGCGCAGATGGGAATGAAATCGCCAGAGCAAAGAAAAGGATAGAAGGAAAGAGGATCATGGATCAACAAGTTACGATAGTCATCATCAACAACAAAAAGCAAATGAAATGAACAGCATGAAGGCGTCTTGTTATTCTTCCCTTGTGCTCATCATTGCCGCGACGCTGCCGTCTTTGGGAAAGGGAAACAGCATTGTCCATGATGTGATCTATGGCCGCCCGGAAAGCGACGACGAAGACGAAAGCAGCAGCCAAGACGACGTGATCGAAGATATACTCAAAATCTTTGGACCCATTGGGGTATTTCTGCTGGTGATTGTAGGCTATTGTGTCTATCGGAAAGGGAGTCGCTGTTGCCACAGCAGGCCCACAATAGATGTAGATCTCGCAACTTGCCCGTTTGCTCTTATCCCAGAAGACGAAGAAGAACACGGAAAGGACAAACCTGCATATGTGCGAGTTCTATGTAAAGAACACAAGGAAGAAATCTGCGCAAGCAATGCCTGCCGCGTCGACTACTCCCTTTTGAATACAATTCGTCTGGCTCCAGAATACTGTAGTCAATCGACCAGAAACAAAGCCAAATGGATTACACGTTGCACAAGCGATTGGGTCCAAAGTTTACCCAAGCAGGACGATGGCGACAATAGTAACCAAGAAAGCCAGTGTCTGGAAAAAGCAGAAACCAATCTGACCATTGTGCCCCAGGATTCGGCAAAGTTGTTGGGCCTCTCCAACGATCCAACTTTGGTGGTGCCGGGGTTTGCCTCGATCTGCTTTGCGTTTCGATACAAACCGGCATGGCGAAACCAAGCTCTACACTGTCAACGACTCGCCGCCAAAGCAGCTCAAATGGTGGATGAAATTGTCAAGGCCAATGACCCGCATGACGAACCTACCGTCACAATAGGAGACACGGAAACCTATGAAGTCTAATCTACCAGCAAGATTGGCTCGACCCCAACCGCTGACGTCCAAAAAGTAAACATATCCAAAGTTGCCTCCTAGCTTTATTAGGTGGCTATGTAATTGATACATGTATATTAGCACTCGCCAACGTCGCAATAGTCCCACAGCACGTCTTCGTTCCTAGTATAACACCAAACTCGATCCTCTCCATCGGGATTACGACAGAAATTCCCCTCCAAACCGCTGGAATTACGCACCGTCTCGGGCGTGAACTTATCGTTGCTCCACGACTGACAGTCCCGGCCATTGGCCGTGACAGGCATGGTTCCTCGATAGTCAACCTACTTGAGGGAGAGTGTACCCCAGTCTTCTTGGTAGACCCCCCCCCTCATAGCAAAATGGGATGTCGCAAGGTTCCCATCTTGTGCTGGGATCTGTTGTGTAACACCTAGCAATAGGAGCAACAATGGACATTTGTCAAAAGTAAGAGCTTTAGCACCTAACGCGCAAGTAAGATACACAGACGATTGACATACCATGCACGCTCGGAATGGACCTTTCCATCGATCACTTTGCAATCCATTTCCAAATCAAGCTGTTTGCCAAAAAAGAGAAGACGAGTTAGGAAACTTTGGTTAGGGTTTTGGCATGTTCGAGCTGAGTCCTTCAGCGTACTCACCGTATGCACCAACGAACTGCAAGCAGGGTTCGGGTTACGGAAAAAATTACGGGCTAGGCCGTCTTGCTTGCATGCTCTACTGGTCAGTAAGATTAGGGATGCGTGGGAATTGGGAATCCCACCGCTGGAGACAGAATAATGGAGCAGAGAATTATTTGTCACAATACGATCAGTGTGTAAGTGAAATAGGAACGGAAAGGTGCCCAAACTCGTGGCTCGTGGTAGGTTAGGTGGACATAAACAAATCAATGACGTATGTGGCAGGTCTTGCCACTAACCGTGGCGGAGATATTGCCGGTGTAGTCAGTTTGCTCCAAAGACCTCAAGCCGCACTCTTCAGGGCCCCGTTGCGTGTCAGCATCACAGACCGGCACAGCACAGAGCTCCCATCTTACTTCTGGATTTGTTGTATAGCACCATGGACCTTTTTCGCCGTCCATGTTCCGGCAGTAGTTCTCCTCCAGCCCCCCGTATGGGTAATTTTCGGGGGTTCGGGAATGGTCAACGCGGTAATCGGCCTGTCTTTGTTTGCCTGTACCGCACGCAATCAATGTCTGATTGAACTCGATGACAAGATTCTCCTTTGGGACCAAGATGGCGACCGGAAAAATTATTGCACACAAGATAAGAAACAAGCCAATAACAATGTGTTTGAAGAACTTGTTGGCCACAATGGCCTGGAATCCCTCCAGAGCCGGACTGGCTTCGACCAAACTGAAAAAGAAACGGCCTTGTTCGTTGTCAGTAGCGTCTGGATGGTTATTTACTAGGGTGGCGCTCACCATGAGACCATCGTCTTGGTCGGCTGCTGCTTCGTCTGAAGGATTCCTGCTTGTACCGGTGTTTTGTTCGGGTGGTTCCACATCCACGACGCCCACATTCTCCTCCTGTGGTAGTGGAGGGACAGCACCACGCACACTAAGTCTGTAGGCTCCGGGAATTCCTAGTGTATGTAGCGGTGGATCCCCTCCCACCCTGCTCTGACTCACCCCAGTTGGAATCTCATCCGAGGGCATCGCTTTTGCTTGGCAGTTGGTACTGTTAGATGCATCGGAACTCGATTCGTTTCGGCTTGTGCCGCCCAAGGTCACTGCACTACTTGCGGTACCACCTGTCCTGCTTTGACTTGCACAGCTCTTGATGGGTTCTCTTTCATCAGAGGCCGGCAGACGTGCCACCGTGGATGATGAAGAGGAGGAGGCAACCGGCAAGCCAACGGACATTGGCAATGCCTTCTTCTTCTCGGCTGGGGCATCACCCCCATCTTCGGCTCCGATATCCTCCTCGCCCGAAGCAGAAGTCAACGCCAGAATGACCCTGGAAAGAGCCGTGCTGTCGAGACCATTTTGTGCTGCAACTTCGGCCGCCGTCAGGGCTAGAATCACTCGGGAAAGAGCCGAAGCCGTCGTAATTTCGGCCTTGGCAACAGCTTTGGAGTCGTCTTCTTTGCCTGTACCCTCGTCCTCAGAAACGACAAACAGAGCTAGAATGACTCGAGAAATATCATCAATGTCCAAGTGGATCTGATGGCCATTGTTGTCGTTTGGTGTTTCCTCTTCACCGCCTTTGGCGGCGGGTTTGGAGTCGTTGAGGTTGTCTTTGCCGGGCATACTGTAAGAGTAATTATTGCTGTGGATGAAAGAATCTTCAGTGTATGAGATACGTCTACGTGTTGGGCAATAATGCAGCCTCTCCACCTTTGAATAGCAAAAGGACGACAATGAAGGCAATGCATGTACTTACTTACAACGGCGGGATTCTTGACACTTGACTGGCTGTAACAATTGACTCAAAGCCAATTCTGACGGCAAAGGAATACGAATGTAGGTTGGCTTTTTGGAATCCTTTTTGCTATGTAGGATGATTATTGTAGTAGTAGCATAGTTAGGTATAGGTCGGTATGTACTTTGTTGCGTTTATTATTTGATAGCTAGCTGTTTGTTTTCTTGCGTGCGTGCCTGGAATGCAGAGGCACAGTAGTATTGTCCATACCTTGGCTCATGTCCTTGCAGGACGGGTCATCCAAAAAAGGAAAGCCAGAATCTAAAGCCTCCTTTCTGTACTGCAGTTAGACTTCTAATTCGAGTGGATTTGTGCTGAGCACAGATGGTCCATGCACCCGAGGATGTTGCCAAGGAGCTTCGGAATGAGGCAAGGTCGACCAAGCACGATGATGCAATCGATTGGGTGACGCTGGTTCGACTTGAGGGATTGGTGGTTGTGTCGCATTGGGTTGTTGTTGTTGTTGTTGTTGACGCTGCATGTGTTGAAGCCGTTGTTGTTGTCGTCGTTGTTGTTTGGTAAGAAAGGCTTGATCGGGTTTTGGTTTGAAGGTCGGAAGGGGTGGTTCATCCTCTTCTGTCTGCACCAGTTGTTGTTGTTGTTGCTGCGGCTGCTGTGGAACCAATGGTTGTTGTTGTTGCTGCTGCAGTTCTACTGCCACGGGGGATGCCTGATGGGCTTGTGGAAATGTTTGTTTTACCCGCAACCAAATCATTTCGAAAGCGTCATGAGTCACATGTCCAATCATGGCCGTAAATCCCGATTTGCCAGCAAAGCCGACAAACCAGGGTGTCAACGTCAATCCCCACAGAGCTGCCACGAGCGATACTGTAATCAACTTGGAAGTGCAAGTAAGCCGACTGGCCATGGCGACATAGGCTCCCACGGCAAATCCATTGTACAAACCAGCGGCGTGTTTGTACTGGAAAGCATTGACACACAAGATACTCAACAATGCCCAAAGAATGGGAACCATTAGGGTATTGTTTTTGCTGCCATTAAAGGTATTTTGCGACTTGACCAAATACAACCGTGTTTGACCTGCCACCACTCCCAACCAAATGACGGCCAAGACATACCCAATGGCCACTTCCGCTTGTTCGGTCCAATCCCAAGCCGTCGCCAATTTCGTAGAGTGCTGTCCCTTCGATTGTGGCGATTGATCTTCTTCGGCCCATGGCACCACACCGACAAAACCGTAGTAATATTTATTCCAATCGACCACACCCAAGGGTCCCCACAAGGTGACCATGATCCAATTCATTCCCACAAAGGTGGTGGTCCCCAATCGTCCCGAATATCCCTCCAAGACTTTGTATTTGGCAAATCCAAAGGCCCAAAGACAGCCGACCAGCCAACTCAGGGCAATCACCCAAAGACAGGCTTGCCACGTCGTACTAGTATCATGAGGAGGATTGAACATGGAATTGTGTCCTCCCACAAAGCCACCGAGAGCGGCCGGCACAAAATGAGCCGGAGCCATGGGAGCCGCTCCAAATAGCGTCAATACCACCATGATGGCGACTTGTACATTTTCGGTCAACGCGAAAGAATACGTCAAGACGGCCGCCACCGAAATGGTAGTGCATTGGGCCCACCATACCGTGCCTTGCGACAAGCCTTGGACGAGAGGCTGCCACAGTTGAGTGTGTGTGGTAGTCAGTCCTCCCGAGAGGCTCCGTTCGAACTGGCGTCGAAAGGAGGACGAGGCCATGAGACCGTCGTCTTCTTCTTGAACTACAAGTGCATTGTCTTCGGGATCACTCTCACTGTCATCACTGCTATCCGCCTGGATGGCAGCTGGTACCGCTGTTGACGAGTAAAGTAAGGAAGTATTGTTTTGTGGATTGCGTTGCCTCATCTTGCCGTAAACACAAGGTGGTGGTTGAGGGAATGGAAGTAGGCAAATGGGGCCTGCTACAGCTACTACTAGTAGCCGGAGCAAAAGAACAATTGTTTTCTTTTCCTTGGTGGGTGCCAAAACAATAATAAGCTAGCTCTAGCTAGATGTACACATCGGCATCGGATGAATTCGGTGATGTTTCATGCGTGTGCGGACAACGGATACATCCATCAACATGTTGTTGTTATTGACTTTGCTGTAAGTATATTGGGAATGCTGAGGTGTAGAACAATTTGAAAGTGCATCCATCACCATTCATTCATTTTTTGGCCCAACATTATTATTGGTTCCTTTCTTGGTGATAGGATCTTCGTTCGTCATCCTTCCGATCGTCATCGGTGTCACGATCGACTTGAACCCAGAGACACAAAGGCTCATTGTTGTTCCATGATCTGACCACTTCATGAATTGGATTGCTTGTGCTGCTAAAATGTCCATTGGCAAACCTTCCTTTGAACATGGTTTCTCCTTCGCTTCCACAAGCAAATCAGCACCCAGCTTTGCACGAAGTCATGTCATTGAGATGTCTGACATTGAACTGCATGTTTTGGGTTTCCAAGATGCAACATTGACAAAAAGTGCAACATTGCAAGCGCGCTTTGACATGCTCCATCATCAGATGGAACACCACACAACGTCGTTCACAGCAGAAACATGATTCAAATTGGGAATCGCGTTTGTGATCTGGATCAGATTTGGTTGAATGGCTTGCACACAATTTGATCCAATGATGTTCCTTGGGGTGAAAGTGCCGTGACAATTGCGTTGCAATTGTTTTTGTTCGGATTTTGTCACAAAAGATTGCAAGATTTGGAAACACAAATCATGGGCAGTTGTCACAGATGAATGATTCAAAATTGTTGAGAATCAATTTTGACTCACAGTTGGCCCAAGTGTGACATCAAGGATTTTCACAAATGTTCCAGATCATTCCATTGATGAATGAAGAGAAGTTCACATTGTTTGGGGTTTCAGTGTCAGATGTTCTGGATTTAATCCCAGTGATCTGCATCAAGCTCCGATCAACACAGCTCACTTTTTGTTTTTCCGTGTTGTCAGTTGCACGACTGACAAATGACAATGACAATGCAATGCGCCATTTGTCCATGATTCATTTGCGAAAGTGACGCTCCTCAGTGTCATGGGAGCAGTTCGCACTGGCCTTGTTGCTCAAGAAGTTTTTTCAGGAGAGCAACAAGTTGTCGTCGCAGGACGATGGTCCACATGACGCAACGACCATGTCCCATGGACCGCAGCACACAACCAGAACACGGTTTGTTGCATTTTGTGAACTGCACGCTGCCGTTGCAATCAACTGAAACTGAAGGCACAACAAGTGCACAACTAGCACGACCACTCATCACATAGAAGCAACGTTCGTCTCAGCAGAGAGAGGATCATGTCGACGGATCTTGAGCCAAACCACTCTCAAATGTCACCTTGGGATTTGATTCTTTCTGAGCTCACAATTTTCATTTGAAAACAGCTCAAACGGGATGTTGCTTTCAGCACAAAGCAAGTTTGTTCTCTGTTCTTGTCAAAGTGTGCATTTTCCATTGTTCACATTTTCATTGAGAGCAATCATTGAGAAAAGTCATTGATTTGGGAATTGACAAGCATCAAATCATTTTGTTGTCATTTTTGTTGTCAAAGCCTGTTGCAAAAATGTTGAACATGTTGAAGCTTGTTGCTGCTAAGACAACTCTGTTGCCCTGCTTTCATGCTTTTGCAGTCCATCCGTCATGATGGATCAACATTTCTGGCACTCAATGACTGCAACACCCTAATTTGCCTACAATTGGCTATGCATAGAGCATCCTCATGCGGGACTCACGGGGTCGTGACTCATTCACAAAAGATGCGCTTCTCAGCGCATCGGACTAGTTGCTGCTAGCCCAACTCTTCACAAGCAGTGAAGAAGGTCTCTAAGGACAGCATCCAAGACCACGCAAGAACAAGCGCCTATGCAACACAACGGCTGCATGTTTTGCCCTCTCAACAACGTCTAGAAGACGGATTGTTCTGGATGGAACAACACGAGCTATCGTTGTAACGAAGTCATTCCCG
>ENA-ORBV01011460-ORBV01011460.1-microbial-mat-metagenome-genome-assembly--contig:-NODE-11460-length-13916-cov-5.448804_pt1 | contig 13916 bp, 11 predicted proteins | sample MGYA00237777_ERZ505514 | MGnify/ENA primary metagenome ERZ505514 (study PRJEB26160, sample SAMN06269048) | microbial mat metagenome | isolation source: Oligotrophic lake microbial mat | place...
GGCGCTGATCGTGTTTCATTTTGCGCAATTTCGGCAGGTGAGCGGAGCGTGGTTCGATTCCGGCCAGCTTGAGTATGGCATCATGCCTTTGCGGCTGAGGTCGCGGCTGTATGGGGAATATTGGGATGCGCTGATGGCGGCGGAGTCGCAGATTCGGGCGGTGCGTCCGGAGTTTCGGATCGGGGCGCGCGGCTGGCGGGTGTCGTTGGGGCCGTGGCCTATCGCGCTGTTGCGACTGGCGTGCGGACAATTTTGGTGGCGAGCGGGCCCGTGGTGGATCGCGGGACGACTGGGGCTCGGGCGTTTTTCGGGCCACGTTTTGGGCTGGTATCGCGGCCGGCAGCGGAGGGCATGCGGATGAAGCTGCTCGTCGTGACGCCCACGCTCGGAAATTCGCCTTGGCTCGGGGAGACGGTCGCAAGTGTCGCGGTGGCGGGTGAGGGCGGAGACCACGAGCACGTTTTGGTCGCGCCCGCGTCGGCGGTGGCGGAGCTCAGGGAAAGATTTCCGCGCACGACGGTGATCGCGGAGCCCGTCGGTGGGGCGGGCATGTATGCGGCGATCAACGCCGGAGCGACGGCGGGGCGCGCGTGGCACGTGATGACCTACCTCAACGACGACGACGTGTTGTTGCCGCGATTTTCTAAGGTGATGCAGGTGGCGGCGGATGCGGTGGCGGAAGGACGGGAGATGATCGTTTACGGCGGGGTTCGATTGATCGATGCGAAGGGGAGGAGCATCGGGGACATTCCGATTTCACGGTTTTCTTCGATGAACCCGGACCTCTATTCGGAGCGTCTGGAGCCGGTGTTTCAGCACGGAACCGTCGTGACGCGGGCACTCTGGGATCGATTGGGAGGATTTGATGCGGCATTCCGGTATTGCGGCGACTCGGAATTTCTCGCGCGGGCGTGCGTGAGCGGTGCGGCGACGGTGTGCGCATGCGGAGCGGCGGTCGCGGCGTTTCGGTTGCGGGCGGGCCAGTTGACGAAAAATCGGGCCGCGATGGAGGAGGAGCGCGCGCGGGTGGATGTAAAACTAAGGCTGCTGGACGGGGGGCGGACGGTGCGGAGACGTTGGGCGCGTCTGATATTCCGGATCACGAATCTTCCGGTTTATGCGGAGCGTGTGGCTCGCCACGGCTTCGTCACGTTCGACGAGTTGCTGGAGCGCGGCGGCTAGTCGTAGGTGTTCGTCGCGAAGATCGGATCGTCCGTGCGCGCGAAGACGAGGTCCATTTGCCAGAGGGTGCCGTCGGATGGGCGGCGCATGGGATCGGCGAGGTCGCAGCAGCGGAAGCCGCGCGCTTCGAGCCACGCGCAGAGTTCGTGAAAGCGGAGCGAGTCGGGCGTGAGCGGAAAATTATAGGCTTCGATGACGAGCAGGCTCGCTTGCGCGAGCGTGGCGGCGGCACCTTCAAGGACGGGGATTTCGTGACCGTGCGTGTCGAGTTTGATGGCGAACGGGCCGACGAGACCGCGCACGGAAATCGCGCGGTCGATGGTTTCGACGGGCACAGTGCGGGTATCGACGGCGCCGGGCGCGGCGACGCCGCTGCCGTCGAGGAGGGGATCGACAAAAAAGGAAATCGAGCCGGGCTCGCGGCCGGCGGCGGCGGCGATGGAATCGAAGCCGTGGCGGCTTTTCAGCGCCGCGAGCGCGGGCTGATGTTCGGCGAGCGGCTCGAAAAGGAGGAACTGCGACTGCGGGAAATGGCGGCGCGCGCCGCGCGACCAGATGCCGTCGGAGGCGCCGACGTCGATCCAGGTGCGGACGTCGGTGCCGCGGGCGGCAGCGCGGGCAAGCAGGCCTTCCATGTCGAAGGCGCGCTCGCGGCGCAGGAGATGCAAACCGAGGGGATTCAAGACGCGGTTGGCTGCACGCGAGAGTTTTTGTTTCCACGATTCAGACATGAGGAGCGCGACAATAGTTAATCACGGAGCGGAGGCGGATGCGACCGGTTTAAGCCGGTAAAGTGTTTGGGCGGGACCAGCGTAAGGCTCTTTGAGGTAGGGCACGCGCAGCGTCGGCGCATAGGCGCGCGCGAGCAGGGCCTGCAGCGGCGGGCTCCCGCACCCGCCGGTGAGCACGAAGGGCGGTGGATTTCTTGCCAATTCGTCGAAGGCGCGCTCGGCCGTCGCTGTGAAGGCCGAACCGAAGTATTGGGTGCGACTCACGCGGAAAACGACGTCGCCCATGTCGAGGCGCTCGCCGCGATAGCGGTCTTTGAAGAGTTGATAATCTTCGCTGTAGATTGGCGCACCGGCGGCGGTTTCGCGACACGTCTGAAGAAACACGTGGGCGGACTCAGACGAACGCACGAGTATGACACACTGTTGCCACGTGGAAATCCACGGCAGGCCGAGCACGAGCGCAGCTGGGAGGATGAGGCGCAAACCGGGCCAAGGGATGCGCCGCCAGTCGACCGCGCGGGCGAGGTGGAACGTCAGCAGCACGTAGAACGCGGCGTAGTAGTGCAGTCCGCCGCCGCCGTGGTTCAGGTAGTATGCGACGCTGCACGCTACCCAAAGCAGCACGAGCAAAGGGAGGCAGACCCAAGCCTGGCGCGCGCGGGGCACGCGTGCCGTGGGGAAAAATAATCCGAGCGCGATTGCCGCAAGGGCGCCGACGTGCAGAAGGCCGCGCGAAGCCAGCAACGCGGGCGGGACGAGCGCAAACGCATCGGCCCGCGTGCTCCCCCAGCCACTCGCGGCCGAAAAGAACCCGAAGAAGTGCCGCCAGTAGAGATCGAGGTCGCCGCGAAACTGGATGGCGACGATTGCCGCGAACGGGGCAATGACGCCAAGTGCCGTCGCACCCGTGATTTTTCCGGCAACATCGAGCCGGCGTCCGCGGTCGGTGGTGGCGATCACATCGACGGTAAAGGCAATGAGCCCCGCGCCGACGGCGGGGAAGTTACGCCAGTTGGCCAGGAGAGAAAGTCCGCCGAGCGCGCCGGTCGCCGCGTAACGCCACCAATGAGATTTTTCCGTCGGAGCCGACCCAAGCATCAAAGCGAGAAAAAACAGCGCCGTGGGATCGGAGCGGCCGAGGAGAAAGTGCGGGGGCTGCAGGCCGAGAAGGAAAAGCTGGAGGCCACACGCCCACGCGAGCGCAGCGACGAGGTGGCCGTTGGTCGCGCGTCTCAGTGCGAGATACAGGCCCAGGGGCAGCGCCACGACGAAGAAGCGCGTGACCATCGCCGGCGTGAGAAACGGCAGCAACGTGGCCAGCCAGTGCTTGAGCAACGGGTCGAGCGGGCCGTGGTTCTGGTTTACGAAGGCAACCTGCCTATGATCGTAGATTGAGATTTCCGCGCGCTGCGCGAGCACGTGCAGCCACGACGTGCCCTCGCGCAGCTCCAGCTCAAGGGGAAACACGAAGGCTTGCAGACACGTCGTCAGCGTCAGCATCGCCATCGCGGCAATGACCAACCAGCCGCCCACAGTGATGATGCGGGCCTCAGTCATGCGCTGCGGTGCGGACGATTTTCTTGCGCAGGTAGCGGACGATTGAAGCCGCGTCCCACGCGAGGCAGCGCAACGCGGGGAAATGCCGGTGGCGCACGGTGATTTCCTCACGGTAGCCGCGCCAGGCGCCTCGGTCACTGATGCCGCCGCCGGCGCAGGTGGCGATGCGAAGAGGGATGGGTTTGAAGGGCACGCGGTTCTTCAGGAGGCGTAGGTTGAACTCATAGTCGGCCATCACGGCGAGCGACGCATCGAACTTTCCGTTCTCGACGAAAAGCGAGCGTCGGTAGAAGGCGGACTGGTGATGGACAAAATTGCGTGCGATCGGGTTCGCGTCGGGAGTGAATTTGTAGATCCGTCCGTCGTCGAACACGGCTTCGCCGGCGACGACGCCCGCTGCGGCCGGGTCGAGCCAAGGAAGGGCCGCGTTGAGGGTCTGGCTACCGGCCAGCCGGTCGTCGGCGCCGAGGAACAGGATCCAATCGCCGCGGGCGGCGAGGACGCCCTTATTCATGGCGTCATAGACGCCGGCATCGGGTTCGGAGATAAGCGTGCCGAGGCGGGAGCGTTGGGACCCGAGCCACTCACGCGAGCCGTCGGTGGAGGCACCGTCGATGACGACGATATCGAGCTCAACGTCGCGCTGCGCCCAGATGCTGGCCAAGGCGGCGCGCAGGCGCGGGCCGGGATTTCTACAGACGACGATGACGCTGATGGGCGGCGCGGCGGACATTGCGTTGGCGGGCAGCATCGCGCAGCGTCGCGGGGTGTCCACGCCGGAGTTGCCGCTGCTCTCGATCATTATCGTCGCGTATAAATCACGCGACGAGATCGCGGCGTGCGTGGGTTCGCTGCCGCGGGTGTTGACCCGGGTAAGCGGCGCGGGCGGCGAGGTAGAAGTGGTGGTCGTGGACAATTCGCCGGGCGACGGTGCGGGCGAGATCCTGCGCCGGGATTTCCCCCGGGTCACCTATCTGCCGTCGGAGAAAAACCTGGGATTCGGTCGCGCGAACAATTTAGGTTATGCCCGTTCACGCGGGGAGTTTGTGCTGTTTCTGAATCCGGACACGGTGTGCAATGCAGCGGCGTTGGCGCACTGCGTCGCGCGGCTCGAAGAAGACGTGGAGATCGGGTTGATCTCGCCGAAATTGGTAATGGCGGACGGAGCGATGGACCTGGCGTGTCGGCGGAGTATTCCGACGTTGTGGGACGGGTTCTGCCGCGCGAGCGGGCTGGCGGCGGTGTTTCCGGGGACCGCGTGCTTGGCCGGATATAATCTGACGTATCTGCCGGAGGAAGGGACTTATGATGTGGGGGCGATCAACGGGGCGTTCATGATGGGCGCGCGGTGGCTGTTTGCCGAGGAAGTGGCGGAGGACGGGGCGGTGTTTGACGAGACGTTTTTCATGTATGGCGACGATCTCGACCTGTGCATCCGGGTGAACGACGCCGGATTTCGCGTCGTGTATGACGGGCGGGTCAGCATCACGCACCTGAAGGGTGTGAGTGTGGGCAAAGATTACGACGCGATGTCCCGGGCGATCTTCGACGCGAACCGGGAAGTTTTCTTGAAGCACTTCGTGCCGAGGGGGGATGCGGTGCGGGTGCGGGCGTGGGCTTGGGCGGTGCGGAAAAAGTATGAAATCGCTTTCGGCTTGTGGAAGGCGTTCGCGCTGCTGCGTGCGAAAGGGCGCGGGTATCGGAAGGTGAGGCCGGTATGAAGACGGAGCGGCGAGTGGAGTGCCTAAAGCTGAGAGCTGAGAGCGCGATCCCAACATGAACCACGAAGGAGAGATGCGAAAACGAGCGGGCTCAGGTGTGGAGTGGTGCGCTGCGGCGGCGGTGTTTGCGGCGGTGCTGGCGGCGCAGCTTTGGCTGGTGGCGGCGGCGGGGACGGATGTTCCTTTTCAGGATCAGTGGGACGTGGAGGGGCGGGGGCTATATCCGGCGTGGCGCGACGGGACGTGGCGGGTGGCGGACTTTTTTGCGGCGCACAACGAGCACCGGATTGTTTGGACGAAGGCATTGGATGTCGCGCTGTTCAGCGTGAACGGGCAGTGGGACCCGTTGGTGCAGTTGGTGGCGGGTGCAGTGCTGCGGGCGCTGTGCGCCGGAGGTCTGGCGTGGACGGTATCGCGGGCGACTGCGGCGGAAGGCAAGGGGCGGGCTTGGATCGCGGGCGGTGTGACGTTGGCGTTTATGCCGCAGCTCGCCTGGCACAACGCGCTCTGGGGATTCCAATCGCACGTGTATTTCTCGCTCGGTTTTTCGCTCCTCGCGCTGGGTTTGCTCGGCGGGACGGAGACGTCGTGGCGGCGGCAATTTGCGGGGCTGGCGGCGGGCGGGGCGGCGCTGCTGGCGACGGGCGCGGGAGCGTTGGTGCCGGTGGCGTTGTTCGGTTTGGCGGGGTTGCGGGCGGCGGAGCGTCGCAAATGGGAGGCGGCGCGGACGAAGGAGATTTGGCCGGCGGCGGTCTTGCTGGGGGCGGCGTGGGCTTTGCGCGTGGAGGTGCCGGCACATGCGGGTTTGCAGGCGCGTTCGGTGGCGCAGTGGACGGAGACGTTTTTGCGGGTCCTCGCGTGGCCGCAGGCGTGGCAGCCGCTGGCGGCGTGGGCGGTCAACGCGCCGCTGGCGTGGGTGGTGGTGGCGCGCATCGCGGGCAAGCGAAGGGCGACTTCAGGAGAAGATCTGGCGGTGCTCATCGGGGGCTGGGTCGTGGCGATCGCGGCGGCGACGGCGTGGTCGCGCGGTGCGAGCGGGGAATTCGCCGATGCGGTGCCGTCGCGCTACGCGGACTTTGTCGGGCTTCTGCCGCTGGCGAATGTGTGGTGCGCGGTCGTTTTGGTGCGCGAGGCGGTGGCGGCGCGGCCGCAGAGGGCGCGGTTGGCGGCGGTGCTCGCGATGGCGTGGGGTGGATTTGTCTGCGTGGGCTGGGCGGGGCTTTCGGCGGAGGCGATGCGGCGGATTATTTTGCCGCGCGCGCGCGATCGGGAAGCTCCGGTGCGGCTGGCGGTGGCGTTTCAGCGGACGGGGGATGCGGCGGTGTTTGCGGGGCAACCGCGACTTTTGGTGCCGCATCCGAATCCGGAGTCGGTGCGGGCGGTGCTCACGGACGAGCGGATGCGCGGGGCGTTGCCGCCGTCGTTCCAACCGGAGCGGCCGATGGGACCGCTGTCGCGTGCGGTGCGTGCCGTTTTGGGTCCGGACCTCAAACAATAGGCCGCATCGGTTTCGCCCGTTGCGCCGGAGCGACCGAGATTCAGCAGGCGCTCGGGTTGCGCCAGCGGACGAAGGTGAGGAGGAGGATTTGGACGTCGAGCCAGAGGGACCAGTTTTCGATGTAGTAGAGGTCGTGTCGGGCGCGGGCGGTGAGGTCGGTTTCGCCGCGGAGGCCGTTGACTTGGGCCCAGCCGGTCATGCCGGGTTTGACGACGTGGCGGGGTTGGTAATGGGGGATCGCGTGGGCGAGGCGGTCGACGTGGTGGGGACGTTCGGGGCGCGGGCCGACGAGGCTCATATCGCCGCGGAGGACGTTCCAGTATTGCGGGAGTTCGTCGAGGTTCCAGCGGCGGATGAAGGCGCCGATGCGAAGGAGGCGGGGATCATCGCGCGGGGTGCTTTGTTGGACGGCGTCGGTCGCGGCGGCGTCGGGGGCCATGCTGCGGAGCTTGTAGAGGGTGAAAGGACGGTGGTCGGCGCCGATACGGGTCTGGCGGAAGAAGACGGGGCCGCGGGGCGACTCGCGCTTGATGAGGGCGGCGAGGACGAGGACGAACGGTGCGGAGGCGACGAGGCCGAAGAGCGCGCCGACGAGGTCGAAGGCGCGTTTGAGGGCGCGGGGGAGGAGGCGGTTGATCGGGAGTTCCTCGACGCCGAGGACGGGAACGCGGCCGATGGTCTGGAGGCGGAGACCGCTGAGAAAAATATCGAAGGCGCCGGGGACGATCTTCCACTCGACGTAGGCGCGTTCGCAGACCTCGACGATGTGTTGCAAGTCGGCGCGGGGAAGATCGAGGCGGGCGATGATAAGGACGTCGGCCGAGGCGCGCTTAAGGGCGTCGGGGAGTTCGGAGAGCGGGCCGAGGACGGCCGGGGAGTCCGGCGCAGTTGAGGTGAAAGGCGCGGCGGTGTCGTCCGACAGGGTGATGACGCCGGCAAAGGCGTAAGGGTGCAGCGGGTCGCCGCGCATCGCCTCGGCGAGGGCCCGGGCGTCGCGGTTCCAACCGACAAGGACGGCGCGGCGGCGCAGGCGCGTGAGGAGGGGGCCGCTCGTGATGACGGCATAAACCAAGGCGCGCCACGCCCAGACGAGGGTCACGACGCAAACGAAGCCGATCATGACGAAAAGCCGGGAGATCGGCGGATCGAATTTCAGGACGAGGGAAACGCCGAGATAGGCGACGAGCCAGAAGGCGGCGCCCTTGAGGATGGCGTTGAGCGACAGGTAGCGGCGCAGGAGGAGGCGGGTATCGTAGAGGCCGCACTGGGCGAAGGCACCGATGAGGAGTGCGACGCCGAGGAGCAGGAGGGGAAGGTAGCGGCCGAAAGTGGCGTCGGGGACGGGAACAAAGAAACCGTCGCCGGAAGAGGGCGCGAGCGGCGAGGCGTAACGCAGCCAGTAGCCGAGCGCGAGGCCGGCGAAGGTGACCAGGGTGTCGCCCGCGAGGAGGACGAGAGGGACGGCGGTTTCGCGGAGGGAGTTGGAAGGGGCGCGGACCAAGACGGCGGGAGTGGTTGGGCGAAGGTTTATGACCGGGGCGGCGGGACAGCAGCGGCGTCGAGGAGGGTGAGAAGAAGCGGGGAGGGGAGCCAGCCTTTCGGGGGCAGGTCAACCGCGGGCATGACGAGGGGCTCGCGCACGTCAAAGAGATCGAGCGGGGCGGGAAGATCGGGGTTGCGCGTGAGAACAGGATAGCCGGTGCGCTCGCGGCGATAGGTGCGGAAGGGGCCGGGCGAGACCTCGCCGATTCGGGGTGCGAGGGCGGCGACGCCCGGGAGTTGGCGCGCGGCCCAAGGGTTGAGCCGGGTCCCGGGCCCGACCCGGCCCGCAAGGGCGGCGAGTTGGGCGAAGGCGGTGCGGGTGGCCGGGCCGAGCGCGGCGAGGGCGGGCTCGCGCCACCACGGGGAGAAGACGAAGGCAGGGTCGTTGAGGCACTCGAGGGCGAAGGCGCGGGCGGCCTCGCCCGGGCGGTCGAGGTTGAGACGGGCCAGGCCAAGACCGAAGTAAACGCCGCCCTTGTCGGGCACGAGGCGGAGTGCGGCCGTGAAATGCCGTTCGGCGGCGGCGGGATCGGAGACGAGCAAAAGCCAGCCGAGATTGAAGTGGGCGATCTCCTGATCGGGATTGAGCGCGAGGGAGCGATGGAGGAGCGCGACCGCCTCCGATGTCGCGGCGGGGACGGCGGTGCGGGCGAGGGCGAGGGCGCGGACGTTGAGCGCGGGGGTGGGATCGGAGCGGCCGAAGGCGGCGACGAGGCCAAGGGCGCAGGCGGCGCCAAGGCCGAGGGCGCGGGAAAGGCCGGGGCCGGAGGCGAGCCCAGTGGCGGGGGTCACGACGGCAAGGCAGTAGGCGACGACAAAGCCGAAGATCGGGAGATCAAGCTGCCAGTCGGCCAATGCAAAGACCGCGTAGCCCACGAGGGCGAGGGCCGGGCCCGAAGGTGCCGTGCGGCGGACGAGGGAGCGGAGGGCGAGGGCGGCGAGAACGAAGGCGCAGCCGAGACCGGCGGTGCCGAGTTCGGCGAGCAGTTGGGCGGGTGTGTTGTGGAGCTGGAGGACGTTCTCGGCCCCGCCGTCGAGGTGACCGCGGTAGCGCGGATACGCGAGCGGCGTGGAGCCGGCGCCATAGCCGAGGAGCGGCCGATCGCCGGCCATGTGCAGGGCGGTGGCAAGCATCGCCGCGCGCTGGACGTTGCTCGCGTTGGGCGCGGCGGCGGGATCGGCGGGCAGGAGCATGGCGCGGGTGCGCGGGTGGGCGGCGGTGATCGCCAAGGCCGCAAGCGGAAGGGCGAGCGCGAGGAAAAATTTTCTCCGGCGCGGGAGCGGGGCGACTAGGAGGGCGACGAAGCCGAGGACGCCGAGCGCGGGAATGGCGGCGCGGCTGCCGCTGCTGACAAGGAGGACGAGCGCCAGCGCGACGGCGGCAAGCCAGGCCGCCCGCCCCCGGCCCGTTGCGCGCCAAGCGAGGGCGCCGAACAAAGGGAGCGCCAGCAACGTGAGGCCCGCGGTGTAGTTGGAATGGCCGAGGGGGAAGGGATTGCGCGCAGTGACGGCCTCCGCGAAGGAGCGACCGGGCAGGCTTGCGAGCCAGAGCCCGAAGCTGACGAGCAAGATCGCGGACAGGCCGAGGGCCGCGATCCGATCCTGAACGGCGGCGCTTGGCGGATCGGCGCGACGGAAGTCGTAAAGCGCAAAGTAGAGCGCGATGGCGGCGAGGAGCGGGGCGGACGCGAGCAGACTCGGGCCGCGCCACGGACTGGCGAGTGCGGAAGCGACGATCCCGGCGGCGAGGGCCAGCGCGGTGAAGCGCCACGCCGCCGGCGGCAGCAGGAGCGGGCGACGGGGATCGAAGGCCCGGGCGAGGAAAATGACGGCGGGGGCGAGCAACGCGACGGCATAGGCCAGCGACCAAGGCCACGCGAACATCCGCGTCGCGCCCGGGCTGGCGAGGGAGATGATCGCGAGACCGGCCAGGCCCGCCGCCCCGAGCGCTGCGATCGCGCGTGAGACGAGGGTGGAGTCGGCGGGGCGCGTCATCGGAGCGCGATGAGAGTGACGGGCCTTGGGCCGGGCAAGCTCCGGCTGGAACCGCAAACTTGAGAGCCGAGCGCGACCTTCGACCGCAAGCCGGTAACGGGGCTCGACGCGGGCCCGGGTCTCCGTGTTGCTAGCGGGCCTCACATGGTTCCCGGCGGACTTTTCGATTTTCAGGTCAACGGCTTTGGCGGCGTCGATTTTCAGCGCGACGGCCTCACGGTCGCGCAGTTTGAACACGCGGTCGCGACGCTACGCCGACATGGCACGGCCGGGATCTTTGCGACGCTCATCACGGACGAGATCGACGCCCTCGCGCGGCGGTTCGCCGCTTGGGAGAAACTCTGCGCCGCCGCGCCGGAAGCAGGTGCGGCGATTCTTGGCTATCATCTGGAAGGTCCCTGGCTGAGTTCCGAGCCCGGCTACCGCGGCGCGCATCCGGCGGGGCCGATGCGGGCGCCGGTGTGGGCGGACTTCGCGCGGTTGCAGGCGGCGGCGGGCGGGCGCATCAGCCTCGTCACCCTCGCGCCGGAGCTGTCGGGCTCGCCGGAATTCATCGCGGCCCTCACCGCGGCAGGGGTCCACGTCTCGCTCGGTCATACCAACGCGAGCGATGCGCAGATCGACGCGGCGGTCGAGGCGGGAGCGCGTTTCTGCACGCACGTCGGCAACGGCTGTCCGTTGCAACTGCACCGGCACGACAACATCGTGCAGCGTCTCCTCGCGCGCGACGAGCTGACGGCGTGCTTCATCCCCGACGGCGTGCATCTTCCGCCGGCGGTGCTGAAGAATTTCGTTCGCGCGAAGCCGCCCGGTCGCGTGCTTTTCACGACCGATGCCATGGCGGGCGCGGGCGCGCCGCCGGGGCGTTTTACTATCGGGCCGCACGAGATCGATGTGGGCGCGGACGGCGTGGCCCGCCAACCGGGCGGCCAAGGCTTCGCGGGTTCGACGCTCACGCCGGATGTCGGCGTCGCAAACGTCGCCGCCTGGCTCGGGCTCGCGCCGGCGGCGGCTCGCGAACTCTGGTCGACGGCCCCGGCGACTGCGTTCGGCGTCACGCTGCCGCCGCTCTAGAATTTTCCCCTCATGCCCATCACCGCACCTCACTACGCCACGGCCGGACGGCTTGCGCTGGAAGTTCACAACGATCGCGCCGGGCTCGGCCGCGCCGCCGCGCGCGCCGTGGCCGCGCATCTCCACGGCGTCATCGCGCGGCAGGGCGAGGCGCGGGTGATCTTCGCGTGTGCGCCGTCGCAGGACGAGTTTCTCGCGGCGCTCGTCGATCCCGCCCAGTGCGGGCTCGCTCTCGATTGGGCGAAGGTGACGGCGTTTCACATGGATGATTACGTCGGCCTCACGGCGGCGCACACCCAGAGTTTTCGGCATTACCTCCAGCGGCATTTGCTGAGCCGTGTGGCCATCGGTCGCTTTCACCCGCTCCCGGCCGAGGAGCCGGATGCGGGGGAGGTCGCGGCGCGCTACACGGCGCTGCTGCGCGAGCGGCCGATCGATCTCGTCTGCATGGGCATCGGCGAAAACGGGCACATCGCATTTAACGATCCGCCCGTCGCTGACTTTGCCGATCCGCATCTTGTCAAGGTGGTCGAGCTCGATCTCGCCTGCCGCCAGCAGCAGGTGAACGACGGGTGTTTCCCGGCGCTGGACGCCGTGCCGCGGCATGCGTTCACGCTCACGGTGCCGGTATTCCGGCAGGCGCGGCGACTGAGCATCCATGTGCCCGGCCCGCGCAAGGCCGCCGCAGTCCGCGCCACGGTCGAAGGCCCGATCACGACGGCGTGCCCGGCCACGATTTTACGGCTCCACCCCGACGCGACGCTCTACGTCGATGCGGCTGCCGCCGCGCTCCTCAGCACCTGAAGTCTTTTCCCAATTTTCCCATGCTCCACCGCCTCGCCCTCCTCGCCCTGTGCTCTCTCATCCCGCTGCGCGCTGCCGAGCCGTTGCGCCTCGGCATGATCGGTCTCGATACGTCGCACGTCATCGCCTTCACGAAGACGTTCAACGACGCGACCGCGCCCGGCCATGTGCCCGGCGGCCGGGTGGTCGCGGCGTATAAAGGCGGCAGTCCCGACATCCCCGCCAGTGCCACGCGCATCGATGGTTTCACGAAGCAACTCGTCGAGACCTACGGCGTGAAACTCTATCCCACCATCGAGGAGCTCGCGCAAAACGTGGACGCCATCCTCATCGAGAGCGTGGACGGCCGGCCGCACCTCGACCAGTTCCGCCGCACGCTGGCGGCGAAGAAGCCGGTCTTTATCGACAAGCCTTTCGCGGGCACGCTGCGCGATGCGCTCGAGATCGCGCGGCTGGCGCGCGAGGCCGGCGTGCCGGTTTTCAGTTCGTCGTCGCTGCGCTATCCGCCGGAACCGGTCGCGCCGAAACTCGCGGCGATCGGCACGATCACTTCGGTTTACTCGATCGGGCCGGCCGACACGGAGCCGACCCATCCGGATTTTTTTTGGTATGGCATTCACTGCGTCGAGGCGCTCTACGCCGTGATGGGTCCCGGGTGCGTCCAAGTCGTGCGCACGCACACGGCCAACACCGATGTGATCACGGGGATTTGGGCCGACGGGCGCGTGGGCACGGCGCAAGGCAATCGCAACGGTCACAAGGGCTATGGCGTGACGGTCGTCGGCACCAAGGGCGTCACGACGTTCGGCGAGAAGTTCAATTACTTCGGCCTCACCGCCGAGATCATGAAGTTTTTCCAGACCGGGATTTCGCCGGTGCCGGTGGAGACGACCATCGAGCTGTTCGCGTTCATGGAGGCCGCCGATGAGAGCAAGCGGCGCGGCGGCGCGCCGGTCACGATCGCCGAGGTGATGAAGCTGGCGGGCGCCGTCTCGACCAAATAATTTTCCCGATGATCAAACCCATGAATTTCCCCTCATCCGTTGTCGTCATCTCCGACGAAGTTTCCCAGGACCTCGCGGTCATCGGCGCCTTCCTGCGCGAGTTCAAACTGCCCGGCCTCGAGCTTCGCAGCTTCAACGGCCGCGCCTTCAAGGATCTCACACCGGCCGACGTCGCCGCGGTGGCGGCGGCGTCGCGCGCCGGGGGCTGGCGGGTCGTCGGGTGTGCGACGCCGGTTTTTAAGTGCGACCTCGATGACACGGCGGCGGTGTCGGCGCACCGGGAGATTTTCAAGCGCAGCCTTGAGGTGGCGTGCGCCCTCGACTGCGACCTGTTGCGGGTCTTCACGTTTCTCCGCACGCCGAATCCGGGTGAGCCGGCGAAGCAGCGCCGCGTCGCGGAGCATCTGCTGGGGTTGCTCGACCTGGCCGCCGGCTCGGGCGTGCGGCTCGGGGTGGAGAACGAGCACTCGTGCCTCGCCGCGACGGCGACGGAAACGGCGGCCATCCTCGCGCCGCTGCCGGCGGACCGCATCGGCGCGATCTGGGACCCGTGCAACGTGCTCTATGTCCCGGGTGCGGCGGCGCCGGTGCCGGCCGATCTCGAACTCTTGGGGTCGCGCGTGATCCATCTGCATGTGAAGGACGCGCGCCGCCGCATCGCGCCGCCGCCCGGCGAACTGATCGCGGAGGGCACACCGGTCGGTCTCGGCGAGGTGGATTGGCGGGGACATTTCCACGCGCTGCGCGCGGGGGGGTATCGCGGCCTGCTGTCATTGGAGACGCATTGGCGGGTGGAGAAGATCGACGA
>ENA-ORBV01011462-ORBV01011462.1-microbial-mat-metagenome-genome-assembly--contig:-NODE-11462-length-13914-cov-9.196502_pt1 | contig 13914 bp, 18 predicted proteins | sample MGYA00237777_ERZ505514 | MGnify/ENA primary metagenome ERZ505514 (study PRJEB26160, sample SAMN06269048) | microbial mat metagenome | isolation source: Oligotrophic lake microbial mat | place...
GGGGAGGGGGGGTGTTAAATCCTATCGGTCTACGCCCTGTTTCGTGCGCTTGCGCGCTGTTTGCTGCTGGCGCTGTCACGTACCGCGTTGTCGTTTGCGGGCTGTACGCTGCGGGTGCCACCTGCTCGCCTTGCCCCAACCGATTCGACATCAGCGACATGCGAGGCATTGCACTGGCACTTGCTTTTGCACTTTCACCTTCAAAAGGAAGCCCTTGCCCTTGTTTTGTTTTTGTTTTTGATTCTTCTTCTTGATTCTTGTTATTGATTCTAACTTTGATTCTTATTGTGATCGGAATCGCAGGGAAGTTTCCGATCAGGGTGGGGTGTTTTTTACACAAATACACCCAAGGCGACAACATGTAAGCGTTTTGATGGCGCTTTAACGTCACCGGATCAATCCCATCCCGCCGAATTACCTGCACCAGCCCCCGCGCCTCCAGATCATCCAAAGACATAATGATCTCTTCGGGATGCAAATCCACCTCTGCCCACAACAGCCGATAGCCGGGGAAGGCGACGCCATACTGATCGGCGTGCGCCGCCAACGTCAACAGCAGCCTCAACGAAGCCTCATGTAAAATTGCTGCCATGATTATCAAGTTTTGGCTGTATAATCCTGTATAAGGCACACTCATTCGTGCCCTCCTTTCTGCAAGGTGGCGACGCTGCCAACGTCGTCACCACCATCAACAAACTTGCCATAAACTGCTTTCTAACAAGCGTCGGGCAACCCCAGGGGGTTGCCCGTTGCTTTTCATTTCGGTCGATACAGATCGTTGCCCACCTGAACTAGATAATCCAGATAAGCCTCCAGATGCTTCAGGTGCGCATTCAGGTGCGCGACAATGGCTTCGTTGCGGGCACTAACCACATTTTCCCACCATTGCGCGCTGCCGCCCGACAGGTTCACCAAATAGCCGATATCGCTCGGGCTAATGGTCATCAGCTCTTGCATGTTTGCCGACAACGGATCGTGTCGGGGTGCCGTCCCCTTCACATACGCCAGCAGCCGAATTGCCGCTCCCCACTGCGGATCATCTAAAATCGCTTTCGTGGATAGCGTTTTTGGTTTGGTCGGTTCCTTGCCCTCTTGTGACGCCACCTTGCGCGCTGGTGACGGCGCGCGCGGCGCTACATAGTCGTCGTCATCCGGATTGCCCCAGTCTTCATCCTCGTCATAGCGCAATTGCCCGTCATCCGGCTCCGGCTGCACCTGAGACCCGCCATACAACCCCACATTCGGCGCGGTCGGCACGGTCGGCGCACCCCTCTCCGGCGCTATCTCTTCATCGTCCGATTCTGGCGATAGGTTAACGCCGCGTAAACCTATCGGCTCTTTTTCGGCGGCTTTGAGGGAAGCCACATATTCGCGGATTTCAAACTCCGTCCAGTGTTGGGCGTCCGCTTTGAGCCACAAATCGTCAGGAATTGCCAACAACGCCCGATACTGACTGACTTGGCTCTTTGACTTCAAGCCCGTCACCTGCAATATCTTTTGCAACATGCCGCGCTTAATCGAAAACATCGATCCGTTCGCTACCTGTGCGTAATATCCGCGATCTATCGCGCCCGGCAATACCAGCGCGTCATAGTCGTCGAAGGCGATCCCCTCATCGCCTTCATACATCGCCATCACCAGCAGCGCCAATTGTCGCGCCATCCCAATCGCATCCAATGGCGACCGACTCCCGTTCTCCGCCGCTTGCAGCCATGGATCGATATTGCCTTTTTGCACCGTTGGGATGGTCGAGTAGTCACCGACGCCAAACATTTGCAGCAGGTGATATGCCAGCCAGCGACGCTCACCACTTTCGATCATGCCCCCCCGCGTCGCATGGATAGGATTAATCAATCCGTTTCGGTGGATCGACCCCGCCAACCCAACTAGGGCGAACAAATCAGTGACCAGCGCCTCAGCACTTGCCGGCAGGTCGCCATCCCCCCCGCTCTCGATAATTTGTTTTATATTGCGCGGCAGTTCGCTGGTGCCCAACGCCGCCCATGCCATATCAACCCACGTCGAAAGTATTTGCGGCATATCCGCACTCCGCCCCGACCACATCCCCCGCAGCACTGACGGCAGCGTCCGGCGCGGCTGGCTCCGATCCGGTCGCAACTCCAGTATCGGCACCGCTCGCGCCACGATCCGCCCCGACGCCGGCATATCCGCAACCGTGCCATAGGTCGCAGCATCGACATCGATCAGCGTGGGCGCAGCCTCCAGTGGGTTACGCTTGCCATCACCATAACCCCTACGCTGCTGCGCCATGCGGCACCCCCATAATTTTCTTTTCGATCCGGTCACAGATCGACCAACACAAATAGGTCGCCGCGTGTTCCGGCGCGTGGGCGTACAGCGTTTCCTGCGCATACCCCGCATCGCGCCACACCGTCGCCACCGGGATCGGCTCCCACACCAATGCGTTGCCGAACGCTTCGCGCATCGCCGACAGTCCAAAGCGATGCGCGTTCGTTTGTTCGTTGACCATCGTCGGCTGCACACCGAGCAATTCCATGCTCGCCAACCCGAAGCTGGTGCGCATTTTGTTTTGTCCATCCATCCGCAGCTTTGACTTTTTCAAACCGTCGAGGCTCAACACCTCCGCCACGGACGGAAAGATCACATAATCAGTCGCCAGATAGATCATCGAATGCAGGAGCGACGGCGTGGGCGAGGTGTCGATCACGACGACATCAATCCGCCCCTCCAATTCTTCAAGGCACTCCCGCAGGTACATCACATCGTCGCCCATCGACGACATGATCGACCGCGTTTCGATGTTGCTAGGCAACACCAGCAATTCCCCCACAGTGGGGAAGCCCCCCGCCCAAGCCTTATGCGGCGCAGCCACCACCGTGTCCGCCCAGTTTGCATCGCGAACAAGCATGTTATACAGTCCTGCCGCCTCAGCCACTTGAAGTTGCTGTGTGCTGTGTGCCTGTGCATCAGCATCAATCAGCAATACGCGATAATCCATCAGCGCCAGCCCCGCCGCCGCGTGTGTCGCTTGCGTCGTTTTCCCGACGCCGCCCTTCTCGTTGATAAATGTGATCGTCTTCACGACGCACCATCCGATCCCGGGACAATCGCGCTCTCAGCGTCGGTATCAATCATCTTTCGAAGACCCAAAACCGGCACAAACACCCGCGTTGGAAACTCAAGCTTTGCGCCCATGGCTTCAACCAGAAAAAACGAGACCCCCCGCGTCATATCCGGCACCATCACCATAACGCGCTCTTTTAGCGCTGCTGGCAAATCCTGCACCCCCCGCGCCATGAAGCGCTCGAAGATCGGCAGATGCGCCTCAGTCAAAAAAATCGCGCGACCATTTATCGTATGCAACAAATCGCCATCAGGCGGCACAGCAAACGCATATTCCGTCTCGAAAACACCGCCGCCACGGTGCCAAGTCACCAGCCAATACTCCAACTCGTAACCGGCTACCCACTTCCACGCCCGCTCCTCAGCTGCGGCGATGCACAAATCAACCCGTGCCTCAAGCTCAAGACGGCGAATTTTAGCCAACTGCTCTTCCCCACTGTCGACGCCATTATCCGTATCCATAGTCCCCATTCTCTTTCGCTGGCTGCCACCGTTGCATCTTCGCCGCCAAAATCGACCGATACTTCGCCGCCGACGCGGTCATAAACGCCGCGATCTCAGCGTGCAACAACTGATCCTCATCCCCGCTCGTCAAGCCCCGAAACAGCATCCCGAAGAATTGTTGAATGTCGATATAATCGACCTCCGTGAACCACTGCTGTATCTCAGCCGCCATGTCCATCGTGGCGACATCGTACTCTTCCTCTACCTCATCCCGTATCTGGACGTCCAACTCAGCCGCCAAACCCGAGACCAGCGGATGGCTCTCATCCACCCCCGCCACCGCGTCTCGCAACTCGTCATACGCCTCGAGTACATCGTCCCGTTGCGCCTCCATAATCAACGACACCTCTTTGAGCGCGAACGCCATATCGAGCGCCCGTTGCCCCGTCGCCTTTGCCAAAATCACTTGCGGCTCGATCACCGCCCACACCGACGAGATGGCATTTGCGCCATGCGTGTCTCCCGCATCTTTGGCGACCCAATACAACTCCGCCACCGCATTCGTTATCAGACCCGCCGGTCGCGACGGGTCCCCGACCGCCAAGACGATCTGAGCAACGATTTCGAGTCGTTTATTTTCATCCATCCCCATACTGCCCTCCCTTTCCATAATCGTCTTTCTAGCAACCCTCGCCGCGCCCATCCATGCGCCCCTACGCCCTTCTCCCCCTCTCCTCCAAAAGCGAAGCGGCTGGGAGAGGGGGTATAAGCGCAGCGACGGGGTGAGGGCACTAATCCCCGATTTCCGCCAGCGTCTTGCCGGCATAGGCTTGCGCCGCGCCGCTCAACAAAATCGCCAGCCGAACAATCTGGCGGGGAACCCCTTCACCAATCAATCGGTCGTGATACGCCAGTACCTCCGGCACCGTGAGCGCATCATTGATGATGCGTTGCCCCATCTCCGTCAGCGTATAGCGACCTTCACCGAAACTTACAAACAAACCATGCTGATCCAACTGGATGAGTACATCCGCAAATGTTTCCGCTTTGACCCCATTACCGTTCACCTTGTCGTTCATTTCATTCCCCTTTCCGAGAAGAACTAAAACCACATGCCACACGTTAAACACTGCATCGACTGCAACCGGGTGTCAAACACCACCCGGCGGCTCTTGCACAGCCGGCACTTCGCCAGCCACCGTTTTGCCTTCCGCCCCGGACGCGGCAGCCTTCGCCACCGCGCCATCACGAAGCCTCGTCTCGCGCCAGTTGCACACGATGGACAAACTCGCGGATGAACTCCGCCAATTCCTCACGAAACGGTTGGGCGATGTCATCCTCAAATCCCTCGCTGAGCGCGTCGCTCGTGAGGATCATGAAAAATTCTTGCGCCTGCCACTCCTCCACCGGAATGCCCGCCTGACCACAGATTTCGACGGCGACATCGTAGGTGATCAGCCCGCCTTCGTCGTAAATGTCGTTGACAATGGCATAACGCGCCTCCCCGACCGACGCCAACACATCAGGGTCATTCGTGTCAAACTCCCGCATCGCCGCCCGCTTTTGTTCCAGCGCCGTCGCCGTCGCCTCCCGCTGCGCTTCCACCGTTTCCACCAGCGCCCGCGCCGTCGCCGCGATCTCGACTGCCCCCCCCATCGCGGTCTCCAACTGCTGCAACCGCGCATAGGCATCGGTCAACAGCACCATACTCTTCTCATCTTGCTTACTCTCGGCGATCTTGTAAGCATCAGTCACACGCCGGAAGATGCTGTCCATATTGGCACCAGAGTCCGCACCCGCCAACGCCTTAACTTCTTGCAAAACTTGGATCACGTATTCTTGAGACACAATCAATTCCCCTTTCCGAGAAGAACTAGATCAAAACACCTGCACTACCCGCCAACCGAAAGCGGCAGCCGATTCAATAGCCCCGTCCACACTTCGCCATTGCGCGCCTGTTGCCGTTCCCACATCACCTTCATGCCCGCCGCCAGCGTCTCGCGGTTAGCGATCTCCTTGAGTTCGTCAAGGTTGTAGCGACCGGAAACAATCGCAGCCGCGTAAGCGACCTCATCGACCGGCACCCGCTCCGTTGCCGCAGCAGGGGAGCGCACGCGCCGCGTCCGCCGACCAGTCCGACCAGTCACCGGACGCGGCTCCGGCACGCCCATCATCTCGCCCCTGACCACTCGTCGCACCGTCACTGGCCCCGGCTCCGGCACCTCATCAATCTCCGGCACCTCATCAATCATTGGCGCGTTGGTGTTCGCGTTTTCGGCGATGATTGCCGCAGCCTCTGCGATCAACCCGTCAAGACCGCTATCCTTGACCTTTTGCAAGGTCACGACCCGCACGATCTCAATCTGCGCAGTCGCATGGTTGAAGGTCGCAGTGGTCGCGATATTCATCGCGCCCCAACCGTCGTTCAATCGTGACGCCAGCAGATCATTCGCCGCCGCCACAATGTCCAGTCGTGTGACCGGCAAGGGCTGGATCAGGGTCTCAATGCTAAATTCAATCGATTTCGTGCTAATATCCTGAGTCATATTCTTCCTTTCTAAGGACTGCTGTTGTGGAACTAAAAAGTGCCATTGCCCTGTGGATGGGCGAACACATCCCCACCACACAAAAATCTTACAACTACCCAATGAAGCTGTTTTTACAGCACATGGGAGGCTCGCGCACCACCACCTCGATCACCCCCGTCGATATCACACGCTACTTTCAAGAAGCCATCGCCCCGCGCAAGTACGCCCCTGCGACGCATAACAAACACGTCAAGACGCTGCGGACTTTTTTCAACTGGTGTGTGCATCAGGAGATTATCCCGAAGACCCCCATCAAGGTGAAAATGAAGCGCGAACAAGGTGGCATATCGCGTGATAAAGCCATGACCGATCAGGAGCTTGCCGCGATCATCGACTATGTGAAGCGCAAGCCTCGCGATTACGCCCTGATCATGTTTCTTGCCGACAGTGGGTGTCGGCGGGGGGGTGCAGCCAGCCTTTGCGTCGGGGATATCGACTGGGTGCGCAATCGCGCCGCAGTCACCGAAAAAGGCGACATCACGCGGCAGGTCTCGTTCGGCGAAGATTGCGCTATCGCCTTGCGCCGCTGGCTCCGTGTGCGCCCCATCAAAAACCGCATAACGGGGGTGTACGTTTTCTCGCATGACGGCGAACCCATAAAAGCGGAAACCATCAGCCAACTGATCCGCCGCGTTTGCAAACAAATCGGCATTCGCGTCGTCTCATCCCACAGCCTCCGTCATCGTAAAGGTCACGCCTTCGCAGACGCCAAAATCGCGCCCACCTACGCCGCCACCTTCCTCGGCAACTCTGCCGAAACCGTCATCAGACATTATTATCCGAGAGACTACGACACCGCCGAAGAACTCGCCAAAGAGTTTGTGACCGACCCCCTAAAATTGAGCGTCGAAAACCCCCAAATCATCAATCTTGACGACTACCGCAAACGCGGCTAAATGACGACACCCTACACAGTCAGATTATGAACGCACGACAAGAGGTCGTGGGTTCAACTCCCGCTACCCCGACTGACAGCGAGAGCATTCACGGGGCACTTTGACTGCATTTGAGTCCCCGGCGGATCAGCGTTTTACAGACGCCGAACTGTCTTGCCTCGATTGTTAATGTGCGTCGTGCGAGTCATGCCCGCAGCTGTTATCCCGTTGCTCGCTGCCTGTCAAGCTATGGCGTGCAACGGGGTTATTGATTCCAGTTCTTCATCTTCCTCGATCATCAGCAAATCGCCCGGCGTACAACCGAGATACTGACACAGTATAAACAAACTGTCGGTATCAAATCGCACGATATGATTTCTCAACCAGCTACGCACAGTGTTTCGCGCCAACCCCGTCTCTTCGCAAATGACCGTAATATTAAGCTTGCGCTGTTCGCGCCTTGCTTTGATCGCGATCAACTCCGAAAAACGGTTAGCAATCTTATGTCTCATCCTTTCCCCCTTTCGCACTTTCGCAATCACCTATTGATATAGTAAATCCTAAAATACCCGTTGTCAAGAAATTGGTTTGTTATTTGACCACCAATTGCTTGACAACAAGATAGTTATAGCCTAAAATGATTAGATAGTTGATTACCAATTGCCGCCGTAATCGGCAGAAAGTACCACCACCATGAACATGTCCGTAGTCGCAAGTAAAATCACAGCCCTGCTCGCCGACGACAACAGCGCCTTCACCCCCACGCAGATGTGGGATGCCCTGCTCTATTCCGGAGAAACTGAAATCAGCTTGCGCGCCGTTTACAGCGCCATCGCTCTGCTGCCGGCGCTCTGCGTCAACCGCAGCCCCGCCGGACGCATCACCCTTCAGGCGCGCTCTTTCGCCCGCCCCGAGGAACTGGTCGCCCTCATCGCCCGTGACGACGCCGGGCTTAACCTGCCGCTTTTGTTGACCGACGCGCGCCGCGAGTCGTGGCGCGTGGAATTGGCGCTTGCCGACAAGCGCGCCTTGTTCAAATCCATCGAGTGGGCAGTTGCCCGCAGCGCCTTCACTTTAGATTGCAGCTTCTACGGCGAGCAGGTTAGCTTGCCCCGCGCGTCCTAGGAATCAAAAGCGCCGACGCCCGTAATGGGTCGGCGCTCTTTTTTAACTTTCGACGCTTGTTAGAACGTCATTTATGGCAAGAGAGAGGTCCACCACCATGTTCGCACTCGCCCTCACCAACACCCAAATTGTATCACATGAATTCACGCTAGACACAGCTTGGCTGCGCTACTTCAATCCGGGTGCCGCCATCGCCGCGGTCTGGGCGCATGTCGAAGCCCAACCCGGTGCCCGCACTCCGGAGAGGCACACCATCAGAGCTTACGAGTCGGGACTGAAAGCGTTTTTCAAGTTCTGTGGCAATGAATTGCCCACACCAGTTTTGCTCAGCATGTATGTCGCGTCGCTAACGACGCGCGGGCTGAAGTCCTCCACCATCGCCAGTAAGTATCTGGCACCCGTCAGGCACTATCTCAAGGCGCTCGCGGATCAGCACATCATCGGTTTCACAGGCGACATCCGCGACTTCATTGCCGATTGTCGTGACCAGATACGCATGGCGGCGGGCATCAAGTCCCCCGCCCGCGAGATCACGACCAACACCCCAGCGCTGTGGGGTGTCGGCAAGCGTCTAGACATCAAGCAGGTAAACGCCGTCCTCCGCAGCATGGATCGCGACGGCAGCCCGACCGCCTTACGCGACTATGCTTTGCTTCACATCGCCTTTAGCACCGGATTACGCATCGCCGAGCTTGCCCGCATCACACTCGCCACCTTCGCCCCCGAAGGCGAGTGCTTTTTGATCAAGGTGAGGGGCAAGCGGTCGAACATTGACCCCGTGCCCGTCAGCAGCCGCGCCTATGCCGACGTACTCGCGTGGGTCGATGCCTACAACGCCCCCCTCGACGACGCCGATCCCCGCCGCATCACCAGCACCACCCCACTTTGGCAACCAATGACCCGCAGCGGTCGCCACCTCGAGACAGGCATCAACCCCGCGAGGGGCATGTCCCACCAAGCCCTACGCGACGTGATCGGCAATCGCACCGAGCGCGCCCTCGGCGAGTCCTACCGCCTCGCCGCCCATGACACGCGCCGCACCGCCGCCGCAACAGCTTACGATGCCGGGATGTCCATCACCGACATTCAGCAACTGCTCCGCCACAAAGAAGCGGCGCAAACCTATGCTTATGTCGGCAATAAACCCAACTTCGCCGCCCGTTCATTGTCCACCTACGTCACCTTCGGCTAACCCTCACACGGGCGCATCGTGATGCGCCCTTCGTACCCTTCTCCCCCTCTCCTCTTTATGGGAGAGGGGGTCGGGGGGTGAGGGCAATCACAGCGCGTTACCACCCCATTCCTGCGATACCATAATCGCAGGAAAGGGGTGCCATATGGACATCTTTGATCGTGATACAATTAATCTTTTCGCGTTCATCGTTTTGAGCGTGATCGGCTATATCGTTAATTCCAATCGCGCCACATCGAAAATCGCGGCATCAGCCGCCACGACGCAAGCCGTGCAGCAAACAACCGTCATCACGCTCACCGATGCCATTCGTCGCCTCGACGACGAAATCGCCGCGCGCATGACGGCACAAACAAAAGTGGATGAGTTGCGGGGGCAGCTTGCCATTGCGGATCAAATTACCGCAGCCTATCGCGCCACCACCGACGCCCACATCCTCGCGCAGACGACGCGCCTTGATCTGCAAACCAAGGAGATTGACACGTTAAAGGAACAAGTCGCCAGCTTGCGCGCCGAACGCGACACGTTCCGCACCGAACGCGATCTATCGCGCGCGGAAGTCTTGACGCTCTCCAATAAACTGGACGCCGCCAAAGAAAGACTCCTCATCGCCGAACAGCAAATAGTTGATCTCACGGTCGAAAAGCGCGCTTTTGAGTTGCTGCTCAACCGTTTGGATATCACGCTCGTTTTCAAAGACAATAAGGAGATTAAACCTGATGACCCCGTTGCCGCGTAATCGTTCGACCTTCCGGCTTTCCCTTTCCGTGATCGTCCTCATGCTGCTGATCGCCGTTTTCGGTGCCACCACTTCCGGTGCCAGCGCTCAGGACATCGCCACCGACACCCCCACCGCCACCGACCCCACCGCCGCGCCCATCGTCATCATACCCATCATCGCCGACACGACCGACATCGCACCCACGGCGACCACCATCGAGACCCCTACGCCCGCCGCGCCCATTGTTTACGTCAGCCCCACCCCCCTCGACGGTGTTGATAGCGGTTCATTCACCGCCATCGTGATCGCCGGCGCGGGCATCATCCTTGGCTTAATCGGTGCATACGCTCACACGCAAGCCAAGACGATAGCAGCACTCTATCAATCCATGCCGCCCGCGCTGACGGGCACTATCGGCACCGGGCTAGAGTTTGCCCACAATCGGGCAGCCGCCACCGTATCGCCCCTCGACGACGCGGCGTTGTTGACTCTGACAAACGCTTTGGGGTATACTCTTGTGCGCCTTGAAAATGGTCGCTTGCTTTTGAACCCGCCCGCACCCGACCCCACCCCACCACCCAACCCTTAAAAGCGAAAGGGCTTCCCCCAAGCCCTGATGTGCTACCAGTATTTCCCTTTCCGGTGGCGGCGTGATTCTTCACGCCGCCACACTGAAAATCCCCATGCTTGTTAGAATGACGCTTATGACAAGCCCGACACCCAATTTTTACAGGTCGGGCATTTTGGGGTACCAATTGCTTGACACTATCGCATATCTGTTATAAGATAGTGTCATGGTTCAGTAACGCAATCGCCCAACAGGGCAGAGAGTAAAAAAACTCATGACTACCGAAATCGTCCAATCTCAAATCGCCGGATACACCGCGCACATTACCGACCTCAACCTAAACCTGTACATGGCGGACTTCGTGACCGTAGCCGAAGCACAGTTTTGGGCGGATCGGATGCTCCAGATCGAACAAGTCCTGATCGATGTGCGCAACCAGCGCAATGTAAACTTTTTCGGCGGGCTTGACCTCACGACTGAGCAGGAGGCGATACTGGAGTTGCCGCGTAGCCGGCAGGATGCGGTATATACCCGCGCTGAAGTTGATGCGCTGGCTGCCGATGCTCTCGGCAGTTTCGTCACGGCATCGGATGACGGTGCAATCGCTGCCGCAGGGGTGCGCGGCAGCAAATACATGCTGCCGGAGGATTTTGACGGTCCCGCCAACGACCCGCGCCTAGGCACTGTGGTCACTGAGTATTACAAAAACGGGGTAAACTATATCCCCTTTTGGCGCGGCGCGTGGGTTGTCTTTGTACCTCGAGTGGGGTCCCTAGCCGCCTCGTCCATCGCCCTCACCCCGCCGACGCCCGAGCCGACGCCCGAACTAGCCTTCGACGCTAGCGGTCGCGTCCGCTGGCACTCGGTGAGCAGCGATCAGCGCGAATTGATCGTTCCCGAACCGCGCATCAGCGCGACCGACATCCGCGCGTTCATCCTCGCCTCCACCGAACCCGAGGCGGGGTACGACATCGGAGTAATGCCCGACGATGATGCGTGGCATTACAGTGTGATCGACGCGGCGCTGGCGGACTGGGCAACCACCGCCCTCGCCCCGTCCGACGATTTGGGCGAAAGCCCATTCACGGGCGCAGCCGAACAATCGTCAGCCGCGTTGAAAGTCGAATAAAGCCATTATCCGCGCGCCGATCCTCATGGTTCGGCGCGCTACCCACTTCTACGCAAGTTATCGCCCATTGGGCAGAAGGCAACAAATTCATGAACGTAAACATCGCACAACCCGCCGCGCCGGAACTAGAACCGGACTACGCCGAGATTATGCAAGCAGTCGCCACCTATCGCGACTCGCTCGATCCAGAGTTCTACGAGTCGATGCTCGAGAGCATCGACATGACCTATGAGGAGTACGGAGAGGATCGAACAGCGCTTGTGCGCCAAGCAATTAAGGAGCTAAACGAGTCAATCGTGGCGGGCAACGTCGCGTATCAAGCCGGGTATCGTGTCAAGTCATCAGATCGCATCATGGATGGCATAAGCTTTGACATCCCCGACGCCTCATATCTGGTGTGCCGCCGTCAATTTAGCGGCTACCGCGCCACATCCAGCACGCATCGTTGGCTTTGGTTGATCAAAGCCTAATAAAGCCGTTATCCTCGCGCCGATCCTCATGGTTCGGCGCGCATAGCCCGTTCGACAGAAGGGAGAAACAAAATGGGACTAGTCCCGATCAGCATAAAAGAAGCCGCCGACCTGAAAGGGGTGGTGGCGTCATCGATCCGCGCGATCCTCTATGATGAGGCGCGTCGCGGAGAGATATTCCCGTCCGCAGTTTTCATCGGCTCCACACGGCGCGGCGAGTGGTCGCTCAGCCGTGCCGAGGTTGAGGCGTGGCAGCCGCGCCGCCCGCTCGCCACGCTGGTCAAGGCGTTCGTGCCCCCCTCGGGCGATCCAGAATTCTCGCACTTGTCAAAGCCTCTGCGCAGGAGGCAGTACACCGCCCGCGCCGAGAACACAGACGGCAGCCTTGTCGTTTATATGACAGGCGTAGTGATGGACGATGCGCAGATTAAAGTCATCGCCGGCGCGGCGTGGCTTTGGAGCATGGAAGGATGATCATCGTCCTCTCCACTGACCCCCAACGCTTGCCATAAAGGGCATTCTAGCAAGCAACAAAAAGCGCGTCCCTGTGGAAACGGGGACGCGCTTTTTATTTATGCTAGACGTTCTTCAGCACCGTTAACGAACCCGCCGCCAAAGGCGGCAGCGCATCGCCGCTCACGGTCGCGCTCAAGTCATACCGCTTGACGCCTAGCGCCATTGCCGCTGTTTGCGCAGCCGTCAGCTGCACCGTGACCACCCACGCCCCCGCCGACCCCGTAATCGCGCCGGCATAACTCGACCCCGCAACGTCCAACGTCACCGAGCCGCCCGTCAGCACCAGCGCGCTCGTCAGCGACCACACCAACGCCGTACCGCGCGCCGTGCTGTAGGTCGCATTTTGGTACAGCGTCACGGCACCACTCGCCGCCACCGGGCTAATCACCGTCGCTCCGGCGCTCCCGATCCGCGCTAATTGATACCCTGCCGTCCCCACGCCATAACCGCCCGGCACAATGCTCGCCAACGGATCGCCACTCGCACCAGCCGCCGCCAGCGCCGCGCCCGTCGTCCCTGCCGTCACATGCCCGCTGGTCTCCTCATCCCACACCGCATCGGCAATCGCCCCCACGGTCGGCGGTGAAACGGTTAAAGTCCCCCCTGTTATTGTTCGGGTCACGTTTGACCATATATCGGCAACAAGACTACCAAACGTGGTCAACGACCGTGTGCCATGTGACCACACGCCTGCCACAATATCAGCAAGCACAGGAGGGGCTGCTGTCAAGAAGTCGAGATTGCCCGCCCGCGTGTTGGTCAGTCGCGTCGTCAATGTTGTGACGCCGGCGTTGTCTGGTGCCACATAGGTGGCTGTCAGCGCCGCGTCAAACCAATACGTGGCGTTGACACGAATATCACCCAGTTCTTGCGGATACAGGTAGAAGACCGGCGTCACCGCCCCCGTATTCGTGAACGTGATCTTGATGATCGTGCAATCGGCGTTCATTTCCGCCGCCGTCAAGTCCAGAAACCCGATACCTGAAGTCCCGATCTCGGTCGCTTCGTTCGTGCAATCGGTGAACGCCCCCCCGTCAAGACTCTCCTCGCTATCCGCGCCTGCCCACGTCGTTACCAGCGTCCCCGAGCTATTCCGCAACTCGAAATACAACCGAAACGCCGTATTCCTACGCGGTACCGGCATTGAATCGCTTGCGGGCATAATACCCCCTTACCCTAGC
>ENA-ORBV01011463-ORBV01011463.1-microbial-mat-metagenome-genome-assembly--contig:-NODE-11463-length-13914-cov-4.338079_pt1 | contig 13914 bp, 11 predicted proteins | sample MGYA00237777_ERZ505514 | MGnify/ENA primary metagenome ERZ505514 (study PRJEB26160, sample SAMN06269048) | microbial mat metagenome | isolation source: Oligotrophic lake microbial mat | place...
AACAAAGGGTGGCATCAAATGACTAAGTTATTGGTGCCGCGTTCCTTAGGAACGGTGCTGGAATAAAGGTCCAAATTGGGGGAACTTGTTTTGCCGCTGTTTTCGTTACTCGTCGGTTGTTTAGGTACCACTAAACGCCCTCCTCATGCCTCAACAACAACAAAACCGTCTCCCCTAATTTGGACCTTTATTCCAGCACCGTTCCTAGGTGAGAGGGTTTGAAAGATGCGCAGTACAAAAAGCACGAAGCGTGAATGCCCCAGCTTTGATACGCGCTCACACGGTGCCGAAACATCCTGTCTGTGACAAAATGATTCAGCCATGTTTTCCAACCACATTCAAGGGAATGATGAACTATAAAACCCGCAAGAAATTACCCGCAAGAAATTACCCGCAAGAAATTACCCGCAGAAACCCACCCTCTGGTGGTGGTGAAAAAGTACCCGGGATAGATTGTGCTGCCGGTGATAAAAAAGTAAAAATGGCAACACCTGGCGGCAGGGCTAGAGTAGCCGTCGGACAGATCGGTTGTTGCGGCACCAAAAAGGAGGCACCCAACCATTTTGCCAGCCAAATTTGAAGCGCGGAAGAAGCCGAAGGTCCATCATCATCTGATGACAGCACCCGGCTCAATATTTTGAACAATTGTTCCTCGTGCCAGTCATGGTAGAGTTCGAGCCGCACCGAGTCGCCCTGCACATGCGTGGAACGGATGTCATAAAGGCCTCCGTTGAGCCGAATTTCTCGTTTTCCGACACGCAATGCAGGCAGATCTGTGGCGAGCAGGGTGATGGAAGAAACAGGCGTATTATCTTGAAAAAGTATTTGTTGCGCTGAAAAATGAGCGTCCATGCGGGCAACATTCCAAGCGGTGAGCCATCCTGCCGCTTGGAAGGCCAATAAGGTCGTCAAAAGAATAACGAGCAGAAGGGCGTGGTGTCGAAAGGCAAGGGCCATCGTTTTTTTGGTGAGGACTGGGGGGAGAAAGGTACGGGACTTATCTTTCACGAACAAGTGTCCCGTCCTGAAAAAAGTTTACAGGTTGAGAGATAGTACTGGTATAGGTTTACAGGAGATAAACTCGTCCTGAAATAGGTTTACAGGTCATTGAAATTTCCTGGTTTGTCACCTGCTTTTTAGTATCTTGTTTTCCACAGTTCAATGCCCGGAGGGTTCAAAAATTCTTTAAAATTTTTGAACCCTCCAAGGGTGTTGAAGTTGTGGGAAACAAAAGTTTTTGACATTTTTTGTTTTTATTTACCATCGTTTTTGCAATTCACCTCGATGTTGATGAGCCTGGAGTGGGGTGAGGTAGTCACAGGAAGCATGGGGTCTTTTTTCGTTGTAGACATGGATGCATTTGGCCACTTTTTCTCTGGCTGTGCGCAAGTCTTCAAAGGATTGATCCAGGAGGAACTCACTTTTGAGAATCCCGTTGATCCGTTCGGCCTGTGCATTGTCATAAGGCGATCCATCCTGGGTCATGCTGATCTGTATATCGTTTTGTTTGAGCAGGGTGGTGTAAGCCTCCGAACAATATTGTACCCCTCGGTCAGAGTGGTGCATGAGATTGCGCTCGGGGTATTGACGTGCAGCCAGTGCCTGTTTCAGTGCTTCGACACAGAACGCAGCTTCCAATGTCGGCGAAAGTTGCCAGCCCATGATACAGCGCGAGTAAGCGTCCACAATCAAGATTAAATACACAAAACGGCTGGCAGCGCGCAGGTATGGAATGTCGCTTACCCACAACTGTTCAGCCACACTGGGCGCCCAATTGCGGCATAAATACGGGTATTTGTGCAACCAATGGTGGCTTTGCGTCGTGTAAACCCGTTTATGCGAGGTCAGAATGAGCAATTCCTCCTGTCCCAAAAATTCAAAGAACTTGTCCCGTCCTATTTTCAAACCGTGCATCAAAAAGGGCCCCTGGAGTAAAAAAAACAACTTCCGACCACCCACCCGTGGCTGATCCCCCCGAATCTCCTCTACTAAACTCCGCAAAAGCACTCGTTCAAAGCGATCCGTTTCCAGATCCCGAGTGCGTGCATAATATGCCTGGCGGCTCATACCCAACAAATCGCACAATTCGCTCAACGACCGGCCCTTGTAAAAAGACCTCATTTTTTCGACTGTTGGGTACCAGACTTTTTTCGGATCGCGATGGAGAATTCCTGCTCCGCCAGGTCTATCATCGTCTCCAGTGCTTCCACCTTCAACTCCGCATACGATAACTTGCGACGCAACAACTCTAATTCCGAATCCAAGCCTTCGCCCCTTGAATCTAAATCTTTTTGTTTCATATTCAAAGCATCATTCCCTAAATTTTCAACCAATATCTCACTTTGCCGACGATACCACTTCACAAATTCTTTGACCACCATCTTGTCTTTCAAACCGTACTCTTCGGCCAATTTCCCATAACTGCTTTCTCCGCTTTCATAAGCCTTCGCAATTTTACGCTTTAATTCATTCGGGTACTTCTGACGTAAATCTTTTTTCGTCTGCCGTCCTGTCATTTTTTACTTTTTTGTGTAAACCTATTTCAGGACGGTACATTCGCACCACTACCGAAAATTGCATCCTTGAGAAATGGTCAACATGGGTTTTGAGGCAGGTTGGTTGTGCGAATATGCGAAAAAGATTGGTGCAGAAACCTGTTGGGCTTACTTTTATAAAAAAACTGGATGTTTGTGCCTTCAAACAAGTTGACATCTATGAAACACGTGCTCCTGCCGGTCGCGGCATTTTTAGTCTTTTTTGCCTGCAAGAACCCATCGCAGAGCGGCGGCAATATTCCGGCCCAACCGGATACTACAGCTACATCGTCTGTGCAGGTGCCTGCGGATTTTGAGGCTTTTTATGAAAAGTTCCACCAGGACAGCCAGTTTCAGATGGCCCATATCGTCTGGCCTTTGCAAGGGCGGCACAGTGTCACGAAAGATAGCACGAGTTCAGAGGTGCAGCCGTACACCTGGCTACCGGGAACCTGGGCCATGCACCACCCGATAGATTATGCTTCCGGCGATTATATCCGTGATCTGCAAATGTTTTCCGAGATCATGGTGATCGAACGCATCCGGCTTAAAGCATATAATTATGGCCTCGAACGCCGGTTTGCCCGCCAACCCGATACGAAGGAATGGGCGCTGATCTATTATTCAGATATGCAGGAGATAGGGAAGTAGTAGTCACTTCTAACGCGATAATTTTGCCCTATGATTTTTGCTCAACCGCTCTGGCTTTTGCTGTCGCTCGCACTGATTCCGGTTACGCTGCGCCTTTGGAGCGGTAGCAATGGATCGTTGCGAATGCCGCTCGGGAATGCCTTGAGCAGCAGCGGCACCTGGCGGTCGCGGCTGGTGCCGTATATGCCCTGGTTGCGGCTGGTGGCCCTGATGCTGCTGGTGGTTGCCATGGCTCGCCCACAGCGCAAATGGCAGGAGCAAAAAGTAATGGCCGATGCAGTGGACATCATGCTGGCGATGGATATTTCACCCAGTATGCTGAGCAAGGATTTTAACCCAGATCGGCTGGCAGTAGCAAAACATGTGGCGGTAGATTTTGTGGAAAAACGTCCCTACGACCGGCTCGGGCTGGTTGCTTTTTCGGCGGAGGCGTTCACCCAATGCCCGCTCACGACCGACCGCCGGGTGGTGCAGGCTTTTATCCGCGACCTGCAACCGGGCCGCCTCGAAGATGGCACCGCGATCGGTATGGGCCTGGCCACTGCCGTCAACCGCCTGAAAGACAGTCCCGCCCGCAGTCGGCTCGTGATCCTGCTGACCGATGGCGAAAACAACGCCGGGCTGGAAATCCCGCCCATGCGGGCCGCCGAGATCGCCCAGTCGCTGGGCGTTCGGGTTTATACGGTCGGGATTGGTACCGAAGGCATCGTGACCTCGCCCGCCATGCGCAACCCCGATGGCTCTTACGAATTTGCACCGCGCATGATGTATTTCGATACCGAATTGCTGCGTCAGATGGCCGGCCTGACGGGCGGAAAATTCTACCGCGCCTACTCGGAACAAGACCTGGAGGGGATTTATGAAGAAATTGACCGGCTGGAAAAAACCACCATCCAGGTGACCACGTTGCGCCGGACGACGGACTGGTATCACTGGTTTGCTGGAGTGGCAGTGGTGTTTTTGTTGCTCGAAATTGTGCTGCGGAGGTGGCTGCTACGGGCGGCGACGGAGTGAGGCTCAAAAAGATGGGGCAGCCCGTGTGCAGGCTGCCCCATAAATGAAAGGAAGTGGTCTATTGTTGAATTTTCACAAAAAACTCTCCCTTCGTGAAAAGAACGCTATCAGGATGATTCGTCCATAAAGGATCAAATGCCACAATGCCCATAAAAACCTGAAACCGACCTCGGACGGTTTGCGCTACTGAGTCAAATTGGATAATTTGGATAAAATGATCTCTTCGAGTCGTGTCAGGAAAAAAGTGTCCGACAGGTTGTTCCTCATCCAAATAAATGGAGAAAAACGAATTAGGGATAAAATTTTTAATTTGACTCGCTTTTGTAACCCGTTCAATGGGATATGTTCCTGCGGATGAGGCAATATCTTCAATGTGAAGTCGCTCTGTTATGTCGTTGTTTATTTTTCTTAAAAACACCAGGCGTAGATGTTTTCCTATTCCAGATTGATAATAAGTTGCCGTTGCTGAGGCCTCCCATTGTAATCCATCTTTTAATGCGGTCAATCCATATTTTACTGGTATGAGGGTATCCTTAGGATTTGCTGGAACGGGCTCAACTGGAGCTTCTTTACGACATTGCCCCATAAAAAACAGTAGAGAAAGAAAGCAAAATATGAGTTTCATGTGCTTATCTGGTTTGAATGATGAACTTGGAAGAAAAAACCGAGGATCTATTCCCGCCAACCTGTAAGAGGTAAAGGCCTGTGGGCAATCCTTTGATGTCCAAACTTGCTTGACCGTTAGCACCAAAAACCAGACTTTTCAACAGGACAACGCGACTTTGAGCATCCAATACGGTTATATGTGTATTTTGGCTGCTGAGTGACGGGGCTACGACCATTAGTTCATCTTCTGAAACCGGATTGGGGAATATAGAAAGGTTTTGTTCAGGCATATCTTTGACGCCAGCAGGCCTTTCATCTTCTTCTTCTGGATCAATAGGTGGAACACAAATACACCCCCCACGCCTCAAATCCACCTTAAATAATTTGGTGACGACGACCCCATCTGTAGAGGTCACTATGCATTTTACCCAATACATGCGGCAATTCGGATGGTGTTCAATCGTCAAAACATCACCAGTACCTAACAGGCTAGACTCCCAATACCATTCGACAGTATAAGGGCTAATACCGGGAATACCGTCCTCCGGTGCTGTAATATTAGCAGTCAAATAGTATGGCAACAAACGGCAAGCGGATTCACTTACGGAGACAGATAAATGTTGATTAGCGTAAAAATCGGCTACCGTACAGGCTACATTCCGGATCGTGCGGGCATTGTTTGCCCAACTTGTTCCAGTCATCTCGTCCGGGTTAGAATAAGCCAGCAGTCTAATACTTTTGACAAATTTCACCTGATAACTTCCTCCACTTGAGAGAGGTATCGAAATTAACCAATTATGTTGAAGATTCCACTCTTTTGCTACAATGGTTGCCCACGACTCAACATCGTAGATGCCATTGGCTACAACCGGAATAGGCGGGTAAAATGAGCGGTAAGCATGTGCGCATACTTCTGTGTCATCATCTCCTCCAAAGTTACCGTTCCAGTTATGGCGTGCGCCAAGAAGATGTGCTACTTCGTGAGCAAAAGTAAAAGAAGAAGATGCATAAGAAGGTGCTTCAACAATGCAAAATGGGAAGCCTGCATTTGGTCCGATATTGCTAGACAGGCCGCCGATTGAATAATTTTCATTTGTAAGAGCGATTAATATATCACAATGGCTATCTTCCCAATCTGCTGCCAAGCAGCTGCTAAAGATATTTTGGTTATCAGAATAAATATCTTCTGTTAAACACTCTGAATAGTCTTTTTCAATCCATTTCACGAGTACCTGTTTATTCGGAATGTCGCTGTTGGCAAATGCCTGGTTGATCTGATTTTGCCCTTTTCGGATGAATGCTTCGATACTACCGGCACCAGATTGATTCAGAATATAATCACTGGCTGTAGGCGATATGACGACAAGTGCATAAATAAGGGCTGGGCAGGTATTGTAGTCTGAGAAGCCTGTTGGATCCGTACAGCTAGGATCGGGACCCGGAGGAGAAAGCGTCGTGTCAATGGCAGCACAATCCGGCTTATCGGGGTTTTTGCGTTGTACGAAAAACTGGTAGGAACCACTTGCGTGGGTAATATCGTAAAAAGTGTCCCGAATTTGGAGAAAACCACTTATGCCGTCCTGCTGATCGTAAGAAAGACTCATGGAACCAACTCGGTTGAGGAGTTGTGCCCCCCAAACAAATCTGGCGGAGTCATCTTCAATATAGATGGCCTCGGCGGCAATCTGAGCACTCTGGCCTGGCAGGGAAAACCACACTGTATCGTACGCTCCGATGGTGCGCACATCAGCAATGGTTACAATTTCGACAGTTTGGTTTTGAAGCGATCCTCGAAGGGCGGTATCCCTGGAGGCGGCTTCTGACGTCAGTGAAATTGTGCCTGACGGAAGGGTAAAAAGTTGGGTTTGGCCGAGCAACATCCCATCAACGAGACAAAATAAAATGAAAAAGGCGAGTCTCGCTTTCTGCTCCCCCCCCGAGTAGGCAGGAAGACATCCCTCTTGCGTTTAGCAAACAGGGTAAATTTGTTTTCTTCACTTCCATGTGGAAAAGAAATTTGGTGAAATGATTGTGTTGAATGATGTCACAAAGATGATTTAGCAAAAGGATTTTTTGAAATTCTTTAACATAAATATTTCACTAACTCTTCTTTGCAAGAAGAAACATTGTGCGATGGTTTCAGTAAACTTGTCCAAATGTTTCAATCTATGAACCAAACCCCCAACACGAAACACCAATAACAATGACCATTTTCAAATTTGAATATCCAGAGTTACTCTGGGGGCTATTATCCGTTCCCGCAGTATTGCTACTGGCGGTTTGGTACTCCTATTGGCGGAAACAAGCCCTGGCGCGGTTCGGTGCCGTAGATAAGTTGCTGTCAGACAATACGGCTCGGTCATTTTGGCCCAAAACCGGACTGATCGCTGTGGCGACGGCTTTATTGGTCGTAGCGGTTGCCAACCCGCAGCGGGGCGCGCGCAAGCAAACCGCCACCCAGCAAAGCGCCGACGTGTTCATTGCGCTGGATATTTCCCAGAGTATGCTGGCCGAAGACGTAAAACCCAATCGCCTGGAGCGCTCCAAGATTTTTGCTCAAAAACTGGTGCAGGTGCTGGAAGGCGAACGCATCGGTCTGGTGTTTTTTGCAGGCAGCGCTTTCCTGCAAATGCCGCTTTCGACAGATTATTCCTTCACGGTCCAGTCTCTGCAAACCGCCGACCCCAGCCTGCTCACCCAACAAGGCACGGCCATTCCGGAAGCCATCGCACTCGCGCAAAAATCGTTCGATGCGCAACCCGGCGGCGGACGGGCGGTAATTCTCATCACCGATGGAGAAAACCATGACGAAGATGCGGTGAGCCAGGCCAGCGATGCATTCAGCGATGGCGTGGTCATTTATGCCGTAGGAGCAGGCACTCCCGAAGGCGCACCGATTCCGGTCGGCGGCATCGGCGCTACCCAATACAAGCGCGACGAACGCGGCGATGTGGTGCGGACCCGGCTTGACGAGTCGGCAATCCGCAAAATCGCTCTTGCCGGAGGTGGCCGCGCCTACAACGTTGCGCAGGATGACGCGGCAATCCAGACCTTAAAAAATGAAGTCGCCCAGTTGCAAAAACGCGATCTGGAAGTGCGGTCATTTGCGGAGTTGGAGTCCTATTTCCAGTGGTTTCTGCTGCCCGCGTTGTTGTTGTTGCTGGGCGAATTTTGGTTGGGAAAGCCAATTGGAAAATTTCGAGGTTTAAAACGTAAAACATTGATTTTTATCTCAATATCGTTTATTTCGTTTGCTTTGAACGCTCAATCGGCCCATCAATCGCTCCGCAGCGGCGACCGGGAGTACGACATGGAACGTTACACCGAAGCCGAGAAAAACTACCGCAACGCCACCGAGAAAAACCCCGGCAGTTTCAACGCCACCTACAACTATGGCAATGCGCTCTACCACCAGGGAAAATACCCGGAGGCTGCCCAGCAATTCCAAAAAGCCGCCAACACGGCCGCTTCGGGAGAAGCAGCACCGCGGGCCGATGCGCTCCACAACCTCGGCAATGCCCTGTTGAAACAAAACAAATACAAAGAGGCGGCTCAGGCATACCAGCAAAGTCTTCGCCTTCGACCCGGCGATGCCGAAACGAAGATGAACCTGCAAATGGCCAAAAAGAAAATCGAAGAAGAGCGAAAAAAAGAACAACAGCAACAGCAGAACCAGCAACAGAATCAAGACCAACAACAGCAGCAAAACCAGGATCCATCCCAAAACCAGCAACCAAATCAACCGCCCCAGCAACCAAAGCCCAACACACCACCCCAGAACCAGCAACCCCAACAACAACCCGACCCGCAACCTTCAAATGGCAAAATGAAACCGGATCAGGCCCGCCGGATGCTGGAAACCGCCGTCGGACCCGAAGATCTCAAAAACGCCAAAAAATACCGCGAGCGGCAGCGACCGGGCGGACCGAAAACAGGAAAAAAAGACTGGTAAATTTAGTATGAAGTATGAAGTTTGAACTTCAAACCTCAAACTTCGAACCTCAAACTTCAAACTCTTTTGTATACCCGCCCTTTTTTGCTGCTTTGTTTTTCGCACGCCCTGTTTGCGGCCAGTTTCAACATGATGCTCCCCGAATTGCCGGCTTATCTGAGCAGCATGGAAGGAGGCGCCGGGCACAAAGGACTGATCATCGCACTGTTTACCATTACTGCAGGCATTTCGAGGCCGTTCAGCGGCAAACTGGCGGATACCATCGGGCGGCTGCCGGTTATGTACATCGGTGTGTTCGCTTGCGTAGTGTGCAGCCTGTTGTATCCACAACTTACGTTCGTTGGCGGATTTCTCACTCTGCGTTTTTTTCACGGGTTTTCGACGGGCTTTAAACCGACTGGCACCTCTGCTTATGTGGCCGACATTGTACCTGATGGGCGGCGCGGAGAAGCGATGGGAATGCTGGGCATTTGCCTGAGCATCGGGGCAAGCGCCTCGCCGCTGCTCGGTAGTTGGCTGGTGCAGCGGTATCACGATCCCAACCCGATGTTTTACACTTCAGCGCTACTGGCAGTCGGCTCAATGGTTATTTTATTGAACCTGAAAGAGACGTTGAAAGAAACCCAGCCTTTTCGCTTTAGCCTGCTGCGCGTGACCCGGGAAGATATCTTCGACCCGTTGGCGCTGCCGTCGGCCGTTACGATGATCTTTTGCTATTTCAGTTATGGCGTAATCCTGACGCTGGTACCAGACCTCAGCGATCATTTGGGCGTAGCCAACCGGGGCATATTTTTTTCATTGTTCACGCTTTCGAGTATTTCCACCCGTTTTTTTGCAGGTAAAATTTCCGATCAACTGGGCCGGGTGCCGGTGCTGAAATTTTCCGCCATCCTTATCGGAATTTCCATGTTGACCTTCGCACACGCCGATTCGCCGAATATGCTCTACCTGGCTTCGGTGCTGTTCGGTCTCGGCAACGGCATTTTTTCACCGGCCATCAATGCCTGGACGATAGATTTGGGTGACCCTGCGCGCAAGGGCCGCGCGTTGGCGACGATGTATATTGCGCTCGAAATGGCCATCGGCGGCGGCGCAGCCCTGGCAGGCTGGTATTTTGCAGATGACTGGCGCCGGATGCCCGGGGTGTTTTATTTTGCAGCAGCGATGAGTTTCGGCGGTTGGGTGTATCTGTTTTTTCGGCGGAGGTGATTTTGCTACCTTTGTGGGATAAAAAAAGAGGAAATGCCCACCACCTTCCACCAAGCCATCGCCACCGGTATCCCCACCCAACTTCCGCCGATCAAACCGCTTGATCCCACCGTCAGCCACGCCCCGCGCCGCGTGATCGAAGGCGTTTTGTCAGAAAATGAAAAAGTGCTGGCCGTGCAAAATGCGCTGCGCTACTTTCCCAATGAATGGCACCGCGAACTCGCTGCGGAGTTCGCCAACGAACTGGATCGCTATGGACGTATCTACATGCACCGCTTTCGCCCTGATTATGCGATGTATGCCCGCCCCATCAACGACTACCCGCACCGCTCGCACCAGGCAGCCGCCATCATGCTGATGATCCAGAACAACCTCGATCCGAAGGTGGCAAAACATCCGCATGAACTCATTACGTATGGCGGCAACGGAGCGGTGTTCCAGAACTGGGCGCAATACCTGCTCACGATGCGCTATTTGTCGGAAATGACAGATCATCAGACACTTGTGATGTATTCCGGCCATCCGATGGGCCTTTTCCCCAGCCATACCGATGCGCCGCGCGTGGTCGTGACCAATGGCATGATGATCCCGAATTATTCAAAAAAAGACGACTGGAACAAATACAACGCACTGGGCGTCACCCAGTACGGACAGATGACCGCCGGTTCTTTCATGTACATCGGCCCGCAAGGCATCGTACACGGCACCACCATCACCTTGCTCAATGCCGGGCGTCGGATCGGTCTGGGCGATGACCTGAGCGGTCGCGTATTTATTACCTCCGGGCTGGGTGGTATGAGCGGGGCCCAATCTATCGCAGCCATTATCACCCGCTGCATCGGAGTGATCGCGGAAGTGGATGGCGAGATGGTACAACAGCGCGTCACAGACGGTTATATCCAACGGGAAAATGTGTTCACCGATCTGACCAATCTCATCATCCGGCTGGAAGAATGCCGCCGCAACAAAACGGCTACCGCGCTGGTCTATCATGGCAATATCGTGGATCTGTGGGAGCGGTTTGCAAACGACCACATTGTAGTCGAACTCGGGAGCGATCAGACCAGTTGCCACAATATTAATGACATGGGCTACTGCCCGCAAGGCTACACCTTCGAAGAAGCCAAGCAGTTGTTGATCAATAACAAACCCAGATTTTTAGAAGAAGTCCGCGCCACCTTGCGCCGCCATGTCGCAGCCGTCAACACCATGAGCGCACGCGGCATGTATTTTTGGGATTATGGGAATGCTTTCCTGAAAGAAGCGGGCGAAGCGGGAGCTGAAGTGTTTGAAGTTCGAAGTTCGAAGTTCGAAGTTTCCAACATGCCAGGCGCGGAAACAGATCAAACTTCTCTCGCCTCAGGCGAGATCATACTTCAAACTTCAAACTCGTTTAGGTATGCTTCTTATGTCGAAGACATCATGGGGCCGCTTTGCTTCGATTACGGCTTCGGGCCATTCCGATGGGTATGCTGTTCGGGGTTGCAGGAAGACTTGGATAAAACAGACCGCATTGCAGCAGAAGTGATCGGGCAAATGCTCACTGAAGCACCTGACGATATTCAGGGCCAGCTCCGCGACAACCTGGTCTGGATTCAAAATGCGAAGCAGCAGATTCCCGTCGTCGGTTCAAAATCAAGGATTTTATACGCCGATGCGGAAGGCCGGATCCGGATCGCAACAGCTTTGAACGATGCGATCGCAGATGGCACTCTGGCCGGGCCGATCGTGCTCGGCCGCGACCACCATGACGTGAGCGGCACAGATTCACCGTTCCGGGAAACGGCCAATATCTACGACGGTTCCCGTTTTACGGCAGACATGGCGGTACAAAACGTGATCGGCGATTCGTTTCGCGGAGCGACCTGGGTGAGCCTGCACAATGGCGGCGGCGTAGGATGGGGAGAAGTGATCAATGGAGGATTCGGCATGGTGCTCGATGGCTCCCAAGATGCTGAGCGCAGGTTGCGTTCCATGCTGTTCTGGGACGTGAACAATGGCATCAGTCGCCGGGCCTGGGCGCGGAATCCACATGCACTCACTACCCTGCAACGCACCATGGCGCAATACCCTGATCTACAGGTCACAGTGCCGTATCTGGCTGAAGAGGAACTGGTGCGGGAAGCGATGCAAAAATCAAAAGTATGAGCGCGGCAACCCAAAGCAACCGTTCTTTGTTCTGCCCAGACTCCTCCCGGAACGGAGTTCCGGGATACTTATAACTACCCTTGTGCGCTTTTTCATGGAAAAATTTGCCCTCCTGACGGCCCTGTTGCTGTGGCTTCATCCTGTTTTATCTCAACCTACCCCTGCGAACCCACAACCGGCGTCTCTTCTTACTCCTGCCGAGGCCGTCCGCATCGCGCTTGAAAATAATTACGATATCCGCATCAGCCAGGCAGACGCAGAAATTGCCAAGCTGAACAACACGCGCGCCAATGCCGGCATGCTCCCCACCGTGAATTTTGTGGCTGGCGAAAACATGTCGGTCAACGGCTACCAGCACCAGGAATTTTTCAACGGCACCACCATTGACCGCTACGGCGTGTTGGGAAATAACCTGAATGCCGGGGTGCAACTCAGCTGGACGCTCTTCAATGGCCGGCTGATGTACATCACCAAACACCGCCTCGAAGTCCTTGAATCGCTCGGTCAGACCAACCTCCAGGCCACCGTGCAAGCCACTTCCGCCGCTGTGCTGCTCACTTATTACGACATCGTGCGCGGGCGTTTGCAAGAGCGCGCCTTTGCAGAAGTTATTACCCTTAATGAGGAGCGACTCCGCATTGCCGAAGCGCGGTTGGCTGCCGGATTCGCCGCCCAGACCGATGCCCTCCAGGCACGTATTGACCTCAACCAGCGGCGGGCCGATCTGCTCAACCAACAGGTTGCTACTACAGCCGCCAAACGCAGTCTCAACCGCTTGCTCGTGCGCGACCCAGGGACACCTTTTGAAGTGGAGGAAAATCTGGATAATACCTACCTGCCCAACGGCGATGCCCTGCTGCAAAAAATATTGGCCCAAAACCCGACCTTGCTTTCTCTCCAAAGAAACGCAGAAGTAGCCGCACTGATCGTGGACGAAGCCCGGACACTGAACAAGCCAGTTATTGTCGGAAACGGCCAGTTTAATGCGCTTCGATCTGATAACGGAGCGGGCATCTTGTTGAGCAACACACAGGCGGGGCTCACAGTGGGGGCTACTTTGGTTGTTCCATTGTACACCGGCGGCAACCTGCGGCGGCAGGTAGAGGTCGCTCAACTGGCCGCTCAGCAAAGCAAGCTCCGCCTGGATGCGCAACGCCAATTTCTCCGGACAGAGCTCGACAACCAGATCGCATTTTTTCAGATTCAAAAACAAGTGTTCACCCTCGAAGACGAAAATATCAAAAGCGCCCGGGAAAGCCTGAACGTCAGCACCGAACGCTTCCGCCTCGGCCAGACGAACGCCCTTGAAGTACAGACCGCCCAAAATGCACTCGAACAGGCGCTGACCCGCCGCAATCTGGTTTTAGCCATACGTTCCGATCCGGTTTCACGCATTCGGCTAGTGGGCTGTGTGTTCCCTGACATTTACAGTTCGTCATTAAATTTATAACCGATCCCCCAGGCCGTTAAAATATACCTTGGGTTGGCCATCTCGTCTTCGATTTTTGCACGCAGACGATTGATATGGGCGTTCACGGTATGCTCTAAGCCTACGAATTGCTCGCCCCAAATTTCGTCCAGAATTTGCTGGCGTGTATAAGGTCGACCGGGATTTTGCATAAATAACTGCAACAATTCGTATTCTTTCAGGGTCAGTTCGATCCGTTCGGCGCCTTTGCTTACGGTTTTCATTTCCAGGTCGATGCAAAGCGCTCCGTATTCGATCCGTTCCTGGTTAATTTCCATCTGTTTAACGGCCCGCTGGGTGCGTCGCAGGATGGATTTTACACGGGCCAACAG
>ENA-ORBV01011464-ORBV01011464.1-microbial-mat-metagenome-genome-assembly--contig:-NODE-11464-length-13913-cov-4.728679_pt1 | contig 13913 bp, 8 predicted proteins | sample MGYA00237777_ERZ505514 | MGnify/ENA primary metagenome ERZ505514 (study PRJEB26160, sample SAMN06269048) | microbial mat metagenome | isolation source: Oligotrophic lake microbial mat | place...
CGGTTGGTGCACACGATCTCTCGCACCTCATCGGGATGGAGTTGCTTTAGAAACGTGACAATCGACGATATGTGATTGTACGTCTTTTCGAAATGCACCGACAACAATCGCCGACGGGAATGTTTGCAATCGGCGTCTTCAGGATACAAGAATGCCCTTCTATCTTCAAACGTGTATGTCAATGGTTGATCGTCGACTTTCGACATGCATGCGAAAATAACCAATTGTTTTTTTTTTTTGTCCCATTGCGGCAGCACAAGACAATTGCATAAAATAACGTTCGGATAACAGATAAAAAAGGGTGATAAGAGTGAATACAAAGTCAGATTCGAGACTGGTTCAACCTTGTTTCTTGTCCGTCAAGAAACGACTGAGCAACTTGACCATGGGGTGCTCAGGCGCATCTTTTGGATCCAGGCCCTTGTCGATACACTCCAGTGTGATTTTGAATCCTTCTTGTTGCCAGTCCTTGTCGGAAACATTGAATGCAATTTCCAATGGCTTCGTCCGGCAATCTCTGTAGGCAATGAGCATGCTGCGATACGCAGACAAGTCAACCAATGCTTCATTTGCCATGATTGGAACGACAACTTTGCAGCGAAAGTCTTTGTCTTCTTCGTGGGGAACCACAAATGAAGCCTTGCACAAGGTAACGGACCCATCACATGTGAGTGGTGGCGAAACCTTGAGGCCGAATCTCGCAATGACTCCAATGCCACAACAGCCAATCAATGGCACATTCATTGTCCGAGTTTTCGCGTCTGCTGTGTGAGTGAAGGATTCAAAGGTGTTTGTCGTCCAACAAACCGGAACACCACCATGGCCGCCGCCAACATACTTTTCGTCAAACGATCCGGGCAATGGCTGGTGTAGATTGTCATCTTGTGACAATGCCACGACAGTAATGTTGCTTTCGTAGCCTTCGGGTCTTTCGTTTCCAACAGAAGTAGTCGACATTTTTCCAATCGAGTTTTTGTGATTGTGTATGAACTTTTCAACCCAACACGAAAGCAAATACATGTCAAAAAAGATTCCTCCACAACATGTGAAAACATTTCTTGCACACCATATTTGTTGACTTTAATTCCCCGGTTGATTGTTCATGTCGCTCATTCAGCGCCCGATTTCCTCCGCTCTGCGCGCCAGTTTGATTTCCACCATGAAGGCGCATGCCACTGGTACCGGTGGTGGCACCGGTGATAGTGTCACCTGCATCCATCCCCACCCCGCCGCTGTTACAAAGCGTTGCGGTTGCTTTAACATTGTTTGGCTCAACTTCAGGGTTGACCACACCGTAGGCCGGTGCGCCAAAGGCAATGAGCAGGGCCGCAGCAGCGGCGAAAATTAACTTCATCAGATCCTCACTTTCCTAAAACACAACACATCTTGGCACACACTTAACTAAAGAGTGGGTTACACTGGTGGAATTCCCGTGGCACGCCCCGAGCCCCTCCGACAGACTTCACATAGCCGCTCGCCGACTCCCTTAAAGATCCTGCAAGAAAACAAGAGTTACCCGGGCCGCTCCGATCGCAATCGTAATATTACGATAAGTAAGTCAACTATCGCCAAAGTTGCTGAACTGTAGATCCGGGCTAAAGCGCCGGGATAAGGGGTAGGGGCACGCTAAGAACCCGTCTGCTTTTGCGGAGTGTTGACCTCTTCCGCATCGCACCGCACGAATAGACTCGCAAAGAGAAGCTACGCACACGAGCGCGATGGATTTTTTAGCGCACCTCGCTGAGCCCGTTTCCTTCCCACAAATTAAAACCCCGCGGCGGTCAGCCACGGGGTTTTTCGAGCATGAGGTCATGCACAGGTCATGCATATTTGATCGCAGATATACCTGTATATTATCGCGAGGAGAACATCCAAGTTCTACCTCGGATGGGCAACTTAGCAGCCACCTGCACCCCAGATGATGAAGAAAGCCTCAACGTCGGAGCCGTCGACGCCGCCGGACTGATCAACGTCAGCGCAGGGAGCTGAGCCAGACCAGTCGATGAAGAAGGCTTCAACGTCAGAGCCATCGACGCCACCAGAGAGGTCGTAATCAGCAGCGCAGGCCGGGCATCCGCCAGCGCAGTTGCTGGTCACATCTAACTGAACGAAGGCGAAGTCGAGAAGATTGCCAACGTCCAGACCCGCGTTGTCGCTGACAATCAAGGTCCAGTCGCCTGCCGCGTCCACACCGTTGAGCGCGGAGAGAGTTTGGAAGGAACGGTAGTTGCCCTCGGGGATGGCCAGATCAACTCCGCTGGTAGCAAGGGATGCGGTTGCAAAGTCATGGAAAAGGTAGTTGCCGATGGCGTTGAACGCCCCACCTTGGCGGCTAAACAGCACAACGCTGTTCGAACCGTTGCTCACCGTACCGATGAGGTCGGCGTAGAAGGTGTGGGTCATCGCGACGCGAACCCCAACGTTATTCAACGTTCCGCTGCCCGCGGGAATCGTCAAGGTGGCGACTGCGGCGCCCAGATCCGGGATGGCAACGGGAAACTGAGCCGGATCAGCGACGAAGAGATCTTCGCCAACGCCGTTGAAAGTTGCGCACGTGGTGTTGTCACCATTGTAAGTGCCGCCCGCGCCAGCACAAAGGTCTGAGGTGATGATTGAGCACGAGCCGGGCAAGCAGCACGCCCCGGTGGGGATGCACTGAATGCTGGCGGTGCAAGGCACGCTATCGTCGGAAAGGGTGATCTGGAAATCACCAGTCGCCGCACTGAAGCCATGGACCAGAATGAAGTATGTTGCGCCTTCTTGCGAGCAGAACGTCACGCTAGAGAGCACGCCGCAGAAATCGTCATTGCCGCCAAGGCAGGTGAGCTGTCCGCCTTGCTGGCAATACACGCTGAGTCGGCTGTCGTACGAGGGGCCACCACAGAGCGCAGCCGTCATTGAGTTACCCGTGCCCGCTGCGAAGTACCACACGCCGCCAGCGCTGACGGTCTGACCGCTGCAAACCGGGCTTCCCGTGTCAATCGACGAATCGATGGTGGTGCCAGCTTCGGATGCGCCGACCGAGAGTTCCACCGCGTTCGCAATCAGATCGTTGCCCGGTATTTGAACGATACGAACGGTCGTGTTACAGCTCGTAAAGCGAGCAAGAGGGCCGCTCTCGAGCACGTCGGCAGTAAGGGTAAAGACCCCAACCGGCTGGCCAGCGGGGATGTTAACTGTGTAGGTGAAGACGTTGGTGCTGGTTTCGGTGAGCATCACCGGCTGGGGCGAAGCGTCGCCCAGTGAGCTCGTGTCTACGGTCACGGTGTGGGGCGCGCTGGAGGGTGCGGCTCCTGGGGTTACTCTCACGGTGAGAGCGACGCTACCGCCATCGACACTTTCAATCAGGTTTGGCGCGGCGGCAAAGGTGCAGGTGGGGTTAGTGGGAGCCGAGACCACAATATTGGTGGTGCAGGTGCTCGAACGGTTCTGCGGCGAGGTTTCGGTTACCGTGGAAATGATTGGGTAGGTGCCCGCGGGCGTCGTGTTAGCCACATTGAGCGAGTACGTAAAGACGTTGAGGCTTGACTCTACGAAGGTAACGGGCTGCGGGGCGGGGTCGCCCAGCGAGCTGGTATCAGCAGTCACGATATGAGCCGTGCTAGTTGGGAACTGGCCCGGCGCGACGTTGACGGTGAGCGTGAGGAGTTCACCGGTTGAGTTGCCGATTGGGTTGGGAGTACCAGCTACCGTGCAACTGGGGGCCACCGGCTCGACATTGGGAAAGAAATTCAAGTTCAGAAGCGCGTTGCCCGAGAAGGTGCTCGCGCTCGTGACATTGAACGCGGCTGAGCCGAAAGTTACGTTGAAGACGCCCAAAGCGAGGTAATATTCGCCCGGAACGAGCGCGCCATCGCGACCGTTGAAGATGACGCCGCCGGTCTGAGCGGGGCGAGAGATAGCGACATTTGATCCGTACGAGAGCGCGCTGTACAAGCCCGTGCTGTCGTCGTCATCAAAGGTAACAAGTGCTCCGGTCGAGCGATACAAGCCGATTTCAGTATCATTGTTGCCCAGCACAGGGATGCTCGCCGCAGTCCAGATGTCCAAGTATCCGCCGCCAGCCGCCGGAAGGCTGGGAAGTGTAACTTTGTACCAACGGATCTGCGTAGTGGTTAGGCCCACATCGCGAGTAAGCAACTGAGCGCTTGAGAAAGTACCGAAATCTTCAGCGACGGTGGGCTGAGCAATGGCCGACCCAGCGCACGCGGCGATGAGAGCAGCCGACAGGATGGAACGAGTTAACTTCATAAACCCTCTCTTTTTTCCTGCGAAGGAAAAAAATGTTGGAGTACCGCAACACACACACATCACTGCGCAAAGAACTCGCGCAGATACAAGTACAAATTAGGCACAACTCTCGCACCGAACACGTGCAATCCCCTCGAGTTCGCCCCAATGACGCTTAGAACAGGGCGATATTTGTCACTCAGACCACAAAATCTAGCGACCAATTCTTAAAATTGCGTTTTGAAACACTTCAGATTCCATTGCAGCATCGTATAAGATAACGTCAACAGGGGGTCGCTGTCAATAAGAACTATGGAATTCCATTGAAGAAGTTTTCAACCAGCAAACCCCTAAGGGGTCTGTAAGCGTCCTTTAAGGTCCAGATAATGTGATCTTCGAGAACCTAACAGCCGCCTGATGTCCAGGTTAGGAAGAATAGCTCAACATCGGCGCCGTCAATTCCGCCGTCCCGATTCACGTCGGCGCACGGCTGAGCCACTTGCCAGTCAAGGAAGAACGCGGCCACATCATCGCCATCAACCCCGCCATCTTGGTTGTAGTCGGCCGCGCATGGTGAGCATGGATTGCATACGTCGCGGTCACTTAAAGCCTTTAACTTAAAACTTGATATGCGGCCGATATCGCCACGTTCGGTATCGCGCACCCGGAGGGTCCAGATACCCGTAAAGTTTACTCCGTTAAAGATGCTCAGATCCGGTGTCGGCGCCGCTCCATCGGTAGCACGCGAGGGGCTGAAGAAGCCGGGTGGCACGGTTTGGGCATCGCCCAACGCCGCGGCTCTGGCCCACAGGTCCTGAGCGCCGATCACGAAGCAGTATTCGCCATTGACGTTTGAGGTATCCCCAACGCCACTTCCCGTGCGCCCCACTCGGCTTAAGAGCGTGACCGTAGTTGAGTTATGGATGAGTTCAGCGGTGAGGTCGCCGATGCGTGTATGTTCCAAGCCCACCCCCACGACTAGCGTCGAAACCGTATTCGAAGTCGGGGGTATGGTGATGGAAACCGAAGTGCCGCTGGCGAGGCCGTCAGGGATGGCCACGGGGAATAAGTGGGCCGAGGTGTAGAGTGTCGAAGCGACAACGACCGTGCAGGGTTGGTCGTCGCCGAGGTAAGTGCCATTAAGAAGGTTGCAGATCGGGCGTGTGGTCTGCACGCACTCCGCGTCGATGCAACATGCTCCGCGAGGAAGGCAGGCAACCGCGTCGGTGCAGATGGTGCCGTTGTCGCTGATATCGAGCACGAATGTACCCTGATCGTTCGCGAGCTTGCCACGAACAAGAATGAAATAGGGCGCACCAAACTCAGTGCACCAAGTCACCATTGACCTTGGGCCGCATTCATCGTCGCCGGTGGCAACGCACTGCAACCGCTGGCACCCATCCGCGCCGCAATAGACATTAATTACACTATCAAAGTATGGCCTGCCCGCGCACGTTTTGGCCGTAACCCGCCGCCCGTTCCCCGTAAACTTATACCAAACTCCATTCGACTGCGGATCGCCGCCCGGGGTGCAGTCGGGGCTGCTATCGAGATTTGCATTGATGGTGTATCCCGCGAATGAAGCCGGGAGGGAACCAACGAGAGTAGCGTCTAAACATTCGTCGTTCGGCGGCCGACCAAGCTGACATTCGAGCACCCTGAAGTTCTGGAGAACGCCTTGGAACGATCTGCCCTGCTCGTCTCGGATTACGAAAGGCAACGTATAGATACCGGGCGCGGCGAAGGAAGGAATGGTAAATCGCACTACGAATATGTTATCGCCGCTTCGGCGGTCGCAGCCTATGCCGTCATCGACGAGTGTGACCGACGACGGCCCACCGATGGCCGCCAAGTTCATCGTGACAGTCAGGTTACTACTCGTTGGGTTGGTTCCTCGCACTGCGGAGACTTCAAAGCAAATCTCATCTTCGCCGCAGTTGGTGGCTATCAACGGCGATGCCTCTGCGCTCCCCTGTGGAACGGTGAGGATCGAGTTAGGCACCACGTTAAAACAATACCAGAGGATATCAAACGGATTCGACTTGGTCCCACCTCCCGACGCGCTTCCCGCGGCACTCACCGCTTTTGCCGCCATATTCAAGTTGACAGCGGGGCTCGCGCAGGCGATGCTTTTGTCAAAGTCAAGAACGTTACCGTTGCGAAATGTATCATCTACCGGGCTCGCGAGGTTATTGCCGACGTTCGCATCACTGATGGCAATGTAATACACACCGGGTGTATAGGTGCGAGAAAGCGTGTTGGGCTGATCATTCCCGTAACCAGGTATGCTGGCGGGCGATGAGTTGTAGATCCAAAGATCAATATCATTAAAATTGCCAGCTCCGCGCGAAGTGACAACCGTCCCCTCATAAACGGTCCCTGCCAAGACTGTCGGCACCACGACCGTTCGCTTAAGTTGAACGCTGTACGGCGCGGTAGTGCCAGCGGTGCCAGCAACACTGATGTAAACTTCCTCGGACAATCCGAAGCCGTACCACTTGATCATCCGCGAATCTTGAGGATTGCCCGGGCTGCTGATCGCGCCGATCTGAAACGTAATATCTGAGGCAACATCGACGATACCCAGCGCCTGCGATCGGCCGCGCAGCGTCAGCGTGTGCCCAGGAGTAGCCGATGTAAGTATAAGCTGATACTGGTAAACGGAAACGGGCGACCCGGCGGTGAGCACCCGAAAGTAGTCTACTGAAAGTTCGCCAACACCACCCGACCCTTTGGTTGTTCCGCTAAGCGTGTCCAGAGGCACAAGCCCCGCCCCCCCGTTGGAAGCCACAGTCGCGGCACCCTTTGATTCGTTGGGTTCGATCTCCGGCGTATCCGCCATGGCCATCGCGCGAGAGGTTAACATTAGACAACTCGCGGCCGCTATTGCAAGCAAGGGGCGACGCACAAAGGTCCATTTAATTATGTCGGTCAAACTCATAAAGCTCCCTATCCACATGGCAGAGTCACAGATCCCGCGAGCACCCCACCCTGCGCCGATGAGGCTATTTGCTCGCCGCTTTCCTCAATGTGCGTTCCGCTTTCCCGAACCTTGCACTCGCAAAACGTTCGGAAGAGTCACTCTGCGCGAATAGGAGGTTATCGGGCAGAGGCTCGCGACCGTGTTCTAGGGGCCCTTCCCACTTTGGAGCTGAATAAGAACCGTTCCGCGGTTCGCTTTGGCAATGCTCAGTCTTCAAGATTCTTGCGGTCAACAGTGCCCGGCAGCAGAGCGACCGCAGCCCGGAGTGTGAGTAACCATCGCCAATATTCGACCGCTGGCTGAACCAGCCAACTTACGGCCGCGTGGTTGGCGGCGGAGGCGATGCGGCTTGCCCACTGCTCAATCGCAGTGCTAACGCGTTCAAGATGCTTGCGGAACTTACTCATTCTCTCTACTCCTCTCAAAACAGTATACTCAACCGTCTACTCAAACACAAGTTTAATTTTGAAAACTAACGCACCGTTATCGCGCTGGGGGATCGCGACCCCAGTCGCCCGCCGAACCGCCCAGGCCAGCGGAGTGGCAGAGTTGGCGGCTCGTAGCAACTTACATTCGCCCGAACGAATCTCTGCGGCGAACGCCCTCTAAGCGATCTACTTTCCAAGATTGCGGCTCATAATCTCATCGATTGGGTACCTTATATTCATCGAATCTCTCAGGTCCGGGGGTAAGGCCCGCAGGAAGTTATCGCGGGCACAAAGCGCTTGCTCAAGGGTCAGTCGAGCGAGGGCTGTCAGTCCGTTACCATTTGTTTCGCGTGGGTCAGACGCGCTTTAGTCTACAAGTGGCAACGGACATTCGAGGAAAACCGCGGATCAAGCCCTTTCAGGCATGTCGCGGCGTCTTGTCCCAAACCAAACTGAACTTCCTGAGGTATGAGTGCCTTACGTTCCCGAGTCTCTCAGGTCCGGGTGTAAGGTCCGCAGGAAGTTATCGCGGGCGGAATCAGCCGGAATAAACTTTCGTTTACTCGGGCCGTTGGATCGGTGTAGCCACTGGCGAGGCGTTTGTTTCATTACGCTGGCGAGCTGGTGAGCCGGCGTCGGCGACTGCTAAACATTCCGGCAAGGCCCGCAATCGTTAACGCGGCGGGTGCTGGGATGATCTCTACCGATGCGGTCTCAACTCGGACGGCAGTTCGGTTGCGGCCAAAGTCATCGGTTGAATCGGCAAACCACATCGCGGAACGAAGGCCGGTGGCGGGGTCCAGGCTCATTCCCGTGAGCGGTGCACCAATCGTAAGTCCAACCCGCTCACCGATACCCATCGACGCGATGTCGATTGCGAACTGGAAGACGTTAATATCGATGATCGAGCCGTTAAACACCGGGTCATTGGGTCCGTTAAACCGGGCGGCCTTCTGAACTGAGGCGACTCCGCCTGAGCCATTAAAGTTGTTCACGGCGGCCGTGCCACTCGTCGGACCGGTGCCCATCCACCTCACCACATCATTGCGAGCGATGCGAAAGAATCGACCTGGGGGTGATCCACCCGAACCGCCGGTGTGGCGATGAGCGACGTACGAATGAATCCCTGCGGGTCCGGTCGCGGCGAACGGCTGCGGACGGCCAAAGGGACCATCGAGCGGCGAGGCATCAAGTATGACTCCGCCACCGTTGCTGTTATTACCTTGGTTGGCGAAAGAGGCGATTGAATCGCTGATGCGGGCTCCCTCGACCACCGGCTGAAAGGTCAATGATGCGAGTCCGATGGTCGAAAGCTGCGGATCATCGTTCACCCATGAAAGCAGCGAGCGAACCAGAATTCTGCTGGACCCGGTTTGTCCGGGGTCAAACGAAAGTGTGTTTGACCAAGCCGTTCCATCGCGGCTCACTTGGAAGGCCAGGCGTGTATAGGTCTCCGCTGTGGCGGTAGTGGGGGTAGTGATGGTGATCGCTGAGGCGGCGAGCGCTAAAGTCGCGGTGAAGCCAGTGGGGGGAAATAAATTCTTCATGACGGGAGGAGCAACCTTTCCGTCTTGTCTCTTTACCTACGAGCCGCGGCTGTCGCTCTCCATGCCCACCGAGGGCGACCGCCTTGAGGAGACGGTTGGAGTTACCCTTCGAAGGGCGCGCACCCTCCGCAGTCACGCCCCGATGACTCATCGGGCGCGAGCGACATCCGCAGTAATAAACCTAAGTTACCGAACGAGTGAAATCGAGAAAAACCTGAATAACTACGAGAGATTCGTTCCGGACCGATGCCCGGCACCAACGCCGATGTGAAGCGAGCGGACAACCACGATTGCTTCACAACTCACTTACAGGGCGCGTCGCTTACGGTGTAGGCCACTCGCGTGGATCAGCGACTTACTTTGGCCGGGTGGTCATCACTTGAGTGATACCCATCCAACATAACCTTTAGTACCATCATTCGATCAAAGCCAGCGGGCGGGCCCTTTCGGACGCGGCCGCAGATAAATACTAACTTACGTTACCAGCTTCTGTTATCGGGTAAACGTTACCATCTTCACGTTACCGTCTTAACGTTACCATCTTCACGTTACCATCTTAAGGTTACCATCTTCACGTTACCATCTTAAGGTTTCCGGCTTGACGGTCCAAATCAGGAAAGTGAAAGTTCGACCCGTAGCCCATAACCTCTGCGAGAAAGTCCCCGGCTTACAGGATGAAAGGCGTGGCTTGGTGAAGCGAATCAATGGACGAACAACGACCACATAACAAGTTAAGTTTCTGCCAGGCACTAACAATATTCAGATGAGGGATTTAAGCGAAACCACTGAGATGATTGGTCTTTGACCCGATCCAAACTCCAAACCATTAAAGACACGGTTCTGAGTTGTCCCGGGCCAGCTTTCGGCCCGTCTTGTCTCTGCTTCGCTGAGGCATCAGTATACACGATACTTCACCTATCTGCAAGCCTTTTACTCGATTTTCTTGAAAATAGTCACATTTGATTCTTGGACGTTGCAGCGGTGAAGAGGCGATGGACGGCGCGTTGGACCGCTGACCAGCATCGCCTCAGGGTGGTGCGGCAGGATGCTCGCGGCTGCCAATCACGATGCCGACACTTCAGCCACGCGCATGCAGCGCGAGCCGTCCCCCTGCCCTGGTGTCAGTTCCAACTTCCCGCCCACGCTCTGCCCTCGTCACAGCTCATCGTGCGAGCGCGTGTGCCGCGAACTTGACCACTTTCTGCTACCCCCATTCCCGCTCAGATTCCCTCGCAGGCTTACGATCAACTGCCATGGCTCATCACCACTTACTATCGTGGCCTCGCACAATAGTGTTAACTATTTTGATTGGGAGCGCCAGCGCCCGGGCCGACGGTATCTTTGATCTGGCCCGCAAACCCAAGCAGCGCGTAAGCATCACCCGCGACGCACTACCCCCGCAGGAGCTCAACAAGGATCAGCCGCTTATGGTCCGGCGAATCCGCGGTGAGCTGGCTCAACTAAAGCCTGCGCAGATCACCGAGCTGTGCGCTTGCGTGGACACGCCCGTCGCAAACAACCAAGCCGATCGCAATCGGCACGGATCATCCGATGCCCTGACCGCGCCAAGCTCAACCCCCCTCTGTTTCATTCATATTGATGGCCCGGCCGGGTCGCGGTCAATCGCGATCTCGCAATCGCCCGATGGGGTGTATCGCGCCGATGAGTTCATCTCTGCTACAACAAAATCTACCGAGAAAGATGACGCGGGCTCAAGATTGCCAGCACCAGAGAAGCCGCGTCACGCGCTACTCAAGCCGCGGCTCCTCGATAAACTACTGAGCACGCTCATCACCGATGGTGTTGGATTCAGCGGCGATCTCGATCAAGCCGTCGTAACCAATGAGCCCCGCGGCGAGGTCTTTCCGCTACCCAAACCGTATCAGTTCAGCGCGATTCAACTTGATGCGCAGACCATTCGTTCCCGCATCGGATCCAGTCCGATCATTAAATACAGCCCCACCGCACGCGTGCTGCAGGAAGAAACATTCTTCGCACGCGTTCCCCAAAGTTACAATCAACGGCAACCCTGCGGATTGCTCGTCTACATCGACCCTGCGCCCTCGGGTCGTCCGCCGCGTGCGATGTGGGAAGGGCTTGATGAGCTTGGTTTTATCTGCATCTCGCCCGCGGCGGCGGGCAACAACCGATTCGCGACAGAGCGGCTTCAGCTCGGCCTTGACGCTGTCAGCACGGCTCGACGCCGCTGGAGCATCGACCCCGATCGGATCTACGTCTCCGGGGTTTCGGGCGGGGGCAAGATGGCTTCGGAATCGATTAACTGTTTTCCTGATATCTACCGCGGTGCGATCTGCATCGTGGGAATTAACTGGTATGAAAACTTACCATCTGGCCAAGGTAACAAAGTGTGGCCCGCTGAGTTCTCCAAGCCGGTGGGCAGACGTTGGACGCAACTGCTCCAGCATCGGATCGCGGCGGTGACCGGCTCGAACGATTTTAACCGAGCCCCCGTAACTGCCGGAGTTTTGTTTTATCAGCGTGAGAAACTGAATGCGAGACTATTTGACATCGAAGGCCTGGGTCATGACCTCCCCTCGCCCGGTGCGTTTACGCAGCAGTTAAGTTGGGTGGATGAAGTCGCCCGTGAGAAAGCTAAGCGGCTCTCGCTGGAGGCCGACGACACTCTAGCGGCCGCGCATGACGAGCCGGACGCTGACCGCGCTCGCAGCGAAAGTGCCGCGGTGATGGTGCGGTATCCGTGGACAGCCGCAGCGTGGCGCGTGTGGGACGCCACCAAGTAAAAGTGTTAGCGAGTGCTTCGCGCTTGACCACTGGCCGCGATTGACCGGCGGCCGCCAGTGGTTCAACGGGCCTACAGCAAGACTGCAACGCCCAGCCGCATTGTAAATTAACTCGGGTGCTCTCAAGCTCTGGCTTCTCAAGGCTTCATGGGCAGCTCGGCCTGTGCAATCACGCGGAGGCGAGCACCGTTAAACCTAGGTGCTCTCTGCCTCAGGGGAGGCCGGGGAAAGCCCGATCACTCCGAGCGTCTTCGTGAGCACATCGCGTGGAATCTCTTCATAACATAATACAACAAGGTCCGGCATTTCTCGCTCAAGCACCGACCGAATGGGTCTGCGTAACGCCGCGTTCTCAACGAGCAGCACCGGCGGCGACCGACCATGCAGTGCGAGATTGATGCCAGCCCGGCACGCCGCGTTGATGCTGCGGCGATCTTCCAGAGAGAGCGCGACCGATTGCCCCTCAAGCGTCTCTTCCACGCCCGACCGGACAAGGTCCTCAAACTCCGGAGCCAGCGTGTAAAAATGTAACTCACCGGGCGCGGGAGCGATGCGACCGCAGATGACCGCGGCCAGGTCGCGACGGCAACGCTCCGCAAGATACTGGGGGTTCTTAACAGTGGCTCCCCACTTCGCGAGCGATTCCAGTATGAGAGGAAGCTGCCTGATGGGCACATCTTCGCGAAGCAGCCGTTGTAACACTTCGGACACCTGCTGCAATGTAAGTGGGTTTGGCGTTACCGCTCGAACCAGTTGCACGCCCTCATCGGTGGCGCGGATCCGTTCAAGCATCTGATGAGTCCCGGTGATCCCCGCAAATCTGGGGGCGTTCTGCCGGAGCAGCCGGGCAAGTTGGGAGGGAGCGTGAGCGAGAAGATCACCGCTCGCGCGTTCAAATACTCCCATCGGCGCGTCAAACAGTTGATAAGCAATCCCCCCTGGAGGCACGCCCGCGCTGGTCGCGACCTGCACTATGGGAACAGAAATACCTAAATCCTGGCCCACCTGCACCGCCGCCGCTTGCACCGCCATTCGCAGTGCGGGGGTGGCGAGATCGGCATTGATTTCGGCTAGAAGAAGCTGCAGGGGTGCTGGCGTGGCTTCGCGACGCGGCAGGTTTGAGCCTAACTCTGCAAGCACACGAGGCGGGCCGATTGATGACCGCCAGGTAATAAGGCCTGCCGCGGCGAGAGTAACGAAGCCCAACAAAAGAAACGGCGCGGGAGGAAAGCCAAGCGCGGCGAAGAGAAGCATCATCGAACCAACAATCGCCAGAGCCCGGGGCTGAAGTAGAAACTGCGATGCAAGATCGCGCCCCACCGGGGCATTCTCAGTGGACGCGACACGCGTGACCACCAGACCCGCGGCGATACTGGTAAGGATCGAGGGGATCTGCGCACAGAGCCCATCGCCGATCGTAAGTAGCGGAAATACTTCGTAAGGGTTGCGGCCCGCGAGGGCGGGAGCAGGCTGTGCCGCCGTCTTGGCGATAATCAGCCCGCCGATAACATTAATCAAACTGATGATGATCCCGGCGATGGCGTCTCCTTTGACGAACTTCATCGCACCATCCATCGCGCCGTACAAGCGGCTCTCTCGTTCCAGAGCGTTTCGTTTCTCTCGTGCTTGATCGGGAGACATAAGCCCAGCGCGGACATCGGCTTCGACGGACATCTGCTTTCCCGGCATGGCATCAAGCGTGAAGCGAGCCGCGACCTCCGCGACACGCTCGGCACCCTTGGCGACGACGACAAACTGCACAATAATAAGTACAAGGAAGATAACCGCCCCGACGACAACGCTTTGCCCCACCACCTGACGGCCAAAAGCTTCCACGACGCGCCCCGCGTCCGCGTCGAGCAGGATGAGGCGAGTGGAACTCACGTTCAGCGCGAGCCTCGCCAGCGTCGTAAGTAAAAGCACCGTGGGAAAGGCCGGAAGCCGGCGGGCATCGGGCGAAAGC
>ENA-ORBV01011465-ORBV01011465.1-microbial-mat-metagenome-genome-assembly--contig:-NODE-11465-length-13912-cov-4.724106_pt1 | contig 13912 bp, 14 predicted proteins | sample MGYA00237777_ERZ505514 | MGnify/ENA primary metagenome ERZ505514 (study PRJEB26160, sample SAMN06269048) | microbial mat metagenome | isolation source: Oligotrophic lake microbial mat | place...
CCTCATTCACTACACAACTTTATGGTCTTATTGATTATAATGTCTATTTGTGTAATTAATTCTGATTGAGTACTTATACGATCGTTGCAAACGATCGTACTCACCAAAACGCTTGAAAACCTCTACGCTCTCCCGACTACAGGCAGCGTCAACGCCTGAGCCACCGACACACTGGCAGCAATTTTTTCTCTTTCTGGGTTGGACACTGACTCTGATTGGCTGCACGATCGCGCTGTTGGCATTCTGGACAGGCAGCAGCGAGATCGCCTTGCCCATGCTCGTGATGGCGATCGCCGCCTGTGTCACTTTGAGTCTAGTTTTGCCAGTATGGCAGGAGAATGCCTGAATTCCTACGCGGCAGATGGATGGCTTATTATTACTTGACTCATGGCAAGTAATTGTAGAAGGTTCGTGAACGGCGATCGTCTGCTCTAACTATGGGTTGCTACTCATCCACCTCTAGCCCAGAATGCGCCCAGTGCCGCCAGCATAAAAGGCTGATCAATCACACAAGGTTCAACATTCCGTGTTTGATCTTAGAGTATGGACTACCAGAACCAAAGGGTTAGAGGGGCATCATGCCGTTGTCCATGCCTTACTCCTGTAACGAACCTTTATACTTTTTTCTAAAATTTATTGTCCCAGCACGCTAGTTAAAACTACCCACTTTAGTGGGAGACTTTAGTTGCTACACATGTCCCGATGGCTGTAGCAGTGCAGCATGGTAGGTTTGAGAAAAACGACCATGAGCGACCAACGTAGAGGCAGTCACACCGTGACACGCTTGACCGTGCATCTGGTGTGGGTGACGAAGGATCGCTATCCAGTCCTCAAAGAGGAGATCCAGAAACGCTGCCGCGAACTGATCATGCAGCTTGGCAATGCTGAGGACGTGAAGATTCTGAAGGGTGTCGTGAGCAAGGATCATGTGCATATGCATCTTGAGTATCCACCGTCAAAGTCGGTGAGTGACTTAGTGCGACGCATGAAAGGACGCAGTTCGAGCCTGTTGCAGCAGGAGTATCCAGAGTTGCAGAAGCGCTATTGGGGCAAGCATTTCTGGGCAATCGGTTACGGTGCTTGGAGTACAGGGAATCTGACGGAGGCATTAGTGGAGGAGTATTTGGAGCATCATCGCAATCCGTCAAATCAGGATCACGACAATTTCTTGCTTGAGTGAGTTAACTTGGGCTTTCAGCCCTTCAGGAACCTATGCACTGAAGGTGCATAGTGGTTGAGTAAGGATCGAGAGTAACTGTAAGCGTTTTAGCTTGAGGTAGATAGGCTTAGTGGTGCAGAAAAGTCCTGAAGAGACGATAGATGGGGAATCTCACTAAAATCTCAAGACGAGACAGGGGTGACAGAGGGGGGGACGACATGGGAAGCTCAAGTTTCCACACAAAAAGCCATCCGATATGTCCAGCCCCCAACTTTATCGTCAACTGCAAGCTCAACTAAGTCAATGGATTCAGCCCCAAGACCAACGACATCTGCACGTTTTCTGTGAGAATGTCGCCGCTATTTTGCAAGCTCAAAGCGCCTGTCTAAGCCACTGGTTGCCCTATCTAAGTCATCGGGATTGCCAAGCCCGCAGCCATCTGGAGCGCTTAAATTACTTTGTCCATAATCCCAAAATCACCGCCGAGACCTTCTATTTTCCGCTGTTGCGGCAGTTTTTGAATGCCTGGGAGGGCATGACCATGACACTGACGCTCGATACCAGCGTGTTATGGGATCAATATTGCTTGATTGAGGTTTGTTTAGTGTGGGGAGGACGCTCCATGCCACTGGGTCAAACGGTGTTGGCACACGGCAGTGCCAGCGTGGGCTTTGAGGACTACTGTCCGGTGTTAGAAACGACGTTACGGCTGCTGCCGCCAGGATGCCAGATAACGTTGTTAGCGGATCGTGGCTTTGCACACGGTGCGTTGATCCGGTGGTTACAGAAGCATGAATGGTCGTGGGCGATTCGGGCGAAATCGGACTTGAACATTACCTTCTCCACCGCTCAAACGGCTACGGTTGCGGAGTTGCTTCCGCCAGAGGGAGAAGCGTATCTGTTTCGCAAAGTCACCGTTTTGCAGGACATTGAGTGCCATCTCGCCACTGCCCATTTAGCGCTGGCGGGTGAACCTTGGGCGGTTCTCTCCGATGTGCCGCCGTCCTTGCAGACTTTTGCGGTCTATGGTCAGCGCTTTGGGGGCATTGAACCGCATTTTAAGGATTACAAGTCAGCCGCCTTTGACCTGATCCGTTCTCGCTTGCGCGATCCGCAAGCCCTCAATTGTTTATTGATGCTGCTAGCGGCTGCCACGCTGATTGCCGTTGCCTTGGCGGTGGTGGTCGTCGTTGAAGGTCGGCGCAACCAGCTCGACTGGCATAGTCAACGGGGATTGAGCTTTTTACAATTAGGCTTACGCGAGCTAAAACGGCTGTGTTATCGACATCTTCCGCTTCCCAGTCTAGCCACCTTACCGCAAAAGAGTCCGCCGCCTGCCACTGCTTCCCTCAAAAAACGAGCGCAATTAGAAACGCGAATTGAGTTCTCCCGTGTCACGGTTTTCTCAACTTGAGACTCCAAAAAGTTTTCTGCACCACTAAGCCCTTGAGGGTAGGATACTTGCCCTCGCGCTTGGTCGCAGGGTTTTTCTATGCTGAGGCGACCCTCATTTGGTTAGGGTGCTGTTGTCCCGCTTTATGCTGGTAGCCGCAGAAGTTATCAATCGTTCTGCTCCTCAACGCTTGCGTCGCTGCTGCTGTGCATCAACGTTGAGCAAAAGCGGCAAGATCACAGTCTGAAAGTCAGGCTGTGAAGAGCGTTCAGGCGATGTGGTACTTAATTGCCAGGAACGGTGTCATACCCCATAATTGCCATAAGGAAAACTCCGCAGTCCAGGTAATAACTCATCGCGTTTACGTCCGATGTTAGGATTGGCGGCCAGGGTCTGCATTTTGGCATAGAGTTTCCGCAGAAAATTGGAGGCGCGTTCTGGGCTATCTTCAGCAATGTAGTCCCAGATTTCATCCAGGTCAGCTTCGGCAAGCGGACGCTTAAGCACTTGCTTCATAGGACTTCTGGTTATTCAGATAATTTCTGTTGAGTCGCCCTTCGCGTTTGTCCGCGATGAATCACTGCTTCCATATCCAGAGGAGTTGGCTCTCCGCTATCGGTGCCTTTACGAATTTCTGTACGGAGTTCTTGTAGTTTCATTGCTTGGAGCATGTCACGCTCTTTGAGGAGCCGCAAGCCTTCACGGATGACTTCACTGGCAGAGGAATACATGCCGCTGGCGACTTTTTCTTGCACCATTTGCTCTAGTTCACTTGTGAGTGAAATGTTCATTAGGCGTGCTCCTAAACGTGATCCACACTTCTAGTTTTACTGAGGTAACAAAAAATAGCAACTTTTGTTATTGTGATTGCGCTTAGGGAATAAAAACGAGCTAAAGATCCCTGAGTATTCCCTAGGCGATTTTTCCGAGAGCAGGGGGAGCATGGCGAAGCAGAGCAAAGCGGCACGGTTAATTCAGCAACTCCAGGATTGGAGTGATGAAGAGTTGGGAGAACTGACTGAGATGATCCAGGGGTTGGGAGAATCCCGGAAGGCTGAGTCAGAGGAGGAGAACCAGGAGACTCGTGAGGATGGTTCACCACTGGGCAGGCATGGGGGACGAGGACATATTGAGCTGAAGATGATTCCCGATTCTAAGACGGGTAAGATTTATGAGCCTTACCGCTACCTGCGTTATTGGGGGATGACGAAGAAGGGGACGATGGGATTGAAGAGTGTGTATTTTGGGAAAGCGTATGGAGGAGAAAGCAACTTCTGAGAGAATAAGACTAGACTTTAGAAAAGCTGACTTTGTTTTGTATTTATCCTCGTTGTTCCTAAAACTGTAACTGGGGGCTGAATCTGTTTTAAGTTCAGTAATCTGATGCATAAAGCAATTTATCTTGATACTGCAATGAGGTGGATTCAGCTACTTGATGAGTCCAAGCAATGGCTGCAAGAGTCAAGACCGCTTACAGATGAGGAGTGAACCCTATGAGAAAGACATGGTTTCTAGTCTTAGCCGGAGTCTCTACCCTGGCACCAGTGCTTTTTGCCTACACGCCACTTGCCAAAGTCGCGATCGCCCAAACAACCAAATCAACGGAACTCTACTATCTATACTTCGGACAGAAGGTTCCGTTGACAACTCGCCTAGATCTGCTTGCAGTGAAACGTTCAGAGGCACCAAAAAATCAGACTCGTGGCGGCTCACTGCCGTTTTATCTGGAACTTCAGCAGGAACTAGAGGGCAGTGCAACACGGGGAGAAACTCCCTTACCCAATGGCATTTACCAGCCATTACGAGAGAACTACACCCTGATCGATTTGCGAAATCGATCGCAACCCGCCAGAGATCAAACCAAGCAAAAGCTTCAGCAGTCCAAAACGGTCGCACAGGTTTTAACGGTACTGACTCGCCCCGGTATGGATGAGGCGATCGTCATTCCCAATGAAATCATCGTCAGCTTTGACACTCAACTCTCCCAAACTCAGATTGAGGCGATCCTTAACCAGCAGGGATTGGAGATGTTGCAAGTTTTGTCTCCCAAGCGTAAGCGCTATCTGGTCAAGTCGCGCACGGCGACCGATGGAGTGGTAATTTTGAATACTGCCAATCAACTGTATCAGGTGCAAGGGGTGCGATCGGCAACGCCCAACTTTATTCAGTCCCGCCCAGCGGCAAATCTAGATTCATTCAGCAACCAGTCAAAAGGTTTAGCTACCCCAGACGGGGTGCGAGCCAAGCTGCCGTCGCTACTTGCCAAGTTGTCTTCGGTCAGTCAACTGCAATGGCATCTCGATAGCTCTCTGCTGACCCGCTGTGAGCAGAAACAACTGGATGGTGGTTGTGTACAACCCCAAACTGCGGCGAAAAGCACACTGCCAAAACGCACTGATGTATACGCTCCGGAAGCTTGGACGCTTGGCAGCAGGGGACGCGGGGTGGTAGTTGCTGTGATGGATAGTTTGATTCAATGGGATCATCCAGATTTGCAAGGAAGCCTCTACACGGCAAAAGCGGCAAATCGCTGTCCTGGCGAGGTACACGGTTGGGACTTTTATGCTGGAATTGGCAAAACCCAGCCTAATAAAAAAGATGATATCTGTGCTGTGGGCGACGCTGATACTCGTGTTAGTGCAGAGGAATTACAGGCTTTAAAACCGTTTCATCAAGCCTCCCTGCTGTCTGATGCTGACTTACTCAAGGGTCTCAATCCCGATGAAGTTAAAGGTTACAGGCAACAGTGTGCAGCGAAAAACATAGTGAACTGTGATGCGGCGATCGCAAACTTTAAGCGTAATCAGTTCAGAAACTTAGTCAGTGGGCCATTCCACGGAACTTCAGTAGCTGGAGTCATTGCTGCCAAATCTTCTAACGGAAAAGGCTTAATGGGGATTGCTCCAAACGCTCAGATTTTGCCGATTCGGGTAGGGGGAATAGAGCGCGGTAATGAAGGCGTTGCACCAGCGGCTGTAATCAAAGGGCTTGACTATACCGAACAGCGGAATGTGGACATCATCAATATGAGCTTTGGGGGTAGTGTACCAATTCAAGACCAAGAGGAGCAGATTCGAGATGTTCTTAAAGACAATCCTAAATTGGTGATTGTTGCGTCGGCGGGTAACTGGAATGGCAATCCAAAGTCGCCCCCTATCAACAAAGTTATGTATCCAGCGGCGGGTGAGGGAATTTTGGCAGTAGGCGCAACGAATTTATTGGGTTCACGCGCTCGGTATAGTCACTATGGTTCACGCTTGGACCTGGTTGCTCCCGGCGGAGATTCTGGCTCTCCGACCCTATTGGGTGGCATTCTTACAACAGGTGGAACCTTTGTAGATGACTTTTGGAAGGGTATCGAGGTGCCGAATGTGGGTTCGGGAAGTGCGCTCGATCCACGCGGTGCCTATGTCTGGATCGATGGCACCTCGTTTTCTTCTCCTGCTGTTGCGGGCGTTTTAGCGTTAATGAAAGCTGAAGATCCACAGCGTAAACTGACCCGCCAGCAGCTAATCGCGATTCTTAAGAAAACGGCTGGGTACGATCGCCTAGACATCTCATCAGACCTGAAACAATTTCAAACGCACAAGCAGAAAGGTGATGTTCCCGACGGAGTTTCCCCAGAGCAATATTTCTTTGGCAGTGGCTTAGTCAATGCCGAAGCCGCTGTGCGGGAAGTAAAGCGTCAGGTCGGCAAGTAAGCAGGTGAAGTAGGAGGCAGTTGTTATGGTTCAAGCCATTCCCCAACTCATGACCTTTGATGAGTTTATTATCTGGTATCCGGAAGATGGGCGCTATGAGTTAATCAATGGGAGGGTGTGCGAAGTAAAGCCAACGGGACCCCATGAGCAGGTAGGGGCATACCTCAACCGGAGGCTGTTGGTGGAGATCGACCGACTGCAACTGCCTTACTTTCTTCCCAAAAGTTGCACAGTCAAGCCCTTCAGCGAACAATCAGGCTATTTGCCGGATGTGGTGATTGTGAATCAAACCAAATTAGTTGATGAACCCCGCTGGCAACGGGAATCCACGTTGATTCATGGCTCCTCCATGCCCTTGGTGATTGAAGTGGTGAGTACCAATTGGCGAGATGATTACCAGCGAAAGGCAGCGGACTATGAAGAAATGGGCATTCCCGAATTTTGGCTTGTCGATTATCTAGGGCTGGGGGGACGGCGCTACATTGGTACACCCAAGCAACCCACCTTCTCAGTGTATCAATTGGTAGACGGAGAATATCAGGTGAGTTTATTTCGCAAGGGAGAGCGGATTGTTTCACTCACCTTTCCAGAACTTGATCTGACGCTGGATCAAGTATTAAATGTGGCAAACATTCCTTTTGACTAACCAAAAATGCAATGTAATTGGGTGTATGAAAAAACAAATTCTGTCTGTAGTACTTCTAAGTTTACTGAGTGGATTTATTGCTCTTCCTCCACAAGCGCAGTCAAGCAATTCAGCTAATAGTGTCGCTCAACTAAATGCTAGTGTATCTTCTTTAGATAAAGCTAAGAAGTTAAACATCCAAGTCAGTTATTTTATTGGTTCAGACCTTATTGGTAATCTCGATAAAGATCCAACTCTTTCTGATGGAATTACTTTTTGGGAATTGGCTGAGATCAGCACCTCAACTGAAGGAAAGAGCTTAACAAAGCTCAAAGATATAGCAGCAGCAGAGAAAATTGCTGACCAAGCGATTGTCCTCTCTCGTCAAGCTTTATCTGAAAACGCAGGAGACAAGGAAAGTATCCGGCAACTCATTATAGCGTTTCCGGCTCCCATGAGGTACAAACTAGAGGCTCAAACCCTTGCCCTGCATTATCCCATCCGTACCTCATCCGACAGAGAACTGCTATATCAGTCTCAGAAGTAGAGCAACCCTGCATGGCATTAACCGTCAATATGATCAAGCGGAGCGTCAATATATAGAGGCTCTGAACGAGGGATTAAGTCCTGATGCTAGACGGCATCGTATTCCCCTTGCAACAGAGCTTTTCAACCGCTTGGGCTTACTCTCTGAAATGCGTAGCAACGATAGACAGGCAGAAGAATTTTATCTTAGAGGCTATAAATTTGCTCTGTCCATTTCTCCTAAAGTCACTGCTATTGTTGCAAGACAGTGGCAGACTGCCGAGCTAGATAACGCATCTGGCAAGCCTACGAACGTAATTCAGCACACTTTTAAAGTGCCAAATATCAATTATGAAGATGAAGGGTTCTTCAATCTTTGCCTTAACTTGGGTGCATTGTATGAGCGCCAAAATAAATATAAGTCCGCAGTTTTTTTTACCTGGACTGCCTCAAAACACGCCTACGAAAACAATGGAAGACGAATAGCTAGACCCGATATTCATGAATTAGTTCGCAATAGAATGTTTCGTATCTTTGCACGATTAACTCCAGATGATCTTTCCGTGCCTGGCGGCAGATTAATTGTTAGAAGCTTCATTGGCAGAGAATATGATCTTGGACTTCAGAATAATTTTCTAAATTCTCTTCTGCTATATGGCAGTAATGCTGATCTGACACAACAAACTGCAAATTCCTTAGTGACTTTGGCACTTCGCTTCAAGACTGATGTGCAGGACAATAGATTATCAGAAGATGAGACTGAGCCTTTTGCACTTCGACGTGTATTAATCTCTAAAGCGCGCCTTCTAGATTCCGAGGAAAAGCAGCGTTCAGAAAAGTGCCTAGAAGATAATACTCCATCCACGGTGAAAGAAAAATGTCGTCAGTTATATGACAGCTATGAAGCGTTATCTAAGCTAGTCTTTGCACAGCAGCCGGGAGGTTCTTCTAATTCATTTGTAACACGTTATCAAGAATTAAATAACCAAATCTCATCTCTAAAAGAGGCAATCTATCCTGCCGCCCTTAGCTCATATATACCTAAGTCTGAGTTGAAAGATTTTCAAGACTTGGTTCCAAAAGATGCTGCGCTGGTAGAAATTGTTAAATATCGCCCACCGAAAGCCCAGCCAAAGTTCAATGATTGGTGGGATGAGTGGCATTATGCTGCTGCTGTGTTCAAGCCCAACGGTAATCCTCAATGGGTAGCGTTGGGCAAAGCAGATAAGATTGATGCTTCAGTCGCCAGGTTGCGGAATGCGTTAGCAGATAAGAATGCTGCTCAACGGGTTGATGTGACCAATGCTCAGCAGGCATCTCGTGTAGTGGATCAGCAGGTGATGGCAAAAATTCGTCCCCTGTTGGGCAATGCCAAGCATCTGTTGATCTCTGCTGATGGTGAACTAAACCTGGTGCCGTTCGAGGCACTGCGAGATGAAACTGGGCAATATCTGATCAATCGCTACCAGTTCTCTTATCTGACCAGTGGACGGGATCTTTTGCAGATTGCAGACTCGCGCAAAAATCCTCAGAAACACCGCCAAAATTCCATCATTTTGGCAGATCCGGACTACGGAGAATTGGAAACTCAGAGAGAAAGGGGTTCATCTGTCCCGTCTCCACCTTCCAAAAAGGGGCGTTCTACAAATAATGTAGATACACTCAGCTTTAACCAACTTGAAGGCACTCGCAGAGAAGCTGAAGCAATCAAAGCAGAAGTTTTACCCGATGCTCGACTGCTCATGGATGGAGCCGCTACTGAAACCGCTCTCAAGCAAATTCAAAGTCCCAATCTGCTCTTGATCGCCACCCACGGCTTCTTCTTGACCAATACCGATAAATTCTCTGCTCCGCCATCTATTCAAAGTGGAGATGGGGTGGGTTCTGCATCTGAGGTATCCCAACAACAAGTGCTAAAGATTGAAAATCCTCTGCTGCGATCGGGTTTAGCACTAGCGGGAGTCAACCAACGCAACAACAAAGATCGTCCTGCTAGAAGCGACGATGGCATACTGACTGCACTAGAAGTAGCAGGGCTAGATTTGCGCGGCACCCAGTTGGTTGTGCTCTCTGCTTGCGAGACCGGAGTAGGGGAAGCCAAAGTTGGGGATGGGGTCTATGGCTTGCGTCGTGCGTTAGTAATTGCGGGTGCTCAGAGTCAGGTTTTGAGCCTGTGGAAAGTCGATGATAATGCAACCAAAGACTTGATGGTAAGCTACTTCACAAAGATGGTGAAAGAGGGCAAGGGCAGACACGGTGCATTGCAGGAAACCAAACGGGATATGCTGAAGAATCCAAAGTACCAGCATCCCTATTACTGGGCAAGCTTCATTCCCTCTGGTGATTGGACACCGCTCAGTAAGTAAGTTGAGGAATCGCATCAGTGATTAGCTTTGAACTGCTCAAAACTAGGATTTGTATAGCTCGGCTCTCAATCAAACAACTCTCGATGGATATAGGCAAACTTTGATCGATCACCCCCGCTTGCAGGTCTCGCATAGCTTGCCTGATTCCGAATTGCCTGCATCTGCTCCGATTCCCGTTCCATCGCTGGGGTAAACTGCTGTCGCTGCCCCAACAAATCCTCCAGCTTGATCTCCCCTGCTCTCCCTTGATAAAACGCTTCCTCTGCACAACGCCGCACCGCATTTCCAATCTCAGCCGGTGTACAAATGCGATACTCCATCAATAGCCTGCGCCACTGGTCATCTGTCCAGAGCGATTGACCATTCCCTTGAAACGCTGGAAAGTACTTAGCCAGATGTAGATTAAACACCTCATATCTGGCTCCCATCTCCTGCGGAGAGGCTGCGCCAACATGGGGCAAGTCTACAAAGAAGATGTCTTCAAACCGTCGTACCAGTTCAGGTGGTAGCAATCCTAAACGATTAACAGTCGCGATCGTGTAGATCGGTTCTTGGTGTTCCTGCACCCAAGTCAACAGGGCAGCCAAGAGACGACGGGCTATCCCACCGTCGGCATTTGAGTCCCAGCCTGCAAAACCCTTGTCAAAGTCGTCCCAGTAGAGCATACAAGGAGCTAGAGACGTGACCACAGCAATAAACTCCTTCAAGGCGCGTTCGCGAAGCGTCTCCGAAGGAGAGTCGGGTTTGGGCTACTCAAAAGAACTCCCCAATTTGCTGCCAGCAAAGGTAACCCCATCTTCTTAGCTGCCAGTTTGGCAGAGAGACTCTTATCTGTACCAGGTGGTCCCCACAGCACCATCCCCGTGGGTAAGCGCAGTCCATGCTGTTGCGCTTCGGGTCGAAGCAGAGCGGCGAGTTTCCTTCGGAAAGGCTTCGCCAACGCTTCCAACCGCCGCTCCAACAAATCTAATCCAGCAGCACTGGGCACATCCGGCTCTGCTATGTACTCCAATCCCCGTCCCCGCAGCTTGTTGATCTTGTGTTCTAAAATCAGTTGAACTAGTTGCTCAGGGTGATCAGAAAACGCCAGTAGCCTGTCCAACACCATTGCAACCTCACCTGCTGGCAATCCTTGACAAGCTGTGCTCAATCGTTGTTGGGTCTCAGCATCATCTTTGCCAAGCCAGGGGTTCTGGTTACAAAACTGAGACACGATTCCTTCAGAGAGATTCGCTAACGCTTCTACCTGCTGGCGATCGGGCATTGCATGAGACAGCACTGGAATAAAGGGTTGCAGTTCCAGAGGCAGTTGAATGTAGGTTTCCAGCAAGACCCAATAATGGGGCAGCGGGTTCCACAGCGTCTGATGGTAAGCGTTCAAGAGCTGGTAGCAACGCTGCTGGCTGATCTCCGCACCGTTGCTATTCAAAACCCCTTCCAGAAGATAAATGCCGGGTCTCGGATCATCTAACAAGAATTGGAGAATGTCTTGCTCGATCGGTTGCGTTGTGGATTGCAGAGTCGTTTCCCCTGTTTGTGCTACTAACTGTTGCAGCGTTGAGTAACCGGGATTCCAGACATACACTGGGAGCGATCGCGCCTCACCCCATTGATGAAACTGGTTCAACACCGTCATTCGATCCGGAGTTTGATATTCCAGCGCCACAATTGGAGCGTTCTGATCAATTAGTTTGATCCAATCTTGCAACTGCCTCATGAGCTGAAGTTGTAAGGGGTCTCACTGGTTCTAGCGAAACGCGAGGAATCCATGCCTCAACCAGGTGGACACTTCTGAAATAACAAATCATCCTTCCAATGGATGGAAATGCCGCTAATGCGGCGAGGGGGTGAAATTCTTGAATTTGGGAGTTTATGAAATGGCAACGACGACAAAACCTCGCACCCCCAATGGCACTCGCAACGGTGCGACTTCTAAAGTAGCGAAACCCAACGGCACCGCCTCAGCTACCAAAGCCAAAGCACCAACGGTTGATGGAGCACCGGAAACTAACGCATCAGCACTGCTGAAAGAGCTACGGAATCTGGTGTTCAAGGAGTACGGCGTGAAGCTGCAACTCCGGGATGCTCGTGTCTCTACCAAGATTGGACACGCGACTCGCGAAAAGCTCGGACTCGACATTGCCGCTCAGGTGAAGAAGAAGGGAGGTAACAAAAAGTTCGACTGGCAGCGATGGAATACGAAGGTGTTCCCGCGACTATTCGGACAACCGGATGCGCTGAAGTATCCGCCAGAAGTGGTGGCGATCCTGATGAGCCTGCTGTATGACACCATTCGTACTGATCCAGAGGAAGCAGTTGCAGACCTGGTGGAATTTAACCGGGCATCGTTGGAGCGCCGCAACTCGTTCCAGGCGGAGCAGGATGACGAGTTAGACGATTTGGATGATGAACTGGACGATGACTTGGATGATGATCTCAGTGATGATTTAGATGACGAAGCCAGTGATGAACTGGACGATGACTTGGATGACGAGTTAGACGAGGATCTAGACGAAGAGGAAGACTAATAACGCATTCAGCTTCGCTCACTGCCTGATTACTTACCCTGCATTAGTTTGACTGATGCAGGGTTCTTTTTTCCCACTCACTCTCCCTGCACAACGGGAAACGGCAAAAGCAGCTGAATGATCACAAAGGTTGCGATCTCGCCTCCTCCCAGTCTGAAACGCACCATTAGTTTTCTGGTGCCCAAAGTAATTTGAACAATTTCGTTTAGCCAAAATTGATCGCTCTTCGCTAGATATGATAGATAATAGGAAGTTCTCAAGAGTACCCATGACAGTCGTCAAAAGCCCCTCACCCATTCGAGTTGAAACCGGTCAAGGAGATATCCGCACGATCCAGTGGGGCAGAACCTGGGAGCAGTTCAAGCACCTGCAAAAAGGGTTTGAGAACACCCGTGGGGTTAGACTGTTTTATTACAATGGCACGATCGAGATTCTTATGCCCGGTGAAGCACACGAGTTGTTCAAAAGCATCATTGGCTTTCTGATTGAGACCTTCCTGTTTAATCGTGGGATAGAATTTAAGCCTACAGGCTCAATGACTCAGGAAAAAGAAGGGATTGCCTCCGCTGAGGCTGATGAATCTTATGAAATTGAAGGCTTTAAACTGTCGATTGAAGTCAACTTTACCAGTGCTGATGTCTCAAAATTGGAGCGCTACGAAGCCCTGGAAGTAAATGAAGTATGGATTTGGGAAGATGGTGTCTTGGCTGTTTACCATCTCCAATCTCGCAGATACGAAAAAGTAAACCGCAGTCTCATTCCCGCGCTTTCCTCGATCGATCTCAAAGTGCTGTCGGAGTGCATCTTGATCGGAGAAACTTCCAGGATCATGGCTGCTAAGAAGCTGCTGGAGTCCCACCCGATTGACCAATAGACAGTAGCGTTAACTACGATCTTGCTATTTTGATCCCTGGTCTTGGCTGGTGAACCTGGTAAACCTCCAATCAGAAGGTTGGAGCATAGGGGAATGGAATAATTCATTCCTGAAATGCCCACAGCCTAGAGCCGTGGGAGCCATCAAGCATCTTTCGATGCGATCGCTGTGAGAAATCCAACTCATTCATAAAGGAGCAATTCTTATGGTTACTGCAACTGCAACACGCAAAGCTGCAAAAACTACTGCACGCAAAGCACCGAAGCACACTCCCGCTTTGCAACGGGTGATTCCCTATCAAGAGAAAGTTCGACTGATGGTGATTGAAGTGCTACGGGAAGAGTCCGGACAGGAATTGGCAGCATCCGCTCGTTTCAACGGACAGGAGTTTGATTGGGAGCGGCACAATGCTCAGTTCCGCCAGGACTATGCTGAAACCTCACTCCGGGATCTGTTGACCTATGCTCGCAAGCTCTACGGATTGCAAAATCTGGATGAAGTGCGCGATCGCCGTGCAGCTCACAAAGCAACCCGCACAGGACGCTTGAATGCACTGAACGGTTTGAGTACAACGGACGGACTGGATACAGATGAGGAATTTGAAGTCGATCTGGAAGAAGACATCAACCTGGATGACTAATTCTTGAGCAGCTTCAGCAGCTGACACCCAAACCCCGGCGATGAGTCCAGGGCTGATCTATTGAAAAAAGGAAAAGAGCGTCGGGATGTCATGGGCAAGAT
>ENA-ORBV01011466-ORBV01011466.1-microbial-mat-metagenome-genome-assembly--contig:-NODE-11466-length-13912-cov-4.324684_pt1 | contig 13912 bp, 11 predicted proteins | sample MGYA00237777_ERZ505514 | MGnify/ENA primary metagenome ERZ505514 (study PRJEB26160, sample SAMN06269048) | microbial mat metagenome | isolation source: Oligotrophic lake microbial mat | place...
CGATCCTGGAGCCCGCCCAGTCCAGCATGACATGGACTTTCACCCCCGCTCGCGCCCTTTCACTCAAGGCATCGGCAAACTCCTGCCCCACCTCCCCCGACCAATAAATATAAGTCTCAAAAGTGATCGACTCTTTCGCGTTCCTGATGGCTTCGAGCATGGCTGGAAATATCTCATCCCCATTCTGTAGGGAACTCACCCTGTTGCCCGGCAGGATCCCTGGCCCGAGGAGTTTGCCCATGCCCCGGAGAAATTGCGGATCATCAATGGAGAAACGATGCTCTAGTTTATAACGAATCTGCCTCTGCCCCATCCAGAAATTCAGAAAGAAAGTCGTGAGGAATACTGTGATTGACACAATAATGAGGATCAGAGCGCAAAACTTGATTTTCCCTTTTAACTTCATATTTACCTCAGTGCACTGCACGGAGACAAAAATTATGATAGCCGCGCGGTGACCCCACTGACGATGGGGTATTCACCCCATAGGATGACGGGACGTTTGTCTTGTCTGAGGATACACTTCCCCCACCACGCAAAAGCGGGTCTCATACGCTTGACTAGGCAAGTCAGTCGGCGGTGGGGTTATGGTTCGATAGTAACGGAGAAAGTCTTTTTTTGATCATCCCGATCGACTTTGAGATTCAGAGGGTACACCTGTACGATCATTTCGAAGGAGGCAGGTAGGGACAACGTCAAAAATCTGACAACTTATTATTTCCTCAAGTCCTTTGGGTATCGCCACGGTGTATTTGGAATTATTAGCTATGAGGGATAAAAAAAAGAGAAAACGGGAAGGGGCTTGAGGCGCTTTATCAAGGATTCCTCTTGATCCTTTTTGACAATATAATAGACCAGATGAAAAGGATCCTCGATAACAGCATAACCGTTTTCTCGGGCAATTTGTTTTGTTTTACCCCTTAGCCTCCGGGCCAAACCCAGTGATGAATGAAGTATTGGTCGCACCAGGGGCGGTTAACGATAAATTTTTTGGATTATTCATACAGAGCCAGTCCAGAGAGATCGATGGAAATTTAATGAGTGACACCCGGACCGATAATGACATTCGTATGCTCCCTAGATAGGTCATTTCGCCCATTAATTTTTAAAATTCAGTCAAAAATCGTCACCGGATCTTTAGAAATAAAAACTTGCCATTCCGTACGGTATTCGCGCAATGTGGTTCAAATTATTACTGAAGGTTTTCGGAACTCTTTGAAAATAAACCTGTTCAACAAGGGCAAACTTATGACTCAAACCCAAATCCCCACTGGCTACAGCCTCCTCCACGACTCACGATATAACAAAGGTTCCGCTTTTACCCAAGCCGAGCGGGATGCCCTCGGACTCAATGGCCTGCTCCCGGATGCCGTCCAATCGATCGACGTGCAAATTGCGCGTGTCCATGCCCAACTCGAAGTAATGCCGGGCGACCTCCAAAAATATCTTTTCCTCTCCGATCTCCAGAGCCGTAACCAGACTCTTTATTATGCCGTGCTCATGTCGGACCCGGCCCGTTTTATGCCGCTGGTTTATACACCCACCGTGGGTGAGGCCTGCCAGAAATTTGACCACTTTTTCCGCGGGACACGCGGGCTTTACCTGCCGATCACGGCAAAGGGTAAAATCCGTGAGCTCATCAAGAACTGGCCCGAACCCGATGTCCGCTTTATCGTCGTGACCGATGGCGAACGCATCCTCGGACTCGGCGACCTCGGTGTCGGGGGCATGGGTATCCCCATTGGTAAACTCGCCCTCTATACCGCTTGCTCGGGGGTCCCCCCCCAGCTCAGCCTGCCCATCACCCTCGATGTGGGGACAAATAACCATGCCCTGCTCGAAGACCCGCTCTACCTCGGACTCAAACATGAACGCATCCGCGGCGCGGACTACGACGCCTTTATCGATGAATTTGTCAGTGCGGTGCAGGAACTCTTTCCGAAATGCTGTATCCAGTGGGAGGACTTTGCGAATTTTAATGCTTACCCGATCCTTAACCGGTACCGTGACAAGATCTGTACCTATAATGATGACATCCAAGGCACAGCCGCCGTCGCACTGGCAGGCATCTACGGGGCCACCCGGATTTCTAAGGAAAAACTCAGCGACCAGCGGATCCTTTTCCTCGGGGGTGGGGCGGCAGCTACCGGCATCGCCGAGCTCATCAGCGAGGCCATGGCCCTCGAAGGTTTATCCATGGACGAGGCGCGCAAACGTAATTGGCTCTTTGACGTCCACGGGCTCATCACAAAAGATCGTACCGACCTCACGGATTTCCAGAAACCTTTCTCCCATGACCATCCGGCGATTACGAATTTCGTAGCGGCCATCGAAGCGATCAAACCCACCACCATCATCGGGGTGAGTACCGTGCCGAAACTCTTTAACCAAGCGGTCATTGAGGCCATGAGCCGGATCAATGCGCGCCCGATTATCTTCCCGTACTCGAACCCCACCTCGCGCTCGGAATGCACTGCGGAAGAAGCCTACTCATGGTCCAAAGGTCAGGCTATCTTCGCCAGCGGGAGCCCATTTGACCCGGTCCAATACGGTGGCAAGACCTTTATCCCCGGCCAAGGGAATAACGTTTATATATTCCCGGCTATCGGCCTGGCCGTGCTAGCCACCGAGAGCAAACGCGTGACACAAAAAATGTTCATCCGCGCCGCCCAAGCCGTGGCCGAGCAAGTCAGCGAGGAGCAGCTTGCTTCCGGTCTGATCTATCCCCACCAGAGTCATATTTTCGAGGCCTCCCTCCACGCCGCGGTGCGTGTGGCCGAGCTGATCTACGACAGTGACCTCGCCGGGGTCCCGCGCCCCAAAGATGTTTCGGCCCAAGTGCGCAGTTACGCTTATTCACCCGTTTACCCCTCATACGTATAAGGAATATCCCTCCTATGACCACACCTCAGACCACTACCCTCGGCGCCTACCTGGCCACTCGCCTCTCACAGGCGGGAATGAAAGATTTCTTCGGAGTCCCCGGAGACTTTAATCTCGTCCTGCTCGATGAATTACTCAAAGAGCCGGACTTGCGCATGATCGGTTGTTGTAATGAACTTAACGCCGGTTACGCAGCCGATGGATACGCCCGGGTCAGGGGATTATCCATGGTCGTCGTCACTTACATGGTCGGTGGACTCAGCGTCATGAATGCCACCGCGGGCTCATACTCCGACGACTTGCCCGTGCTCGTCGTCTCCGGCGGGCCAAATACAAATGATGCCCCCGCGCACCATTTGCTCCACCACACCATCGGTGAGTACGAGCTCTATCAGGCATCAAAATGTTTCGAGCCAGTCGTGCGGAAAACCTTTGTCATCCGCCATCTCGATGACGCGACCCGGATGATCGACGAGGCCATCACCCTCTGTCTCAGGGATAAAAAACCGGTTTACCTAGAGATCCCTTGTAATATCGCTAATGCCAAAGTCCCTGCCCCCGGCCCACTGGTTTTCCCGCCGTCCGCGGTGACCACTGACCCGGCTTCTTTACAAGCAGCCGTAGATGCCGCCGTCAGTCATTTAGAAAACGCGGTCAAACCCGTCCTCATCGCAGGGGTCAAGCTCGCCTCTCAGGAAGCGATGACTTCCTTCGCCAAACTCGCCGATGCCTTAGCCTGTGCGGTAGCGGTCATGCCAAATGCCAAAGGGCTTTTCCCTGAGAGCCACAGCGGATTTATCGGCACCTACTGGGGCGAGGTCAGCAGCCCCGATTGTGCGGAAGTCGTCGAGTCCAGTGATTGCCAGATATTTGCAGGACCGATCTTTAATGACTACACCACGACAGGATGGACCACGCTGATTAACCACAAGAAATCCATCCAGATCGGACCGGATTTTGTCATCGTGGCCGGAGCCCCCTTCCATAACGTGCGGCTCAATGATTTCCTCGCGGCCCTTGCCAGCCGCACCCCGAAAAAGGAGGCATCACTCCAGGCTTACACCCGATTACACGAGGCTCCACCCGCGACGACGCTCGCCGCCACAGATGCCCCGCTTTCCTTGCGTGAGCTCCGTCATCACGTGCAGGATTTAATCAATGGAGACTCCCATCTGGTCATCGAAACCGGGGACTCGTGGTTTAATGGCCAAAAACTCATCCTGCCCGACGGCGCGGGTTACCATTTCCAAATGCAGTACGGCTCCATCGGCTGGGCCACGGGCGCGACCCTCGGGGTAGCTATCGGTGCTGGCCCCGCAAAACGTGTGGTCTCCCTGATCGGCGACGGTTCCTTCCAGCTCACCGCACAGGAAATCTCCACGATGATCCGTTACCAGACTAACCCCATTATTTTCCTGCTGAATAACCGCGGGTACACTATCGAGGTCGAGATCCACGACGGGCCTTATAATAATATTAAGAACTGGAACTATGCCGGACTCGTCGATGTCTTTAATGCCGGGGAAGGTAACGGCCTCGGCCTCAAAGCCGCCACCAGTGCCGAACTCACCACGGCCATCGAACGCGCCAAAAAACATGACGGCCTAGTCCTGATTGAATGCGCCCTCGACCGCGATGATTGCACCAAGGAACTCCTCGAATGGGGTAGCCGCGTCGCCTCCGCAAACGCCCGCCCTCCCGTCTAAACTCATTACACCAGTCTCACACCCTCACTCGGCTTCCGGACTCTCCGGCCGAGGTGAGGGTTTTTTCTTACCCCCCCTCGCGCAAATTGCTCCTGACGGCAACGAAGGCTGGCATTCCCCGTATCCTGAAAGGATGCCAATCATATAGCCCGGGGCTGGTTTGAACGGAGAGCCTCCCGATCCGCGGCAAGCGGGCTCGCTCGCCCTGCACACTCGCTCGGTCTGGCTTTTCTTCCTTGGTCTTGCGCGTGATGGAATCCGATTTCCTGCGCTACTGCATGGCTACGCCCATTATCATGATGCCGGCCATGCCGAGGAGTTCCAGTCCGTTCAGGATAATGCCGATGACGCACGTAGTTTTGGAGAATTCGCTTTTCATGAGGGGGACAATGCCAAAGATAATCCCCAGAAGGTTCACCCCCACTCCCGCAAAAATGCAGAGGCCGATAATCACCATGACCGGGCTTTGGTCATTGGCACCGGAATGATGGGCGACTCCTGCCGCGATCAATAAGGCGAACCACCCCACAAACATCACCCCGCCGATCACCAAGGAGGCCCAGCCCAACGAGGAATTTTTCTTCCTCGGTACATGAGGTGGTGGCACCACCGGAAAGTCTGGGAGGCCAAAAACAGTTTTGGCCGGTTGCCACTCATTCATTCCCTCATGCCATACCATGTCTTGGTCCAGAATTTTCCCGGTAACACGCATTTGGGCAATTTGCTCCTCGGTGAGAGGGCCTAATTGCTGGCCATTTCGGGCGATAAAGTAAGAAATAGGGTTCATAAAACGGTGCTGAAAAGATAAATAACGGGCTTTTACGCTGAGGGAAAGGGAAATTTACTGATTTAACCTAAAGAAGGGGGTGGTATGGTAATATAACCATCTAAATCCGGTTGGTCCTGAATATTTTACTTCTTTGAAACACAAAGGTTGATTTACTGCATGGTTTCTTTTTAGTTCATCATCATGTCCGATGACTCTCATTATTATCCGAAGCACGAGTGTGGAATATTTGGTATTTTTGGTCACCCGGATGCCTCATTAATTACCTATTATGGTCTCTATGCCCTGCAACACCGCGGCCAGGAAAGTGCGGGCATCACGTGTTCCACCGACGGCCAGGAATTTAAGACCGTCAAAGGCATGGGACTGGTTCCCCAGATTTTCGACGAGGACAAACTCAAATCATTAAAGGGTAACCGCGCTATTGGCCATGTACGGTACTCCACCACGGGATCGAGCCATATCATTAATGCCCAACCGATTGTCGTGAATTGCGCCCAAGGCCAGGTCGCTGTCGGGCATAATGGGAACTTGATAAATGCTAATGAACTCCGTGAAGAGCTCGAGGCTAATGGCTCGATATTTCAAACCACCGTGGACAGCGAGATCATCCTCCACCTCATGGCCCAGCCCCGCAGTGTCAGCCATGAGAATTGCCTCATCTACGCTCTGAAAAAAATCCAAGGGGCTTATTCCCTCGTGATCAAAAGCGAGAAAGAAATCATCGGTGTGCGTGACCCCCACGGTTTCCGCCCGCTTTGTATTGGTAAACTAGGGAACTCTTATATCCTTTCCTCGGAAACCTGCGCGCTGGATCTCGTCCAGGCGGAATTCATCCGCGATGTCGAGCCCGGCGAGATCGTCATTATCGATGAGAATGGTTTACGCTCGATCAAACCTTTTGTGCCACCGGAACAAAATGCTTTCTGCATTTTCGAATATGTCTATTTCGCCCGTCCTGACAGTAATATTAATGAAGTCAATGTGAGTACCACCCGTGTCCGGATGGGCATCGAGCTGGCCCGACTCCACCCGGTGGAGGCCGATGTGGTCATCCCCGTGCCCGACTCCGGTAACTACGCGGCCCTCGGTTACTCCGAGCAATCAGGCATTCCCTTTGAACAGGCTTTTGTGCGGAATCACTATGTCGGACGGACATTCATCCAGCCGACCCAGCTCATCCGCGACTTCGGAGTCCGGGTAAAGCTCAATCTCATCAAGGCCTCGGTAAAAGGCAAACGCGTCGTCGTCGTCGATGACTCCATCGTGCGCGGCACCACCGCCCGCGCCCGTGTGGTGAATCTCCGCGAGGCCGGGGCCAAGGAGGTCCACGTCCGCGTGAGTTGCCCTCCCCACCGTTTCCCCTGCCATTACGGTATTGATTTCCCGAACAGCAGCGAGTTACTGGCAAATAAATATACAAACGCGCAAATCGCCGAGTATCTCGGTGCGGATAGTGTCGGTTATCTCGATGTGTCGAGCATGATCCGGGCCACTACCCTCAAGCCAAATAACTTCTGCCTGGCCTGTTTCACCGGGGATTACCCGATCAAATACAATGCCGAAAGTGATAAATTCATCATGGAACGCCGCAAGTTGCGCCCCCCGGTCGAGCTCGTTCCCCTCGAAGAACAAACCCGGTTATTATAATTTCCTATGAGTTCAAAAAAAGCTTATGCCCAAGCGGGCGTCGATGTCGATCTCGGTAATAAAGTCAAATCCGGCCTGGGCAAATTGCTCGCCAAAACCAAACGCCCGGAGGTGCTGGGGAAAGTCGGCGGGTTCGGCGGACTCTTCCGGGCTAGCTTTAAGGGATTTAAAGACCCGGTGCTCGTCGGTAGCGTGGACGGTGTCGGTACAAAACTCAAAATCGCCGTCGATACCGGTAAACACGACACCATCGGCGCCGACCTCGTGAACCATTGTATCAATGACATCGCGGTCCTGGGGGCTGAACCCCTCTTTTTTATGGATTATATCGGCACGGGTAAACTCGAACCAAAAGTCTTCGAGCAAATAGTCTCCGGCCTAGCCAATGCCTGCGCCGCCGCAAATTGCTCCCTGATCGGCGGGGAAACCGCCCAGATGCCCGGTGTGTATCAAGGGAAAGATTATGATCTGGTCGGGTGTATAGTCGGTATCGTCGACCGCGCGAAAATGATCGACGGCACGAAAATCAAGGAAGGCGACATCATTATCGGGCTGGAATCCAGCGGGCTACACACAAACGGTTATTCCCTTGCCCGTAAAATCCTTTTTGACCAGCTCAAACTCAAGCTGACCTCGAAAATCCCCGGCGAAAAAGAACCCTTGGGCAAATTGCTCCTGAGGACACATATTAATTACCTGCCATTCGTCAAAGCCCTCGGCAAAGCCGTCACCATCAAAGGCATGGCCCATATCACCGGCGGGGGTTTGATCGACAATCTGCCGCGTATCCTACCCAAAAATGTGAATGCCTTTATCGACCGCGGATCTTGGAAAATCTCTCCCCTCTACCATTTGCTTTGTGAAAAAGGGAGAGTCTCCGAGGAAGAGCGTTACCAGACATTTAATATGGGGATCGGTTATTGTTTCGTCGTTTCGAGCAAGGATGTCGACAAAACCATGGCTCTCCTGCGCAAATTGCGCGCGAAACCCTCGATCATCGGCCAAATCGAAAAGGGCACCGGGATCGTTCGTATCGTCTAAAAAAACATATCCCTTTGACATTAAAAGTAGGAATAACTACATTATAAGTATGAAAACAACGGCCATTGTCTCCGAAAAAGGTCAGGTCACAATCCCTAAATCCTTACGAGTCCGTTTAGGGATCAAGAATGGCACGATTTTAAACTTTGAAAATGCCGAAGGCAAAATCATCATTTCAAAGAAGGCTACGGGGGATGTTATCGACAAATGGCGAGGTAAAGGGAAATTACCCTTCGGCAACAATACTGACGAATATCTGGAAGTAGTGCGTTATGGTCACCGCCGTTGATTCCTCTGTCCTCATTGATGTTATTTGTGACGATGCAAAGTTTGCGGACAAATCAATCGCCACCATCAAAAAAGCACGCGATGAAGGACAAATAATTATATGCGAATGTGTGCTTGCAGAGATTTCCCCTGCTCTATACCCCACTGATATCGCCTCCTTCCTCTCGACTTGGGATATCGGATTCAAGCCGTCCAGCGAGGAAACAGCCCGTCTTGCGGGAGAGTTTTATACTCTATTCTGTAAACGTAAAAGCAGTAGACACATACTTTCCGATTTTCTCGTCGGAGCCCATGCTATTGTATATGCTGATCGCCTGCTTACAAGGGACAAGGGCTACTACCGTGATTACTTTAAAAAACTCAAAATCCTTGATCCATCAAAACTATCATAATCCATGAAAATCCAACGCGCACTTATTTCCCTCTCTGACAAATCCGGTTTGGCCGACCTCGCCGCCGCCTTACTCAAACACCAAATCGAAATCCTCTCGACAGGCGGGACAGCCAAAGCCCTCCGCGAGGGCGGCCTCAAAGTCAAGGATGTCAGTGAACACACGGGATTCCCCGAAATGATGGACGGCCGTGTCAAAACACTCCACCCGAAAGTCCACGGGGGCTTGCTTTACCTCCGCAACAATGAGGAACATGCCAAACAAGCCCGTGAACACGGTATCCCCCCCATCGACCTCGTCATTGTGAATCTATATCCGTTTGAAAAAACCGTGGCCAAACCAGACTCCACCCTCGAAGAGGCCATCGAGAATATCGATATCGGAGGTCCGTCCATGCTACGCAGCGCGGCCAAGAACCATCATTTTGTGACAGTCGTCAGTGACCCGGCTGATTATCCGCGGTTGATTGAGGAGCTCGATAAACTCGAAGGGGAAACCTCCTATGAATTCAAAAAATATTGTGCCGCAAAAGTTTTTGCGACCACCGCAGCGTACGACGCCGCCATTTCAAACTTTTTCCACGGCGCTTATCATATCCCCTCCCCCCATTTCCACCAGGTCTTGAAAAACCGTAAGCCGCTCCGTTACGGCGAGAATCCCCACCAACAAGCCACCCTTTTCGGTGATTTCGATAAATCCCTCGAACAACTCCACGGCAAGGAACTCTCCTATAATAACATGATCGACATTCAAGCCGCTGCGGAATTAATCGCGGAATTTGAAGATCCCACGGTCGCCATCCTCAAGCATACGAATCCCTGTGGTGTGGGCACCGACCCGAGCAATTTGCGCGCCGCCTGGGACAAGGCATTTGCCACCGATCAACAAGCCCCCTTTGGCGGGATCATCGTGACAAATAAATTACTCACGCTGGATTTGGCACAAGCCATCTCGGAAATTTTTAGCGAGGTCATCATCGCCCCGCAATTTGCCCCGGACGCCCTCGAGCTCCTCCAGAAAAAGAAGAACCTGCGTCTGATGCTCAATAAAATCCCCGAATCCCAGAAATCCGCTCCCGGTCTAGTCATTAGGAGTGTCCTCGGTGGACTACTCGTACAAACCAAGGACACACACAAGACAACCGAAACAGACCTCACGATCGTCACCAAACGCCCGCCGACACCCGAGGAACTCAAAGCCCTGCTCTTTAACTGGAAAGTCGTTAAACATGTGAAGTCAAACGCGATCGTCTATGGGGGCGCCGACCGCACACTGGGCATCGGTGCCGGACAAATGAGCCGGGTGAACTCTTCGCAGATCGCCATCGCGAAATCCAAAGAGTCGGGGCTCTCCCTAAAAGGCTCAGTCATCGCCTCGGACGCCTTTTTCCCCTTCGCCGACGGCCTGATCGCCGCTGCTGAACAAGGGGTCACCGCTGCCATCCAGCCCGGGGGCAGTGTCCGTGATGGAGAAGTCATTAAAGCGGCTGACGAACACAATATCGCCATGGTCTTTACGGGCGTGCGCCATTTCCGACATTAGTATCGGGGAAGAGTATCTCGATAGAAAAAGTTTTTTACGTGCAAAAAATAACTTGTCTGCTATTTTCAATAAGTTTTGAAACTTTTGAAAGATTTAACAGATGAGTGACATTCCAGAGACTAAAAGAAAATTTATCACAAGCTGGGGGGAAATGGGCACATGCTGGGGGATCAACCGGACGATGGCCCAGATTCACGCTCTGATGATGGTGTCGAATGAACCCCTGAGCACCGACCAGATCATGGGCGAGCTCCAGATCAGTCGCGGTAATGCCAATATGAACCTCCGTGACCTCATCAGCTGGGGGCTCATCCGCCGTGAAGTAAAAATCGGCGACAGGAAAGAATATTTTGTCGGCGAAAAGGATGTCTGGAAGATGTTCTGCACGATTGTCCGCGAGCGTAAAAAGCGGGAAATCGAGCCTGTCATCAAAGCCTTGCAGGATTGTATCGACGACGTGAAGGAAAGTGAGACGACCGGTATCGATAAAAAGCTGCTGGACGAGAAACTCCACGAGCTTTTAGATTTTGTACAAACCGCCGATGTACTCATGGAAAAAATATCCAGACAGGAAAAGAATAAGATTTTCCCCCAAATCCTTAAACTTCTTAAATAACATGTTTAAAAATCTCACCCTCCCCGCAGCACTTATTTTGTGCCTGATCACATCCCAACGGATCCATGCAGAGCCACCGACGACAAATATTAATACTGCCATTACAGCTAATACGGGCACGGTGAATCCCTATATTAAATACGTTTACGACACTATCCGACCGAACCGGAAATTTGAAATGCCGACCGCTTATACCGCTACCCTCGTCCTGAGGAGGAACGGACAAATGGAAGTCCAAAAAATCTCCGTCAACGGCCCCCTCTGGAGAGCGGATCAAATCCTCGACAAAGGTGAAGTGCTCACATTGGTCATGAGGGATGATGTACAAAGTGGCTTCGCCACAAAAACCGGGGTCAAAGGATACTCCCAGATCGATTACAGTAACCAATCAACAAAAAACCCGGTAAAACGCCTGCTCCTGCCCCTTTACTCCGAAAATAAATTTAAAATCAATGAGGGCACTGTCGAATTCATCGGAGAAACCGTCACGGAAAAGCTCGAGCTCGACACAAAAGCCGGAAAAGCAAATCTCTGGGTGAATCGCGCAACATGGACCCCAGTCAGACTGGGCAGTGAGGATGGCTCCATGATCATTGATTTTGCCGATTTCAAACTCCAAGCCCCCTCGCCGAGAATTTTTGAAATCCCTACCGATCAACCTGTCGCTCCTGACAAAGCCCCGAAGAAAAAGAATTAATCAGCTTTAACTGCGGGTTTATGCTGACTAAACATATCCATCTGTGAAACGGCGTGTTTGGCCTTCTTCTTTTGTTTAGCCCTTTGTGCGACCAATCGCGGGACCCCACTCTCATCGAGCTCATCTTCTTCGAGCCGGGCGAGGATTTGTTTGGCGCGTTCCACCACGATCTTTGGTAATCCCGCCAAACGCGCGACTTGGATGCCGTAACTTTTGTCCGTGCCGCCGGGATTAATCTTGCGCAGGAAAATAATCTGTTCATTCCATTCACGGACCGCGACATGGAAATTCTTCACCCCGTCCAGACTCAGCGCAAGCTCGGTGAGCTCGTGGTAATGCGTCGCAAATAGGGTTTTGGTCCGGGACTCTGAATGTAAGTACTCCGCTGTCGCCCAGGCTATCGATAAACCGTCAAAGGTGCTTGTCCCCCGTCCGATCTCATCGAGGATCACAAGGCTGCGGGATGTGGCGTTATTGAGGATATTCGCCGTTTCATTCATCTCGACCATGAATGTGCTCTGGCCGCGGGAGAGGTCATCACTGGCCCCGACACGGGTGAATATCCTGTCCACCAGCGCAATTTGCGCGGACTTCGCCGGGATATACGAGCCCATGTGCGCCATCAGGACAAGGAGGGCCACTTGACGGATATAAGTCGATTTCCCCGCCATATTCGGCCCGGTGATGATCAAGACACGGTGGTCCTGATCATTGAGACGGGAATCATTAGGGATAAATTTTTCTTCGGAATTAATTTGTTCAATCACAGGGTGCCGGCCCTCCTCGACAACAATCCGGCCTTCCTCAGAAATTTCGGGACGACAATAATCAAAGAGTTGTGCGGTTTCAGCAAAAGAAGCCAAAATATCCAGGGCGGCTAAGGTCCGTGAAGTGGACTGCAAGGATTCGGTATGAGTGACGATTTTTTCCCGGACCTCAAGGAAAAGGTCGTACTCAAGTTTTTGCCTTCTTTCCTCACTGCCTAGGATTTTGCTTTCCATTTCCTTGAGCTCAGGCGTGATGAAGCGTTCGGCATTCACTAACGTTTGTTTCCGGATATAGTCTTCAGGCACCTGGTTCAGGTTTGATTTTGTAATCTCTATATAATATCCAAATACGGAATTAAACCTGACTTTCAGGGACTTGATGCCGCTGCGTTCCTGCTCACGGATCTGGAGCTGGGCGATCCAGTCTTTCCCATCACGGGAAGCGACGAGCAACTCATCGAGCTCGGCGGAGTAACCCGAACGGATAATGCCGCCTTCTTTCACCGCGATCGAGGGTTCATCGACAATCGCTCGCGAGACTAACTCATCCACCCCGGGCAGCTCGGTAATCCCCTCCAAATACGGAGTCAAAGACTGGTCTCCAAAGTCAACAAGTTGCTTCTTGATCGCAGGGAATTCACGGACAGAGTCCCGCAACGCGTTCAAATCACGGGCATTTCCATACCCTTGGTTTAACCGGGAGACAATGCGCTCCACGTCGCGGACACCCTTGAGCAAATTGCGCAGGCCCGCCAAGGCGATTGGATTCTTGAGGAAGGTCGCCACGGTGGATTGACGGGCAAGAATGTCCCCCTTTTTGACCAATGGCCGGACAATCCAATCCCTGAGGGTTCTCGCCCCCATCGGGGTAATCGTCCGGTCCAAGGCATTTAGCAACGAGGTATTTTTTGCCGCATGGGCATTCAAGGGCTCGGTTAGCTCGAGATTCCTCTGCGTAATATTATCCAGGACAAGGTACTCATGCGACTGGTAGCAGCGCAAGGAGTGAATATGGTGGGTCTGGCGACGCAAAGTGGACTGTAAATAATGGAGAATCGCCCCGGCCGCACTGATCCCGTATTTCAATCCGGAGATACCAAATCCATCCAAGGACTGTGTTTTAAAATGGTTCTTTAACGTTTCTGCGGCGAAATCGGACTCGAACGTCCATCCATCATGCACCGTCACGGCAAAGGAAAAATGGTTCTTTGAAAGGTTTCCTAACCATTCCGAAGGAATGATTAATTCCGATAATCCCACACGATAGAGTTCATCAAGCCATTCACTGTCGTTATCGAACTCCGTCAGCTTAAATTCCCCTGTAGTTAAATCAACAAGGGCGAACCCTGTTTTTCCATTGGCACCACAGAGGCTTCCTAAAAAGTTATTTTTACCCGACTCGAGCAGATTACTATCCACGACCGAGCCCGGACTGATGATCTGGGCCAGCTCGCGGTTAACCAGTTTTCCCGGGACGGCTTCCTCGGTCTGGTCGGCGATGGCCACACGTTTACCGGCCTTGATTAATTTCGAGATATAAGTC
>ENA-ORBV01011467-ORBV01011467.1-microbial-mat-metagenome-genome-assembly--contig:-NODE-11467-length-13909-cov-7.246964_pt1 | contig 13909 bp, 9 predicted proteins | sample MGYA00237777_ERZ505514 | MGnify/ENA primary metagenome ERZ505514 (study PRJEB26160, sample SAMN06269048) | microbial mat metagenome | isolation source: Oligotrophic lake microbial mat | place...
TCTACACCTCTCTATTCGTCGGCAGCGTCAGATGTGTATAAGAGACAGTTCTGAAAGGCTTCCGCGCTGGACTGAAGCCAGGGCAAATAGAGAGTACGAATAACGGATTTCACGGCTGCAACGTCCTCTCCGCTCTCTACTCCGGCAAGTGCCTCCAAAACGGAAGCATCTGCCTTCCATCCGTCTGCAATATAGGCGGCGGCGATGTCTTGAGGGCTTGTGCCGCCCAGAGCCGTGGCAGTCATTTCCGCCAGTGTCAAGAGTGCAGGAAGAATTGTGGCGAGCGGGGCATGACCAAGTTCACCCCAGACCCAATCGCGCCGTTCGCCGTGTTCCTTTTCCAGTTTCACCAAGCCATTTTGGACAGCGGAGTGCGGAGCGTTGTCCAGTGCCAACAGCGCGTTTCGCACAGCGGTTTCCCCGGCTTCGTTTTCTTGAGGCCAGGAAGCGGCGATATAGAACATTCCATCCGATTTGGCGGGTTTCGCACGGCGGAGCAAGTCGGGTAGATAGGAATAACGAAGCGGGGCTTCGGCATAACGATTCCAGACGGCATTCCAGGCGTGCTGACGGTCTCCGAGCAGCGTTGCGGCGGTGATTTCACCTTCCGTTTCGGGGTCGAAATTGTAGTGCTGCTTGCAATCGGCGCGGAAAGCACTCCATTCGGCGGCGTTCAGCGCGGCGCGTTGTTTGGCGGGAGCATCCATCCATAAGAGGAGGCATCGCACTTGGTCAGGGTTTAGCAGGGCGTTAAATCGGGAGGCAGTGAGCGGCGCGTCCTTGCGGAGTTCTTCGATGGGTTCATCAGCGAGTTTCAGCAACGCCCGCTGCATGGCTTCCCGTGTCGCACTGTCACCGCTGGTTTCGATGTTCAGCCCTTTGTCGGCACTTTGCAGAAAGGCGGCAATCGTCCAGTCCTTGCCGTTTTTCTGTGTCCATAGCACTCCCCGATATTGCAATTCTGCCAGCGGCTGCAAGAGTTTCGGCGCATCTTCCACCGCACGGAGTTCCTGCTTGCTGACACCGGGGAGGTAAATAATAGGCGTTTCGGTATCGAGCCAATCGGCTTCGGGCAGGATACGCTCGACCATACACCGCAGCCAGATGGCAGGTCCAGTGCGTGTGGCAGGGTCAAACGCGCCGAGTACCAGAAGGGGCAAATCGGCTTGCAAGCGAGACAAGAGCGACTCCCATTGACGTTCTTTATCCGTCCAGAGAATAACGACAGGGCGCACTTGGTCTACGCTGTTGTAGTTAGAGGCGGCGCGAAGTGACTCACAAAATGCTTTATAAAAAGTATTCACAGGTATTTATGTCTCGTGCTACCTAAGCCATGTTACTGGATAGTTTGGGAACTCGCGCTGAAACTCTGCGAGATTAACTACCTTGTATTGAATACGGCGTCCCCAGGAAAGCGTCTGTACATTTTTGAATTCGTTTCGTACGCGGTCTTGAAACGGCCCAATAAGAGCTTGACTTCCTCGATTCGGCGGTTCAAGGAACACAATATAGTAAACCCTGCTTGGGACGCCGATTTGCGACCAAGCAAGATAAGAAGTGGTGCCAAGAAATTTCGTTATGATTTCATCGCGGAATTCATTCACTTTATTTTTTAAGAACTTTTGGTTATAGTCCCCTTGCGAACGTTTCCGTTCCGTCCTATCTTGCATAGCCTTAAACTTCCAACTCTTGACCTCTACCCACACCTCCCGACTTGTTTCCATGACGCGAAAATCCACTCCGCGCCAGATATTATGGGGTGGGGCGTCATGCTTGACACTGTCATTTGCAGTGCTGAAATCAAAGCGAAAAGGTGGTTCGTCGTAGACGCTCATACTTGTACCTCCGCGTAGTCTGCGAGACGCCAATCTTCGGCGAGCATCTGGTCGTACTGGTCAAGGATAGAATTTGGCTCCAAATCTGAGAAGTTGTCAGCCCACATGGCTTTGCTCACGCCGCGTTCTTTGCGGAGAGAGAAAAAGCGTGCCTCCACGCCTTCACGATTGCGTTTCTGCTGCGCTCGAAGGGTCAGTTCTATCTGTTTCAATATCACGTAGCTATGGGTCGCTAAGAAAATCTGTACCCCACTTTGTGCCAGAACCACAAGTGCTTCAATGATTTCATCCATCCATCGAGGGTTGATATTAACCTCTGGTTCGTCCCAAAATAGAACACTGCCCGGTACAAGCCAGTTGAACTCTACCAGACGATAGAGAGCGGTTACTTTCCGAATGCCTTCCGCCACAAGAGAATAACCCAAACGTTTATTTTTTTCAACCAGATAAAACCGCTGTTCGGCTTCGTCCCACTCTACTTCACCGGGAACAAGGTCTTTTAAGAATTTCATCTGCTCCTGAGCCAAATGGGAACGCTCATTCGACGAAGGTTGTGCTGTCACCATCGCTAAAAAATCAAAACAGGTCCGGTCGAAGTCGGCATAATCTCGCATGATGCCATTCATATTCCGAGCATGAGCCATCATCTCTATCGCCGGAATGAATACAGGGCGTGGCGTTGAAGGGCGCACACCATTATCAGAAGATGATTCGTTTTGAAACCCGACTGACCACTCATGTTCGCCAAATCTACCAGAAACGGTAGCAATTTTGCTCCGTGTACGTTGTAATTCCTCAACCAATTTGGCTCCATAAGTTTCCGAGAAGATTGAGTCGTACTTTGCCGGGCGGTTGGCTTCTGCCAAATGACGTGCCATCTGCCAAGCGTAGAGAGCCTTCAGTATATGCGTCTTTCCTGTACCATTCTCCCCCACCAAAACATTGATGCCAGGGATAAACTCCAGGGTCATTTGTGAAAATGCGGTGAAGTTTTGAAGCGTCAGTTGCTTATGGCAGTTGTATTCCGTATCCATAGTTGCTCCTACAAATCCAGCGTTTTCGGTGCTTTCTGCGAGGGTATTGCTTCTTCAGGCGGCGGGTTGCGGCGTGCCGCTTCCTTTTCCGCTCGCGTGAAATGCAGGTCGTTCAATCGCTCGGTTGTGTCGGAAAGGTTCGGCTTTGGGTCGCTGCCCCTGTCCTTGTTCCAATTGAGGGTGAACTTGCTGCGGAGAACTCCCGCCTCGACGAACGGGCGGATATTCAAGCGCATGCCGTCGTTCAAGTCGGGTTCCCAACCGAGTGGCTGTTTGTGGAGCGGCTTCCAGCGCACATAAATGTCATACGGCGGTTCCCCGTGAACAATCGCCTTCAATTTTGTCTGCAAATCGGACGCGGCTTTCAGGCGGCGACCTGCCCCCGTGACTCCATTGGCATCGTCATCACTTTGCTGCTTTATCCAGTTGCCGAGATAGGTATAAATCAGACGGTCAAGGCTCTTGCTGTCGAGTTTGTGGTAATTGACTATCGCGCCGAAGCCGTCTTTCTCTCCGTCCCAGATGTGCCAGAGGAACGGGCGATTATGGAACAGCGAACAGTGCTGCTTGAAGAAACCCTCCCGCAGATAGACTTCCAAACCCTTGCCGCCATACCCCGTTTTCGCCAGCAGGTCTTCCAGCGTGGACGGCGACCAATCCGCACCGTAGGCGGCAGAAAGCAGGGCAAGGAGACGCTGCTCGGCAGGCACTTCGCCATTGACGGAGGGCAGGCAGACAATGCCATCGCTATCGGCAAAGGCGTTCAGACCATCTTCGTCTTGACGCAGTTTGCCGGAGGGCGTGGGAGGCAAGCCGTGTTCGGGCCAACGGTAGCCGAGCAATCGCGCCATCGCCACTTGAAGCGGTTCGCGCACCTTCACTTCACTCCCCCTCACCCCCCAACCCCCTCTCCCGGACGTTCGTTCCTCACTGGGAGAGGGGGAGTCTCGGCTTGAATCTCCCCTCTCCTCCGACGCAGGAGGGAACAAGGAGAGGGGTCGGGGGTGAGGTGAGGGGTGACCGTGAAAAAGCCACTGCGTCGGGTCGTCGGAGGAGGGTTCGGGCAGACCGTCGGGATATTGCTCTGCCGCAACCTTCTGCCAATAGTCGAGGTCGAACGGGACTTTAATAAGTGTTCCTTCAGTAATTGACAGGCTCGCATCAATCTTTTTGAGTTCTGATGTGTAGTCCTCTGATGTCAGGTAACAGTACAAGGCAGGAATATTATCCACATCTTTAGGTATCAATACGCCTACCGTTGTATCGAATTTTTCTCCTGAATATAGTGCTACCAATTTATTTCGCGTAACATTTACACAGAAGCCTTTTCTGCCCCATGCAATACTCCCTGCCTGCCATCCGCCACCTATCCTATTCAATGCTTTCAATCGCTGAATATGTGTAAAGTATCGCCCCCCTTCGCCTCCCCAAGCAAAAATTGAGTTATATCCGCTCACCAAATGTCCTGTCGTGGCAGACGTTTGGAAAAATTCCCATCCAACTGGTACTGCACTATGTTCCCAAAACTTGAGAACAAATTGCGGATTGTCAGTTGTACCAATTCCTTGAGCGGAATATGCAAACGAGTCCAGTCTCTGCGCGTTTCCAATTGTTCCAAATGTAATACGGGCATCAGGATTACGAAGTTGGGCAGACTGCGAGACAAGAGAGAGTTCGCCATATTGGAGCAACGCGGCTTTCTCGGCGGGAACGCGGGGCGCAGAGGCGTCAATACCGAGAATATTGCCTCTATTGGAAACACGAGAAGGTATTGTGGCTACAGTAGAAGGGATTGTAGCCACAACAGTCGCTTCTAACGCTTCCGCAATTGCGTCACCTGCGACAAAAATCGTTTCTCCGGCTTCCGAAAGACCTTCCGACGTTTCCACAACACCTTCTCGTGTTTCCACAATACCTTCTCGTGTTTCCACCAACCCTTCCGATGTTTCCACAATACCTTCTACGGTCTCCACAATCCCTTCTGATGGTTCCACAATATGCGAAGGAGGAGCCGCGTTGGTCAGAGTGAACAGCGCGACGTTCACAACTTCTCCGCCTATCGTCTCGAACGCCCCCGCACCGAGCCGCGCCACGACATTCCACGCCTTTTCTTTCAGCAACCGTTCGCGCAGGGTTTTATAAGAGCCGAGAAAGAGCCAGTTCTGCGGCGTCACCAGTGCTGTTGAGCCGCCAGCGGTACAAAACGTCAGGCAGCGTTCGACAAAAGCGGTTGCGAGGTCAGCCTTTGCCGCATTGTGGAACTTCTCGATATACTCGCGCAGTGGCTTGTCCTGATTGCCGCGTCCGAGATATGGCACGTTTGTGACAACCAGCGTATACTTCCCGGTCAGCAGTTCGGCGGCGCGAAGAACACCCTTTGCCGCTTCCCCAAAGATGGCGGCGGGGTCATCTTGCTCTCGCTCTTTCGCCAGTGCCTTTTCCAATAGCGGCTTGATTTTGTCCCAATCCACCGCGAACAGATGCTCTTCGGCGGCAACCCGCGTCGGGTCAATCAGGCTGCCCAAATCCGGCGCATCACGGAACAAGTGCCAGAGACGGCGCAGGGTCGCTTCCAGTGCGTCTCGCTCCTTCGCGTCTTCCTCTTTCTCCGCCAGCCGTGTCCACTCATACACCCGGTCACCCACCGCCAGACCGCAGCAAGCGATATTGGGAATGGGCAACGGGCGATACCCTCCGGCTTTCCACGCGGCGATACAGACGGCGAACGCAGCGATTTGAGTACAGCGCGGGTCGAGTTCCAGCCCGAACAGGTTATCGCGCAATACGGCATCTCCCGCGCTCGCTTCATCCAATCCCTCTTCCGCCATTCGCATTCGGCGCAGCAGGTCGAACGCCGCCACCAGAAAATGCCCGGAGCCGCAGCACGGGTCGAGAACCTTGAGTTCGGCGGCGCATTCGGACCAGCCGGGAAAGGTTCCCGCCGCAGGTGTGCCGTCTTCGTTGCGGCGCAGATAAGCCATCTCCACCGGAAGCGGCTCATCGGGATGACGTGCCGCCCACCATGCGCCGAGGCTGTTATGGAGCAGGAACTCCACCATATAATGTTCCGTGAACAGTTGGGTGACGGGCGCGATGTCTGCGCCGCCGATTTTCCTGCCGCTCTTGTTGACCGCAACCTTCTGTTTTGCCTGCCAGAACTGATAGACCCAACCGAGGCTGTCGTCCGCCACAAAGACCTCACGCGGCAACTTGAGGAGCAGGTTTTCCAGCGCGAGGCGACCTGCGGCATCGAACCGCACCTGCAAAACGGGGTCATCGTTGCGGAAAATACCGGGCAGCATTGCGGCGGCGTATTCGGAAGCGACTGTCCAAGCGTCGGTGTTCGGTTTGCCTTCCTCTTCGGCGATGTCGGCGCAGTCTTGCAGTGAAACCGACGCTTGGAATTCGGGATGAATGAGCAGACCGTTTTCTGCCAGAAATCGAGCGAACAGCAGCCGATGCCACTGCTCATACGCGACTTCGGCGACGAGTGCCGGGAACGGGTCGGTCAAGCCTTTCTCTAACGGGTCGCCCAAACGCCGCGCTTCGGCACGCAGTTTGCGCCGCAGTGATTTATTCGCCTCCGAAAGCGACGCATACGCTTCCTCTTGATGCACCGCCAGCACCGTCAATGCCGCACGCGCCGCCTTTTCCGCCGCTTCCCGCGCATCGAGAACGGTATTTTCCAGCAGTTTTCTCAGTTCCGTATGGAGCGCACTCATGATGGATTCTCTTTCTATCTCTTACCTCACCCCCGCCCCCTCTCCTGACCACTCATTCTTCGTTAGGAGAGGGGAGGCAATCCCCAATGTCAAGCCTCCCCCTTCGCAGGAACGCACTGTTTCAAGGTTTGTTCCCTCTGGGGGGCAATCCCCAATGTCGAGACTCCCCCTTCGCAGGAACGCACTGTTTCAAGGTTTGTTCCCTCTGGGGGGCAATCCCCAATGTCGAGACTCCCCCCCTCTCCCAGTGAGGTACGAACGTCCGGGAGAGGGGGTTGGGGGGTGAGGTTACACCGTTACGGGCGTGCCGACACCGACTTCTGCCATAATCAGGGCGCGGACATCTGTCAGATATTTGTCCACATCGGCTTCGGTAACGAGGCTTCTGCTCGGCAATTTCACCCGCACCGCCGCAGGCTTCAGCAGTTGCAGGGCGTCAAGGCGTGCCTCATTGATGCGTTCGCTCAGTGCCGCCGTTTTGTCTTTCCATGTGGCAAGCGGGGCGGCTTCGAGTGTTGCGAGCAGTTCCGCTTCTGTCCCGACTTTCAGTTCCGGCAACGCACCGAGTCCATGCTTTGCCTGTATGGTCTTCTGTTGCGCCTCGTCCAATTTCTGCCAGTTCGGGTCATCATAAAGCGTGTCCATCGCGCCCAAATAAGCGTCTTGATGCTCTGTCCGCGCCTTTGTCACAGCCTCGCGCAGCGCGGTGGAGAGTTGAGACAACAGCGGTGGAACGGGGTCGGGATTCGACAGCAGCGAACGGTTGCTTTTGATGCCCTCCGTGTCGCTCTTGCATTTGGCATGAATATCCAGCGTGGCGGCGTGCTTCAACAGAGTTTGCAGGGTCTGCCAGTGCTTGAGGCGTGCGTCTGCGTGCGATTTTGCGTCTTTCCACTCCTTGATTTCTTTACTCAGGCGGTCTTTGTCATTGTAGACCGCAAGCAGCAGTTCATTCCCTGTTTTGGTCAGCAGGTCATCGAGATGGCTGGTATTGGAAACCGGGGGCAGCGGTGCGTCACCACCCGCCTCTTTTGCCAGCGTTTTTATATGACTGAGAAGCGTCGGGAGTGCCAGAGCCTCACTGCCCTGTGTATGACCGATAGCGGCACTCTGAAGCAGACCGCGCACGGCGATGCGTTGTGCCATCGTGACGACAGCCACTTCGCTGCGAAACTCGGTTGTGCCGATTTTGCTCTGGTCAACCTGTGCCGCAGAAACCTGCACGCCGTTTTGCAGGGCTTTGATGTTTCCGGCTGCGAGCAGAGACAGTATCGCCCCATCAATGGCATCCTGAGACCAGCCATAAGGCGGCGCGGCGAACTTCTTGCGAACATCTCCGCCCTTTTTGCCTGCCGTCCCGATTTCGTTCAGGACACGCTGACAGGTCGGATGGTCACTCGCATTGCCGGAATAGCCGAGCGCGGAAAGCGGGTCGCCATTGTTCTGCTTCACACGCTGTATCACCAATCCCCATTTCGCGTCATCCCCATCGTTAAACTGAGGATACAGCCGCACCAGTGACGCCTGCGCCGCCTCCTTGACGGAAGCGTTCAGGTCGGTTCCTCCCAGTTCGTTGCCGCCGCCCTGAAAGACCCGTGCGTCCTTCAGCACTGTGGCGATGAGGCTTTCCACTGCTCCGCGCAGGGTATCGCGCTGCGTCTCCATACTCCGTTTCGCTTCAATCCCTCCCGGTGTCGTCGGATTGGGACGTGACAGTGTGGCAACAGCCGCCGCATAGCCCGCCAGCGCAGCCCTCAAATCATCCGCACCCCGGCGCGGCAGGAACACATAGATAATAGGGCTGTCTGTCCCTCCTGCTTGGGCATCCTGAAGCACCTGCGTCTGGGATGTGCCATCAAATTCGTCCCGAATCCAGACGGGAATCGCTCCAATATCTGTCCTCGGCTCCTCACTGATGAAGTGCAGTTCTGCTGTACGCGGCGTCTTGCTCGCGCCCTGCGGAAATTTCAGGTCAGGCAGTGCCTTTTTGCAGGCGTTCCGCAATTCGGTAGCTCTGTCCCCGGCAATGCGTGCGCCATCGTTGAGAATTTTTTGATAGTGACCCTTGTAGTCCTGTCCCCATTCCGCACTCTCTTTGGTTTGCAGATGATACTCATTGCCGACTTTCATCAGGAGCGCGTTGGATGCCATCTCCTCCAGCAGCGCAGGGATACGCTGCCGCAGGGCAGTGCCGCCCGTCTTGATGTCCTCCACCAGCAAATCCGCCAGCATCTCCGCATTGGCTTTGATGCCCAAGTTCGGGTCGGCTCCCGTCACCTGATTGACAAGAAAAATTGTTGCCATCAGGCGGGAGCAAAGCACACCGTCCGGCGTACCGTCGTTAAGTTTCGCAATTGCCTCATGATTCTCGCGAAGCAACACCCCCGTTGTCAGCATATTGGAAACCTGCTGCTGATAAATGCGGTCTGCGGGAACCACCGTGCCGAGCGGTTTGTCCGCCACTTCGCGCACCGCCTCATGCACGACTTTGAGTTGGGTACGAAGCTGTCCCTGTGCGCCAGCGCGGTCAATCGCCCGCAACACCTTCTCCCAGAAGCGGCGGCGAACGGGCAGCAGCGGATAATCTGCGACCCACACCGATTTGTCTTCTGCAATCGTCCCGATTTTCGTTCCGGCGAGTTGGCGGTCAATCTCTCCGCTGGTCGCAACAAGCGTTGCCTCGACTTCAGGAGTCATGGCGGGGGATTTGTGCAGCACCACCTTGCGAATGACATTTTCCACATCGGTATCGGACAGTTCAATCGGAACCGTAAAGCGGTCTTTCAGTCGGGAAATCTGCGGCAAAGCCAGCAGAGCCGATTGCCCTGTCGCGACAAAGAGAATACGGCTTCCAAAACGGGAGGAGCAGACTTCCGTGACCAATCCAACTGCCTGAATTTTCTCGTTGTTGTCTCCCAGATATTGCTGCAATTCGTCCAGCACTATCAGTACCAGCGGCATCTTTCCCGGCGTCGTGGATTGGCGCAGGAAGACCTCATTCATGGTGGTCACCATCTGGTCTTCCGTAATGTCACTCACATTAGGGAAAGTTGACTCCAATAAGGTGTGTACCTGCGCTTCGCTTTCTGCAAACCCCGGATACGCCGCAAGCAGACTTTGTGCTAAGAGCGGCGAGACATACATCTCTGAGAGTTCGTCTTCCAGAGTGCCGCCTGCTGCTTCCACGCCCGATTTTACGGAAGCATACAATTTTTGCTTTTCCAGCCAAAGGACAAACCGTGCCGCAGGATACTGAACGGGCAGTCCGGCACTGCGGAACAGGATGCGGAGCAAGGCAAGACGTACCGAATCGGGTGCGTCGGAGCCAAGCCGCCCCGCTGCCGACCAGAGACCGCCCTCTTGTCTCCCCCGCGCCGAAAGTTCTTTGAGTAGGTCGGTAATGTCGGGAGGGAGGGTAGTCTGGCTGCGTGCGGTTGCGCCGTTGGGCAGTTTGGTGTCGCGCCACAGAAATTCCAGCACACGCACTAAATGCGATTTTCCGCTGCCGTAAAAGCCGGAAACCCACGCAGCCGGTTGCTTCGATTCGCCCATGTTCCGCAAAAACGTGGACAGAATACGCTCCAGTCCCGCTTGGTAGGCTCCATCGCATACAAACGTTTCCAGTTCATAAGCCAGGACTTTCCACTGTTTGTCCGATTGGGGTTCAGTCACTTCCGAGACGCCGTCATTGGGTAGGGAAGCGTGCGTCGGGTCTTTGGAGAAAACCTCACGGTTTGTCAGCATATATCAACTCTCCTGAGCAGTAATAGGGATGGCAAGATAGTTCCAACTTCCCGGCGCATCCAGCAGACGATAGTTCGTTCCATCGCGCTCACCGGGGAAAAATACCAGCAGTCGGCCTCGAATGGTCTCATTCACGGCGTCAATGACACTCGAAACCCGCGTCAAGCCAAAGAGTGAAGCGACGCCACTGACGGCGACAAGGGTGTGTTCGTCTACATCCTCTTCCGCCAGCACCGCTCGCAAGGTTTCAGCGACATACGTTTCAAATTTGGTGAGTGCCATGGTGAGGCTCTCCGGTTTGGCAAAGTAGCTGTCTCGATAGCGGTGGGACGCCATCCATTGGGCAAAAAGCGGCGTCAGGTCACAATGCCGCCAGTGGTGCTGTGCCTGCCGCGTCGCCTGTTCAAATTCGCCGAGGCGCGTTCGGAGCCGCCGCTCGTCCATCGGATTGTAAACGGCAAACCAGACCTTCTGCGCTCCCGCCAATTGGGATTCCCAGGGGATGGAGACGTATTTTTCGTAACTGCGGAGCAGCCCTTCAATTCCTGCCATAATACTCTCCTTTCACGACCGCATGAGGTGCGAAAACCGGAGTTCACACACCGCACCCAAACGGCGATACTCCAGCCAGCCGCGCTGTGACGCCGCGAACGCCAAGGCATCAATGTTCCCTGCCGAAGTGTCCAATGTCTTTGCCCACAACGTTTCAAACAGGAACGCGCCGCGCTGGTCGCAAAGGTAACCAAGCAACAGGGCATAGGCAGCACTTGCCGCCCCACTCACTGCCCGCGACCGGAGTTTATATCGCCGTCCTTGCAGATGTCCCGACTGCCGCCAGGAAGAAATGGTGTGCTTTCCGACGGATTCACAGGAAGTTGCCGCATAGACACCGGGATAGGCAGCCTTGGTCACGTCCACCATCTCCTGGCGTGTAACAGACTCTCCTTCGGTCTTTTCCAGCACCAGGGAAGCCGTATTTCGCAGGAGGGGGTCGCGTGCCATCGTGCAGAGCAGTGCCAGCAAGGGCTGTTCCGCTTCCTCCGCATCCCAGACATCCCGCAGAGCGCGATACAGCAGAATCTCGTTTCGTAGCCCATACAGTTGTGTCAATCGCTGAAACGTCTCCTTACGTGTGGAGAGGGTTTTCTTGAGAGTGATGTTATCCTCAACAACTAAGCCGCGCATCTCTTCATAGGAAGTCTGTGGGGTTGCTGCGGCAAAAAGCATTTTTGCCTCACGCAACATCATCGTCTTACTGATATGCGCCCCGGTGGAACGATTATTGAACCCAAACGCAAGAGCCGTCTCCGGCACAAAAATTTGCATAAAATGAACCTATGGAAGCAGGAAACACAGGAGTATTTGCCCAAGGCGAACACACGTTCCAGTACATCACTCTTTCGTTGCGTCGATAAGCGGAAAACCAAGCAGGAAAACAAGCGCGGCTTCGGCGAACGGCAAGTAGCCCCAGATTAGACATGAGAGGGACATTTTCCTTCTGTTTCGCGATTTTCTTGCAACAGTTGCAAATAATTTATGCGTCAAAGGTAGAAACGGCAGAAACTGCGAAGGCGTTGGAACATACCCTTCTGGGCATAGTAGACACCTATGCGCTTGCGTCTGCCTGCCTGTTATATGCCACTATAAGAGTGGATTTCCCCGAATGCAAATTTGATGCACCTTTCGGAGTCATCGCTCTGTCCCTTTCCGTAAAGGAATCTGGGTATCCCTGAAGGTAGGACTGTGACTACCGATAATTAAGAGTGTCTTGTGCTGCTATTGGTCGCCGTAAGGAAATTCGCCTGTCGCCATGCTCTACTCGAAAGCACCTATAACTGAAGCGACTATTGACCTTCGGGTTACATTGCCGGAGGACTTTGCGCTTTCACGCCTGGAAGCATTCCAGTCGGTGCTTGGTGAGGGCTATGTGGAAAAGCAAAATCTCCACTTCAATGAGTTCCTGATACAACCCGAAGCGCACACCACCGCACACCGCACTCAGCAAATCGGGTATCGGTTCATCCATGCCGATAAGCGTCGGGTCATCCAAGCGCGAATTGACGGCTTTTCTTTTACTCTCTTGGCTCCCTATGAATATTGGGAAACATTCTCCGCAGAAGCACAAAGGCTATGGAGTCAATTTCGCGACCATGTACTGCCACTGTCCGTGACCCGCTTGGGAGTACGCTATATCAATCGGCTGGATGTGCCATCGCCTGCCATTGAACTCAAAGAATACCTGGCTACCGTTCCTGAAATCGCGGCGGGAATACCCCAAGTGTTGCAAGGATATTTCATGCAGCTTGTGCTGCCCATGGAGGCGATGCACGCCACTGCCGTCATTAACCAAGCACTTGTGCCGCCACCTATACAGGATACCACCTCAATTATGCTGGACATCGACCTGTTCCGCGACCAAGACGTGCCTCAAGAAGAGAAAGGCATCTGGCAGGCATTTGGTCTACTCCGCGAGGGCAAAAATCAGATTTTTAACGCCAGTCTTACAGACAAAGCGAAAGGGCTAATTGAATGAGTTCACAAGCGACAAACACCGCATTGAAGGATATGCGGGACGAAGCCGCTATTCTATCAAATTTCTGGGGAAATCCACTTTTAAGCGGAGCCGAAGAGGCACAGCAAACACCGACGCCGTTGGAACGCTGGCAGGAAATAACGGCTTGGGTTTCCCAACATGGAGGCGTTGTTATCAACGAAGAAGCCAGCCATGTTACCACAGCGGCAAATCCCTGTTTGCAAGAGACTCTGGAAGAAATCGGGCAACTGACTGCGTTGGAAGCCGACTGGAACGATGAAAGCGCACCCGCCATTAACCGTGCCGTTATCCTTCGTGTCAAGAAATTCGTACAATGGCTCGCTTGCATCGCAGCACAGCAGCACCTCAACGGTGACTGTGCGCCAGCGGTCTTTCCCACTATTGACGGCGGCGTCAGGCTCTACTGGAAGGCACGCGGGCGTCAGGTCTCTCTCACGTTTCACCCTGACCACGACAGCATTGATGTGATGGAAAAGCCGCTCGGAGCAGCAACGACGCATCACGAGGCAGCAGAGGACGAAGCAGGAGCAGTCGCGATAGAGGCAATGCGTGAAGCCATATAAGTGAGGGTAAGGTATACCTGTTGTCTCAGCCGTCCGAAGAGTCTAAAGATTACGTATATCGGCGCGTTGCACCTCCACAATTCAAGGTCAAAAAGAACTGGGTTGATGCGGACGCCTTTCGGATTCAGTCTTGGATGAAGGGGTTATCAGTTTACCGGGCGGACATTGCGTCGCCCTATGCGGTGTTAGAAGCTCGTCTGGATGAGGCCAGAGTACTTCTCCAATCAGAAGATGAAGCCAAGCAGCAGAAGGCACGAAAGTTCCTGACGAACAATCCTGATGTGAGCAGCCTGGTCATGCAAAGCCAATACCGCATCGTTCAAATGCCCATTGCAGCCCTGAGAGCAATGGGATTGAACAATTTGGAAGAGCCGGATGCCACAGGGCATTTGAATATCTTGGGAGGCGTTGAAGAATTTGATGCTCACGCGGAAGAATTTGTGGAACTGATTGATAC
>ENA-ORBV01011468-ORBV01011468.1-microbial-mat-metagenome-genome-assembly--contig:-NODE-11468-length-13909-cov-5.389170_pt1 | contig 13909 bp, 13 predicted proteins | sample MGYA00237777_ERZ505514 | MGnify/ENA primary metagenome ERZ505514 (study PRJEB26160, sample SAMN06269048) | microbial mat metagenome | isolation source: Oligotrophic lake microbial mat | place...
GGTCGTACTCGCGCTGCGTGGCGTACGGCGGCGACGTGATCGTCACGTTCGCACGGGCACGTGCCATCAACTTCTCGACAACGGCGGTGTCCCGGCAGTCGCCACAGATCAGACGGTGACGTCCGATCAACCACACGTCCCCGGGCATCGTAACCGGCTGCGTGGGAGGTTCGGGAACCGCATCTTCTTCCACACCGGCGGCTGCAGACTCGGGTTCATCGTCGGCCAGTATCGAGGCGAGCTCGTCGTCGGAGAACCCCACCAGTGACAGGTTGAACCCATCCTCGACGAGCGACGACATCTGCTCGCGGAGCATCTCATCGTTCCATCCGGCGTTGAGCGCAAGCTGGTTATCGGCGATGACGTAGGCCCGCCGTTGAATCTCGCTGAGGTGGCCCAGCACCACCACCGGAACCTCCGCCAGACCCAGCTTGCGAGCTGCCAGCAGGCGACCGTGGCCGGCAATGATCCCGTCCGTGGAATCGACGAGGATCGGATTCACAAATCCAAACTCCACGATGGACGCCGCGATCTGCGCTACCTGCTCTGGCGAGTGCGTGCGCGCATTTTTGGCGTACGGCATCAGCCGGTCGGTGGGCCATATCTCAATGTGCCGCGCCATCGCGGGCGTGATGCGGGCTTCAACCACGGATACTGTCCACCATCTGAATTCGTTCACCGATCCAGCGCATCACTTGAACGCACATGCTGTTGCCAATCGCGCGGTACCGCGGACCATCGGCGGCGGGCTTCCCGCGATAAGGGATCAACGTGTAATCGTCCGGTAATCCCTGCAGGCGCTCACATTCGCGCGGGGTCAGTCGCCTGACCGCCAGAGTCCGGCTGATCGCGAGCAGTGGAGCGCCATCGCCCCGGCCACTACCGCCGGATTGCGCCTTGAGCGGTGGCACAAGCTCAGATGGCCCACCCCTCCCGTTCCGCGCCACGCGACTCTCGAAACACACGGCGACTTGGCCACCTGCGTTGGCATGGCTGCGGTCGTGCGGCATCGCGCGCAACGTGGGTGCGAGTGGGCCGGCGTCGGCTCCGTGGTCCTTCGCGGAGAAGGCAGTGGGTTGCGTTTGCGTCACGAAGGTTTCGTTCGATTGCGCGTCCAGCCGCCCCGATGCGCCCTTGGAGTTCAACGCGTAGGCTATCTCTGGCATGAACTCGCCAATGCCGCCGCCAATACTGCCGGCAACATCTTCCGGCGCTTTGCGGCGCGCCGGAGTATCCCGGCACAGGCCCTCGCGCTCAAGAAGTACCGCTGCGGCACGCCGCCAGTCTCCAAGATGTCCGACAACAAAGACACGACGGCGTCGCTGGGGCACGCCGAAGAACTGAGCGTCCAGCACTCGCCAGGCGCAACCATACCCGAGTTCCGCCAGGGCCGCGAGGATGGTGCCAAAGTCCCGCCCGCCGCTTGAAGACAGAACACCGGGGACGTTTTCCCAGACGATCCAGCGAGGCCGCAGTCGGCCAGCAAGACGGCAAAACTCGATGGCCAGGTTGCCACGCGCATCCTCCAATCCACCGCGTCTTCCGGCGACGGAGAAGGATTGGCAGGGAGTTCCTCCGGCCAGAACGTCAATTGCCGTTCGATCCGGCGCGATGCGGGTGAAGTCTCCACGATTGGATACCTGCGGATAGTGGTGCGCCAACAGCGCGGAACAAAACGGATCGATCTCGGCGAACCACGCCGGTCGAAAGCCCAGCGGTTCCCACGCGACGGACACTGCCTCGATGCCGGAACAAACAGAACCGTAGGTCATCAGAGAGTCGCCCCAGTCACGATCTGCGCCTGGGTACTCGTTATTGAATCCCGCTTGACGTAAATGCAGGTAGGTACTGAAGCGGAAGTAGCGACTGGCTTGGTTTCGAGCCGTACCTCTGCTCGTATTCGGCGATCATCAACGATGCGTATGGTTCCTGCAGCAGGGAAACCCAATCATCGAAATCCCGATTGCGCTTCGCGGAGTTACATCGGTTGCAGCAAATGATCACGTTAGCCGTCCCGTGGAGGCCGCCCTTGCTCAGGGGAACCATGTGATCGAGGGTCTTCGTGCGCCGGTTCATGTATTCCCCGCAATAGGGGCACGGCTTTCCCTCAGCCTCGGCAAAGATTCGGCCCAGGAACTCTACCGTCAGGGTTCCGTCCGATTGGTTGATCGCGTGCTGGAGGCGCTTGCCGGCATATTCTCCACGGGCTTGGCGCCGACGAACGTCAATGCGAGGGCCACCGGGTTGACAGGCAATCCGATCACGGAGCGACTGATTCAAGTCCTCAAGAATCTCAACCTTGCAAAGCAGGCAAGCCCGACCCTTCGGCGGAAAGGCAGTCGGCGGCTTCTTCTGTCCACATCTGGTGCACGTGATGCTGCTCTTTTCGAAGTCGGCCAACCGGCTGCGAAGCGATCTGATTTCCTTATCACGGTCGACGTACTGTTGCTGCTGTTCGGCGAAACAAGACTTACACGTCGTCTTCCTGACCCGTTTTCCACCGTGATCGTGGAGGAAGTGAAATTCGGAAAGCGTCGACTTACGCTCTCCACAAACCTTGCACGTCTCAAAGCAGGACTCGGGGATACCGCCGAGCAAGATGAGAACAACGTCCTCCCGGAGGTTCCCAAGAAAGGTTTGCGTTTGCTCTGCAAGCGCAGCGTCCATCTCGGCAAAGACAGCCTCGGCATCGATCCCGTATTTTGCGAGTTCAGCACCCGACCTACGCATCCGCATGACCACCTGAGTGAACACCTTGCGTGACCACCTGATTAAGTGCAACTAAGTAAAGACCTTTGGGGACCATTCCACCCGCCGTCGAAAGTGCCCAGGGAGGAACCAGAATTCGATCCGGCGTGCCCGTTTGGCGTCTGATGCCACTCGTTCGCGCCGGGGTGGCCCCTGTCGCGACGTCTGCCTCCGGGTCCGCCGGTTGGTCCACCGGCAGACGCCGGCGCGCCTGGCTGCCACAAAACGCACCGCGAGCGCGAGCGAGGTACCGTCCGCCGATCTGTCGTCGATCTTTCATCCGACCAGACAATCCGTCACGACTTGCATAAAGACACCGCGCGTGGTCACCGGTACGCCGTCATCGTCACGCCCATCGACTCGGCGAAGCTTCCAGCAGCGGCTGCCGTTGTCGAGGTTTTGAAGGAAGCTGTACCGGGTGCCCGCCCGAGCGTGGGTCTCGACCGGACTGCTACCGTCCGCCTGCTGTAGCCAGATCGCCTTCAGGTGTCCCTTGCGCCCGTAAGAAGCCTTCACGTAGCCGCCTTCGATCAGGCGCTTCGCGGCATCAATGGAGCGAAAACCCATCGACCTTCCATCAGGCGCATAGTAGGGGATTTGTTCGGCGGGCGTCATTTGGGCACACTTCGGCTATCACAAGAAAGGGAAGGAGTTTTACGAGAGTCCCGTCTCTCGGTATTACTTGGGGAGTGATCCTTCTGAGGGTGCGCCGCGCGCTTGCCTATCGAACCGGGCCTTCGATGTAAATATACGCAAGGCTCTGGAAATGTGTAAACACAGACAATCACTTTCCCTCGGGATTGATGCGGACAATCCAAGGCTGCTCGACATCCGGGTTATAGAATCGCGAGCGTGTCTCCATGGGTGACGGTCCGACAATCTCGATGGACTGCCGCGTGACCTCACCAATCCGGTGCTCGCCGCCGATGTAGCACGCCACGCCGTAATGCGCCGCGATGGGCCGTCGCTCATAACCCTCGCAGAAGTACAGGCTCTCCATGGTCCATCCCAGCGCCAGCGCTTGGTCCCGGATTTCATCGACGAGGCCGCGCGCACGGGCGAGCCGCTCGGATTCCTGGTTCGTTCTCGAGGGGACTGGTCCGACCGGCTTCGTGCATTCGAACTCCTCAGGCAGCGGCGGCTTGTAGTCGCACGCGCGAAATGTCCGCACCGCGGCGAGCAGTTGGGCCTCGCCGAAATGCTCGACCGCCCAAGCGTGCACGGCGTTGAAGCGCACGCGCAAGTCTTCAAATGCAGTTGCATCGAGATGCCCCGCACTCGCGGCCTTTTTGGCAACGACCATGCGCGACCGCAGCCAGGCGTAATACTCGGGATCGATCCTCCGGTACACCGTGTCGTTGATCTGGAAGTCGCGCGCGAACTGCTCCGGGTTCGCTGTCGTCCACGTCGCGAGGGAAGTAGACACGAACAGGCAACTCGGCGAGATGCCTAATGGCGGGTCCTCAGCCGACTTGGCACACTCCGTCAATACCGGGGTCATCGTTTCTCTCCTGGTTGAATCCGAGCGCCTGAAATCCTCATGGATGGCGATGGCCCGCATCATGGAGGTTCCGTGGCGGCAGTCTCCGGCAACTTGGCCAGGTCAACCGCGCCGCGGTTTCCAGGTTGGGGACGTTGTGGGGACGTGATGGGGACGTTGGCGCTAAACGTCCCCATGACTGAACCTGTTTGTTTTGTTTCTGTTACGGGAGCGATGGGGACGTTGGGGACGTTGGGGACGTTTTCCGGGCTCTCCTTTATCTGCGCGCCGCTCTCGCACGTATTTGTGCATGAGTGTGAGAGAGAGATTTCCTCGCGTGAGAAAGCTGGAAAAAGGTCCCCAACGTCCCCAACGTCCCCAAATTGTCTGCAAGTGATTGGATCTATTGGGCCGAGCGAATGGGGACGTTTTTCGGCAAGGTCCCCAACGTCCCCACCATCGGCGTCAACGTCCCCATCCAACAACTCCAGGAGGTCCGGACCGTGCGGAGAATTCCTCTCAGGGCTGTTGGCCGTCTCAAGAGCATAGAAGATGGAGCCTTTGTGTTTGCCTTGGTTGATCCGCTTCACAGTAAACCCGTTGAAGACCCGATCCCGCTTCGTGGCGAGCGCCTTGCCCAGCCGGGTCTGCTGCGAACGTGCCGACCCATCACCACGCACGTTCAGCATCAGGTCGCGCTCTTCGCAGAACTGAGTCAGGTCGCTGACCTTCTTTGGCTCGGCGCGGAATGCGTCCCACCATGCGCCGGTGAATTCCCGCCACAATTGGCCATCGCCGTCGGACGCCTCGTACAGCTCGTTCAGGTTTCCAAGGAAGCCGGGAATTCCCGCGACGTCCAGCACGCCGCCCATGACCTCCGACCATTTCTCGAACGATCCCAGGCGTGTTTCGTGCAACGGCCTTCCGGCCGCGATCCAGGCCTGAATCAGCGTGAGCGCGGCATGGACAAGCGCCGAACGATTCTCCTGTGCCCACTCGGTAATCAGCGGGTGCCTGAATCCGCCGCGCAGCCACGGCATGTCGATTCGCGGATCGATGCGCAGCCGGATGCAGCGCCGGCTCAGTTCAGCCGAGAGCCGCGGATTATTCCCGGTCATCAGCCATAGAGCATTGTTGCGAAGGTGCAACATCTCAGATTCGCCCAGTAGGCGGTCCGTCCAATACGGCACGGTCACCACCGACGCCAGCGCGGACGACTCCAGCACCCGCTTTTCGCTGAGGTTATCGAGAAGAATGATCGGGCGACCTGTGACTAACTCCGCGGTGATCATCTTCCGGACTTCGTCTTCGTTCTCCGGAACGGTCCGGCCCTCGGCCGCCAAACCCGTCGAAACGATGCTGATCAAGCTGGCCAGCAGCCCCTTACCGGAGCCCTGAGTGGGAGCTTCGATCAGGTGAATCGGAGCGAGGCCGGCGATCATGCGCCGTAGAAATGGGAGGAGGATTGCGGCAATGGCATGGGCGCGGTCCGAGTCCCTCACGAACGGGAAATCCACCAGCAGTTCATCCACAAGCAGCGCCCTGGCGCTCGCGATCTGTTCGCGTGTGGGTTTGGCGGGGACCTCCGGGATGTCCAGGGAGTCATCAGGGAACATCCAAAGCGCGTCCGAACGATGGTAACCGGGGGCGGTGATCAGCGTGGCATCTTTCCCGAAAGTTGGGGTCCGAACCACGGAATCGAGCGGCGGAAGCCCCGTATCCGGGTTCACCAGCATGTCGCGGGCGGTGTCTCTGGAGGGCGGAGCGGCGGTGACCGCCTCTTCCGTCACGTTGTGCCAGTTGGCGCTCCGAGCCAGGATTCCGTACATTGCCGTGTCGCCGAGCGCCTCAATTCTCGTTTGGGCGCCCGTGCCGGCGATTCGTACCAGGGCCCCGCCGTTCTGGAAAAGGAACGGTCGCTCAGTTCCGTCCGGCCCCTTGGCGTCATTGATGGTATGGATGGCGGTCCACGCATCTGCAATGATGTCCCGCAATTGCCGGTTGTTAACCTGGATGCTTCGCAGCGACGGTGACTTCGGCTCCGCAGCCTCGGCGTCTCGGAAGCCGCCGTTGCTGGATGCACCGGGCTTTGTCTTCGGGCGGGCGATTTCCACTACCTTCAACTGCTTCCGTAGTGTGGCGACCGGCATTCGGATCTTGCCGCACCGCGTCTGGATCAACCTGAGGTGCCAGTCCTGCTGAATCGGATCGAGCCGGCCGACCTCCGACAGGATCGGATTGAGCAACCGGCTGAGATCACCGTCAGGCACCTCGGTGCTGAGTTTCGAGATCGCCAGTTCGAGCGGGGTCTGCGCGGCCGCGAGGATGGCTTCGAAATCGGCCGCCGTCTTGCCGGACGCGAAGAACTCGTTGACATCGATCTTCGCGTCGGCCATCAACGCGTCGGCCTCGGCGCTGCCGCCAGGCAATGCACCCAACTTCTCCCGCGCCGCACGCTGCTTGTCGGCGAGAGGCAGAACCGCCACGCGCGTCGTAATCCCGTGAGCCGAAAGGATGCGTGCGCTCTTCAGCGCACCCTGCATTCCGGCCTCAGAAACCTCGTTGTCCTGGCAGATGTAGACGGTCTTCACGCCTGCGAGTTTCGGCAGCAGCCGTTCCCAGTCGGCCTCGCGGATCTGCACCGTTACAGGCGACACCACCGGGAACCCGTGCTCCATCAGGGAAATGCAGTCCGTGACCCCCTCAGTGATGATGACCCGCTCGGGCCGTGCAAGCAGCACATCCTCGTTGAAGAGGACGTCGTTCCGGATGTATGGCGAAACGTGGCTGTTGTTTCGGTCGTTGTGGATGGCCAGCTTCTTGTACTTCGACTTCTCCCATTCGTGATCCGGTGTCCAGGGCGTGCTCCGTCCGATCATGAAGACGACGTGCCCGCGACTCCAATAGGGGAAGACGATTCGGCCATCGAAAAAGGGGACCAGCCCGTCCTGCGCTGTGGGCCGGAAGACGGAGGTGGCCGTCAGTTCGCGCGGGGTAAAGGCGCCAGGCCCGTCCATCAACGTGCGGGCCACGCTGGGCTCGCTATTTTCTGCGTACCCGATCTGCAGCCGGCCGATCGTCTCCCCGCTGATTCCGTATTTCCCCTGAAACCAGGCGAGAACCTCCGGATTCCCGGCGAGCCGCTGGTGATACACACCCGCAGACGCGGTCAAAGCCTCACGCACGCGGAGCCTGATTTGGTGAGCTTCCTCGGCCTGTTCCGGACTGCCGGAAGCGAGCGTCGACAACGGCGGCAGTCGAACGCGTACCGCCAGGAAGTCACGGGCCTGACGGTGGGAGTCCGGCATGGCGCCAGACTGCCCGCGGGTGACCACGCCGAACCGGACGAACTCGACCAACTGCAGCACATCGCCGCCTGTGCCGCAGGCGTGGCAGAACCAGCCCTGCTTGTCGAGCCAGACGTGAAGCGAGCGGTGCGACTGGCTCCGGTGGTTCGGGCAATCGCAGAAAAGGGTCTGCCGCGATTCCTGCGTGATGCGATCGCCGAGGAGTTCGCGGGCGATCTCGCCGATGTCCACATCGGTCACCTGCCGGTAGTAAGTGTGGACATCTACCGGAGGCGCAGTCACTGCCGTGTCTCCGGGTGGAGCAGGAAGGAGAGAAAGGTGTTTCGGCGGTCCACCTGGCGTTTGGCGGCGCAGTTGTCGATGCCCCACCGGTCCCCGAGAAGAATCACGGAGTCTTTCGCGCGCGTTACCGCGGTGTACAGCAGATTGCGGTGGTGCATGAAGGAGTGCGACTTATGGGCGATCACGACCGCGCAGGGAAACTCCGAACCCTGCACTTTGTGGATCGACGTCGCGTAGGCCAACTGAATGTTGCCGAGCGCATCGCTGCCACTCTTGATTTCTATCCGCCGGCCATCGAAATCGATGGAAAGACCGCCGTCCTGAGTGGCGTCAACCACAGCGCCGATCGCGCCGTTCATGACGCCCAATTCGTAGTCGTTCTTCGTCTGGATCACCTTGTCGCCCGGATAGGGCCGCGCGCGGTGGCCAGCCTCGACGGTAGAGACCTCAACCCCGAACAACTTTCGCTGCAGAAGGCGCTGCAACTCGATATTCAACTCCACTGTGCCGAGCGGGCCCTTGTGCGTCGGCGTGAGCACCTGAACTTCACGAATCAGGTCGTAACCGAGCCGCTCCTGCAGCACTTCCTCGAAGAGCAGCAGCAGCATTCGGCGCACATCCTCGCGGTCCGCGAACTTGTCGATGACGTACCAGGGCCGGCGCGCGCCGACAAATGAATCCGACGTGGGCCGCACCTCTCCGTCGAGGATGGCCGTGGAGTTCTCCTTCAGAACACCGGCCTGGCGGATGATCCGCGTGAGTACCGTGGTTGGAATCGCCATGGACCGCACCAGGTCTCGCAGGATGTTACCTGGTCCCACCGGTGGCAACTGGTTGTGATCCCCGACAAGAACCACGGCGGTGCGCGTGCGATCCACCGCCTGGAACAAACGCCAGGCAAGTGGGACGTCCATCATCGATACTTCATCGGCCACCAGGATGTCCGCTTCAATCGGATTCAGCGCGTCCCGCGAATACGTGTTGCCGTTGAAGCCCAATAAGCGATGAATGGTGCTTGCCTCGTGGCCAACTACTTCCTCGAGGCGTTTTGCAGCCTTTCCAGTGGGCGCCGCGAGCACGATCTTCAACTCCAATCGTTCGGCGATGCTGGCGATGGTCGATACCGCGTATGTCTTGCCACTACCAGCGCCGCCGGTCATCAGCGAGATGGAGAACCTGAGCGCGTTCCCGACCGCATGGCGCTGCTCGGGATTCAATTCGCCGCCCTCAGCGTCGAGAAGATGCTCTACCTCAGTAACAGCGTGCGGGCTGGGCCGACCGGCGGTCTTCAGAACTTCGGCGAGTTCAATCTCCATCCGGTGGATCTCCGGGTCGGCAACTACCAGCCGCTCGAACGGCTGCGAGACAAGCCGCGCCTCTGCAATCAGAGCTTCGAGATGCTCCTCAATCACCTCGCGGCTGTCGAGCGTGTCCATTACCAGCAGCGCGTTGGCGCGGTCGAGAAGATCCTCGTATTCGACCCAGCAGTCGCCGTCATCGAGCGCGGCCAGCACGCTGTAGTGAAGCCCCGCGCGAATCCGGGATGGCAGATCCTTCGGTGTTCCCATCTTGCGGGCGATCTTGTCGACCCGTTTGAAGCCGTAGCCGGTGATTTCCCGCATCAGCACATAGGGATCGTTCTCCAGGATCGGCACAACCTGGCTGCCGAACTTGCCCACCAGCGTCGTCACCTGGTGATGGGTTAGCCCGAAGCCGGACAAGTACGTCATCGCGGCGTTGAAGTCGCTGTTGGCGATCCAGATCCGTTGGAGATCCAGGATCGCCTCCACAGGCACCTTCGCGATTGCGGCCACGGCCGCGGGCTGGCTGCGGATCGCCGCGTCGAAGCGCGCGCCGAAATGGTCGGCGATCAGCCGGGCTTTGGCCGGGCCGATCCCTTTCACGTCCGGGTGATTCGCCAGGAAGTTCGCCAGCCCATCCGCATCCATCTCCTGATCGAAGCCCATGCAATCAGCCGCGAATTGCCGCCCGTACTTCGGATGGTTGCTCCACTGGCCTTCCAGACGAACCGCGTCATTCTCCCTGGCAAACACCTTTCCGGCAAAAGTGATCAGATTACCCTCCGATGTACGGAGGCGCCCGGCGCTGAAGGTCGGGCCCGAGTAGAAAACCGCCTCCACAATTCCGCGCAAGGAAGACCTCACTTCCGCGGCTGCCACCTTGGACTTCGTCATGCATTCCACCTCGCGTGCGCGCCGAGCAGGTAGGCCTGGACAAACTGACAGGCCGCCTGACGGCTGGAACAGAAGAACACCGGGATGCGGTAATCGAGTGTGATGGACAGCGCGCTGCCGAGCACGGCATTCGGATGGGCGCCACCCCGGTAGCGTCCCTGCAGCACTTCCAGGAGGCCTGCCTCGACCACCACGCAAGCCGCGCGGTAGCCAGCCAGTTTCGAGAGCTCGCGCCGGAAGCGGGCTCGCTGGTGAATGGCCGTCGAGACGAAATCGTCGAGCGTTTTCCGTTCCACGGCAACCACACTCTCCATGCCTGCGACCGAGTAATCCCCGGCTGGCAGAGCACGGCGTTCCATCATCACCAGCCGGGAATCGAACGAAAACGGTTCCTGCTCCCTCGTGTCGGCGATCAGCGTGATCAGCGCCGGGCTAGAACGGGACAAGAGCGTCGCCCGCCTCCTGCCGGAACTTGCTCGATGTCCGGTCGTTTACGATGCGGCTGTTGAAGTAGATGTTCTCGTTGTCGCCCTTGGTCTTCTTGGTGACCTCCAGCTTCACGTCGAGCAGCTTGCTCAGATGCCTGGGCAGGTCCGACAGCTTTTCGAGGTCCAGACCGCAGATGTGCAGGTCGGTCTTCACGAACTTCAACGTGTTCGGTGTGAAGACGCTGTTGCGCCACATGAGGCGGTTGACGAACTTCGGCGCAATCACGCGGAGCGTCCACTTCAGCATCGGGTTGCCGGTGGTGTGCGCTTCGGTAATCTCCACCTTTTCCACAACCACCTGATACTTCCCGTCGGGAACGCTCTCCATGTCCGAGCGCTCCGCCGGAGTTTCGCTCCGGAAGTCGTCGTCAAACTGAGTCAAATCGATCGAATTGTTAGCCATGTGTTGTTCTCCTGGTGTGATGAATTACTGCTTCTCTGTTGCCTGAGCCGGACGGCTGGGCTCCACAACCTTGGCCATTGGCATCGCCACCGTCGCCGCGTTGTAGCACTCCTTGAACTTGCCGAAATCGAGATCCAGCGTCTCGGGCAGCCGGCCCGTGCGGTCGCCGGCCTCATAGTAAAGGCTGGGCTTGGTGCGGATCACACGCCGCATGCTCTGCTCCCCTTTTTCGCCGGTGATGGCTTCGAGATCGCAGAACAGCACCATGTCGGCCATCCCGAGCACGATCTTGCGGGCCTTGTCCGGCAGCGTCGGCACCACGCGCATGTACTTGCCGGTGCGCGAGTCCACCTCCATCTCCTTGGCGTGCGAGATGAGGAACAGCCCGTAGGGCAGGAAAGCGAGCTTCGTGAGTACGCGCTGGAATTCGTTGTTGACCAGCGCATAGCCCTTGCCGTAGCCAAGATCGGATTCGTGCTCCACCTTGAACTTCGCCAGGATGTATTCGGTGCAGAACTTGTAGGCGTTGTCGATGGTGTCCAGAATCACCGTCTTGAACGGGTGATTGCCTTCGACAATCTCAGCGCACGCCTTGCGCAGATCCTCCCAGGACTGAATGGGCACCTGATAGACATCCAGTGCATTGAGTCCGGGCTCGGTGGCCAGGAAGAGCGCACCATCGGCTTGCGAGCAGAGGGTCGTCTTCCCGATTTTCGTTTGCCCGTACACCAGCACGGTCAGGTCCGCGAGGTCGGGTTTGGGTTGAGTCTTCGTTGTCGGTAACGGCATAGTTGCGTAGTCTCCTTTTAGAAAGCGGTCTCGGTGGGATCGTTGGGCAGCACCCGCAACTCCTCGTTGGGCGCTACTCGTTGGTAGAAGTTCTCGATGACGTTGGGATTACCGTTCGAGCGGCACAGCGCGAAGTACGCGCACGGCCTGTGAAAGTTGAAGCAGAAGCCGGTGTTCTGATAGAAGACGCCACGCCGGCGGGCGTCGAGGTATGCCTGGGTCAGTTCCCAGAGTTCGCTGCGCAGTATGTCGAAGCGGTCACGGGAGAGGTAGAGCATTTCCCGGTGGAGCATGGCCGGATCGGTGTACTTTTCCGCCAGGCGCTCCTGGAATTCCTCATCCGTTTCCGGCAGCTTGCGCTTGGCGGTCGTCTTGCCCGTCTTCGACTTTGCCAGCAGTTCCGCGCGGCGCGCCTGGTACTCTTCCTCCGTCTCGCCCTTGCTCTGCTGGAGCTTCGCTTTGACGAGGATGTTGTAGAGGATGCCGGTGATGGTGATGCCCATCGCCTGCTCCACGTAGTAGGCGTAGATGGTGATCTGGAAGTCCGTCCACAACCGCTCCAGATAATCTGCGTCGAGTTGCGCGGCGGTCTTGTTCTCCAGCAGGAAGTAGTCGTCCCCGATGCGCACGATGCCGTCGACCTTGCCGGCGAGGACGAAGCTGCGGGATGCTGCACCGGTGGCCGGATTGACGATCGGACCTTGGAACGTCTTCTCCAGCGCCACCACTTCGAACTCTTCCGCCGCATACCGCGCCGCGTAGGTTCTCATCAAAGCCGTGGCGTTGTGCCAGTCCCGGCGCTGGCCTTCGTCATACAGCCGGTTAGGGCAGAGCGTGCCGATGAGCTCCAGCACGCGCCCGAGGTCGCGGGACTGGTGCCACAGCTCAAGGCACTGGTGGACGAGGGTGCCGAAGTGGAGGTTCCCATCGCGCTCCAGACCGACCAACTGCTGGATGTAACGCCAGTCCACCGCCTTCCGGCAATTCCGAAAGAGCGACCACATGCTGTAGGTGGAGGTCATGAGTTGGGCGCTCATTGGGCACCTCCGGCGACAAAGTAGCAGGGCCCAATGCCGGCCGCGTCGAGCGCTTCGCGAATCTGCCGTTTTCGGACGTGGATAATCTGGCGTGAGCAGCCCAGCACCTCAGCGGTTTCGACCGTGGAGTACCAAAACAGCGTCAGCGCAGTCTCTTGAACGGCACTGGGCAGCGGGGCCAGCGCGCGCTCGAGGTCAACTCTGAAGCGCCCGCGTGCCGCCGAACTCGGAGCGGAATCGGCGACCGGGATGGCCTGCTCCCTCCGGCTGGGCGCCAGGCGGTACCGCAGGATGGACGTCAGTTCCTTGTCCATGACGCGCGATGCGAAGGTACGGACCGAAGCTCGCTGGCTATCGAACTTCGGCCAGCGGGTGATGAACGTCAGGACGAGTCGGCTTTCTACGTCTTCTCGTTCATCAATGGCAAGCCCGCAGCGGCGAACGAACGCATTGGCCTTCCGCCCCGCGAGGTTCTGGACAACGGGTAGCGCCTGGTCGAGAGTGATGTCAGCCACGGCGGCCTCCTTGCGGAATGGCGCTTTTCGCACCGGCCAGTTCGATCTCCATGGAAAAGGGCAGCCCATGCCGCACCTCTACCTCGCGGATCTCGCCTGCGTCGACCTCACGCACGTACGCAAAGAACTCTGCAATCTGCGGCCGGAGTTCCGACGTGGCCGCCGCCGGCTTGCCGGTCGTCACCGGCGACCCGAACTTGACGTCGCGCACGGTGACCGGCCCAGGGTTGAGAATCAGTTCCCCGCTGCGGATCTGGAGGTATTCAAAGCGACCGAAGCCGAGTTGCTGCATGGCGGCGACGAACGCCACCTCGGACGGCAGCAGATTCTGCAGTGTGACCGGCTGGATCATCGCGTCACCGCCATGGCTTCACCGCCGCCCTGGCGGGTCAGCAGCCAATCCTTCACGTCCGATGGCGCGTACCGGATCATCTGCCCGATCCGGTGGAAACGAGGTCCCTTACCGTCAGTCCGCCACGTTCGGAGCGTGCCGAGAGAGACCTGAAGTGTCTCGGCCAGTTCCTTCTCGTCGAGTAGTGTTTCTAGGGGTTTGTCGGTCATTTCGCCTGTCCCTCACGCTTTGTGCGCGATTGGTACAAGGCGATCTTGAACCCTCACCCCATGGGCGATTCAAGGAGGGCGACGTGGGCGAACTGGGATCCGA